>Ga0065711_1037989_pt1 | contig 19267 bp, 12 predicted proteins | sample Hoacrofraction12_FD_59098 | JGI IMG/M metagenome (GOLD analysis project Ga0065711, IMG submission 59098) | Hoatzin crop microbial communities from Cojedes, Venezuela - Epithelial fraction 12 v2 (version 2) | ecosystem: Host-associated > Birds > Digestive system > Esophagus > Crop | place...
TACTTGTTGGCCTGTCTTTCCTAAAGAGTCTGTAGCCATCCATGACAGCATGCCAGTCATGCGAGTTGTCCCACCACGTTTCTGTGATGGCGACCAAGTCATAGCCGTCCTGCTGTATGATGGCTTCCAGCTCCTCCTGTTTGTTGTCCATGCTATGTGCGTTGGTATCGACACACTTGAGCTGGGCTGTCAATGTCACCCCTGACCCTGGCACACCAAGCCTGGGCTCATCCCTAGTGAGCTGGGTGATGTCCCCTTCCCCCTTCGAACCTAGTTTAAAGCCCTCTCAATGAGCCCTGCCAGCTCGTGGCCAAGAATCCTTTTTCCCCTTTGAGATAGCTGCAATGCACCTGTCATCAGCAGGCCCGGTGCTGTGTACACCTCCCCGTGATCAAAGAAACCAAAATTTGACCGATGGCACCAGTCCCTGAGCCCCCTGTTAACTAGGTGATTTTTCCTGCGAAAATGAGAAAAGTTTGCTGTAAAATCTATTTGAGCTTGCAAATTTTTGTTTTTTTTTAATTCTAAGGCTCACAGTTCTTTCCTCTGCATATTCTACGCTTTCCATGTTTTAATGATATGTTATTCATTTAAATGAATCAGCAGATTCAGTCTAAGAGTCTATGAATGTCTGGGTCTAGGTTAATGTGAAACTTTTCTGACAAAGCAAGCAAGAGTTAATGGAAACATTGACACAGGTGGATAGATTTGTATCAACTAAATTTTCAGTGCCTTAATAAATTAGAATTTGAAAGGAAGAAATCTCTTCATAAGACTAAATTCTTGTGCAATATGGAAATAATCTGAAGTGAGAAGGCTGAAAAGTTGTTATTTATATTTTGTAATAAAAACCCAGAATCTACAGATCACAGAAGGCCGATGATTTGTGTGAGGCTTTAAGTTATTCATCTGGCATTCTATAGAAGAAAGTTTCTCATCCAAACATAAAATTTTGAAAGTGTAACAAGAGGAAATATGAATCAAAAAATAATTAAAATCATGACTAAACATGTTTTTATTAAACATGACCTTTCTCCAGATCACACAACATGTAAACACAAATAATGGAAAGTACATAGAAACTGTGCATATGTAGTGAGACCACCAAAACCAGAAATAACAGAAAGAATTTTTCCTGTACGGGCTGGCAGAGAGGCTGTCTTTTGACCTTTACAACACAGCAAAAAATTTATCTACTCTTTCAAGTACTTGTTTGAAGAAGTGGCTTGTGTTTTCTTGGGGAAAGATTGTTAGCTGTTTTGGGTTTTTTTTTCCTTCCTCTACTGGAAAAGGAGTCAAAAGTAATGTTTTGCTTAAATAATGTACTTTTATGCAATATAATATACATTATACATTTTTTGAATGTAAAATGGAATAATATACAACAGAGCTCAGAACTCCTCTGGATGTGGTTTTTAAAGCTTAGTTTGAGTCAAAATCTAATTCGCAGAATGAAATGTTTAAGCTATCACTGTTGCATTCACCTACTGTTAGCATTTATAATGGTGCAAAGGACATCTAAACGGTTATCATTCAGCTTTTGTTCTACATAATTTTTGTATTCACATTGTAAAATGGTGTAAAGAATAATACATGAAAATACACAATACAAAGAAAATGTGAATCCTGTTACATTTGGATAAATACCTATTTTATTCCCCTAATCTAGGGTCAAATCTAGGCCACACATTCTTCTTTCACATTGTCCGATATTGAGTAAATTATGAGGGACCAGAATTTGTAATTAAATTGAATATTTCAATGTTTTTAAATGGAAATTCTAGAAAAAGCAATGAGAAAGCAACAGAAATGCAAGGCTAATTAAGAACAACCTTCCCACAATCACCACTGCAACCACTGGAGCAAATAAGAGGAAGAGAATTACCAAGTCACTGTTGCTCAATAAAAAAGGCTCCAAGAAAGATGTCTTACAGAAGGAGGAAAAGCAATATCTCAAATGTTAAAAATTAATAAAGCAATGGTGCTACCTATTATGAGGGGTTATGGAATGAGAAATCAGCCCTAAAATCTGTAGTATAGAGTTTTCTGTAATAATACCATCTTTCATTTGCATGCATTTATTTTAAAAAAGCTCTTTTTTACACAGCGTTAAAATAACACTAGGTGTTATGAACATATATTTTACAAAACACACATGTAATTGAAATCAGTGTTGACTCAGTCAACTTGAATTCATGCGTATGTCAATCATAGCATGGGTCTACCAAGCCACTACTTGCTAAAAGGAAGACAGACACAAGGGAGGAAAGGAAGGAAAGAGGGATTTCTTTAAACATTCCACAAAAAATATTGTAACTATTTTACATTTAATTATGCAATTAATTCCTAAGAGACAGAAATCTCCTATTGTGCTTTTGAAAGCTGTTTATTCACTACTTCTTTAAATATTCAGAATGTTTATAGACAGAAATTACAAATATTTCATTTAAATTCAGAGATTTAGAAAATATTTGTAGTTAAGCAAAAGAGCTTGAGAAATTAACTAAGCTCTCAGCTGAGAACCTGTAACACACTGGTTATAATTATGCATATGTACACATATTTCTCCTTTCTTGTCATTTGGTTCACTTGCATGTCAGACCTTAAGGCTTAAAGCACGGGAGAATATTCAAAGCCCAAATAAAGACTGTTTCTTCCAATCTAAACTAAATGTTTACCTTCCACTGAAGGCACATCCACTTAATGCCAACATATTTGACTAGCTCTTTTGTGGCAGTTGAACAAGGCTCTGAGAGACAGAACGGAATTAACAGGAAAGCACTAAATAAAATATGACCACAAGTAGGTAGCAGCATCATAAATCATGAAGGTTTGAAACTGGCATCTCTTGATTTGGTTTTGTAACCATAGGAAACAATTTTGATCTTCAGGTTTTTTCTTCATACACACTTTTTCCTGCTGAGAAACTACCCCACTTTGATCCTGATCAAGGATTATGTCTTGAAGACACAATTTCTTTGGATCACAAAGGTGTGCCAGTCAGGACAGAGTCACAGACTCTGTTGTCTCTATGCCCATCTCAGGTACCTTTGATCTGCAGCAAGTTAGGTGAGGTCTGACATAAGCCTGATTTCTTTACCTCTCTTTATTACTGAAGCATAAAGAAAAGAGGATTTTTTTTATCTCAAGAAAGAACAAAAGACATCTTTTTGTAAAAGGACTACATAAAAATTGGGAAAGGGACATTAAGAAAAAGGATGATGGATGAATGGATGGAATTTTTATGCCAGAAATTTTACAGATAACATTTTCACAGCAGAGAAAGTGTCAAACATTTTTACCCCATTTTTTCCCTGTATTTGACACTTCTTTCCTAAAAAGAAAGTACAGTTCACAGTGCTAAAGGGAAAATAATATTTTCTATAATAACAAGTTTTCTGGAGGTGGAACAGAAGTGTTTTCTTTAGCTGTTGTTCTTAATGAAAAAATATTTGCTAACAGATGCAAAATACTGATAGAAATCTTCATTTTTTCCAACAAAAAAGTTGTAGTTCTCGGTAAATGTTATTTATTGGTGGAGATTATATCCCATAAGAAAGAAACCCAAAGCAAACTTTGGAATCACTACCATCTTCAGAAACTAAATATCTGAAGTTTGCAAATTACTCTTAACTTACCCAGAGTTCAAAGTCCTGAACTAAACTCTGTGGGCTGTCTTAATAAGAGAAGAGGTTTTTTCATCTATATTATTTTGAGTAGTTTATTTTCTTTCTTCTTTGTGTACTGCTGATGAGACTATAATTTTTGCTGTATTTTTAGTTTTTCTAAAATAATTTTAATAATTTGACCTGTTATCTCCTCTGATAACACCTGCAAGGTATAAATACACAGTCAGTTCTTTTGATCCTTTTGTCCTGGTTGATCACCAGCCGTAATAAAGTATAGAAGATGCAATCACCATCCACTAAAAAAAAGAATACATTTCTATTCAATGATACAACATTACTGAAATCGATTTTTTTTCAATGTAGGCAATGCTTAAAAGATAGAACACAGTAAACCCTAGAAGATCAACTGTTTTAGAAGATATTGGCTCTTTGTATCTTCCTTAGCATGTCCCTAATATTTCAGGTGTTAATGATATAGTGTGTTGAAAAAGGCCACTTTAATGCAAAAACTTCTACTTAGTGTCTGCCCTGAGATCAGGAATCTCTTCTCATGCACAGCTGAACAGAAGGAAGACTGAGCATAAGCCCACCTGGCTGTACAGTCACAGTCCTGCTAGCGACTAGTTAAGTCTGCACAGCAACCACAAACCCACCAGGCCACAGAGACACTCTTAAGTGCAGCAGACAGCAGTATAGGGGATATAAACCTGGGTTTTAATTCTGTAAAGTACAGGGTTTTTGATAAAATAGTTTCAGATGTGGGCTTCCCATGTTCTGATACGCATTTTTGCATGAAGCTGTTACACTACTTCTGCTGTGCAGCCCCTCAGAATTCTTACACATATGCATAGAGGTGCCAAGGTTGAAATTTGTCCTATAAAGAGATACTGAGCTGGCAGTGTGCTTGCTCATAACAGAACATAGGCTTTTTATTATATTCATGTTTAAAAATCACAGTGTCCTTCTTTGAAAATGATTTTTCTATTTGAAATTTCCTTCAGCTAACAGTTTTAAATTGATAATGTGGTAAGACGGTTTTCTAAACTGTTTTTCTTATGTTTTTAAATCAGGTTTTTAAAATCTCATTATCGAATAAGTTAATCATCTCAGTTATTAGATACTTGCTTGAAATAATCATAACAATAAAAGCAACAACAAAAATAAGAACTGTTGACAAGGTGCTTAGTAAATATTCTGCCATTTTCACGGAAGTAAACAGCCTGTGTTCCACTAGGCTGGAACTGGAAATGGTCACCTCTTCCACCCGACCAGTATGGAAGACTGGAATGCTCACATATTGCTGAAAGTTAGTCTTCCCATGACAGAAGAAGGAAAAGGATCAGCCTGCTTGGGCTTGGACCTTAGAGTTTGTGAGGAAAGTTTAATAAAGCATCCTAAGAATGTTCAGAAGAGCCAGACTGAGATCCCTAAAATTCACAGTCTGTTCTAGATTTTTATTGCTTGAAGTTTACTGTAAGTTTGTATCTAGTACATGACAACAGAGAACATTGCCAATATATTAGAATACATAGACCAGGTAATTTCATTCCACCAGCGTAACAGGGGCTGCAATGCTATATGAGAGGTGAAATACCCTACTGTGAAGCTAGAAATTGACTGTTTTTCTTGGAAAGTTAGGCAAGCCAAGTCACCATCTGTACTTGGAGCATATTTTTTGCAACTTGTGAGGAACTGTTAGTTTTTATGGACATTTTGGAGTATCTCACAGAATTAGAAGTCATTTAAGGGAGACATTTATTCCTAGAAAAGTTAATAACATATAATTAAAGAAATGGAAAGACATAATGGGAAAAAGGGGCATAAATTGTCAGTTTTATTTGCCAGGCAATATTTTCACAAATTCTATCTGTAAATGGAGTTGCCTATCAGTGTTTAAGAGGCCCTTAGTAATTTGCTTTAATTTTTGGTCAGCTGTGAAGTAGTCAGGCAGTTGAACTAGATGATTATTGTAGGTCCCATCCAGCTGAAATATTCTGTTCAATTCAATTCAATTTGCTTCAATGTGATTGGATTCCGTACTATCTGTTATCCTGTTATATATACTATTATGTATACTGATAATAATTTTTGAAGGAACAATATCATTTACACTGATCGTCTTTTCACCTTTTTGGTTTTCTTTAACTTCTGTGTAAAGCACCCCATTCTGCATTTAACCATATGTAGATGTCATCTTGCACACAGAGCTCCTCTATACTGACACAGCAGAATTGAAATCTCAGTCTCTGCTTTCTTTCAACAAAGATATATATTTATAGATAGATATATATATACGTGTATATATATAAAACACAGAACTAGAATATGAGAGAGAAGCCAGTCTAGATAAAAGTATGTTCCAAAACCTTTTCCACCTGAGCCTCACAAATTTCAACCAGTGAGGTGTCCGTTGATTCCCTGGAAGATAATACTAGAGCCTGTTAAAAATCTCCACAAAAAATTATGGATTTTGTGTGCTTTGTAGATTACCTTTCAAAACTGTATGTGCGTGTATCTAAATCAAAACAGTCTTCTTGACTGGTGATAACCAGAAGATAAAATAAAAATATTAATTTTAACCACCAATTAATATGCTAACCATTTGTAAGGAAGACTTAATGACAGAATCATTAAACCATCACTCTTTGCTTTACCACCTCATTCCTTACAGCTATTCACTGCTGTAGCGCAGTCTGCCAGTAAGGCACACAAACCGCGGCCAGAGGCCAGCTGTCTGCAGCAGCGGAAGGCTCTAGGGCCAGGCACCGTAGAATTCACATCCAGAGGACACAGTCCTCCAGACATTTCTCTTATACTCTTGATCTATTTTACATGAATGTAATAGATGGCTCCTGTTTTCCTTATACAGTCATTTTCAATGTTAGTATTTAAAAACATTAACAGGTCATACGGTCAAGGAATCCCATTCCATTTTGAGATGCAGAGTGCAACAGAGGCACCCACCTCACATTAATGAGCCATGTTGTATGGCTACATCTTACAGACTCGGAGTCAGAATGAAACCCATACTTCATCTGTGAACACTCTGTCATACCAGAAATCCAAATAATGTTATAGATCATATTTCCTCTTTCTGCTCTGTTTTATCACTTGTGCTGGTGTGGTAATGACTGTTTATGGTCTTCATGTTAATTTTACTTAAGTAACCTGTAAAGCCTAACTGGCTGTGGGCATTAATGGATTGAAAAGCATATTCTGCAGTATTAATATTAATTGAATTAAGATAATGGATGCTTCAGTAGCGTCCAAACTATTAAGTATATCGAAAAATACACTATCAAAAATCAAAATGAAAAATTAACATGGTTTTATAGTTGTAACTTTTTGCAGTTAAAAAAATAGTCTAACCAATGAAAGAAATGCTGATCAAGAGCTATTAAATACAAAGTTGAAGACACAATAAGACATAAGATCTTAAATTCCAAATTGCTGGAAGCTGAGAAGGTACCCAGGGAAGTCTTACAGAACGAATTTCTCTGTTCTGATACTTTTTTTCCCTAAGCATTCACAACTGGATATTATCAGAAATGAGGTACTAGGATCATGAATAGCTGTTCCATTACATTTCTTGGCAGAATAAACCAGTCTTAAAGAGATAATTATAACTGTTTCTAAAATGCAGCCTTCCCCACTGTCCTGGGTTAATTTTCACAAGAAGCCAGGAGGGGACACAGCTGGGAAGGCTGACCCAAACTGGCCAAACAAATGGGGTATTCGATACCATGCTCAGTTATGAGTGGGATAACTGGTTGGAGGAAGGCTAGTAGTTGCTGGGGAGCGCGCTGGGCATCGGGCAGTGAGAGTGTTGTGCTGTGTATTCCCTTGTTTTATATATTCTTTTTATCACTATTGTTGATACTGATTGCTTCCTTTGTTGTTCTGTTGTACTGTCCTTGTCCCAACCCACAGGTTTTGCCTTTTTCTTCCAATTCTCCTCCCCATCCCACGAGGGGGAGGGACAGTAGAGTGGCCACATGGTTCTTCATTGCTGGCTGGAGCTAAACCACAACACCCACCATTACTTGCTATGCAATTTGGGACGGTAAATGAAAGCAACTGCTCAGTTTGAATGTACAGAAGCAACTTTTTAAATAATTCACCTAGAGATTTAACCAGCATACTGGACTAAAACTAATGTTCTTTTTCAAACATGAAAATACCACAAATAGCAAAAAAGAAGAAAACTACCTGTTTTCCCTCTTGTCATTCCCACTTTTTTAAATAGTATGAATGTTAAGTTGAAGAGTAGTTTTTGATGTCAACATGTGGTGTGCTCAATCGTGGTATTTTACAAATTAAGACATTGCGGAACAGACTCAACCTTCTTCCATTCCATAGGGGTGGTAAGTGATGATCAAGACTGTGCATCTTCTTTCCCCTTACATTAAACCTTCCATCTTCTCCAAACATGAGCATCCCATGGCTCATGGTCCTGGTAGACTTGCCATGCTTTCCCACATATCCTACAACATTAATACACTGAATGTATCTGCTGTTAAATATTTGCCATTATTCAGGCATTAAATAATATAGGGGAGGTTATGGAAGAGGAGTTGAAGCAGACAGATTCTTGGGTGCGTCTGAATGAGAGTAGTTATAGGAACATGCTGTGGCACATGTAGAAAGCATTTAATAAATCCTGAATACTTCTGTAACTTAAGCTGTAGTTTTGCTCCCTATTCCATAAGCAAACAACTCACCTACTGATCACATGGCATTCTGTTTCTTTGCAGATTTTTTTCAGATGCCATTTAAAATTTGAAGGGATTAACTCACTGACATTTAGGTACTATCAGTTATTACAGAGATTCAACTGGAAAAACCAAAGCCACTTGAAATGAAAAACTGTTATGCCTTCAAGATTCAAGTACTGTTTAGATACCATTGCAGAACAGATCATTATCATCTACATATTGAATAAAAGGGACCGTAAGTATCACATAATATGAATACAAAGAATTTTAACTTAGTAAAATAGATAATCACTTTCATTCTGCCATCTGTATAGTGAAAGACTACTGTGAGAACACTTAAATAAAAACTTAATGTGAAATGCCACTGGACTTACCACTGATGATGATGGTTTACAAATCATTTTCCACTATTTAACTGCTTAAGCTTTAGCAAGTCCAAACTTCTTTTCTAATTAATTCAGTCCTTCTGACATGGTAATCTGCATTGTAATGGGATTTTACTTCCTTAATGTATCTTCTAAGACTTTGTCCTGGGTTTGGCCAGGACAGGGTTAATTTTCACCAGAATCCAGGAAGGGGCACAGCCGGGTGGGCTGACCCAACCCCAACCTGGCCAAACAGAGCCGGGTATTCCATACCATGTGCCGCCATGCTGGGTTCCGGTGGGGGGGGCGGTGCGGCGGGAACTCACTCATGGCTCGGGAGGGCTCAGTGGCGGTGGTTCAGGAGAGCGGCTCTGTTGTGCGGTCTGTTTTGTCGTGTTTTCTCCTTTTCTGTATCGTTGTTGTTACTGTTCCCTCTGCTTGCTGTTCTGTTAAACTGCCCTTATCCCGACCCACTGGTTTTCTGCCTGTTTCTTTCCATTCTCCTCCGCACCCCGGCGGTGGGAGGGGCGGCCGCGTGGCGCTTTTGTTGCCGGTGGCAGCCGAACCAGAACAGACTTATTCTATCTTAATTATGCCTGCAAATCTTGTGCCATCATGATTATCTTTTGCTATAGTGAAAGCATATGAATTCATAAGGAGGCAGAATTTTTTGATTGTTTTTTTCCTCTGGTTTTGTGATTTGGTGATTTGTGCTTCAGGAACCCTACTAGAATACCCTTAATCCTTTCCCATAGCTGTTGTCCTTTTCAAAATGCACACTATAACCTATACTTACCTCCTTTTTCATTTTAATTCTTGGAAACAAAAGTAAACTTACACTTTGAATTTTAGAGATCACAAGATCTTTCAACAAATGTTGGTTAAGAACAGCTGAATAGTGTATTTCTGGACACCATTTCTGTTCATTAGTAAAGTACTTAAAAATAAGAATCTGAAAGAGATAGTTTGAAAATATTCGTTAATTATTTGGTTAACTTCTTCTTGGAATAGTTTAATTTTGTATACTACACCTATTTTTCTTTCATTCTGTGTTCTTTGATTCCAAACAGGCATGAAACATGGGATTTGTGTTGTCTAATGTCAAATGTCTGAAACATCGTCTCAATCTAAGCTAGTTGTACAAACTCTCTTTACTGAGAGAACTAGACATTTTAGGCAGACAATTTGTCTAAGCTGTCTTAGATGCTTATCTTCAGTGAGATGAATTACTCCCTGAAGTGTTTGTTTCTCTCCATAGACTATAAATGAAGACTAGATGACTACTTTAGATGACAACTTTTAGTTGTCTAATGTTTACTGAGATGGATCCTGTACAAAATGCCCAGAAGCATTCTGGTTTATAAGGCACTGGAGCATTACTGCTTTGAATATGAGACTTACAACAAAAATAGTCTTCATTTCCTGAGACAGACCTACCTCCCCATGCAGTCCTTCAAAGCTGATTTAGAAATGTTTAGAATTTTAAAAACTTATCGATGGTTTGCTACAAAAAGGAGAATTTTGCCCAAAAGTTTGGATTCAGTGTTCTAAAGCCATATTGTAGAGGATGAAAGAAGTTGTGTAGAAATAAAATGCAAGGATTGTAAGAATGCTTTCATATTTTCTTGATGATTAACCCCCTTTTGTCTCAGGGTTATGATAATACTGAATAGATAAAAACTGTCTTGGTGGTTTATCATCTGCCACCAACTCATGCTTAATCTTAGCTTTCACTCTTGTTACATACAGCTTCTAAAGTCCACCCCCAACTTTCTTGTGAAAGTGCTGGGATATAATACACACTCATGGAAGTAAGTAACCATTAACCAAAATTCATTATGTTCTGTCAGTGATACAAGTTTAAAATATTTCTCCTGCAAGTTCTTATCATTGAGATAATATCCTCATGGACAATATTGGGATAGTTTTGCTCATCCACTGCCTGCGTGAGGTAATTTCATGAAAGGCTAAAGAGGATCCCTGATGTCTCACAATCAGAGTTCGTTACCTGGTGTACAACATCCAACATGCACACAGAGTTGAAATATCAGTTTGTTTCACGTCTGCACAGAGATGGGTGCTAGGTGATAACTCCACAAATCTAGCACACCTGGTTACAATCACACTGCATATTTGTACAGTTAAAAATTTTAGTTCCGCCTATTAGCCATGCCCTTCTCACTATGATTGGTTAGTTCTTTTTTTACTTCAGTTGAAAGATACAGTACTCCTAAAATTTACTACACATGCCCAGTAAATCGTAGTCTCTGCTTGGGCTGGGGTCTCCAACTCAAGGGGTATGATATTTAGTATTAAAATGAGGATAGTTCCTTTAAGGGCATTTTTTATCAGTCTTCTACTGTTAGTTCCAGCTGGTTCAAAAACATCTTAGTTAGCTTACATATTGTTCCAAGATATACTTTGTTACCAAGTACAGTAGTTCCTGATTAGATGTTCCTGTATCAGGTGCTCTTGTCAACATCTTGAATTTCTGTTAACCCTAGACTACATATTCTATCTAACTAAATAATTAGGTCAGACTGACCTTCTATGCATATTTGTATAATGCTGAGTTCAACCAACTATGCCAACAGAACACGCACTTCAAGATGCATACAGGAAATATTGGAGACTGACAGAACTCATAAGGCGGTTGCAAAGGACTGGTGAACTTGAATTTCAAATATTGTTTAAAAAAACCAAAACACCCAAACAAAAACAAAACCAACCAAAAACTCATACAAAGAAAACAAAATAAAAACCCCAAAACTCTTGACTGTTTAATATTATTCTAATAGGATTTATACCATCCTGTGTTTGCACTAGTATAACTTTTCATGTATCACCTGCCTCCTTCTAGAGAGAATAAACCCTAAACCATGTGCACTGGCTAATTTGACAGAAATTACTTCATGTGTCCAGATTACAGGTCAATTCAGCTTTATCTGGTTATTGAGTAAAAGGCATCGATACAGTATTAATAATATTAGTTATTTTAGATATTAATGTAATTAAAAACATGACCTTAGTGTTATCTTCTTAGTCTGCAGAAGACTAGTCAACATTGATGATTTGACTCATAACAGAGGTAAAAAACTTTGATCGCTTTGCACAAATATCATTGTGAGAGCTAAGTAAAAAAAAGTCCATCGCAAGGACCTTTCATTTTCAAATACACTATTAAGTAGATTGCACTTATGTCCTGTGAGCCTGTTCTTTACACAAAGCTTTCTGGGACCTTTAATTTTTTTGCAACTGCTGCAAAAATAATTGAATTAAAAACAGTATTTCTAGGCCTGAGAAAATGGTTAATCATAACTAGATTAATAGGATTGGATATATTAAAACTTTAAAATTTTACGAGCCTTTTCAACTCCAGGTAATGCTCTTTATTACTTTTTATATTGGTATCTCTGTCCTTTTTTTCTGGAGAGGACTGAAATTAATATCCTATGATATGTCTTGTTTTCATCAATTTCTTACCTTTCTCTGAAAAGAAAATAAGTCAGAATAAACTAAATGGAGCTATCACAAGGGCTTATCTGAACTTCTAAAATGTTTAACATTCATCTGTTATCATGAAGGTTATTTATTTTTCTGTTAGTAAAAAACCATAACACTCTGATATAATGATGGGAAATCTGATGCGTGCAGTATTAGAAGATTAAAAGTAGTGTTATTGTACATGAATTGTAGTTTTGATCCATATGTCAATTAATTGAACAGTAGTAGTAGCACATTGAATAGCTTGTTTGTTAACAAGCTACTAAATAAGTTATCAGCTATGATAACTATTCAGCATGATGACTTAGTGAAGCAGATTGTTACTTTGATTTCGTTAATGATATAAAATCAAATTTGCAATAAAGTCTCAGTGGAGACTTTTGTATTTTTTAGGTACTGAAAGATAGGACTTACTAGTCTGATTTTCTCACAGCCTTGCAGGCTGACCTTTAAGTTATGTAGGGAAATAGATTGGACCAATTGTAATTTCAAAAATTATACAAAGCAGCTAATATACTCTGTTGCACAACCGTAAAACAAAAAAACAGGTCAGCATCTGCTTAAGTGCTTTAATAATTATAGTTAAATTGAAGCACTTGTTTAAGATTAAAAATACGTACCAGTACAACATAATAAATCAAATTCTACAAGCTCTATTTTCACCCAAAGCATTTTAAATGAGGTGACTCATCTAAAGTCCTGTTGATGAAAAATGTGAGAGTTCATCATAACCCATGAAGATTATAAAATACAGTCCAGAAGATCACTTTTTAAGCACTGCTTTTGCATTTCTATCCCCTACAGGAAAGAAAGTCAAATATTATTGAATACAATGCTAACAATTTAGTTTAAATATCCCAGGGGAAAAAACATTCTGCAACCAAACTGAACAGATTTATTTTAGGCCTGTCATGCTATATTTGGGGTATGGCCTGTCGAGCAGATGACACCAACATCCTGATGGATGTTAAATTGCTGCAATGTGGTGGAATACGCCCCATGTATGCACAGGAAGATTGTTGTTTTTATTTTTAAGAATTGGTTACACGGAGATAATCGTAAAAACACATGTATACATACATATATGTATACAGTATTGCACAACGTATACCTAAGACACACTGTGATTCTGCACGTGCTTACACGTACACGTACATGTCTATTCACACAGTACTTAGGTGAATGTGTACCAGTATTATTGCAGAATTGTCATAAAAGTCGGTGCACTGGCAAATGTTCTGCGTAAGATCCATCTTAGCTTTTCTGTACATCTGCATTCTGGAGAGCTGACCTCCATAGACATGGAAAGTGGACAAAGCTTCATTTCCTTTGCATGTAGCTGCCTGAGGAGCCTGATCTAGTTCCCATCAGGAAACGTTCCGTTACCCCACCAGGATATGGCACCTTGAAAAGCACAGATGTAGCTGCTTGATATTTAAAATTGCATCACAGGAGAAGGAAGAGATGGTTGTGCTTCACCACTGTGCTTTTTCTAGTGGTCATAGCAATCAGTCCCGTCAGAGACACTCCTGTTCATTTATTGTACGTTAAGACTCACTGATTAACAAGACGATAAAATCGTAGGATTGAGGGCTAGGACTCCTGCCTTCAAGGGAACTTAACACTGAAAAGGGGCCTCTTGAACCCTCTCTTCCCAGTCACTGTGATTTATGCATAGTGGAACACCTTCAAGAACAGAATCTAAAGTTAGCTTAGATACATACATTTAAGCCTTTCTGTTGATCAAGCCCAACTAGCCAGATTCTGATCATTCTGATCATTCTGATCAATTTCTAAGAAAGAAATTACAAAGTAGTGTGAATGAAGTACAAAATCAGAATAAAGTGTCCCAGATAACTGTAAAAAGAGGAATTTCTGTGGAGTATTCTCCAGGCATAACAGAGGAGAGAAAAACTGAGTAAAACTACTCAGTGTATAGAACCACAATTTATTTATAGTTTCCAAGATGCCTACAATGATGACCCTTGTTAGAACTGCACATTTTATAAACATTAATGCATTCAGTCAATCCAACACCTCTGTGAGGTAAGAGACTATAATTATCCTAGCTTTATAAACAGGGAAACTGAAGCTCAGAGGACAAATAGTTTGTTCATGATTGCATGACCCAGGGAGAGGAGCACAGCTCTTGAGTGTGGCTTGTTACTGTCTTCTAAATTTCCGTACTAAAGAAAGAATCACTGGTGAGACATTAGTTAATCTAAAGAGTGACAATCAAAGTATTTTTCCCGATTATTCATTTTTCCTTACTGTAAGTGGGACAATCTCAGTTATGGTAATACTGTGATCCCTACGTCTTCCAGAACTGCTCTTTATTCTTCCAGAACCTGACTGCTACTTGTCATTCTGACTTTTTTCCACTCACTGGTGAAACTGTATCAAATTTCCTCTGAAAACTAATACATATATTTCTTGTGGAAGGGCAATAATTTTCTTCAGAATAACAGAAAACACTTTGGTTCAGTACCTGGAAAAACAGAGAATGTCTTCTCATACTTGTTGTTATTTCTGATAGGTGATAACACAAAGTACAACTCACCCTGAAAGAAAGTATTGCACTATTGGCATTTATATCTCCTGCTGTCATCTTAAATTCCTCTGAGACCACCACAAACATGAGGTGTTGTATGGCTGACAGTACCAGAACAAAAACATTCCAGATATTTGTAGTCATATATGGAGACTTCAATTTTGTTATGTGAATAACTTCAGATAAAATTCATAGTGATTGAAATACATTATTATTTGTAGACAGTTTTTTCATAATGAAATTGGTACAAATCCATTTCTTAATAGAAAAATACTGATCTCATTTAAAAAAAAATAGGCACTACAATTGGTACTAAATTGCCCTTTTTCGTTAAATCTTTTCAAAGCAGAGATCACTGTGATAGAAAGATACAAGACAAATACATCTGTTCGTAAAAACAGAAAAAGCTGAGATGCTCTGACATGTCCTAAGGATACCTGGAGTTGGTAATGCACCTTCACCAGAATGAGAGGGAAAGAAAAAAGAATACAAAGAGCTACCATGCCATCTAAACCACTGTACTTTTCACACACACAGGCTCAATTCTCCTCTTTCCTCTCTTCAGGCATAGTCAGTTTCTCATTAATTGCATGTAAATACAGTAAATGCAGCTGCAAATGTGTTATTCTCTAGTCATGTGTTGCAGATGATTAAGGAGAAAAATGTAAAAGGTTAATTTTCTAATTACATACTCCTCTGAGGTAAATTATGCATGTTTTCACATCCATTGACACTCTATAATGGGCACTTCTTATTGCAGAGTGATTTTCTATGAAACTGTGTATCTTTGTACAGTTTATTTTTAGGAAGCAAGGAGATGGAGGTGAGGAAGAAAGAATATCCATCCTATTAAAATTTCTTAACTCTTTCTGGAGAGCTTGCTAACAGGGTATTAAAGCTTGCCAAAAAAATCTCTTCGTTTCTTCTCACATTTCACTTGTAATTTCCATAAAACCGTAATAAATTGAAGAGTAAGCAATGAGACTAGACTGAAAGACACACTCATGTTGGATGGCTCTCAGTATAAGTTTTGAAAAGCAGCTACGTCTGATACGATATGAAATACATATTAAACAAGAATTTCCTTTGGAAAAAAATGCAGTGTTTTCCAGGAAAGAGCTACATGAACTCATCATCTATAAGACCCTTTAATTGTCAGCCAGATGCTGACCCCAACTAATCTGAAAGCTGCTTTTCAGGCTCCTTGTGCTTTCTGAATCAGGGTAAATGCATTCAGCTAAGTAGTTCTAAAAAATCCCAAGTATGCTTTGCTAGTTTACCTACCATAACTTTCTATTGGCATCTCAGAGGGTGAAACAGAAAAGCAGCATGAACACAGGTGATCACCAGTCATTTAAGATGTTAGCCCTGTTTCAGTCTAAAGACAGATGGTTTTCATTTGATAAATTTGTCATTTTTCAAAGATAAGTTGAATAGTGGGGACAAACAAGCCAAGAAACTAAGAAAGATGAGATCAAAGCTGATGAGAATGTTTGCCTGAGTATTTTTCCCTATCCCTGATACATATGTTAAAAGAGTAGAGCAGGGGAATGTTATGCTATGTGACTTTCATGGAATCATAGAATCATAGAAAGGTTTGGGTTGGAAGGCACCTTTAAAGGCCATCTAGTCCAACCGCCCTGCAGTGAGCAGGGACTCCTTCCACTAGATCAGGTGGCTCAGAGCCCCGTCCAGCCTGGCCTTGAATGTTTCCAGGGATGGGGCATCTGCCATCTCTAGGCAGCCTGTTCCAGTGTTTCACCACCCTCATTGTAAAAAATGTCTTCCTTATATACAGTCTAAATCTACCCTCTTTTAGTTTAAAACCGTTACCCCTCATCCTATCACAACAGGCCCTGCTAAAAAGTTTGTCCCCATCTTTCTTACAGGCACCTTTTAGGTACTGACAGGCTGCAGTAAGGTCTCCCTGAAGCCTCTGTTCTCCAGGCTGAACAGCCCCACCTCTCTCAGCCTTTCCTCACAGGAGAGGTGTTCCATCCCTCTGATCATTCTTGTGGCTCTCCTCTGGACCCACTCCAACAAGGTCCATGTCTTTCCCGTGCTGAGGTCTTCAGAGCTTTCATATCATTTGAGTCAAATTCAATCACGACTCCACTGCAATCAGAAGTAATACATCAAGGTACACCTCACTTCCTGTTAAATGGGATATGCAGGTAAGGTTTATGGTTTACACTGAGTCTTTTTTAAGAAAAATTGTTATATGGGAATACTTGAACTAAACTCAATATTTAAATAGTTATTAAATAAGTATTGCTAACATATCTGTTTTTAACAAATAAAGAATCTAAAACATAGAAAAACAAAATAGAAATAAAATTGTAATTTCTCAGAAATAATTCTATTTCAATATTTGTAATGCATTACATAGCACTGATTTATATATATATATGAATGTATAGTTATAATTTTTGTCAAAATACAATTTTCAGGCCAAAATTGTTTAAACAGAAATGTTCAGCTATCTCTAATGAGCATGTTAGTATAAATTAGAAGTTTATTTAATGATCATATGAACTGAAGTTGTGTTGTACTGAAGCCTTACTAAATAAGATCTGAGAGTAATATAAAACCTCAGACTGGCAGATTAGACAGAGAGAAAAGATGGGAAGGAACTTTGAATTAGTTGAGTTCATGGCCTTGTTTCATTCCCATTGAAAATAATCCATTTTTCATGCAGCACTGGTAACATTAGTAGTTCTTTTCTCCTTCCCAGCCTCTAATATGAAAAGGGTTTACGGCCCTCTACTGCTATGTAACCTTTGTATCTCTTCAAACTTATTTGTCACTATTAATTATGTCTGGTGTAGACTGTGTATTACATCTGGTCTCATGAATTTAAAGCAGAATAAACAAAGCATTTTTTGTGTCTGAAATGTAGCTACTATTAATGGATACACAGAGCTCTACTGAAACTCAGTTGAGCAATGGCCAATTACACCAAAAAAATATTTGGCCCTTCCGTATTTTCAGCATCAAACTAATTCTCTGCTCTTTCTCCCCTTTTTCTTTCTCTTCAAAAAGGAATTCTGAAGAATAATCTCTGAAGTTTCGTATGCTTAGTTTCTCCCATGTCAATTTACCATAACTGTTTATTACAGAACACAACAATTTATTTCCAGCTTTTGATGTTGTAGCTTGTGAAAATTAGCCTGTCTCCTTCTCTCTCTCCTCCAGAACCTCACCCTCAGAATAGTGAAGTAGTGGAAAAAAGGTGGTAATTCTAAGCTGGTAATGACTGACGAATGAGCTAAAAGGACAGAAGGACAGAGCTGATCTCCTTAAGTTGCAGTAAATCAGCAGCTCAGGAGAGAAAAAAACAAGGGTGTTTATTCATTTGTTTTTAATTAAATTAAGGTTACTTGAAATGCAAGTGTCAAAGCCTAAATTTGAAGTAAGGAGCTTAGCAACTCTGTGCAACCTATTTAAAGGGTTATGGAATGTTTCTGCTCTATGACACTGATCAAGTGTCTAATTTATCCCAGACAGGTAACAAGTACTAACTTTTCAGAAGTAAGTGTGGGTCTGATTCAATCTTTCATTATATGAGAGTTCTCTGTGATTCTAACATGTTGGATCGAGCTAAATACAGAAGCAACGAGAGGTCAGACTGCAGCTGCTAGGTAATAGATGGCCACAGAGCACTGTCAAGACTCCAACATAGATACCTGATGTTTTATGAGTGTCCTGGGTTCTGCTGGGATAGAGTTAATTTTCACAAGAAAAAGCTGGGAGGGAACACATCCAGGCCAGATGACCCAAACTCGCCAAACAAATGGGATATTCAATACCATGTGGCGTCATGCTCAGTATGTAGCTTGGCGAGCTGGCTGGAGAGGCATAGTCATTGCTCGGGAGCGGGCTGGGCACTGGGTGATGAGAAAAGTGCACTGTGTGTTCCTTGCTTTGTATATTCTTTTTGTCAGTATTATTGTTGTTATCGTTTTCTTCCTTTGCTGTTATGTTAAACTGTCTTTATCCCAACCCACGAGTTTTGCCTTTTTCTTCCAATTGTCCTCCCCATCCCACCGGGGTGGGGGGAGGTGGGGAGAAGCGACCAAGGGGCCGTTCTTTGTTGCCGTCTGGGGCTAAACCACAACACAAGATACCCAGATGTGGAGGCAAAGACCAGTATGGACTGTTGATGTGTGATGAAGTTGGGACAGGATGGACACACCAATCACCATCAGCTCCAAAATGGTACAGAAAGACATATCCCAAACCTGTACATAGTCACCAAACTAAGAAGTACCCAGGACATGTGAAGAAAAAACAGGTGGTATCGTTTTTCCTTCTTGTCATTACGACAGATCCTAGACCCCACATGTGGACACAATCATCATGGTGCCTGACTGTGCAGAATAAGGGAAAATTGTTTTGTTCCAATTTTCATTTTAGACAAAATCATGTCCCCTCCTCTGAAGTCTTGCACTGATATCCGCTACACTGTTGAGAAGATGTTCCAATAGTATTTCTCATATATAT
>Ga0065711_1037990_pt1 | contig 19266 bp, 14 predicted proteins | sample Hoacrofraction12_FD_59098 | JGI IMG/M metagenome (GOLD analysis project Ga0065711, IMG submission 59098) | Hoatzin crop microbial communities from Cojedes, Venezuela - Epithelial fraction 12 v2 (version 2) | ecosystem: Host-associated > Birds > Digestive system > Esophagus > Crop | place...
CCCCCCCCCCCTTTTTTTTTTTTGCCCCGCTTCCCCTCGAGGGTCGCGTTTCCCTGCTGTCTGGGGCATGGAGGGAAGCGCTGGGTCAGTTTCCAGGTTTCGAGGAGCGGTTCCAACATGACACGGTGCCGGCTAATCAGCGCGAGGGCCGTAAGGGGGTTTCTAATTTGATTCCGTTGGACGGTCAGCCTGCTTAGTTCCGACTCGTTTGCCGAGCGGCCGTCGCGCAGCGGAAGGATGCTCGGTTTAGGGCTTGTGCTGCGCTCCCGGTCCGAGCCCTCGGAGTGCAAGGGACAGCTTTCTGCTGGTTTCAGTGAGCTCTGGACCTGTCGTTGGAGAAGTGTCCCGCTTGGCGTGGACTACTCGTTATTCTCCACACGTCATCTGGGAAGAGAAAAAGCGTCCTTCTTTGTGGTAGCTGGCACACAAAGTCTAGGTTTGCGTGGCAATAAAAGGCCAGTCGTTTCCCAGTTCCCTCTGGAATCTTGCAGAAGCACTAAACATCCTTGCTTGCTTAACGCGGGGAAACTGAGGCAAGTTTTAAAATCAAGGGTTGGGAATGGAACAGGGGTTAAATGTGAGTGCGACCAGGGCAGCTTCCAAAACCAGCTGGGGGAACTGAAATGTTGTCGCTATTTTAAAATTTTGATTTCTATTTCAGGATCCGTTGCAAAATGTGAAAACGAAGGGGAAGTTCTGCAGATACCGTTTATCACAGACAACCCTTGTATAATGTGTGTTTGCCTGGTAAGTGTGGATTTCAGATAATAAGAACGTTCCGGCCCATACTAAAAGTAACTGCACGGAGAGGGGAATATTTCACATAATCCAATCTCGGGTGCCTCTGACGCCTTTCTGTAACACGAGGTTATCTCGGAGCTGAGCTAATGGAAAGTAACCCAATCCATGGTCTGGCAGTCATTTCTTTGACTTTAAAACTCTGGGGCGCAACATTGTTCCGTGACTTTAATATGACATTGTGACACCGCCTTTGCCACATGAATTTGGAGGGAGAACTGCTCTCACGAAGCCAGGGGCGCACACAGAAGTCTCTGCGGGTAGCTCAGCAGAGAGGGAGAAAGGTGAGGTTTGGGAGCGCGGCTGCTTCGAGCTGCCACGTGCTGAGTCTCACCGGGCAGTGGCCGAGGAGCGGCGTGAGGGGAAGGCTGCAACATGACTGCGTGCACGGTAGTGGGACGGTGGGGGAAGCACGAGTGATGCTTTCGTCAGAGTGCTTTGTCCCAAGGGTGACGCTGCCCGCTGTGCTGGGAATTCAGTGGTTAACAACGTCACTAGCGCGCGTTTCGGGGAGAAACGTTCCCTTTCCTTGTAACCTTGCTTCGGAGTTAAGCATTTTAGGAGCAATTCAGCTGGACAAGCCAAGGCTTAGGAGATACTGAAAACCAGTTGTTCTAAATAAAACTTCGTAGAATATGTTTAAAGGAAAGCCATAAACCTTAATTTGCTGTTGAACACAAAGAGAAGTACAGACCAGAAAGAACTACATCTTAGGTTTTGGAAGTTATAGAGCAGCTAAATGTACAGAACGCGTTCTACTTTAGGACTGAAATATCAAGACACCCTTTCCCCCCTTCTGTTATTGCTATTAATATTATTAGTATTAGCCAGCGTTATTATAAGTCTGTAAAAGTCTTACTGTTTTGACTGCCTTTGAGAAGCTGGTTTTGGCAACTGTAGGAGCCTGATCTTGAGGCCCTCGAGGCTGATGTATATCGCCGCACGGAGTTCAATAGATTTTAAGTGAGACTCAGTGATAACTTTTTAGCTACTAGTGATAAAGCATGAGTTATTGATTTTTCTGAGTAGAGGGGGATGGGGAAAAGAAGGAGCACGGGATGTGGTGAGTAAAGAAATCAAAGGGAAAACAAAAAAAGAGATGAAGCTGTGTTTTATCATGGATCACCTTCCCAAATATGTCTGCCACCACTCTGGCTAATGGAAGGTGGTGTTAACCAACAAGGAAGCAATTTATCTGTGCAGGAGCAGAAGTTCAGTCGTGGGCATCAGGGCAATAATGCATCAGGGTAAAATACTTGTATTTATAGATCTCTCTAGACCTTGGCTTTGTTAAATCAATGAGCACCCTTTTAGTGCATGGACATGAAGAACTGCAAAAAACATTGGATGTAAGACCTCTAAATCTCTCCGGTTTGTAGGGCATGCTGTAGTCAAATGGCAGCTGGGGCCATTTGGCTCCCCTCTATGCAAGGAGGACACCACATTTTATTAAGAATGTGGATGCCTAGTGAGTTACTGCAGTTACCTCCACTGGATACACTCTATTTTATTTCTACCAAAGGATAAATGCGATCTCTGTTTCTTGAGTTGAAAACTGGGAGACCGGGTAGAGAAGGAGGAAACCAGTCTGCAGATACTGGCTTTAATGCTGTGCGGCGTCCAAAGCAATGACTTATTGGACAGCCCATTGCCGAAATCTTTGTTCAGGCCTGCCACGAGGGAAAAGATCAATTTTAAGAGATCTGGGGAGAGCAGAAACAGAAGCAGCGATGTCGTGATTTGTGACCAGGAGAGAAGAGAGAACCAGGTTTCCTTACGTCCAACTAGAAGTATTGATTGTTTAATAGCGATTCAGTGAGGAACTTTGGAAGACTGATCATATTCTTCAAGGGCAAACCTGGTGCATGTTCATACCATAGGAAGTGAGCAGCTAAAAAGAGAGCTTAATCAGCTGTTCCAGGAAGGGAGCAATTGCTGTCCAGGAGAGGACAGAAAATTCAACAGAGAGCACTTGTGTTAAAAACACCAGTAAAGCGAGTAACTGAAATATTGGATGGGATGATGGCAGGCCTGTCCTAGCAGTGATGCATTTCCATGACTGCAAGCTGCTGTAAATAACTGCACAAATTATGGAAATCTGCACGCGTCTGGGAAGAGGAGGAATATCTAAGTAGCTCCCTTCCAGGGCTTTCCCCGTCTCACAGACGAGAGGAGACAGAACTGAAATGCAGGAACCAAATCATCAAGTGTTTGACAGAACTGACTGCGCAGGTTGTGTCCTGTGGAGCATGGGGATGCATCCCAGCCAAGGGCAGAGAGAGAGGCGAGATAAGCAAAGCGGTCTCCAGCTTTCTCTTAACAGGCTAAATCAGCTGGGAGGGCAGAGCAACAGGTAGTTCTTTAAGAGCAAATATGGTAAAAACTGGAAACTCATAGGTTATGAGTAAGCTGCAATAATGCAGTGGAGACTGCAAAGAGAAATTACAAATGCAATTCCTTATACACCAGTAAGAAGTCATGGTAGGAAGACCAAAACCAAAAGTTGTCTTTTCTCATTGATTAGCAGAGACAGGACGGACTGGTTTTCATGGCAGGAACCATGAACAGGGACAGGGCAGACAGAGCAGAGACCGGTTTCTGGGGACGCTGCTTTAATAAAGCTTCCAGCTTTCCTTTTAGAGTTCTTGGTAATGCACACCCCTGAATATTGAATACAAAAGGGGCACCGATGGGGATCTGCTAGAGGCAGCCAACTCTGGCTACCAAACAAGATGAGTTCAGTCTTGATCATCTGCTGCAACGTGTGGAAAGAGAAGTCGTGGTGATATGGGAATTCAGACTGAGGGACGTGTGCTGGAGATTTTGTATATAGTAGATATTAAATCATTCACTTCTGAAGAACAGGTAGTGCTTTTCTAATAAAAAGGCACTGCGCCCACCGTGACATAACTCTGTTTTGGACTTCATTACTTGTCAAAATGAAATGTGGTGGAGTGCATGAAACAGCACTGATCCTTGCCCTTACTATGGGGAAACAGGTAAGACTAAAAGCATGTACATGTGTGTGTGTAAATGTATGCTGTAGCTCTGTATGCAAGAACTACCAGCTGAACAGGCCACTATGGCTGAAATCTAGAGTTCCCTAATTTGTAATTTATACATCTCTACTTTATAGTCTTAATAACGCCCATAAAAACGGTCATTTTTAATGTCAGTAGGACAATAGCGAGCTTTTATGATTACAACACTTCAGCAATGGTATACTGCTGTCCAACTAACCATCTCTAAGCACTTAATAAACATGGATGAATTTGATCTCCAAAGAACTGGTCATTAATTACAGCTGACTGCAAGAATTGGCTGGTTTTATTTTTATTTTTTTTGAAGAGAAAAAACATCAGAGTCAAAGAAAGATTGTAGTTTATGCACAAGGAATTTCTTGTAGGACTCTGATGAAAGCTCAGGTCTTCTAACTCCCAGTCTAATGGTTTGACTACGAAGCCATCCCTTCTCACTTTTTTTCTTCACTTTACCAGTGGATGTGGGTGGCATGGTCGCAGTATAAACACACTCATTTTCTTTTTTGTCTCTCTGACAATCGGCAGCCTTGCACAGACGCCAGGTTTTTGGTGTGTCTGCTCTCCTGAGCTCGTTCTGAGTCATGGATGGGCAAAGGCAAACTCAAGCTCACTTCATGATCCAGAGGTTTTGAGACCTGTGATTTATGACTTGGTGTCGCTATCTGCAAAGCGCTGTTAGAGCTAGTCTGCTTTGGTCTTCTGCCCGCTTCCGCTTCCGCTTTGAATGTCTGTGGTTCCGCATCTCTGAGGAGATACGCTGCCTCCGGGAGGCTGCCGTGCCACCTGGCTTTCCGTAGGGTTGGAGATGCTGGAGTAGCACAAAGCAGTCTGAAGGCAGCTGAAGGTACCTGTAGTCACATGCGTTCACCTTATATGCTGTTAAATGCAGAAACTGGAGAAAGCCCTGGCATCCATAGTGCTTAGAGCTAATGGGTAAAACAGAAACACAGAGGTTGCACTGGGAAATTGTTGTCCTGAAGCTAGGTCACGTAAAAAGTGCAGGCAGGCCTGCTGGTGAAGTGCCCGCCTAGTGTGCAGTGGTTGACTGGCCCACTGCACCCATGCAAGTCATTATAGCTAAAGATTTCTCTGATGGAAGGGGTGGAAAACCCTCTAAGCTGCAGCAAGCTTTGTATCAGAGGAAGGGGAGCAACTGAAAGGAAATACTAGATGTGACTTGTAGTAACAAGAACTAAGTAAACAAACTCTATGAAATAAAAACATTGTTAAAAAAAGAGAAGCTCTTATTTCAGATAATGATGTGGCCCTTGACACTACAAAAAAAGGATGTTAAAGAACATGTAGTTGTGAAATTATTTTATGCTGAGCGGTCAATAGTAAGAAAATCTCATGTCCTGCTGTCTTCTGAAAATCAAAGTAGTGAAACTGTGGGTAATGGAGTGAAAAAAAGTTTGGGTTTTAAAGAACTTGTCTGAATTGGCATGATGATTATAGGTATAAATATATAATCTTGATGGTATTCATAATGGAATTATATTGATTCAGTTTGAGAAATGGATTCTTTTATTTCAGTTATTAAATGCTTTATGACCACGAGTGATTATAACTATGCTACCTAATGCAAAAATTTTCTTCTAAAAATATTCTCACACGTGTGTGGAAAAAGGAGTTGATTTCAATCCACAGGAGCATTTCACACAGCTTGTGCAGTTTGAGTAACCCAGACGTGTCATGTGTGATGCAGTCAGGTCTTTCTAGTTCAGATGTGAAAGTTACAGGCTGAGGGTAGCGGAGGCATGGGTGAATTTCTGTTTCTTCTGAAACAAAGCTTCATAAATGTGAAAACTTACCACATTTTGGTAAGTTTTGGATGTTTTGTAGCACAGATACATATTGAGGATTTGAAATGTTAGGGGGACAATGCTATTAACAGAATATTGGGAGAACTTTTGGTTAGATTTCTTTTATATGGCTGCCAGCATATAAAACAGGGATGGAATATTTAAGTTCAACTCTAGTACAAGTATGGTAAATGATCGAGTGCAGCAAGAGTTTTTGTTGGTACAGCTTTTTGGCTGGAAGGTATCTAAAACCCAAAATAGAAGTAGGCTCACACCTGATATTATGGCATTTGCTTTCAAGGAATATATACTTCAACATACGTGTGGAAAAGACATAAAAATGCCTCAGTCCATCGGAAATAGGTGAAATGGGAGCCTGTGCATAATTATAGGACGAGAAAGTAAAAGCTCCACTGAGTTAACCTAGCCTGAATTAAACTTCTGAGTGCTGAGTTTTCTGAAGGTGAGACGAGCTCAGCAGTGACAACGATGACAGGTGGTGGTGCCAGTGGTGGTGAGGAGAGCCGTGTCGTTTCATGCTCGTTTATCATCATCTCCATGGACCCCAAACACCTTGCCAGAAGCGAGCAGACATCCAAGAATAACCTATGCATTGGCCAGTGGTGTATGTAGTTTTAAAATGAACGTACCAAAAATGGCAGCTGAAAGGAACAGGTGAGAAGCCAGGGACTGCAAGGAAATAGATTATACCTCAGCTAGCAGTGACCTTCACGTTGCAAGAGCCTTTTTTATTCTTTTCGGGAAAATCAAGGGTTTTATTTTCGGTGTGTACTTTGTGGGGAGGAAAGGCCTCTTATCATTTTTTGTATTTTTCCCAAATATTTTAGAACAAAGTTAGTTGTGTCCAGAAACAGCTGATATAAGCCAGTAGTGATCTTGACAAGCCCCATCTAAACCAGTGTCACTTCTCCCACCTTTTTCCTCCCCCCTTCCCTCATGCCTGCGCCTCAAACTTGCCAGCTGCACCTGAGGAGTGGTAATCATACATCTCAACCTGTTATCACCTAAATCCAGAACAGAAGGAAATAAATGTGAGCCAGAAAGTGTAACCAAGTGTTGGAAACCTGAGAAAAGTTTGGAGACGGGAGCTCAGGAAACTAGAAATCAGAGCTTTCCTTGGCATACAGTTTATTCAGCATGAAACATCATTCTGTAGTTTAAATTTCCGCCTTTAACTCCAAATGTGCAATGTCGAACTTGACCTTTGCTTATAAAAAAAATTATGTTAAATTCATCGTTATGAGACCTAGTGTTCTACCTAGCTTGAACCGATGGAGTCGTGAAACCAAGTGCAAGCAAACCAAAGAATGGAAGAACAAACTTCAACCCTTGGTCCTCCCTTCAACCCCCCGAAAAACCCATCTCCTCATTGCAGGCTAAAGCAAGGAAGCTACTGGATTTGCTGGGGTTTTTTACCTGTAGCATAGCTTATTTCTGTGGCACAATGCACAAGCTGAAAGCTTGTAGCTAGCCCGAGAGCAAGTGTTTGACACATGTTCAGTGAAGATGACAGTGTTTTAGTACATCAGGATTCAATTGTTGTTGCGTCAAGGTATAATGTGGCCCAGATGACTTTTAGTGGAGTAGTGCATATTAAAAAAAAAATCATCAAACAATTCTTTCATACCTATTTAATTTAATTTCATTTCAATAGTTTACATACATCAACTACAGAATCTACCAAGACTGCATCTTCTTTCAATTTATATATTCTTGGTCTTTATTACTGTATGATATAATCAGCTTTCTCTTCACCCACAAAAAAAACCAAACAAAGAGACAAAAAAGCCTGTGATACAGTAGCGTACTGGTAGTTTTCACCCCCATATTACTGGAAGAGAGAATGTTGTTTTGATCGGCGTATGAAGGGTTCCTGGAGCACAAGTATGCTCCAACATGATGAAAGGTTTATTAGTTTTTATTCACTTTAAAAAAGACACAGATGTATATGCTATCTCTTAAATGAAAAAAGCCAACACCCCACACCCTAAAAACAAACCCTGAAAATAAAAACCAGTCACAGCTCCATGCCTGGTGCAGCTGGGTGTCCCACGTGTGCTTTGTTGTGGAGACCAAAGAACAATGTGTGTATGTATATGTGCGTGTGTGTGTATATGTGTATGAAGATGGCTTTGCAAGTGAGAATTAAGAGCCCAGAGCTGGTTAATTACCTGTTGTGGGGGTGATTGCTTTGGTAGGCTCTCCTGAAGGATGATTCAGGTAGGTTCAGTTGTATTTGTTCTTAACTCGTGCAACACGTGTAAGACAAGACTTTGGCCTGTCTGAGAATGAAATACAAGCTATCTGTGGTAGCAGGTGATTACTCTGGCTTGAATCTCTGCATTTCCAGCAGCAGTGTTGAAGAAGTGTCCAAATCAGTTTAGTCCCATATACAGATATGGCCACCCTGGCCAAGTAGTACCATGTGCAACATCTCAGCTAATTTTCAGCGAGTACAGATGCTGCAGCTGGGTGTTCTGTCTGTGCCGTCTGTGGACCTTTTGAAGTCCGTTTTCTGCACTTTGCTTCGCATCCCAGAGCTGCCTCAGACTGTGGCACATCGCTGTGCAGGTGTATGTTCGCCTGCGGTTCGCTATGCTTTATCGTGACATTTAGTTTGGAGACATGGTGCGCAGGCATCTCTGACAGCTTGTGCTGAAACCTTCCTGGAAATCTGCAGGCTTGAAGAAGCTATTTCATGTTGTTCTCAGACCACGTGGGATAGCGAAGGGTTCACTACTTGCACATTTCTAACAGAGAGTCAGCTGCAATGAGCAAACATACATATGCACACAGTGCTGAACTGATTATAGGTCTTGGCAAAACCCTCCTGGAAGAAAGCTGGTTGATATGTCACTGTAATGATGATGCAGATCCAATCCATCAAGTATGGAAATGAGATTCTCTTTGGAATAATTAAAGGATCAGAGAACTCAAATACAAAAGAACGTATTTAAAATGTATAAATGATATGTGGAAAAATATGAAGGGTGCAAAAATGCCATAAACTAAATGGAAAAATGTAATAGAAGTTGCAAATGTCTTTGGAATGTGTCTACAATAAGCACAAAATGGATCAGTCTAAGTTAAGGCACTTTTTTATTGCCAATAAAAAAAAAAAACATTATTAAAGGGCTGGTCCAATATCAAAATGGCATTTTAAAAGCATACGGTTACCTGTATATAGTTTTTATTAGCTTTCAAGTTTCTTCCATTGAGCTGTTAACGGTCTTTTTAAGAATTATGGTCCTGTAAGTGAATGGTTCACAGTGTCACTGCTTCTGCTGTTCTGCTTTGTGCTGCCATATAAAAACAGATATTTTTTTCCCCACCAAAGATCTGGTTTTATTTCCCCATCATGTTTTAATAGAAATTTTTGAGGTAAGAAATGTATTAAGCAACAACCAAAAAATCAAAATGAAAATGCAACCTTTTTCTGTTGAGCTTATGGTCAAATAAAAGGCTGTTGTGAAGAAAAAAACAATATCGTATAAAAGTTTTTACCTGTAATACTACTATTAAAATGACTGTCGTACCGGTACTTGCTCATATTGTTCCTAATAACTACTGTAGTTACTTCCTCTGAGGCGTCTTGGCCTCTTCTTATGCATTAAGCTGCAGCTAAAAAATTCCTAGCCTGACTGTTGGTCCGATTGAGCTCTGTGCAGGGTTTTGCATCCGGCTGAATCAAGTGCTGAGCTCTGGGTCCAAGTACAGCCTGGACCCCATCCCTGGTCATCCACGGGAGCTGACCTTGTGTGCCGAGACCTGCCTTTCAAACACTTTTTGTCTGTCTCTCCCACTTACTTATTAAGTTAACTTATAATAACTTATTACTGACTTTTTTCCTGCCTTTTTTTTTTTTTCCATTTCCCCCCTGTGTCTGGAATCCACTTGCTCTAGATAGTGATCCAAAACGGGCTGTTAAACTAGGACTGTGTATCACCACCTCACTGAAAAAACAACATGTCTTCAGGCATTGTCTATGATTTGCATCCTCTTTACTTGTTTTCTCACCTGTTCTACACGTCAACAAATCCTGGCTGTAGTTTTCATTTTCTGTATTGTATCGTAGGTTTTTTCAGAGGGGGAGACATTGTATGCTTGTGCTGTAAAGTGCTGCAGCAAAAGGCAGTACTATGAAATGGCATTAGAGTTGGAGATCTATTTGTTCTTGTGAGCACAAAGGATGGGAATGTGATAAAATGCCATTTAGAAAAATGATGCTAAAGATCTGTTGCTTTCCCTGACAAATTGAGGCCCCAGTTTTTCCTGAGTCCCTGTTTTAAGTAAACTTTTTTGCAAAGCTTCAGTGTTAAAGATTGAATCACGTCATCTTTAACCCTGCCTTAGTACTGTGCTTACGTGGTTACACTGCATTTTGCTCAGGAGCAGGTCTAGTTCACGTAGGGCATCTGCAGTCAGTTGCATGGTAGTGACGCTGCCTTCTGTATGCATAAACCCCGGTCTGCAGTGTTGAAACTTCCTGTAAATAGGATATTTAGTGCAAATTCCTCAACCGCTTATATGTGTCCATTTCAGTTTTAAATTTCTCTGTGCGGAGCACTGCGTTGGCTTCAATGTCCAGGGCTGTGTCAGACTTGAGAATTTGAAGGCTGCCATTTCTGCTTCACACTGAAAACCAGGTATTGCTCAGCCCTGGGCCGCAAAGGTGCTCAGAGTAACCCCAGGCTCCCCTGTTTGCTGCCCCTTTCTCCAGATGGCCATGGCATGGCTCACCGCCTCTTGCGTAGCTAAAGATCTCACTTCAGGCATGGAAGCAGCAGCTCTGCACTCGTCCTTACCTAGGGGAGTGCAAACCAATGTGTTGTAGAGCCCTGGCCAGGAAAATCAGATTTCTGACAGCTCATAGGCTAAAAGTTATGTGTTTTGGGTTTTATTTTCTTGTTTTGTTTTGGGGTTTTTTTTGAGGAGCTGTTGGGTTTTTTTCAGCTGTTCCTGACATCTTCATATTCAATTACATTAAATGGCTTCAGTGGGAATTTGAGCTTCCCCAGGGTTTGGAACCATCAAAATGTACTCTGATGGCCAGCTAGAGTCATACATTTGCATCTGTTTTTCTGGTTTGTCTTACAATTTAGTTGCTGAAGAATAACAGACCTTGATTGTCCTGAGGTTGTCTCCTCCTCCTTTTTTCTGTCTGGGTGGTGGTGAGCAGTTGAGGCATGGTTTGGGAGAGATGGAGGAGGGCTGATAAACGTGCTCTAAGGCTGGTTGTGATCTGATTGTGCCAGTTAGGGAAACACCTCCAGGTTGTGCTGCTTGGGAATCACTGGGGCAGGAAGGAGCCAGGCAGGGTGGCTGGGCTGGAGATAAGGCTATTAGCTGAAAGACTGCCTGCAGGACCTAAAATACAGATAAGAGCAGCAGACTCTGCTACTACAGGGAGACTGTTGATCATTTGCTTGTGACAGAGAATGTTTTTTTTTCCTGTGTATGGCAGTGCACAGCTGAGCATTTTCATATTTAGCACTTTACCTCCCCCACTCAAATACTCAGTTCTGGGGAGAGCTGGAGCAGTTAACTGGGTTAGGTGGATTGGTGATTCAATCTGGCAAATGCTTTTGATTAAAATAAATGAATGATGTTATGTTGGCAGGCAGAATGCAAAGCATGCAAGCTTTTTAGCCTGTAAACCAAGGGTTGGTGGATGGGTTGTTTGTAAAAGCAGCGGATAAAAAATGCTGGACAATTAAAATCATTATACATTAAAATGTTGATGGTGTGGTAGCGTAAGAAACCTTTTTAACAGACACGTTCTTGAGGCATAGTTTGTCTGTGATCTAAACTCCATAAGCATTTCTGGAGAAACTTGCTGATGTGGACATTTAAGATGCAGCGTAGTGCACTGATACTGAACCAGAGCTTGTTTAACATGAAAACATGGAGGAAACAGAAGCAGCATGCAATTTGTATAGCTTCTGGAAAAATGTCGGTGTATATATGATTTAACTTGGCAAGGTTTCCGATCCTCAAGCAAAAACTATTTGACCCAAAAATCAGTCTGAAGTGGAAATTTAAAAAACACCTAGAACTCTAGGCCATGATAGTAAGAAATTCGAGTGGTTTGATGTCCTTGTTGTGACACAAAGGGTACATACTCGGTGCTTAAAACTGTATGTAATCATTTTAGTATAACATGAATATCTTTGATGTCATCCAGTTTCTTGGCATAGTTAAACCAGTCCACATATGGAAACATACAAAGGTGGGAGCCAAAAAGGGAAAAAGAAAGCAAATTACCCCCAACAACAAGGAGGTTCGCTGGAAGGCAGCCATCTGGAGAGATGAGTAGGCAGCTCCAACCTGGTCCCTGGGCATTACTTCTTACACACAAGGCAGCACCAAAACTACTGGTGAGAGAGAGCTGTAGTTGAGAGGAGGTGCATATGATGTGACTACAGGAAAGATATGTATGACTTTGGAACCAGAGGTCTAAAAGGATTTTGAGCATCTTCTGGAGACTTAGTGTTACTGCTGTGTGTTTGTGGACAACTTGTGACTGTGGCCGTGAGGTACTGCTACCATCAAAGGGTTTAGGTTAACCCACTGAGTAGTGCTTAGGTTGGGCTGCCGGCCCGAGCAGCCCATGCTGTGTTGTCTCCTCCATTAAGAAGACAGAATCCCCTCAGAACGGGGATTTCTTACAGCCGATGTGCCCAGCAGAGAGCTGACAGGAGCTGCTGATTACAAGGCCATACCCTAAACCCCTCTCGCTGTTTTGGGGCCAAGTACCTCATTCTGTGCCCTTCAGGGTTCACTGGCGTGGGTGACAGGAGCATCTCTTTTTATGTCATACAGCTTGGTAGTTGGAGGCTGTGGGAGAAAATCAGTTTGTTGTCAAGTGTATCAAGAGTTATTGATGCAGACAGTAGTGATCTCATCTTGGTCAGGAAACTTCCCGCTCTTCTCTAGGCTAGAGAAGTGCATTTTAATTGCCTGTGTAAAACGCGACAGTGTGGACAGGCTGGATGAAACGTTGTTCCTCTTCCAGCCCAGATAGGGCTGTGACTTGGCAACGAGGGCTTTCTCTGGCTGCAGAGGGAGGTACAGTTAATAAAAAATACAGATTCCAAGACCTCAAGTGGATACTTTTTAGTTTTCTTCAGTTCAGCCCCAGGTTCTCATTTTTACGTGGCACTTGAGTCTCCCATCATAAAGAGCCCTTCTCATGCTAAAGGTATGAAACCTTGCGATTTCAGACCATCTTTCTGCCTCCCCTGTGGTTTTTCTCCCAGTTGCCCAGGTAGCAGCATTGCTGCCCGAGTTCTTACTCTTACAAGAGACCAGTGCTGTCCCACACAATGAAATCATCTCTGGCTGCCTCGTGAGTGCTGTGTACTTCGAGCCAGGCATAATCTCTTTCCTGAAATTTGAGTCTCATTAATTGGGTTAACAAGATGCTATCTTCACTCCATACTTATGTAAATATAACCTGCTAGAAAAGCTCTCAGTGGCACCTGATATATCACACTGCCTTTACATCTATCAAGAGGTACCGGTGCAGGAGCCACTTCCAAAAGCAGGTTGTGTTCTTGGTCCCATGGGAACCTATATAAGCCGTAAGAAATGCTGGTGGTCAAGGCCAACCATTCAGATGTCTTTAAAGTGTCCCAGTGGTGACTGAAAATCAGTTTGTCAAGATGACAAATGGCTTGCGCATACCCCGTTCACCTTAGAGCTTCGCTCTAATGTCAGCTCCATTTACTTGTCAGAAACAGGTATTTTTTTTACTTCCAGCAGTGCGAGTGGGGCAGGGGAAAGGAAAGAGCGAAGGGAACACAGGCCGAGGAAAAATCTGCTTGTATGGCTTCTATTCAATGTATTATTATAGTTGAGATTTGCAAGATTTGGACATACCAGAATCTGTTTTTTTGTACATGTGCAAAACAGAAAGAAGGGAATTTGCTTTTCAGAAGTGAGAACTGTCCCTGCAGGGCTACGATTATGCAAAAACATGTTTTAACCACTGGATTTTTCAAGCAGAAAGTGGTTGTGCAATATTAGTTTCTTATTTTGGACAGCAAACTTCTTTCCAGAGCAGCATTTAAAAATAACTGTTTAATTAACTGGGTCTGCCTGGTACATAGGGCATTGTGCTTGCATCTGCGCTGAAGAGCTCAGCTCAAACCTCTGAACTTGCATGGGTGGTTTCATTGACTGCACTGGTATTGTCATGTGGCTAAGCGATCACTGCTGTGGACCGGGGCTGCTACATCTCACCCAAAAGCAGCGAGGGCCAGGCCACAAAACACAGTCAAAGTCAGCTCGAGGACTGTGAAAGCGACTTTGACAGCTTTGGCTTTTAGTTTCCTCTCAATGACTTCCATATCACTTTTGCTTAGTTCACAAGTCGAAGCACGCTTTTGCTCCTAGTAGCTACAGCTTTGGCTGGAGTTTTGAAAGTCACAATCTGACTTAAACTGGCAATGCGGTTGATCACCACAAAGGAAAGCTTATTCCACCTTCCTTCTTTGCACGCGATGGAAGCCTTGCATCCATTAGAAGTATGAGTCGATATGAAGTAGAAATACATAGAAAAGAGATGCGTCGAATAAAACATCATTGTGGCATAAGTTTTTGTGGCTAAATTCTCCTGTGGCCCTGAGCCTTCTCTTGCTGGCACCAACTGGATGAAGCCCACTTGAAGATGACTTCTACCACGAGCTGTCCGTGACTTAGGATTCCCCACTGACCCTCCGAGATTTTACTAGTGTGGAGCAGTTGCAGCAAAAAATGAGTGAGCCCCTGTGAGTTGAAGGCAGCATTGAAAGACCCCAAAAGCTCTTGACCCTTCAAGGAATCCTGCATAAAATGCTCTTGGTCGTTGTCTCTTCCCACTCTTCTCTCTACTGACTAACAAGCTGGGGGCTGCCCCTTGTCTCTGCAGGCTGCCGTAAATAACCTCCTCTTTTTTTCTAACACCACTGTGTAGCACAAGCAAGATTGTGTAAGAAAACAAATGCGGGGTCAGTGCTCAGTTTTCTTGTAAGTTCATTAAAACAGCATTGTCTGGAGGCCTCTTGCTTAAATAATTTTATAATAGAAAACAGACTCTTGTTGCTTTCTTTTGGGCTACTATTTTTATTTGGTTGTTGTTCCTGAAGCGTTTTGGTCCTATTTCAAAACTTGCTTCAGTTAAATGAAGAGGGGTGTTGGTTTTTTTTTTTGGTGCTTTCCAGTTTAAAAACTATGCTGCTACTGCGAAACTTCTAGGAGTTATGAAGGTAGGATTGACAGGGGTTTTCCTGACAAAATAACATTGAAAAAACAACATGTAGATTAAAAATGTGGAAGAAAATAAAATACCTTCCCCTTTCCCTCCCCCAGTCAAGATCTCCTGTTGCTGCTTCTGGCATGCATCACATCTTTGAGGATACAGTATCATGAGAAAACTGTCACTTGGTGATGTATTAGGGTAATATATCATGAGAGCATCGTTTCTTTAGAGGATATGGGCAGTAAAAGACATGATTCTGGCCAGACAGAGCAGCAGGGGACCTTGCTTTTTTTCCTTTCCTTTTCTTTAATCTATCCCTGTTTTTTTGTTGTACAGAAGTGAGTTTCTTCATGGGATATGACTTGTTGCAGAGTAAGTTAGGAGGCCCATTGGGCTTTTTAAGCTCTTTAAGAAGTACATGGCCTCAAGGGCTGCTTTGTTCAAAGTTTTTAGAACAGGCTCAAGCCCAAAACTAGAGCATTTGCCACTGCCCAAGTCTCCAGTGTAAGGGTCGAGCAAGCACACTTCAGACAGAGAAGGCAGTAAAGATGCCATGACCGGTAACTATTGTTTGGATAATATATTTGTAGGTTTAGTCCATCAAAAAGTGATGAAATTATATCTATAAAAAAAACAGTCAATGCATCTCTTTTAAATAAATGTCAAATGAGGTTTTAATTCGTATCAGTAGAAGAAAAATTACTATCAGTCACTATTCAGTCTGTAACAGAAGATGTAGTTATCTCATCCAGAAATAGGAGTTCTGAACTGATGGACTCAGATTTTGGTGTACTTTTTTTTGCCGTTTTCATGGCTTTGTTTTCCTCTCGTTGGCAATGTCTGCTGGAAAATAAGCTGTACATGGTCTGTAGGACCAGGATGGCAGTAGTTAAGCAACAAAAGTGGAGTATTGTTAGGACACTCTCTTGATGGGACAGAGTTAATTTTTGAGATGAGACAGAACGTGACATCGTGGCCAGATCTAAAATTTGGTAAATTCAAGTAACTTAAGAATTTATCTTAAACCTTTGGCACAGTCTGCTTTACCCTCTAGGAAATCAGCTTGATAATTCATCAGTGCAACCCTCAACAATTTTTGAGCTAGAATTTGCTTAGAGTGTTTTCAGACCAGTTTGGCTCAGGGGTGATATAAGCAAACTTCTTCTCCAAACCATCCTATGGCACTTATGTGAGGTCAGCAGAGCATCATGCTCCAGGAGCTAACACTACCCAGGGCAGCGATGCCTTTCCATATCTGCTGACTTCAGCTGTGCGCGGGTGACCTCTGGATCAAGCTAAGGTAGTGGAAGATTTTATGGCCCTTGGCTGTCCATCACTTCTCTGGGACAATGAATTCTGCCCCGTCAGCTTCAGCCAGGGTACTCCAGGCTAGGTTGGACCATACTTTCAAAATAACTCATTTAGCTCAAAATGAGTTGGGTAGTGATCATCCGAAAAGTCTTGCTGGCTGATCTGAGTGATTGGGAACAGCCAGCAAGGAGTAGATCGTGAGCTTGTAGAGTTGGGTCACTGAGCTGTAACCTTTTCCAGCAGCACAGGTACAGGTTTGCACCCTGAGCTTCAAATCAACAGGTATTGCTTCTGACTACTGTTTTCTTAGGTATTGGTGTCAGATTTAGCTGACTGATAATTGATACAAATTCTTTATTGACAAAGTATGAAAAGCCATTAATTTGGTTTTTGTTTGTTTAGGAACACGTTTAAAATTCACAGAAAAAGCCATGGATTTTAAATGCATGCATCCTGTGAAATGCAAAGGTGTGGTCTCCCACCAGAACTTCAGTGTGTACCCCTTCCCTGAAACCTGGCTCCTGGATTACTGTACGGTAGTTTTTCGGGCTACGGCAGTACAAACTGCTGGGTACTTGTGAAGACCGTGTCTCTTATTGCTAGAAGACTGTCATGCTATTCTGTTGACAGGTAAAGAGTTTTGCCTTTAACTTTACAGCTGAAGAACTCTAATCTGAAGTAGCACTTGGAAGTTGAGGTGGAGGCAGGGAGATTGAGAGCTAATTAGTCTGAATCGTGCTCTGGCTTTCTCGCTGACTTAATCTGCAGTTATGTTCATTCTGTCTGGCTGTGTCTACTTTGTCGATAAGCTCACTGGAGCAGGGAACATACTCCTTGTATGTGCTTATACGATATCTGACGTAATGGGACCCTGATCTCAGCTGCAGCATTAGCAGTTGCATTAACGCAGACAAATGTAAGAGAAAGAAAGTGCTTTCTTTTCACCATGTAGTACTGCAGTGGGCTGCTGTCAGGGGGTGTCGGGATTGCAGCAGGCCACAGAGGTCGCTTTCCGCATGCTGGTGAACATCATTAAGCACAGTGGGGAGGAAAAAAAAATCTGTTCAGTCTATAATGAGTTGTGAGCGATGTGTCCTGAATGACTTGCACAGACTCATGTCTTCCTCACAGCAGTGGGGAATACCCGTTGCAGTGAAATTCCGTGTCATCTTTCAGCAGCGCCTTTGTTTTAATCATCTTTCCTAGGGAGCGGGCAGAGCTTGAATTATGAAGGGGGTGGTTGATGCTGGCTGAGCATCACCGCAGGGAGAGCTGCAGCCTCCTCCCTGCTCGCCCTCAGGGAGGCCAGATAAACTAAAGGGATTACAGGGATGAGAGGATAAATCAGAGGCTACCGAGTGCTCTGCTCAAAAAAGGAAAGAGAGACTCTGTGGACTGAACTGGCATATTTTGTTCCTGATGAAATACTGTCATTTGCATCTAATGCAATTCATGCTGAAATCATGGTCGTGTTGTGCCATGGGCAAGGATCTAAGGCTGAAAGTACTGAAGCATATGTTTGGCTTCACTCCTGTGAGTTGTCCCATTGAAACTGAAGATGTCCTTAAAATAATAGAACTTCTGTCTCTCGGGGGGTGAAGCCTTGGTGTTTGTAGGTTTATGTGGGTAAACAGAACTGTATCATTTTGCAGAAAGCAGACATTGTTTCATAGGGAAATATTTTTTCTACCCTGAATTTAAAAAAACACCTAGTGTGCTAAACCATTTTTGTTATTGTACCCACAACATTTATTTTTGCAAGGAAAAAAGCCCCCAGATGACTGGAGGGGAACAAGCGAAATGAGAACTTTTTCTCGTCTCCATTGACAGTGGTTCAAAATGCCTGCAAACATCTCTCCTTGGGGAGTGGTGTCTCCTCCCTGAAGCCAAATTGTGCGACTCTTGCTCAGGCAGAGAAATGCTCATGGAAGCCAGCAGTCCCACAGAATTAGCAGGGTTTGCTTGTTGGCATTAACTCTGCCAATTAAAGGGAAGTTTATAAATCGGACCCGAGATGGCAAGTTGCAGGCAAGAGTGCCAAAGGAGCAAGGGTAGTATTTTCAGAAAGCTCCTCGGGATTTGTCTAGACCATGAGACATGCACGTGTCTGAGCCTGTTCTCAAGTTCAAGTTGGCCCAGCATTGGGGCTGTCTGCACGTAAGCGTAGGTGCAGGCACACATTTGGGAGCCTGGTGCTCCCAAGCCTTGCTGAGGGACAGAGCCCATGGCCAGCACTGGCCCAAACCTTTGCTTCTGTGGCCTGTGTGGACTGAGCATGGCTCCGTGCGCACTCGAGAGGATGCTCTGGCCATGTGCAACATCTGGCAGAGAGGCAGCAGCGTGGCCAGAGAAGGTGCGTTTGAGCCTGCTCTTCGCCTTGCCGCAGAGATGTTGCCTATGTGACTTGAGTGCACTTGTTTCATTAACGTTAAATGGCTTTTTGTTCTCCTAAGGTCATATGTGCACATTTGAAAGCTGCATCCCGAGTTCCCCGGAGGTAAATTTTGCCATTGTTTGAAAATTGTTATTGTTTTGGCAGATGATCCCCACAGGCTTCTCCTGGCAGAAATTTAAGGACACTCTGAACTACTTGGTGAGGAGTCCCATCAGAGTTACTAGTGGGACTATGATGAATAATGGTAAAAAAATTAACGTTTTCAGGATTAGCCACTAATGGTAGTTTGTATTTCTACCTAATCTGTCCCTGTGGCTTTTATTATTGTTCTCTCCACAGCCTTTTTTGGTTAATGAAAGTGTAAGCAACATTTTTCCTATTCAATATAAATAGTTAATAACCTCAGGATATCAGAAGTGCAGCGCAAGCCTCCTAAAAGTGTTTTCAACGCATAAAAAGGAAAAAAAAAAAAGAAAACAAACAGACTCTCACAGTGGAAATCTAGCCCCGTAAGAACCTGCATCTGCAAGATCTTCAGCAGCCAGCTGACAGCACAACAGTGGGCTTGGGGTACCGCTGGTGGAGGCACTCCCTGGTGCAGCTGTGAAGAAATGATGCGGACTCCTGATTTTTATTTTTTTACCCCCCCCCCCCCCC
>Ga0065711_1037992_pt1 | contig 19266 bp, 12 predicted proteins | sample Hoacrofraction12_FD_59098 | JGI IMG/M metagenome (GOLD analysis project Ga0065711, IMG submission 59098) | Hoatzin crop microbial communities from Cojedes, Venezuela - Epithelial fraction 12 v2 (version 2) | ecosystem: Host-associated > Birds > Digestive system > Esophagus > Crop | place...
TGACTGAAGGCTAATTTCACCTTCCCATGGGAGAAAGTGAGAAACACACTGCTTCGCATCCATGGTGGCAGCGGAATTACTACTGCCTTACCATTGACAACCTGCTTGCCAAAGAAAAGATACGCAGAAAAATGTGTGTCTTTGGAGGGAGTGGGAGGTGGGGTTGTCGGGAATTCCATCCCCTCCTTTCTGCTGCTGCCGCTACTTCCTCCAAGACAGCTCCATCTCCTGAGCCTCCTTCCTCCTCATCCTTTTGTTTATATGGACATGCCATGCAGAAAAAAAAGGAAGAAAAAAAAATCCCATTAAGACTAGCAATTAAAAGCTGTTAGGTCTGCACACTGATGGGGAACATCATTGCCTCAGCACTATGTTTTCCGTACCAGTCTGACTCAGCAGTGGCCCTCAGCTTCAAGTTTTTCTTCCTTATGCTTGCCTTCTCATTTTAATGGTGACTAAAATGCTTCTTGGAGTAATCAAAGTAGATCAGCAGCACAACCATGACAGTAGAAGAAACATCCCTTCAGTCTCTATCAGGTCACTTCACGAGAAAGATAACTTTTACATTGATCCAGTGTGACACAAAAAATCACTTTAATACAGCAGGAATATCACCAGTCGTACATGACTTCACACAAGAACATCCTTTTCAGTAAATCTATTTACTGTTCAAATTCACCTGAAGAGCCTCAGTTATCACACTCTGTAGTATACCATATTTCTCACCTTTTCTAGCCAAAAAATGAGAAATTACAGATTACGAACAACTCGGAATCCTCTTCAGTTTTCTCAGAACAAGGTTTCTAATTGCTATCTGAGCTACAGAAAGTAATATAGCACTGACAATTTTGGTAGTTAGGTAAGTTCTAGACAAATTTATGAATTCTGGGATACACAGTTAAAAATCAATAAATTTAACTTGATCCTTCCCAAGTCTTCAGAGAGATTTTGCTTCTGCTTCAGTTTGAAAATCAAAGAAAAAAACTTGTAAGATTAAACACATCTTTTACCTAATTGCATTCATTCATCTCTGTTATTAAGATACCTAGAATTTTTGTGGAGGTTTATGACAAAAGAAAAAAAATTAAAATCACTTGAAGACCTCCAAAGAGTTGGAACTTCCCTGCCTCAGAGGCTAAAGCTCTAATTTCCACGCTCTGCTTCTGAGGACAAATGTGACTTGGGCATGTCAACTAATCTCTGGTGTCTCCATTTTCCACATGTTTAGTGTTATCCACTTCTAGACTCCTTTGACACTTACAAACAAGAGAAGATGTGGTATGTATGTTAAACATTATTACTCTTATTTAAATACAAATGCCAAATGAAAAATTCATGTCTTTTTTTTTTGTTACTACTTGTATTCCTACCCCCCCAAAAAAAATATCCATGGGCACAGTCGTCCAAGATGCTACTTCACATTTTGCAAATGGAAATGACTCCATGCTGATAGGAAAGTAGATATTTTTCATGCCACAAATGTGAAGAACTGCATTTATCTAACTGATTCTGCCCTTGGGTTTGAGCCTGGGCGTAACAAAGACAATATAAACTTAGCACATAGTTCAGTAATTAATTGTTTGGAAACAATTCATTGTAAATACTTTCATATTTATAGCCACTATGAAACAATGAAGATAATATCTGTGAAGGCTCCAAGTGAAGCAGGAAGACGCTGCAAAGGATGTGCCATTGTCATTATTAATAAAGCTTCTGTCTGACTGCAGCACAAGGTACAGAGATTAGTATCAGCTGTGTCCCTGGAGGGAAGAGACAATGCAGAGCCATAGCGAGAAGCGTGGCACACCCTTCTGTGATAGTGTATGTGGAAGATGAAGTATCCTTCATGGTTTGCTCAGATCCACTTGCACAAATGTCATGGCAAAAAATACCTTTGCTATTCATTTACAAAAATCTTGCACAGCATGTCTGTAATTCTGTATGGACTCCTGGCACAGGCCATTTAGCAGAACTGTATTTACTCAGTGTCAGAAGAAATGCTTTTGTTCCTTATGCTAACATCTGACGCTTGCATTGTGACTTGGTTAATGAAGGTAGAAATACTCTTTCACAGAGACAGACGGGACAATAAATCTTGAGTAATTTGCGATCCCTTCAGAAAACAGCTACAACTGTATTAAAGAATGCTGTTACAGAACAAAATTACAACAATAAACAAACCCAAAATAGCAAGCCTGATGAGTATCTCTTCCTGATTTTCCAAAAAGGGAAGATTCGGTGAAACTAAACCAGATGACAAAACCATTACTATTTCTGAGAATAAACTGTAATCCAGTCCCAATATGTAGAAGCGGAAATTGCCGTTGCTGCGAGTATACATTTTTTTACCCTCTATATAAACAACCTTTAGAGAGGGACAGGATGTGAGAACACCCATCCTCTGGTGAGTATGCTAAATCATCTTGCTATTTTTTTTTTCTGTAGATCAATAAATCTCAAATTCTTTAGACAAATAAATACAACAGGGATGCTAGGAACGAGCTCTTAGGGGTGGCAGTTTCTTAGTCCAACACAGTGCAGCCAAAACAGAACAACTCACTGTTTCTTCAGTGACCTTTCCAGGGTGACCCACGCTCTGTCTGTTGTGAGGAGAGATCTCTGGCCTTAGTGGCACTGACAGGTCGCACCCACCTTGCTTGATGTCTTCCTTTCTATACCATATACGTCTTGAAGAGAGTTCATTGGCATAGTCCAGAACAGAGCCAGAGAATGAGTGCAGACAATCAACAGCCAATTTAGGATATGATTGTTCAGGACTAACTGCTCTGAATATATAATAATAATAATTATAAATGAGTAGGAACTAATAAATTGCAGTGTGTCTTGTTTATGAATATCAATCCAATAAAGTCATGCTTCAAAGACTAAACTGGCCTGAGTTATCACTCAGTCTTCTAAACAATCCTAGCACAGTGACTTCTGATTCCCTGAAATATACATATTTACACATAAATACATAGATACATGTATTGAGTTGCAACAAACTTTCTCTTTGCCCATTCTTTTCTTAGCTGCATAGACAGAACATTTATTCTTGTGAGACTGCATGCAAAAGACGAGTTATGACACAAAAAGTGGCAACACCAGAATGGCAGAAAGCTTCGAAAGGACAATTAAAAAAATGAGCATACAGAAATACACTGTATGTACTTCACTCTACACGTTATAACATGTATTATACTGTACATCTTATTTCATTTTTTCCATTGCAAATTTCCTTCTCTTCCCATTTGACATCCCTCACTTCTTATAATTTATACAAAACATACATATCAACAGCTTATATGACATTCAAGCAAGAATTACTACACCAAAATACTTGAGTAGGGTGACAGGATCTAGGAAAATCCTAGTACCTTGTCTTATTCTTTTTAACCTACCCCTGTGTCTCCATCTCCTGAAATTATCAGTTATTATCATGAATTATCTTGCTTTCACTGTGTTTGCAAAGCCATCATACCTGTGGTTCCTCCTCCCTAGCGCACTCCCTGATGCTCATGCGGCCGGATCGTCTCCCCCCTCCTCTCCTGCACTTCTCCAAGTCTCCCTGAGCTCCATGCTCCCTATGCACCACCCTAGCTCAGCCAGTTATTTCATCCTTTCTTTCCCCACTCTCAGCCTTTAACCGACTTTCCTAAAGCAACCACTGCCAGCCACCACTTCCCCTTCCCTCTCCTCCTCCACCTCTTTTGCTGGTCAATCCGGGTGGGAGCGGAGAAGTGGGAGACAAAAGCGGGAGACAGTCTGTCTCCCTGCCAGGTGGCTGTGCAGAGGCCAGAGAGGGGTGTGCGGCACTGGTGGCAGGGGCTGAAAATCTGCTGAACACATGAGAAGCTGGCAATACTCAAGGAAGGAACCAATTCAGAAGGGAGACCAAATGTGGACATCATCAGTGCACACCATTTGGCAAACGGAATATATGCTAAGAATTGAAAAAGGGGGGGAGAAGGCAAAGGCCTGAGCTTCTGCTCAGTTGTCTTGCACAAAACACGTGTAAATCACTACCTGATCTGAACAGTGGTACCTTGTAGTTGCTTTGCATTCAGTTCTCCCGACTCCAAGAGAACCCAAGCTCATGAAATAAATATATGTATGCTGTAATATGCTGTGGTTAACTTTTTTCTTAAGTTTTTACTTACCTATCACAGAAAATGCCAATATGTCATTTTTCTCTGAAATATAACATGCCTAAGAGGATTGAGAGTCTGTTGTGAGGTTTGTTTACTATACTTTTTGATGGAAGGTTGTTTGAAATTAAGTAACTTCTGACAGGCTTCCTTTTCTTTTGATTTGCTCTTATTTGGCGAGGGGGTGGGCAGTAAAATCTTCATCAGTAGGTTTTGTTTTGGCAGTAAAAACTCTACCCACAAATGAGAAAGAAGGATGTTGGAAATTAAGATTAGTCTTGCATGTGCAGACAGACCATATAGGTATCAAGAATTACTCCATACACAAAAATAACATATCAATGACCTGATTTGTTAGCTGGCGGTCAGTCAAACCTCAGAGCCACCCAAGGTAGAAAATATATAACCAACTTGCTGATCCTCAGCCAATCTTGCTTTGTTCATCTTTCATTCAGACAAAAGGCCTTTCAAAAACATTTCATTTCTCCGCCACATATGTTCACATTCTCTTTTTATAGTCATTTGCTTGGATAACAAAGAACATTATGCTCAGCCATAGCAAAATATTTGTATAGACAAGTTCAGCAGAGTTTTAATGTTGTGCTGTCAACACTGCACAAGGGCAGCCCTATTTTAAAAAATGAACCTTATGCAGAAAAAAGTTCAGACTTTCAGAGCAATTAGTATCTAGCAACATCAAATGAACTGGAGGCTTTGCATTACGTTGTAATGTTAATGGCTTGTAAAAACACTGATTCTGAGATTGGATGTACCTTCTGTGAATGGATACACATGCACACACGTGTGGAACAAGTATTTCTATCAATTATTACTCCCAGTGCTATGTTTTTGAAATGCTCTTACATACTTCAATGTAATATTCTTGAGCTTGTCACCTTCCGCTACATATTTCTCACTAGGTAATTGCTTGACACACAAGATTAATTCAGTAAAATGAAGATTTGATAAAATTTCTGAAGTGTGAAATTCTGAAGCGTGAAGTCCTGAAGAATATGACTTGCTGTGTAACACGCTTTTCAAGCAAAGGGTTTATTTGTCAACACGGCCTAAATATTTTCTGAAATTAATTTATTCAAAACCAAAATAGTGGCTAATATACACAAAAAGAAAGTTTGACTAAAGTGTAACTCTTTCCCATGCAAGAACTGATCAATGATTTCACTTACATATAAAGTTAGAGATGTGCCATTGACTGCAAAGGACTTGAGTGGATTGCATGTCTGAATATAACTCTACGTGCTTATTACTGAAGACCATTTTTAGTACCAAAAAATTCTTCATAATATTTACTGTTTGACATATACTGATAAGTGTCAGTATGAAACATTTTCTCTGCTGTCACAAATACAAACTAATTTCTGATTATCTTCTGTATACAAAAATGAAAATGAACTACTCATGTTACATAATATAATATTTGAAAAGCTCAGTAGAAAAGGAAAGGTGAACTGTCCAGAAAAGCAGCTGAGCCTTATACTAGGCTTGGCTGCAAGAGACAGGTGAGGTCCTACAGGCATAGGGTATAAAAATAAACAGATGCAGTTCAAGGAACAGTTCGAATGGACTGAGTAGGCTTATCCGTTCTGTAGTACATGAATATTCCTTCCTCTCTGATGGAAAATTTGTCTAATTTCAAACACAGAAATCCTAAAATTCTAAAGAGAGGTGTTTTCCTAAAACATCGCAAGGGTGGTAATACCTCTGAATACTTTCCACTGTATGTGCCAGTGCTATGAATGAGCACACTAACAGGAAATTGTTGAGGGCAGGTATTGCTATCACGTACATTTTTCCCTTCCCTAATGAACTATGGAAACCATTCTCTCCATTACCTGACCCCCACTCATCAAGACATCAATATTTATGTTTCCCACATCAATATACAGCTTTCTCATGCCAAAGCATAGCTTTCATTGCTTTAATTATAAGGTCATTGATTGCAAGAGCTTACTAGGCCACTTTCCAGGCCTTCACAAACCACAATTATATGAATCAAAACACATGTTTTTTCAACTTTCTTAATGAAAAAAAATCATCTTAGTGTTTGAGGTGTATGTTCTCCCTCCAAATCAAATGTACCTCATTAAAAACACAATTGGGTACTGCCAAATTGCAAAGGCTATGCTGAAGACTTAAGTTATTGTATTTTATGGTTTTAATGGAAAATATTATCATGTAAGGGATTGATAGATAAAATGTATTTTAATCTTTTTCTTCTGCACAAACTTTTACTGGCTAAGACAAGACAGAAAAAAAAATCAGTTTCACCAGCATATAGACATGAAAGGGTGCATGAGAAGGAACTTTAACTCTGTTGTGCTTGTGTTGGGTTCAGACTTAGTTTTCAAATAAAAAAAAAAACAATACTTAAGTAACAACTAAAAAAAACCCAAACCACAAAGATGTTCATTTGAATAAGACAGCAGATCATGGACATTTGGAACTCTGGATGTGCTGGCTGGAGGAAATAAACTGAAGGGCAGATGGGGATTTGGACAGAGTGGGTTTTGAAGCTGACATTTGATGAGGTGAAGTCACTGAAAGACAGAATCACCATGAAAGATTTTGTAGATTTTACTAGAAAAGCTTCATAAGACTGCGGGCCAACACAAACCCAATGGCTATGTCTACGCTGGTAAATAAAAGAGGGCCAGAGACCAAAACAAAATGTGACACTGTTTTTGGAGGTGGTCCCTGGAACAAATTATCCCCAGAACTGTGCCACATATTGACTCAGAAACAGTTGTTTGGAGAGATCCTCCCAGAGCCTGGGACTGAGCCAGCAATTAAGCAGTTCCTACAACGAAGGTTCCAAAACTCTACTTCTCTCCCTTGCCTTCTTTTCTTCAGCACACAATGACAATTTGTGCCTTCAACTTACATGCTGCCAGTGGTGGGAAGTGATTATAATATCATCTCATCACCAGGATAGATACAGTATGGTCAAATGAAGGATTTCTTTGAGGTTCCAGAGCCTAGAAGTCAAGGCTGTATTATAGGCAGCTTTAGCTGTCATGTATTTTGGCCAGAGTGACACAGCAAATGATGTGGTATGGCTCCACAATTAAAGTCAAGCTTTCCTGAAGCTTTCTAGCAAAGCCTGATGAATGTCAATTGCCCACTTTAACTGGACAAGCAAGCTCCACATTTGCCCATTTTGGTTTTAAAAAAGTTCCCCCAACCACATTAGCAAAGTATTTGAAGACATTTATAGAAGCATAATTAGACAAGCACTCATTTCCTTCCTATTCTCCTGCTCCCCTTATTGCCCACTCCAGCAAAACAAAGCAAATATTTTTACAATTATTTTGGACTGGTAACAGACAGAACCAAAGACATTTCCCTAATCCTTTCCATATATAGGCCCTAAACCAAAACTTGCTTATTCCTGTTGATTTCAAGACTTTTCCGTACTTAGGTCTTAATCTTGCATCGCTGGCATGATGCCATGGGGTATGGATCCAGAACCCCATGCAGGATGTAGGGCTTTTGTTAGATGGAACATTTAAAGTGGAGGCTTTGCCATGTTGCTGAGAGCTCCATCTTGTGCGACACAAAACCACTCTTTTTGAGACAATGCCATAGGAATAGCGACTTGTGCCAGTTACTACATTTATACAGGGTTACTTGAGCAGAAGTAATGAGAAGCATTAAATCAATGTTTACATAATGAAATGCAATATCAATCATGCTATGTACATTAATGATAAGAGTAGGGATGGAGTTGTTTTGGACAAAACTGAGCTTTCTTCTTGAGAATGGAAAATTACTAGCAACCTGCAAATTGACCCCCCTATTTTCAATGTTGTTTGTCACCTAGTATTAATATGTTTGATTGTAGCTCATTTTGACAAAATGACAAAATTCTCTTCTAAAATGTTCGCTTTTCTTTTTTTTGTAACTGCTACTCAGCCACCTCATCCTAGTGGCCTGTAAAATTTACATGGTCATTTAATAAGATAAGAGAAAAATAAGAGGGAATAAAAACGCAAGTCATCCACAAAGCAGAGTATCAACAGAAGCCAACCATCTAAGGATAACAAAATTAAATAATGCTTTTAGAAAATTGTATTCCGATTAACACATTATACAGAGAATCACGCTGAGCACCTTCGCCTCCTTAGGGAAGATGCTCTGCAAGAAAACAGGCTCAGATCTGCCTTGAACAAAGTGCTCTTAATCCGCATCACCACTTCTGGTGAGGAATTCCTGTCTGAAGAAAGTCACTGCAAATTCACATCAAACAAGCTGGAGGGCAAAAAGCATAGTTCAGAGCCCATGTGACCTACGTGCACTTTCTATGGATGGCCCCATATGCCGCCTACGTAAAGGGCTACATCAGGGCCCCCAAACCTGCTCCCTATAAAACTTGCACTGAGGGTAATCAGCCTCGAACCAGAGAGAAGTTCCTTATTTCCACCATCCTCTGTTATATCTGACCATAGCTTGGACATCTGGAGAATAAAAGCCAGGTAATTTACGCATGGGTGCAAGAAGGAAGGCAGTCAATGCGGAGAGGACTGGACTTCTCCCAGAGGGAGGCAGGCAGGCAACAGCTTATGCCCCCCCTCTGCCCACCTCCAGGGGCACAAAGCAGTTGAGGTAGCTCTCAGAGCACTGATAAGGAGAAAGCATCTGCTGGCTCTGAAATAATAATGACTGGTGTTTTCCTGCTTAAGACTCTTAGTTTGCCTTTTACTGACCCAAGAAAACCTCTTGATTCCTCACAGGTGCAGAAGGGGACAATGCTCATTGCAGGGGGTTGGACTAGGTGACCTTTAAAGGTGCGTTCCAACCCAAACCATTCTGTGATTCTGTGACTCTAAGACATTGCATCGGTTGATCTGCCCTCAAACCAGGTGGCTGTACTCCTGCCACAAGACTGTATTCCCTGTTCAGCAAAATTATTTGAAAGCAAAGTGTTATGCTGCTATATGGATTACACACACTTAGCTAAGCATGTTTACCTTTTTCTTTATTTTGATTACCCACGGGTATAACTAATCTCCCAGCATTTGGAAGCAAAATCTGCCCAAGCTACAGTTATGTGACCAACCTTTCTGCAAGCTGAAGCAGGAAGATGGGTCCCACAGTATGCTGTTTCCTCAGCAAACAGCTTTTCCCCCAGCTTTCCCACTCTCATATTTTCAGTCGTATGTGCTAGCTAGAATCACCTCAGGCATGTGGCAGCACACAGCAAACCAGGGCAAAAAACCTGGCAGCGATGGGAATCACTAGCTACTGGACAGACGCAAACGAGGTAGCAGCTCTTAAAAAGCGATGCAAAGGGCTGCGACACTGGAAAACAGCCTGAAGAACAGGAAGAAACAGCTGCTCAAAAATAGGTCCGTGACCTTTCCATGACAAACCCAGTGGAGAATAGATGTATTCTACGAATGATAGGGCAACAGCCAAATGAAGTGCAAACTGGAAAGGCAGAAGGAAACAGAGACTGGACAAAGACCAAGAGTAGAAATTACAAAAAAAAAGATGAGGCAACTGAGACCCCACATACAGAAGAGGAGAAAAGTAAAGCTTTTTGCCAAAGCAGAATCCTAAAAAAGACAACAGGAAAAGCAGATTGGAAATGGGAAATGCATATGGAAACAGTGCTAACACCTGCAACAGGTGTTATTCTTTTGATAAGAAAAAAATGGTTCCAACCACCTATGACCACAGCGTAAGCGCTGAAAGAGGCCTGTCAGAAAGGCAGAAAGGATAAGCAGTCCCAGCCGATTATTTTGCATAGAAGGAAAGTAGTTCAAAATATTAGATAAGGAAAACACGACAGAGAGCCAGGATGAAAAGGACAGTCATAACAAAGGTGTTGCTAGATTTATTGAGTAACACTCCAGAATTTCTAATCATCATCAAGTTCCCTGTAGGAACAAACAACACCAATGAAGTACATTTGTATCATATATAAGCAACTGTTTCTTCAGACAGTAAGAAAGAAAAAAAAAGTTAATTGGAACTGTGCAGATCAGTAACTTGCAGAAATTTTCCCCATGCCAAGCATAGGTGAAGAAAGAAAAACGCTGATACGGGCAGCCAGCCAAGGGAAGATCTGATAGGGGAGCTTGGAGGGTTTTGAATGCACAGATCACTGGAATGCCTCCTGCAGCCAGAGCCAACTGCTTGGATTACACCGTCCCAATTTATGCAGACAGGTTGCCAGGCTCTTGGGCTCAGAACTAGCAGAGCCTGTTAGGCAGGCTGTAAACCTTCAGGAGGAGGAGGGAAAGCGAAAGCTTTCGCTTAATTTGAATAATCCGGCTTGTACTTCCAACATACAAATTAAGCGAGAAACTAAAATTGTTCTGAAGCGATAGATGAAGGATAACAAGCATATAATGCCTGACGCAAATGTGTGTGGAAACAAGCAACAACTGGAAGGTGCTGTACTAAATAAAGGAGATTACGATCTGGAAAGACTAACTGAAATTTAGTGGGATAATTCCTGCGTGTTGAAAAGACAGGATGCAGTATGCATGGGAAAGGCAGAGTGGAGAAATCAATAGGTGTAAAAGACGTTATATAATGCTTTCAAAGCACATGTGCTATAATTTTGAGAGTGACAATAGTAAAATGATAAAAATCTCAGGTAAGTGTACAAGAAATTTTTAAAAAAGAAAAAAAAGGGGGGAAAAAAGAAAAACTATAGTAATAACAGCACACATTTTTTTTAGGCCACCACTCTGGAACAGAACCAGGAAAGGCACAAACCTCTGAGTGGATTTTAGTTGATCAAGTCTCTGGCGAGTGCATACAGATACAAAGATATCAATCTTCTAGAGTGAATTTCAAATGATAAAAATGATGAGTTGGGTCAAAGTTTCACCTGTTGGGAAAACGGCAGTGAAAATACCGGAACAGAGCACTTGAATGCATTACAGCCAGAAAATAATTCACAGAGCAAAATGGTGGAAGGGGATCAATTCCACTTTCAGAAAGATTTTAGAGAACATAAACAACTGAATAAGGAATGCGAACAAATGTTTAAAGTTTACCTTTATAAAAGAAAACTGGAGACTTTTGAGGAAAATGCAACAGGATTAAAACTCAACTGTGGAAAAAAAATCAACAAACACAACAGGAGATAAAAAGGCAAAGCAGCGGTCACAGAGCCTTCACAAGGGCTGTTCAGAGTTCAAAGTACATACACAGGAAGGAGCGGCAAGAAAAGAATCCAAGGAGTCTTAAGTATGAGTAGGCCAAAAATGGAAAAGGAGAATAGCAGGACTTTTATAGCTACGGAAGGGGGAAAAGAGGGAGAGAGGTAAAAAGAGACTATACCAATGAAACAAAAAGGAAAGAAGTTGAAATTTCAGGTGGAACAATAAAACGAGATACCAACCTGAACTCTGTATCTCACTTAACATTAAAAAAAAAAAAAAAAAAGAATTATAGACAATTAGAGCCAGTGCCTACAAAATCGCCCTCAACTGTTGGGAACAGGTCCAGAAATGGACCACTTTGAGACACATAATATACTTCTGTACTTTTGAGGTACTCAAGAGTAATCTAGAGACCTATCCTTGGCATAGGATGTAGGAACTTTAGGGTGTGGTTCACGTGATCTGTCTTAGGCAATAAAGGCTCCAATACCTTTGAGTCAGTCCCTCTAGGTTTTTCATGATTAACAAAGAAAAACAGGAAATTAACCTCTCCGTAATAAAGCTGGCTTCTGGAATAAGGTCAGACACATCATCTTCAGAGATATGTACTTTTCTACTGCAAGTATAAAAAGCAGCCTAATTTAGATTTAGACACCTAACTTGTATACCCTTCATGTCAAATGAGACAAACCTCACCCTTGCTTTCCTAATATTAGGAAATCAAGGAGGCTGAATTAATATGTGCAGATGACTTACAAAGTTGATTCCAAAATTAAAGAAAATTCAGAAGTTCAGATGATCATTTTTTAACTCTGCTTTTTGTGAATGGTAGAAATAGCGCATCATCCTTGTGATAAAAACATTTGTATTGAGTCTGGACAGTGTACCCTCTTCATTTGTTATTCTAACTTGTGGTGAATTCTGTTCTAATCCTGCTCTCCCAAAACTCCATGGCAAGCACTGAATATAAGACTTCGTCACCAGAAAAATACAAGTACACCGTGATAAACACAAGTGTGAAATCCTGCTCTTTGAAAAACTCCTTGTAGTTGATGTCGAAGTTCCCACAGACTTCAGTGTGACTAAGATTTCACCAGAAAACTGCACAGAATTATGTAGGGCTGTTTAAGAGAGCAAACTAAAGAAAGAGGACATTAACAAAGACGAATGTTAGGCTCTCCATTAGGAAAACATTCAGTAGTGAGTTTTAATAACCTCTGAAATGTCTTACTAGAAATGCCTAATGTTGACTGGTTAAGCCAACAGAAAAAATAAAAATATGGGTAGGCAGTTGACATTGGCAAGGAAAGGGAATAAAAGAACTAGGAGGCATTGTCAATCCCTAATCTCTTCAATCAAAGGGGATGAAATAGAAAAATGTAATCCTAATTGCTTTCAGAAGTTTTAGATTGTATGTGTTACAGAGATGTGAGCTATTGAAAGAGTGCATTTGGAGAAGTATTTTATAGTAGGAAGAAAGGAAATTATTTAGAGAGCTTGAACACCTTTAACGGCACCATGCTGGGAACACGAGGAAGCCATCAACATGAACGAAAACACAGGGCATATTCATTGGAAGACATAACCGCTGCCCATATACCATCACCCTGGTGGGCCCTGTCATCTCCAAAGTGGAGAACAAGCAATGCCTATTGGCCAGAAGCTGCATGCAGAAATGTGCAGTAGACCTGTGTCTTGGGTTGACTGAGACTGTACTCTGTGTGGGGGGGTGTGTGTGTCATACTCTTTCCTGATGTCAAAAAAATTGTTTTATCTTCCTGATAATCATTCTCTTCTAATGAAAAGGACAGTATAATTCATCTGTCAGCAGATCTGACAGGAAAACTGGTATCACCAAATTGTTTGGAAACCCAGTATAAAATTATCAATTTTAACTTAGTGCATTTTGCTCAATCTGAAATGAGCTTATTAAAGCACTCTATTATTTAGTACAATAACTCTTCTTTTTTTTTAAATGAGGTTTACAAAATTCCATTTTTTAAGTAAAAGACCATTTTCTTAGATAAATTACAGTATAAACCATATAGTATTCACCTTGCAACTAAGGTAACACATGTATGATGAACATTGTTCACTAGTAACCAGTAATCTAAAACTAATCATTCCGCTACAGATGCAGAAAAGTGATGAAAGTCCACCTCTATTTACCATTGTTCATTAAAATACAACTGTGACAATTACATATTTAATTAACAATGCGAACCCATGGGAAATAGAGAAAAATTAAAATGATCTACCATTATAAGTACATGCTTTTGTATCTGTGCTTCCAAATAAGAGTAAAACATTCACTTCTTTCCTAATACACAGAAAACGCCCTTTTATTCCTTTGCCTCTTTCAGTGACAGCAACCATGGAAGACTATATAAGGCAGTCATTTTCTCAGTGCTACAGTTGTATCAGTGAGAGGAAAGACCACTTAAAATACTTGAAAGAAAAAAGAATGAGAGGTCTTCTCACTCATACACATGTACCGAACTTCTTTACAGTCGTGCAAGACCTTAACCTCTACAGCTATGACACCTACAACTGCCACTGATGTCAGCAAGAGCGAGAAAGAACATCAGGACAAGAACGTCTAAACTACAACACATTTGTAAACGATTCATAATCACCAGTAGGAAATAACACCTAGGAAATGTCAAGTAATCATACGATTAAAAGTTGTAGCAGAAAGGGAGTGTTAAGCTTGTCAAGAAAAGAAAGCTTCTTAACTTTTGCAGGCTTAATTTCTGTCCTTACGAATTTCACCACTGGGGTTCTTTTGCTGGGTTTGGTTGGTTGGTTGGATTTTTTGTTTTGTTTTTTGCTGTTGTTGTTGTTGCTTTGGGGGGTTGACATTTTTCTTTTTTTAATGGGGACTTTTGGACTCGTGTAACTGTTCCTGTTCTTGGAGGTCTGCAGCATATGACTTCACTGGCAGTGACCCTGCAGAACAATGCACTCTGTAGTGAAGTTATTCTTGGAGACGAGGCGACAGGATGTTCTCATGTAGGCAGTATGCAATTATACATTGTTATCTAGTGACAGCTGATCCAGCAGCCAGCACGCTGCAACACAAGTCAATATTTTTTCTCACGCAGAGAGGATAAACCTCTCTACAGAACAGAGGTTAAATCTAGCAAAAGTATCCAAGGGAATAATCAGTTTCTCTGTTTGCAGGTGTAAAAAAGAGGTTTATGACCACAGCTGTACTATTCTTTTCTCTAATATTATCCCAGATTATATTAATTGCTCCAGTATGTATCTCTGGTATAGAACTAACTCATCTTTTCTTTCTTACACGTACAGGATATTGCTTTCACAGCGGTCCAATGTATTTATACGAAAGACCAGTTTTCCACCAGTGCTCTCCCAATCCAAGACTACAAAGGAACATAGAGATAGCAGCTGAATTACAATGGGTTTTGCTTGACCTAATAAAGATGTCCATGATGAAACGAACATAGTGTTTAAAGACATCTACCACCAAATTAGTCATCCTGGTTTCCTTTATAGCTACTGGAGAGCAACGGGTACTTGCATGATATCTCTCATCTTAACGTGTAGCAGATAACTGCAATAGGGCTGGTGAACTGTACTCACTCTAAAAGTGCCTTTTTCTTTCCATCAGCCCTAACTGTAAGTTTCTGAAGATGAATTCCACCTTTTCTGTGTAGCTACAGATAAGGTGAAGTGTCTGGAAGATGATTTATGCTATGGAAAGTGGAGAAAAAGGGAAAAATGGAAAAAAAAGGAACAAGAAGATAGACAAATTCTTTGCAGTATGCAGAATTTTAAATGTTCAATTAGCCCTTTAGCTTTTCTCCAATTCCTTCGTCATCACTTACCTTAGCATTTGCTCCTTATTCTTGAAAATGAGAATGGGCTTGGTCAGCTGTCACAGTCCATCTGCCTTAGGACAGCCCCTATTTCTTTTCTGCCAGTGCAAGCATTTAAGTTTCATTTTTGGGCATAACACTGCGTGAATCCAGCAGTTGGGTAAATGTTTGTATAAAGACTCTCACAGCTGTAGGTAGGGGGCTATTTTCAGTAGGATTTGATTCATCCTTCATCCATTCTCCCTGTGATAACCCAGCTATTTTCCCCACCATGCACATGCAATGAGTATTATGCGAGCTGTTCAGACTCCCAATGCTGATCTAACTTAGAGCTGCACAAATTCTTGGCTACTCCAGGCTCGGTTATATTACAGATGTTTTCTCCGGGCAAATAATTCTTATCTGATGTTGTACTTTTCCTGAGGACTAGAACTGTCCTATGGGCCACAATATCCCATAGGCTACTGGTTGGATGGCTTTGTTCTAAATTAACCACGGAGTGGGTGGTACAAATGAGCATACAAGAATAATGCTAAATTAAGTATCATAACATAATAATGTATTGTCCGTAAAATCCATTTTTCATGACCCTCTGGGCTAGATGAATGAAAAGCATTTTACGTGAGGTTTTGCTTGAGCAGCTACTGCAAACTATAGCATCACTCCAAAATTCAGCTACCAGTAGAGCAAGATTTGCACTCTGAGTGTGCATGTATAAAGAGAAAGACCCTTTTTTTGGGGTTTACTATTTGTGAGATGTAAAACTATCTGACTTCGTAACCTGTGCATGATCATGTTTCCTTCCAAAAGCCGGCACAAACCTTTGAGCCAGACGGACATTTAATCCAACACAATGGTACCTGTGGCAGTTCTACAGCTGCTCAGGCTGCTAAGTAAAAATATGGAGAATAATAATTTTGGGAATTATGTTTGTGATTTGGTCGATGAAATTAAGTTACCATACCACCATCACCAATTATGAGAATTTTCTGAATTACTTCATGAAAGTTTGTAGTAAAACCAACTAAAAGGAAAAAAAAAAAACAAAAACAAAAAACAGAGCAAGCACCTCTGTGCACACTGGAAAACCAAGGAACAAGCAATGCATGTTAATGATTCTGTCTCCAACGAGCTGCTGTAAGGTTTATTCAAAACCAAGGAGCCTAGGGGAAAAAAAGAATATGAATTGGAAAGCACTTGTTGGTTGATAATGAAAGTCATATTGTTAAAACTAGACAGGAATGAGGAGGGGAGATTTTTCCTATCAGAAAATCTTTTGTGGGATTGTAACATTTCTGATCAAATTATTGTTAAGGAATTCTCTCAGGTCTAAACAAAAACTACTTCCATTTAATAAGAGAAATAAATATCATCTGCATCATCCCCAAAGAGGCTAACAGCCTCCCAGTTTGAACAGTACATGGGAAAGTAAAGTATAAATACCCACTCACCTCACTTAACTTGAATCGTTATCATGAACAGTTATCTATCACATCCCAGCTCATTATACCAGAAGCCAAACTACAGCCTGCTCTGAGACTGCGTAGCAGGGTTTATCAACAGAGCACTCTCACATAGTTTTGCCTTTTGCCTTTTGCATTCAGAACATGGCCCTCTAATCAGACTCCTTGCAAGCTGTGTTTGTTAAAGGGAATCACGTATTTTGGTCCTTTATCTGGGTTAACTTCAGCGAACCTTTTATTTCAACCCATTTCAGGATTCCCCATCAGCCTGCCTCCTCCAGATTAAACAGAAGCTCATACTATGAGGTTTTGCTTTCGGCTATATAATCTGCCAGCCCCAAGCCAAGTTGAGACTGCACTTTTCTTCATTTTACTATTCTTTGTCTAACTGGTTAAGTTCAAAACAGGTCTTCCACCCACGTCCTCTTCTCTTGGCTTCCTCTTCTTAACTGACATGCTCTTCTTCCCTTCAGTGTTTCTAGGTCCTAACCCATCCCCTGAGCAGATGACAATGGGGAAGACCCCAGGGCAATGATAGAGCTCACTCAACTGCAGCTCCCACAGCAGCATTTTAAAGAATCCCAGCAGTATATGGCTGCCTCTTGAAATCATTTTGCTTGGTATAAATGACTACATATTATTTTAAGTGTGAAATCGCTTTAGTAGTAGATGCCTAGTCATTTGAGTTTATTTATTCAGCAATAATGTTGGGGAGGGGCATTATTTTGATGTGTATTGTGCATGTAAGTTTAAAAGTCTTGTCCCACTGTGGAACAGGAAAAACATTTCCCATCCTGCTTAGGCAGCTTGTCAGAAGCTGTCTAAGGAAACATGCTAAGAGAAAGAAAGAGAAAATTTTGTGGAGAGTGCTGAAGTTTGTTAGGCCCTCCCAGATCTAGGGAGAGATAAGCCTCAGGGAAAAGCTAGATACGCATACATTTCTTTAATTGGTTTCAAATCTGTTTTCTTTGAAGTGTCTCTGTACTAAATAAAGATTCTGGTTTAAGAAGTTTGTTTGGTCATGTCATTGATTTTGTAGACTGGAGAATGCATGGCCTAGGAAGACGTCAAACCTTCAAAATGAATCATAGCATTCTAGGACTGTAGCTAAGGATGTTGTCTGAAAGTGGGACTGTCACCCGATTTGTCCCAGAGTTATGTGATCTGGATAAGGTCCTGTGCAGCCTGCTGTAGGTGACCCTGCTTCGGCAGGGAGGTTGGACTAGATGGCCCACAGAGGTCTCTTCCTACCTCAAACATTCTGTGATTCTGTGATCTATATTGTATGTGTACGTTGATATTTTGACCTTGGCCAACCCTGAGCCTGGCTTCAGCTAGCCCTGTCTACCTAAGATGTGCTGTCCCCATCTGCACTTCACTGAAGCCTCTATGTTCTACTAAAACAGTCCCTACCGCAATTTTTTATCCTGAAGCAACACTGTTAAAGATCTGTCCTCTGATAATCTGGCTCTCCTTCCACGTATGTCCTTCTTTGCAGGAAGCAAAGAGAGGAAGGGGATAAAGACGGGGCAGAAGACAGGAACAGTGAACTGCAGCTGATGGCAGCAAGCAGAAGCAGAACCACACGGCAGTGGCAACCTGTCCTCTCCTCCTCACCTCCCTCCTGCAAGGGCAGTGCAGAAGAGTCCGTACGGAGCCAATGTCTGTACCCCACGCATGACCATCTCTGCCACTTCTGCTCCATTCCTCAGAGGGAACTTTGCATTTCTTCCTGAAGAGCTACTCAATCAATGACGGTTCAGTCATTCAGCCAAAGGTTTTGCACTGTTTGTCAGCTAAAGCTAGAAAAAACACGGTGGAAGGAAGAAAAAACCTCACTCTACAAGTCTTTCTTCCTCACTTTCACTAACTCTTCCGCTGCAGACAAAAGCATATCCACATACGAGAAGTACTAAATAAAATAATACCACATTGCCGTTACTTTTTCTTCATCATCAAAAAGTGTCGCGTAACAAAATTAACTGGAAAATAATTCTTCTCTTCCATTTCACATTTAAAAGTAGATACATATATTTTCTGAAATGAGAGACTTTAGAAGTCAGAATGGTTAAAAGAAATAAACCACATGGGATAAATTGCAGCTCATTAAACCAGCGCAAACGGTTATTTACTAAAGGATAATATTACCTTTTACTACCCTTTGTCAAAGGAGAAACAAAGCAAAAGGCCGTACTTAATACTCATTAAATCATTAGCTGTATGAATAACCTAAGAGCCTCCACAACACCTAGAATGAAGAGCAGAAGCCAGAGAACAGCAACACTCCACCTAGATGTGGTTCTTGCACAAAAAAAAAGAAAACCAAAACAAACTACGAAATAAGAATAGTAACACGCTGCTGTTCTGTTTGCTACGAAGGACACCCGAAATACGTTTTCCCCCCTCCCCTTTTGGCTACAGATTATGTTACGAGAAGCGATACGTTTGAGCTAGAGTTAGGTATAAGCGCAGAATCACGTGGCCCAGCTACGCTTTCCGTTCCCTTCCCAACCCCTTGCTTCTGCAAAAGAGAACGGGGGAAAAAAAAACAAAACCAAACCAAACAAAAAAAAACCCAAAACATAAGAAAACCAACTTAGGTGGATCATTATTTAGCTGATAGTCCAGTTAAAAAAAAACAACAAAGAACCCCCCCCAACCGCGGCGCCTGGGC
>Ga0065711_1037991_pt1 | contig 19265 bp, 9 predicted proteins | sample Hoacrofraction12_FD_59098 | JGI IMG/M metagenome (GOLD analysis project Ga0065711, IMG submission 59098) | Hoatzin crop microbial communities from Cojedes, Venezuela - Epithelial fraction 12 v2 (version 2) | ecosystem: Host-associated > Birds > Digestive system > Esophagus > Crop | place...
AAGCTGTGGCTGCCCCCTCCCTGGAAGTGTTCAAGGCCAGGTTGGATGGAGCTCTGAGCAACCTGGTCTAGTGGAAGATGTCCCTGCTCATGGCAGGGGGGTTGGAACCAGACGATCTTTAAGGTCCCTACCAATCCTTACCATTCTACGATTCTATCATTCCGTTCTATGTCCATTGTAGAGCTCTACCCTTGCTGATTTAAAGCCAAACAAGAAGTTAAGCTTATCTAAACAAAGTGCCTTGTCAGATAAGCAGGAGATGGCTGTCAAAAGCAGAAGTTTATCTGATGTATTAGTATCCCAGTTAGTAAACCATGAAGTAATGCTTAGACTTGCTAAAAGAAACAGGCAACTAGAGGAAAGGCAATTCTGGCAGGGGGAGATGGAGATTACCGACTCATGGACCACCTACCCCAATTACACCACCGACTTGAATGATCAAGTTGAGGAAGAACAACTAAGAAAGCATACTAATTTACATGCTGGATGAAGAGACTTTAACCAATCATTTAATAGAACAACAATGCATATGTATTAGGCACTTGAATATGTTCATGCTTTGTGTCTAAACAACTGTTAATTTGGAAGCTTGGGGTGTGCTGTTTTGAGACAGACACCCATATCTGAGCAAACTTGCAATAAAATATGTCTGCTCTGTGTGTGTACTGGCATTTCGCACACTGGGTAAAAGAATCCTGATTTTTGGGACAACATCTCAGGTGTATAAAGAGCTGACAGCACAGTGGAAGATTAGCTCATTTGTGGTCTTACCACATGTATCCCATCCATAATATTTTTTTAAATCTGTTACACAGATATGAGGACCACAACTTCTATAAGAGTACCTGTAACAACTCTGTGCTGAAGGAAATCTGCCCTTAATGAAGCAGTTAAACTGCCAACATGGTTATATCACACTGCATTGTAGAACAGAAAGAAGCCATGCTGATATAAGTCATCGCTCTACATAATGTTTTGTCCTTACTGTGTGATGTTCATCTGAGTGGTTTTGGACAAACAGAGGGCCATCTCACTTGGATTTAGCCATAAAAGGCCTAGTTTGTGAATTGTATCTCAGAAGTTGCTGATGCCGTGAAAAGATGGAGTTGAAGACTCAGTAGTCAGAGGGCTATTAAGCAGGTATTCTTTATTGTGGTGCCAGGCACACAGGGGATCTCTCCTCTAAACATGCGCACTAAACACCCTGTCATTTCAGGTTAAATACAATCACAATATACATATTCATTATATTTCCAATAAATGCTTAGCATATTTATGACTTTCCTAAGAACGAATTAGCATATGTTAATATCTTTCATGCATGTGTGTTAGCTTCCTTGGGTGGTCTTTGGGGGTCTCAAGATGAAGGTTTATACTCCTCACCACAGTGTCCGCTGGTTGACCATTGTTTCTGCGCAAACTCAGTTCTAAGATTACTTATGCTGTGTCCTTCCAGGTTGTTTTGCTTTGGTCTTGTTGCCCTCTTGGTGCCTCTTTATCTCTGTAGCTTGGTACATCTTCCCTCCCAAGGCTGAGTTGTCTGGGGTAGAATTATTTAGAAGCCTCTCTATGTTAGAGCTTTCCTGTCTTCTCAAAACAGCAAGTTAAGTTTGTCTAAGTAGGGTTATTGAGGAACCTCTTTATCTTAAAGCTTTCCTGTCTTCTCAAAACAGCAAGGATCTAGTTTAGTTTAATTACAATCACTCTGGTAAGTGGAAATTTTACATTTACAGGTATCAGATCTCTCCTTTTCTTTAGAGGATTTGTAGCTAGAAAGTTATGAATCCTCACTATTGTATTTTATAGGTATTTTCAAATTTCTTCAGTCTTTTATTCCAAGGGCCCATGAAAAGTATTTTCCAGTTTCTATTTGGTGGCTAATCTTGTTCCTTTTCCAGTCACTGTATGTCTCAACTGAATCCTGACAACCCCAAAGTAAACGTTCGAGAGATATGCAAACAAGTATTCCTAAAACCATCAGGGTGATTAATCTCATCAATAATTGTTTAAACCATTCTAAATTAGGGAGCTAAGAGGTTACTTTATCCCATAAATCTCAAAACCCCAAGGAAGTATCGTCCAAAGCTACTTTATGGAACACTCGTGCTTTTTCCCAGAGCATATTCAGATCTGCTTCTGTCTGTCTGTTTTTATTGATACATGCACAGCAACTGATATTAATGATTATACATACTCCCCCTTCTTTGGTGGTCAATAAATTTAATGCCGTTCAGTTCTGTAGCACAACTTTACTAAGGGATGGTACTTTTGTCTGTGAATTTTCCATAGTATATATTGTTAGATTTTCCATCTTCTCTAAAACTGTGGAAATGTTTACTATGGCTTTCTCTAGTTTGCTTACTCCTAGCCATGGTAAAAACCATCAGACAAAGCTATAAAATTTTGTTCCCCTACATACAAGTGGGTTGTCTTCCCATTTGGCTCATTTGCATGATGTTCTCAATATGCCTTTAGGTATTTGGGACTGGTTATATATTTGGTTCTGACTGACTAGGTGACCTATGGTACACATTCCCTTCCAACCTGCAGGGAGTCGCTTTTTGCTAATGCCATCGCCACATAGCCATCAATACCCGTCGGGTAATTTACAGGGCCTGTCAGTGGCTGTAAGATTAGCTCCATAAAATGTTCCACGGTTTACCCAGCTGACTAATACATTCCTAAAATAATGCCAGTTTAAGGGGCTATAGGTTTCTAATTGAGTTCTATTACAAAAATTAATATATACCACACCTGTCCCTTTCAAATCCTAAGTGTCCACTTCTACTGTAGTGTTGTTCATCTAATAATCATTCCACAAGTCCCTGCAAGTACAATTATTGTGTGTATGGAAGGAGGTTCGGCACGAACAAGTGTTGGATCTTGCTTTCCATAAGCAACTATTATTGCTGACCAATATCTGGGTGTTGTTTTCTAATATCTGTAGGCCAAATCTTGGTTCTGTCATGTAGGTCAAGCTGGTGTAATCACAGTATCCTCCATTGTGTTTTCTCCAAAACTCGGGCCAAGTATTATTGTCACAGCTCCAATGAGTAGACCCTACCCCGTATAAAGGGAGTTTCATCTTACCTTTTGGTAAGACAGTACAAATACAACAATCTTTAGCTCCTGTGGTGTTCACTATCATTTGAATTGCATTGTAATATAAGGTCTCACTCCAAGTGTTCACTAATAAGCCTAGGTTTAACAAAGCTACCACCGTAATCGTAGTTTCAAACCGCCAGCTTTTTTGACAGGTATCACTGCCTAGACTTCTTTATCCGTTATAGCTTCTCTAGTCCAGGAGGGACAAACTTCTGTGAAAAATCCTTGTAAAGAATGAGCTTCAGATATTCACAAATATGCAAAGCATGGAGGTGGTGTCTCAAGGGCAAAGCCAGTAAGCTCTCAGATATTCCATCAGGAGTTATGAGAGCTAGTCCTTTTTCAGTGTAGAGTTCTGTTCACATACAATCGCAGACAATTTCACTCACATAATCCAATGTCTCTGGTAAGTTAGTAGAAAGCAGGAATGGGAAAATACGAGCGGTGAAATGATAAACACCTAAACAAAAGAGACCTAAAAGAGAGCTAAGGCCTTCTGAGCTCTCATGACAATATTATATTCTAACGTAGTATTTTAGCAATAGGATCTCAAATGCACATTTATTGCACCATTGTAAAAACTATCTCTAAAATAAAAAAGAAGAAAGTTCCAAAAAGGAGAGAGGAAAAAATACCCCACCCTGCAAATCTTTTTTTATTTGAGGAGATAATAGCATCAGGTGGCTGGTTGATTGTGCAATGTTATATCAATGGCAAACCCAATTTAAAACCATAAAACCTCCAGCAAGGTGGTACAGCAGATAAAGGTCTAATCACTCATTTGGGAGAAGACAGTTCCAGTCTTAGAACTTGTGATCCCATAGAAAATGTGCTATACCTCAGCTCTTCTTGGAATCTAAAGTAAGAAAAAATTATGTTACATGGTTTAGAGACCAAATTCTCTACAGAGGGTATCAGATTAGAACCTTGCACCAGAAGCCATAATTTATGTGAGACAGAGAGTGAAGGAATATCAAAAAAGTCAGTGCTTTAGTTGTTGAATGGTTTTTGGCATACATAAATCTCCCTTCAGAACACTGGTCTACTGACTGATTCCAAATCCAATACATATAACCATCCTAATCGGAATAATAATGACCCATGTATTTCTCTTACTTCCAGAACTACTTGTGGTAAAGTGGAAAACTGTTTAAAAGTGGTAAGACCCATGGACATTTCTGTTACACGCTGTACAAGTACAGTCTAAACAAACTATAGGGGACCTGCATTATTCTTAGCAGCTTGTGTTGTTCTACTGAACAACGTTCTGAAGATATCCATTGTATTCTTTTGAAGCTAAACTTTTCACTATGTGACTTCTCAGACTCAAGGTTATTTCCATATAAACTTCTTTAAACCTGTTGATTTACAGATTGTGACTCTGGAATATAACATAAGGTTCTGTATGAGTCCAAAGCTTTGTTCTGTCAATTTACTGCACTTCCTAATAAAACTGAAAAATAATTTGGTGACAGCATACTGGTGACAGGTGTGCTTTAGTGTTGACAGCTGCACTTCTGACATGGATCACAGAGAAATGGTAGTGTTCATGCTAGAACATCTGGAATATTTGATCAGATTTCAAGATCTCATGCAGATGGGTTGTCTATTGCTTCACAAAATAAACAAAAAGGAGTATTACGGCACAGTGTTCATGTTAGTACAGGAATAATTCATTAAACATTCTCTGAAAAATATTGTCTATGTCTAAGTAAAAAAAAAATCAGTAAGAACCATTCAGTGAGGTACGACTAGATTACAAAGAATGTTCAGAAGTATTTTGCAAGACTGACATTAAAGAAATGCAGAACAATAAAAAAATAAAAAAAAACAGTATGTGGTGTATAGTGTATAGTGTATATTATGTGTCATATAGTAGGTAGTTTTCTGAACTGCAGATTTATGTGAAAGCTGGAAGCATCTCTCATCAGAACCATCACTAAAGTGACAGGACCCGAATTCCTTGGGGCATCTGTGATTTTATTTCAGAAGAAGAAAACTAAATATCAGATTACACTGAAAGAAATAAGTATAAAAGCATAACCAAATGTTAACATTTGCTACTTTATATGACTATCATCATCTTTTTTATAATAAGACCAGGCTTCACCAGATGCAAAATTACTATCCACATACACATCGCTGTATGAGCATATGAGTAGTTTTTGCAAAATGCATTAGAACGAAACTGGTCATGTGGCAATGTTACAACAGCCAGTGCTTTGGCAAGTATGAAAACTTTGGCTGACTACCTGAAACAGCCCAAAAGTATCTATCTAGTCTGGCACTGTGAAGCTTTGAGAGAGTTTTCCTGTTTCACATGAGTCTACTGAAGCTTCTGCTTTGTTTGCTTGTATTTCACAAATCAGTCTCAGGTACAAGTGTGCTCCTACTCCTGCCTCACACAGAGCCTACTAGAGCTCAAACTGTAGCAAGAGTTTCTAGGTTCCACAGTGTGTCTTCCTTCCTTTCCCTCCTCCAGGCACAAACTCTTTCGAGCTGCTGCCATCTCTTGCTCACTCTACTGCTACGGAGTTACAACAGCAGCAGCATTGATGGTAGCAGCAGCTGCCGGAGTTTCAGCACATCAGCGTTCATTATGCACCTCTCTCTTGTTTACTCTTGCTCTAGCTCTGAAAGCAAAGTCTGGTGGTGGGGCTTTCATCTATCTACAAGAGTTAGTCTAAGATTCCAGACAGTTTTGGCCCCCTTCCATAACCATCACAGTGGTCTGGACTCCAGAGCACTAGCTTATCTGCTCCAGACCTATCCATCTGCTCTTTTGCAGTTGAAAAATTCGAGCAATCTTCTTGAAAGTAGGTTAGCGATCACCTAACTGAAGGAGAATAAAGATTAAGAAAAGACACTATATGAACCTGTAGCCTCAGGTAAACTACTGCAAGAGCATGACAGGCTAGAAAAACAAAACCTTACAGTTTTCTTTAAAAGAATTATACAAATAATGTCTACTTATATCTATTTATGAAATACATTCAGAATTTTAAGATGTGCTTTTAAAGTAATTTATATAAAAGCCATTAAATCTGCAACAGTGCACATATATTTGATAATAACAGCGCTCACCAAGTGAAGTATCAATCATCAAAAAAATATATTTACTGATTGCTTAGAATATTCTTCAGTCATTTTTACAAATGGAATGAGGCAGAAGACCATCATGGGAATCTTTAAATATTCTATATCTGGTTTGTTTTCAACTGATTTTGTTATAAATGTTTACAGTATACATAATTACAAAGAAAAATAGATCTTGTGTAAACAAAGGTACAAGAAAATCATAAGGAAAAACGGATGAATGAGACTAAACTGCAAGTAAATAATTGCCTCTTACTATATAACTGAATATTGCAATGACAGTGCAAAGGACTAGGATGCTGTAACCCTGATGTATCTGTGTCATTTTAAAAACCTGGAAGACCAAACTAAATATGGGCCTAAACTTCTGTTATAACCCTCTTTTAAGATCTCTGCTACCTAGTTTATTGAATAATAATCAGAACGTCAAAGTTTTTTACTTTATGTTGAAGAAAATATGGGGAGCTGCTGACATACATTAGCATACCAAAGTTGAGCCGAGCTGCATAGAATTCCTACCAACTCTGATTAGAACTGCGAGATCTCCAGGTGAAGAAACTTAATTAAGAGTGAGTGATGGCTTCCTGATTAGCCATTTATTTATTCTATGAAATTGCTCTGGTTTTTAAGTCCTTCTTCCCAATGCAATCCTTTTCCAGGTTGTTCTGTAAAGAAGACACAAACACTATCTTATTTGTAAAAAAAGTGCATCTGGATTAGAGGTCCAAAAAAGCAGTTTAAAGAGTGAAAACTTTGAGTCTAACCAGAATTTTGCTTAATAATTATCATCACCATCTATGAGAAAACAGAGAATCAATCTGAAATCACAGCTTCTAAGAAGAATTTATCCATGAAATTATGCCTACAGAAAGTATCACTAACATTCAACAGTGTTACACAGAAGGCGAGAGAAAAGCTACTCTAGAACACAAGGCAGGAGCGCAGATGAAAGAACACTGGTATAAAAATAATGCTAACTGCGTTGTGAATTTTCTCTTTAATGGAGTCCCTTTGAACCAGCCAGGTGTATTGTAGTACCTGTGTGGCAGCAGGCGTGTCAGAGACCATATCTTAAGACAATGCCCTCAAAGCTTGTTTGCAGCCCAGCTCACTGCAAGACTCCCTGGTGGGCCAGTCAAATATGAACCAGACAAGGAATAAGCAACCACCCAAAACCAGCCTTGAAGGGAGTTAAAGGATGGGTACACCATTGTGGAAAATGTGTCTAGACACCGACCCCTCCCTGACCTGCCAGAGCCAGAACTGAGAAAAAACACATACATGAGACTGGGGGAACGTGCGGTACGTGCCATTGCCTAGGGAACAATCTCCCCAAACACCTTATACAAGGCTGTGCGACCAAATGACGAAGGGACCTCCCACCACTGACACACCCAGGAACTACGGTCCAAAGGGACGCCAATGGACCCATGGTGGTGACTATCTCTTGTGACTCTATCCCAAGTGCTTGCTAGGTTTCTTTCCTGTCTTTTCCTCTCGCTACTGTTGCTGTTTCCTTGTTCCTTCATTTGAATAAGTGATCAATAAACCTGTTTGATTGGTGGCATTTGACCTCGTTTGTGTCTTAATCTCACTCTGGGAACAACAATGAATCTCTATGGCTCGGGTCTTCCCAGACTGTAACAATGAGTCAGCAGGGCACTCACGCACAGGATGTAAAACATAAAAGACTGAGGCACATAGTTATTTTATAAATTAATTTATTTTAGCAAGTATTTTAAAAACATAAAACTTGAATACAGGGAATGAAAACTCTACCTGAGAAAGGTTTATTGTTCAAGACTGTATATCTAGAAAACAACAGATTACTGTACGACCTGGGAGTACTGAGAGGGCTATGCAAGAGAAGAATCTGTCTGAGAATTCATGGCAATTTCAGTATTATCCTCACTGCAACTTAGTCAGAGATACATAAAATTTTGTAAGCCTTCTGTGTTTACAAAAGAGGCAGAACTCTTCTGTTTATCATCTCAATTGTTTTCTAATCAGTGTGGCTCAGCACCTTCTTTTTCTCTGCATGATGCATGGCTTGCTTTCTAAGTCATACTTCAGTTCTTGACAGAGATTCCTAAAACTTAGAAGCAAAGAAACACCAAAGCACCCAAAAGTATTAAAATGGGAACAGAAGAAACAGTTAGATCAGAGTCTTCCTTCTGCACAGAACTAACTTGTACCCAAATCTAAATTTTAAATGTACAAAAGTTATCTAATATTTACTGTATCTAATAGTGTTTCAGAGCCTAGACACTTGTTCCTCATTCATGTCTAAATGTGGCTATTTGGTTCATTTTCCGCTATTTCCCACAACAGTCTTCCCTTCTAGTTTCTTAAGTCAGTGATGTCAGAATTTTTAGGAAAGAGGGAGGCATATAACACATATAAGCAGAAAAGAGTGAAAGAAACACATTGCTGCATTTACTACAGTTCTGCTGTATATGCTTACAGAACTGAGGAAAGGTAGAACAGTGAAAAGGATTAACATTGTTCCTTGGAAAGTGGGCAGTAGAAATGACACTATGTCTTCATGAAGAAGTACGTATATTTTCGTGTAGGCGTGACAAATCCTGTGATGGTTCACACGTTTCAGCAGAGTCCTTATAGTCTGTAACAAGGAGAATGCCATGTGCCAGCTGTTACTGAGCTGAAGAAGTTGTTCTATCGTCTTTCACCCTGTGCGTGGTCAATTATGCCCAACATACTTTGTGCACAAGGCACCATGCCAAATTCAGTGCTATGATCCTTTCCTGATCAATACCTGCAGCCTTGTGGCACTTTGGTTGTGACAGAATCAGATACCAATGCTCAAGAGCTGTACTTATTATGACTTAGATTATTGTGTTGCCTCCCCAGTGAATTGCCTCCCAAATCCACATTTAATACAGCAAATAGTATTGCCCTGTAAAGCTAAAGTGTTACTCCTGCATCCATGTATTGGAGTTTGGGCATTTATTTTCTGTTCAAATAGGCTTGCTAGGCTGAAACAAAATGAGGGGGTAGTTTCTACTCCAGCTGGCAAGGTAATTCTTGAGGCACATCACTATAGCACCGATACTTTTCGTAAAGAAAGAGTGGTGTTTGAGAGCACTAGTAATTGCTCATAACAGACTAAGCCACTGAAGCAAGAACACAACTCGAAGTTATTCATTATAAGTGTTTCTTCTACTTCCTCTACAAACAAGCAGATTTCTTGCGTTGGTAAGGAACATGGAGATGGCATGACATAGCATCATCACAGTTTTGTACATTTTTACACAAAAAATTGTTACACAAAAACTTCTCGGCCTTTGCATTTGTTTTGAGAGGATTAGCAAATGGAATACTGGCTCACGTGCCCCAAAGGAGGAGAAAAGAAAGTTGCTATAACAGAAACAAAGGGAAAAGCATATGCTTAGGGTTAGGTTAGGAGAGTGGTCATCTGTCTTATGATGAGGTAAGCATCTGTTCTAGAGAAATACCACGTACTATGTATGTCACAATTTCTATTTACATGTTGTTCGTTTTTCCAACAATAATGGGTTCAGAGATAGCTAGGAACACAAGCCGTATGTTTAATTAAATCTAATACAAAGAGGCAAATGTGGTCTGATACTCATCCTGCTGGAAGGGAAGGAGCTCATTGCCTTTGTAGCAGGCCTGTATCCTCATGTAGATTCAGTTTCATGGTTTTGGTGGGTGGGGAAGGAAGATTCAGGCTGAAAACTCAAATATCTTCCAGAAACAGCTTCTTGTCTGACAATGTGACATGCCAATGTATGTTACCTTTGGTTTAAACTCTCTTGCATTCAGGCTGTAGAAAGGAGGAAAACTGTGGCACAATATTTTACTGCATTGTCCCAACTTTATTTCAGTTTTTTTAGTTTTTTTTCAGGTTACACATCCTTCCCAGATGACACAAGTCACTGAGGCTAGCTACGATCTGCCTTAAATCTGTTCTAGGGGAAGGGTGCTCTACGCACACTAAGAATTACATGCTTAAATACATGTTCTGCATCTAGTGGTATTTGGGTTCTTTTATCTCACTGTTTCCTTGCTGTTAAGAGTTTTGGCCTGTGTCCGGCAACAAAGGACCATGTGGTCACTCTATCACCCCTGCCCCCACTGGGGTGGGGAGGAGAATGGAGAGAAAAAGGCAAAAGAGCTCGTGGGTTGGGATAAGGGCAGTTTAACAGAACAGCAAAAGAGGCGAACGGTAATAATGCACAGAGCAACTCTCACCAGCCGATGCCCAGCGTGTTCCCGAGCAGTGATTAACTTCCCCCCAGCCAGCTCTCCCACCCAGACCCGAGCATGATGGCACATGGTATTGAATACCCGGTTGTGTCTGGCCAGTTTGGGCCAGCCCACCCAGCTGTGTTCCCTTCTGGCTTGTGGTGAAAATTAACCCTGTCCTGGCCAAACCCAGGACACCTGCCCACAGTAAAAGCTACAAGATAATTCCCCCAAAACAGAAGCACATATTGTGCTTTTCTGAGTTTTACATATTAAATCATGAAGAAAAAAGGAGGTTACCTAAAACAATAATAAATTTGCTTATATGATTTTTATAAGTTTACCAGAAAATGAAATTCAACTGGAGGAATAAAATTATAAATATTCTTTCTAAACAAGGATGAAAAAGTGTGTCCAGCTGTGTCTGAAGGTGATGTTTATATTATAAAGGGTCAAAATATGCCAGAAGCACAGAATTGTGTTTGCTGTATTAAAGCAAAAAGAGGAAAACCAGAAATATAAAATACAGTGATGTTAGTGCATAGCTCTTTAAGATACTGAAGGTAGATTCCATCTTTAAAGTGTCTAGAAACAGGTAAATATAAATGGGACTGCAGTGTGGCTGTCAAAAACAGAAGAAGAAAAAGGCAAAATTTTTCATATTTTTCAATCAGCTCTTCTCCAAAAACTAAGGGTGCTTTCAGATGTATGAGAAAGCAGAATACAAAGTCAAGGTTAATGTCTATGGATAAATATGAAGAAATACAGTTTGGAGGAATGACAGAAAGGAAACCTGATAGGAATTAGAAAGGTATGACAAAAATTTCTCAAAAGAACATAGAAAAATAAATAGTAAATTATATTGAACATAGGGAAGAAATTTTTTAATATGAGGGTGGTGAGACACTAGAACAGGTTGCTCAGAGATGTTATGGATGCCCCAACCCTGGAAGTACTCAGGGTCAGGTTGGATGGGGCTTTGAGCAATCTGCATTAGTGAAAGATGTTCCTGCCCATGGAAGGAGGATTGGACTTGATGATCTTTAAAGGTCTCTTCCAACCCAAATCATTCTATGTCTCTATGGTTCTATGATTCTTTGAAAAAGATTTAAAAAACATCTGGCAGACTTTGACAAAGAAGTGTATCCCGGTACCAAATCCAACATTGTGAACTCAGTCATCAGATTCTATAGATATTTCCAACAGGTTACTGTAGGTAATGTACATCATCATAGTTTTCAGTGTTGTGAACAGAGGAGTGCTGTGCACTTTGGACTCTAATAAGGTTTTCAATCCAAAATTATAAGCACATGCTGTGCCTAGCAGAGTAGTGAAACTACTATTGGGTGTGCGTAAGTGTCACAATTCTGTCAGTTACTCTAGGTCAGGTATGGGTCAGCAGTGGCTGATACTGACAGCAGACAGATAAAGCCAAGGTATCAGATAGAAATACTGCTGTAGTCCCAAATGCATCCCAGAAGCAGCCTCCAGTTAACAGAGGCTATGAGAGATTCAGTGACGTGAGAGTCTCACACTGCCTTGGAGCAGCTCCTAGTCTCTCTTTTCTAAACTTATTTTAAAAGGCAAGAGTATGAACATCAAACACCCTCCCTAAAGGATATATGCCTCCACCCAACTCTTACCAACAATATGAAATTCAGTAAATAATCTCAGATTACTACTGTCCTAGATCTTCATACATTTAAAAATGAAGTACAGGCAGAGGAAGTTACTACAGCATATCTCCTCACATGGCAACAGAGTTGATATGAACTGATACCTTAAAAATAAAGAGAAATATATGTTACATGCAGAAGTAATGGAAGTGCAAAAGATGGTCTGAGAATGTTATAATCTTGCTGTTTTATGATCTACCATATCATTTGGAGCCTGAAACTGAAAAAAAGGAAAAAACAAAGCAAATGATGTGTTAATCTATCTCTATAGTTTTGTCTTAACATAAGACAAATTTTTTAAAAATAAGAATGTATACTTGAAGTCTGATTTTGGGAAGAAGCCTGTGCTTGCTTTCTTCCAAGACATAGGCCCTCACGGAAGGTGCTCTTGAATATGTTAGCCGCTGCATGTTTATCATACTATTTAACCCTAAATATTTTGAGATTTGAAGAGAGAAGAGAAACATATAACAGAAGAAAATCTTCCCAAAGTGCATAAACATATATCAAACTAGGCCTCAAACCCACAAAATCTTGTTCCTATGATGCAGCGGTTTCACTCATTACTTCGTAAAGAACTATTTTGCACAAAGGGATTACTTGATATTTCATTATACAGAGTAGATCTATCTTTAACGTTAATACAAGTGTTTGAAGGTGCCTTTTACTTTTTTCAGTCACTGGGACTATTGTGAAAAGTGGTCAAGTGGTTCTGGAAACAAGAAAAAGAGTCAAAGTACAAAACAAAACTTTTCTTATAAAAAGCATGCTTGAGTCTCTCTGTTCAGAGAAGGATGCTGTCTATGGTCCACTGGAAATTTTTCCATGACCTTTCACATACTTCCGGGTACAAAAGTAGCCCTATCTGCTCCATTCCTTATTTTCTGCACTGCAACCTGAATATAGTTGACTTGTGTGTTACTGTTCTGCTGGTGTTCAGAAAGATGTTAGTTTTATAAACTGAATGGCATCAACTATATGTCACAACAACCATATGTATTTTCTGTGTAGAAAAGAGAATGGCTTGGACTGAAAGGAAAGAAGTGGATCAGAGAGCAAGGATACTTCAGAATAAAATTCTAGTCTAAAATTCAGAAATGGCAGTCACTGCCTATTGGTATCTACTGGTAAGACTGGCAGTTTATTAATAATCTGCCATGTAAAGCTGACATATTTGGTCCTGAATTCCACTCAGTTACAGAATGAAATCTCATCTATTTTATTACCTCCAGAATTACCTGCTTTCTGTTGAAAGACTTTCACAGATGCAAATATTCTTCAAATTGTTTTCTCAATGCAGTTTACTCCTTTTTTTTCACCCTAATTCCTCATCATGGATATGACAATCCAACAAAAGCCTAATCTTGATCTACAAGTATACACACAGTCCAAATAAATAACAAGTTTCAGTTCAGATAAGAACTTCGATAAAGACTGATAGGGTTATCAGCAGTCAAAAGGACAAATCATAGCACATAAATTTCTTACTCTTGATATGACATGGGGAAAAAAAAATACAAAAAGAAAGTTGCGTCCTAGAAGTTACATACACCCATTCAGATTGTGCATTAACAATTGTTGCAAGCAAAGACTTATGCAATTTATCAATACACAAACATGTACTGGGAGGAGATGAAAGGAAGAGATTGTACTCGAAGAAATTGTCAGAAGTGTGGAAAAAATGTAATTTTCATTTCACACATACACAGAAATATGTGTTCCCGTATGACATGTGGTTTCTTTTCTTCCTCTCTAACTAAGTTTAATTTTTATTTTTTTTTAATTTTTTGATTTCTAAGACATTTTGATTCAGAACTGCAACATTCTTTTTGAATTCACTAAGAGGTTGGTAGAATTTGACACACAGCATGAGAAACTTTATTCAGCCTATTTAGTAATGAAGTCTAAAACTATAAAAAATTTGAATGTTTTCAGATTTCTTCATTAACTTTTCCTTTTTTTCATTTCAGTGTAATACACTAAGCCGAGTGGAACCGACAACGTGATTGGCAGAAGCTGGAGGTTATTTCAGAAGAAAAATTATCTAAACCTTTACAGCAAGCCACCACTGGAAATATCACACTGAGCCAGCTAGGTCTTTGACCTGACTCAAAGTCCCAGAGTTTATTTTGTGCTCTTTATTGTGTTTATTAAAATAATTAAATATTTTTAGTTGGAGTTCTGGATTAAATCTATTTGTCTGCCTTTTGTTTAAGACTAACATTGCATTTAGTTATGTTAAAAGTGATTTTCTCCTAAAAATTCTGAATACTCAGCTGAGATTAGGTTTTACTGGACTCATTGCCCGAGTGAATACAAGTGAATGTATTGGCTACATCTTCTTTGAAAATGAGGCCCTAAATCTTTTTTCCTACTTCTGTCTACGCAGAAAATAATGAAATTGTTGGACCCACCATCCCAGGCAGACTGGAAAAAAGATTGGCTTTCTGCAAGCAGATTTTCTGTTTCTATTTCTACATAGTTTCTTACTGAACACAAAAATTCAGAAAACTTTTCCACAGCACAGACACATACACACACACACAAAAGAATACAACATTTCCCTGAAAGACAATGCAATTTTTATCCTGATATTGGACCAGAGTTATGAAGTCCTGAGAAAAAACCCATGTTGGTGACGTATTTTCACATAACAAATCCCGAAATAACTTTTGGAAGGCAAATATAATGCACATTAAATGAAAAAAATAGTTCGCTTCTTATGCTATTTCAGCAAACCAACATCAATAAAATTTGAGCTGGACTCTTTACAGACCTGCACATGTTGACAACTCAGGTGATACTTTTCAATCAGAGTATTTTTTGACAAGGTTTGTTTCCTTCAGGAGCGGAAGGTAGATGAAGATAAAAAGGTAGGACGTTATCTTTTGAAGCATATGTCCAACAACCTAACAACACTGTAAATTTCCAGTCTATTTTTTTTCTATATTTTCAATGTTAATTTTAAGTAATCAAATCTCTGATAAACTGGTGCTTTAACAGCACTTTCACTCCTGCAGTGAGTAATGTAACTATTTTCTCTGCTTTCATGCTGGATATAAAATAATGAGAACATAAAAGAGACAACAAAGAGTGATTCAGTTTTGCTTTCTAATGTCTTAAGCAATAAATCTGATGCTGTATATGGTATTTATAAAGATCTTTAGAATTTTACTGGGAAAATTCCTTCTTCCCCTCCATTTTTTGAGAGGAGTTGCATAAGGTAATGGCTCATTCATTTACTTGATGTCCTTTACAAGCTCAGTGAAAATAATTCATATAAAAGATATAAATATAAATACCTACATACCTAAGAAAATACAGTATGTGGACCTGACTGAGAAGGACTTCTGTGTAAGATCAACTCACTACAAATGTATGAAAAAGGATGTCATTTACAGGCCGTTGACCTTAATAGCAGTCTTTTCACCAGGTTTAGGGAAAGATTCCAGAAGAATTTTCAGTTCTCTTAAAACTGAAAAATAGTTCAAATGAGTAATTACTTTTTTTTTCTTTAATTTATCCCTGATATAATTTTATCAATGACTTCAGTGAGGTTATATGAGACACTAATTTTCTCTTGCAATATTAGAAATGGTAGTACAATATCTTTTGGTCTTCCTTCCTTCAGAGACTTAACAGAGTTCTGCTGAAGCAAATAGCAAAGCTTTTGCTCTGTTGCATTTTAAATCATCTCCATTTCAGATATTAAGTAATAAAGTTGGAGGCTGGATGAAAGAAACAATTTTACCTTACACTTGTAATTTACGTTTCCAATTCCATATCATTTGTACATGGGAATGTCTCTAAGCTTACATAAGTGGATATCTACAAGCATTAAGCTTACATGAGTGGATACCTACAAGGCCTTTGAATACAAGGTAGTAGCCTCAAACTACTTTTCCCCCTTTCCTATAGCCTGACAGGAGCCAATAATAATTGTGTTTAGCAAGATGGCTTTGAACTGTCAGAGAAATTCAAAGATAAGCCAAAAAAATCAATCTAAAAACAATTGCTAATAATCCACTGACAATTGTAGCCACTGGTGTGTTCATTACTAGTGATTTCTAGTGTTACATATCTGTCACCCATTGAATAGTATAAATAATGCAACTGGTGAAATTAATTCCAAAATTAATAGCTATTTAGCAGTGTCACATCATCATTTCTTCCTTGATTGACTTCATTTAGTTTCTACCAATTCCTTATCTTACAGAATTTTCAACTCTACATGTTAGCCCTATCTCTTGGTCTGTAAGCAAATTTTGAGGTGCAATTATTGCTGGCTGAAAACTACGAAGAGTCTTATAAAGAAAAGAATATAACCACCACTGCAAAACCCTGACGATTGTAATGTGGGTCTCTGGTTTATGTAAGAAGAGATTTACTCCCACGCTATATTTAGCTCCACCCACCTGAAAATGAGATTCACAAAATCACAGAATGGTAGGGATTGGAAGAGACCTCTGTGGATCATCTGGTCCAACCTCCCGGCCAAAGTAGGGTCACCTACAGCAGGCTGCACAGCACCGCGTCCAGGCTGGTCTTAAATATCTCCAGAGAAGGAGACTCCACAGCCTCCCTGGGCAGCCTGTTCCAGTGCTCCGTCACACTCAGAGTAAATCAGTTCTTCCTCATGTTCAGACAGAAATTCCTATGCTTTAACTTGTGCCCGTAGCCCCTTGTTCTGTCGCTGGGCACCACTGAAAAGAGTCTGGTCCCACCCTCTTGACACCCACACTTAAGATTTCTGTAGGCATTTATGAGGTCCCCTCTCAGCCTTGTCTTCTTCAGGCTGAACAAACTGAACAGCTCCCTCAGCCTTTCCTCATAGGAGAGATGTCCCAGTCCCCTCATCACCTTTGTAGCCCTCCATTGGACTCTCTCCAGTAGCTCCTCATTTTTCTTGAATTGGGGAGCCCAGAACTGGACAGAGTACTCCAGATGCGGCATCACTAGGGCAGAGAAGAGGGGGAGGAGAACCTCCCTCGACCTACTGGCCACTCACTTCTTGATGCATCCCAGGATCCCATTGGCCTTCTTTGCAGCCAGGGCACACTGCTTGCTCATGGTCAGCCTGTCATCCGCCAGGACAACCAGGTCCCTCTCCACACAGCTGTTCTCCAGCAGGTCTGCCCCAAGCCTGTTCTGATGCATGGGGTTGTTCCTCCCCAGGTGCAGGACCCTGCACTTGCCCTTGCTGAACTTCATCAGGTTCCTCTGCGCCCAGCTCTCCAGCCTGTCCATGTCTCGCTAAATGGCAGCACTGCCTTCTGGCTTTTTCTGTATTATTACACTTATAATGCTTGAAGTTTACATTAAGAGAAGTGACTAAGCACTTTTACAGTGCTTTTAAGAATATATTACCTGAAACGCTGTAATTGTGTAAATATACAGGAGCACATATGTCTATCTGCAAAGCACATACCTGCGCTTAAGGACTGAACAGGATCGGGTTTAGAACGCATTCAAGGAGACTGATATGGTCTTAAACATATGCACACACATATTTTTGTGTTTAAGTCCATCTAGCCATAGAAGTAAAGTTTTCCAAATACAGTGTTAAACATAGTATCTAACAGCAAAGATTTGCCAGTACACATACAAGAATATGTGTAGCCAAATAGCTGGTAATTTGTGGTACAACACTCAGAGGCATTTGGCATTTTAATTTTATTTCTGCAAATTCGGTCTACAAAAATACTCTTCATTATTTCTTGGTTTGGTGGTTTGTTGTTTTATTGGTTTTCTGGATCCAATTATTTATTAGTACTAAAAAATTAAAAATTATGACGTTTCTTGGATGATGTCTGTCTAAGTGTTCATGGCCAAGAAAATTATTATAAGTGCCAGCTAGTAGAAAGAGACATCACAAGCTGAACATAAAACAAAACTGAAGCCCATGCTCCATGTCAAGTTCCTTCCTTGATGTTACTTTCAGTGACATAAAACTATCAAAAATGTGAGCAACACAACTATGGACAGTTACCAGAATCCAGAGTTGCTTAACATCCTAGAAGTAAAGACAAATCCTTCAAAACTCTTTTAGTTTGAAACTCTTACACCTTGTCCTGTTGCAACAGGCCCTACAAAAATATACTCATCTTTCTTATATTCCTCCCTTAAGTATTAAAAGGCTGCAATAAGGTCTTTACAGAGCCTTCTCTTCTCCAGGCTGAACAACCCGACTTTCTCAACCTTTCCACATAGGAGAGGTCTTCCATCCCTCTGATCTTTTTTGTGGCCCTGTTTTGGACCTGCTCCAATAGGTCCATGTCTTTCCTGTGCTGAGGACTCCAGTGATGGAAACAGTACCTCAGGTGGGGCCTCATCAGAGCACAGTAGAGTGGCAGAATCATTTCCCTTGACATTCTGGCCACGCTGCTTTTGACGCAGCCAAGGATATGGCTGGTTTTCTGGGTTGTGAGCACACATTGTCAGCTCATGTCCAGCTTTTCATCTGCCAGTACCCTCAAGTCCTTCTCAGTAGGGCTGCTCTCAATCCCTTCAACCTCCATCCTGTACTGGCACTAGGGGCTGCCCCAACCCACATTCAGGATCTTGCACTTGGCCTTGGTGAACCTCATAAGGTTCACACAGGCCTACGTCTTGAGCTTTTCCAGGTCCCTCTGGATGTCATCCTGTCCTTCTGGTGTGTCAACCACACCCCTCAGCTTGGAGTTGTGTGCAAACCTCCTGGGGGTGCACTCGATCCCACTTTCTAAGTCATTGATGAAGACATGAAAGAGCACTGGTCCCAGAATGGACCCCTGAAAAACACCACTTGTTACCCATCTCCACCTGGACATAGAGCCATTGAGACCTATGATGACCACTATGTTGAACATCCAATCAATTACTTATCCATCAAACAGTACATCCATACTGAATGCCTTCTTTGCTTCAGTCTTCAGTGCTAAGACTGGCCCCCAGGAATCCCAGGCCCTGAAGGTAAGAGAAGAAGCCTACAAAGAGGACGACTTTCCCTTGGTCGAGGAGGACTGTGTGAGTGATCGCTTAAGCGATCTGGACGTCCACAAATCCATGGGCCCCAATGGAATGCACCCACGAGTGCTGAGGGAGCTGGCAGATGTCATTGCTGAGCCACTCTCCATCATCTTTGAGAGGTCCTGGAGGACAGGAGAGGTGCCCAAGGAC
>Ga0065711_1037993_pt1 | contig 19264 bp, 13 predicted proteins | sample Hoacrofraction12_FD_59098 | JGI IMG/M metagenome (GOLD analysis project Ga0065711, IMG submission 59098) | Hoatzin crop microbial communities from Cojedes, Venezuela - Epithelial fraction 12 v2 (version 2) | ecosystem: Host-associated > Birds > Digestive system > Esophagus > Crop | place...
TCTCCAGAGAAGGAGACTCCACAGCCTCCCTGGGCAGCCTGGGCCAGGGCTCCATCACCCTCAGAGTGAAAACCCCGCTGCGGGGGGTTCCGCCGCCGGTTCTGCTTGCGGAGCCCGCTCCGAGCCCCGCTGGCTCCCAGGTGCGGCGGGCGGCGGCGGGCCGGCCAGCCCCGGGAGAGCGGGGGGAGAGCGGGGGGGCCGGGCCCAAGAGGAGGAGGAGGAGGAGGAGGAGGAGGGTACCGATGTGTCAGTGCGTCGGGCACAACAAAGGCTCCCGGCTCCTATTTGAAACTCAAAGGGAATCTCCGGAAGAGTCCGCGGGGTCGGTGCCGCTGCGCCCTTACATATGTAACCCCCCCCGGGCTCTCCCCAGCCCGCTGCCTGTGCCCCCCACGCTGCCAAGCCGCGTTTCTTTAACGACGATCACCGCACACAGATAATCTCTTCCTCCCCCACCCCCCTCGTTCTCCCTCCAAGTTTCTCACGCTCCCTTTTGCCTCAGGAGCCCGAAACCGACCGCTGTGAAGCAGGAGCCGGCTGGAAAGGCCACGCCAAGATACCCGCGGCTGAGGGTCCCTGGGCCGGCAGCAGATGCTGCTGGGAAGCGCTCAGGGACACCCGTGTGCACCCCACACCCAGAGAAGCAGATAAAGAGCGGGCACCAGTACTTCAGTACCCACGGAGGTACCTATGTATTCATACGGGACACGGATGCGTGCTCCTTACTGCAGCACGTTGGCACAGGCTGCACTGAACGAGGCACACGCGAGTTTCTGCAGACCCGCGTGCAGAAGTCCCTATCGAGACTTAGTCCTATCGCCGTAGTCGGGCTTTATCACAAATATGAGGTCTAGACACACTCCTTTGTTTTGTATAAATGGTACTCAACGACGTGGTTATTCATAATCTGGTATATTCCCACGTCTCCATGTGTGTCTGTCCACGGGTCCCTGGTATTGCATTTTTCATGAGCAGGAAAATTAGCCAAGTCCCCCTGTACACTCGCACACAAAGCCACGTCGTAATGGAGATTTATTCTTTTAATATCCCAAAGGAAGGGGAAATTCCCATTTAAAGAAATGTAACCATGTAAATTATTAATGGCAGTGGCAGCACTGGGGCTGCTGTCCCTCTGCGGGAGGAGGGGATGGGATGCCCAGAGCTCCTCTCTGCCAGCTCTGCTCCCGGAGCGGAGACCCGAGGAGCACACCCGGCGCTCCGGCCTGGCGCGGCAGCTACGCCAGGGCCATCTGTTCCTTACCCCTCGGTGTGAAATGTTTCTCCTCTCCCTAAAGCATTTGTTCTCACGATGTGAGGCCCTTTTGATCTCAGAAGAGGACATTCTATTAAAAAATAATAATAATAATACCCTGAAGACTTCCTTACTTTCAACTCCACTTTACTGGCTGCTATTAACTCTGCTCCTGGAGCCTCTTTGCACTGAAGGTGTGAAGTGTTCCTGGGGGTCTCTGGGGACAAAACCACCTCTCAGCGACTGTACTGTGGCTGGGTCGGGCTATTGCCAGCCCCTGAAAGCCTTTGATGCCTTGAAGTGGAGAAGAAGAGGGGAGGAAGCCTTCTGGGTTTCTCCAAACTCATTTCACACCAAAAAAACTAGTCAGGGGCCACCTCTTCCCCAGCTCTCAGCAAAAAAACAGAGCAGGACAAGATGAGACACTTTTGTCACACACTGAGCAAATCAGAACCGAAACAGAATTTGATTCACCTTCTGTGAGTGGCCCCAAGGCAGCAAGGTGCCCATGCACCTGCTTACGCACCAACATTGCCAAGGGAGCTGATGCACCCTAAATCAGGCAAACTAGGAAGGATTTTCACGCCTGCTAATTTTCCTGAACATTTTGACATGAACACGTTTTTGGGTGTCACTAAAATCCCTGGAGAACCAGGCAAAAGACCTGCAGCCTTGGGAAGCGCTGGGTGGGCGCGGCTGCCCTCAGATCCCCACTGGGCAGCAGTGCTCCCACACCCGACAGCAAGTCCCATCCCCGGGGACTTCCACTGCCATGGCCCCGGCACCACGGTCGGATCAGACCCTGGGAGCTGGGCATTTACACCTTTATTTGGGTTTTATATATTTATAGACAATGTGCTTCACTTGTATTTGTATCAAATATATAATATATTCGTTTTTCAGGATTGATGCTGCATAGGTCAACTGGATTTAAGTTGGGGACCTCCGATCTGCCGTCTCATGTCCCACCCCAGCCATAACGCTTCCGGCTCTAATGATGAAAGGGCCACCCCAAGGTGTCATCCCCTTGCTCACCCCTCTGCCCCCCAGCCATTCTCTTCCACCAACACAGATATTTCAGCACCTATCAGCTTCAGGGCTGCTTTAGCCACTCAGGCAGGTGAGATCAGGTCTGGGGCAAAGGGCTGGGGTGGAAGAAACAATTGCAGAAGTGAGTGTACAAAATGTTTCCTTGCTCTTCAGAGGCCTCACCTATCCTTTCAGTTTACACTGGTCTGACAGCTCCATTTCAACCCCAGCCTTCACATGGACTTGTTCAATATTTACTCAGGCTGATGGGTTTGCTCACAACTTGCCTCCATCAGCCTTGCTCTGTCGGGTTCCCTTCCCCTCGGGCCCAGGTTCACACAAAGTTCAGCCTGAAATGAATTCACCCAAAGATGGGCCCAGCTTGGCCTGAGGACCAGAGATGGGGTCAAGCCTGGGTCTCTGCATCCCGGCCAGCCCTCACGAAGGCCAGCACTCAGTGCTGCCAGCCAGCAGGCTGCTTTGAAAAATTATTTGGGGTTAAAAAAGAAAAAGCACTGGGCCAGGGAGGACACACCAAGCAAGGCAGGAGCTGCTTTTCAGTGCAGAGAGCACAGGTCAGCCCTTCCGGGAGGGTGGATAGTTCATTTACTCTGCCTGGGGGGCCTGTGTGACAAGGTACAATCCTGCAAACTCAGTACAACCCTAAAAACTGAGGCAGGGGGGAAAAAGGGAGATATACATATTTAAAATAATAAAAAAAAGTATTTCTATAAAGTATAAAATGCACACATATACATTACTTGTTATACACTACAGAAATCTGTATTTTTATATGTAAAAGTATATCCGACAGCAAGTGATCCAGACTTAAAAATGAGCAAAGTTAAGGCTGTTTTGATTCTGCCTGCAGCCAAGACAGGGGAGATGGCTATAGGTAACAGCAAGCTGAACTCTGTCTCAGCAGCAATAACAAAAGTCTTTTCTGAAAGCCTTCTGTTAGCAGAGCAAATCAAAATGTGATGCAAACCAGAAATATTGCAAAAGGGCTTATTGCAAAACCCGCACGTGTTCCCATTGAAAAGAAAGAAGACAGAACCACAAGGCAAATCCAAAGCAGATCCGAAGGAGACAACACCTGGGTTGATACCTAGGGCAGCTCCGTGGCCGACCCCGTGAGGTGATGGAGGGAACAAGAGTCTGCTGGGGACGGGTCACCAAGACCTGAGATGTCTCAGGGATACGGTGGGAGCTGACTCTGCCCCTGTCTGGGGAACTAGGTCTCTGGTAAAGGTGGGAAGACTTTTTTTTTGGGCACCTGCTGTCTGTCTTGCGGCTTGGTGAAAAGGTTGTGTGTTTCCAGAGGGTTTGGGCTCAGACCCTAGGGTAGGAGCTCCTACCTGAGAGCTGAAGGGTCCCAGGGAGGGCAGGGTTTGGCCCCAGAGCCTGTGGCAAGAATCTCTGTTTGAGGATCTACAGCCTTGTGGAGTATTTTCACCCTTGTGATACCTTGGCAGAGCATCTCTGAGAACGAGAGGAATGTGAGTTCTATATTGTGAGTCTACAGCCCTTTCACACAGCATTGCCAAACAACGGTGTGCGTGAGGTATCTCTTAAAATCAGACAGGAGGAAAGTGAGCTCCCTTTGAGCGGCCATAAAGCTAATTCGATGAGAGTTAACGGATTTGTTAATGGCTGTAAAATTTTGTAGGTTATCACAATCCCTGTTGACTAAACAACCTGATGAGGTGGCAAAACACAAGCGTTTTGGTCTCAGAAAAATAAAGGGGGGGTGGGAATCTCACATGATTCACTTGGTCTTTCCCCCGGGATTTAGTTCAGTGGAAATATTACCTTGTAGAAATTTCACCTCAGCCTGTCTTTCTTTAATTTCTTCCTTTGTTCATCAACTCTGGGCAAATCCTTTTCTTTGTATTTCCTCTCCCAGCTCAGCAGCAGGTGCCTGGAGTTCCCTGTGAGTTTTTTCCACATCTTCGCGATCTTCTCGCTTGAGACAGTGAAGGCACGGAGCTACAAGTGGGAAGACAGCAAGAAAACAATGTTACCAGAGAGAAAACAACATGCCGCTTATTTCAAATGGAGAAGCTGCCACTGCAAAAGGATGGTAAAACAAACTATTTGTCGTCTAAAAACAAAGTCTCTCTAACTTTTGCTGAGAATTCAGAGGGTCCCTGTTCTTGGCAAGCTAAAAGATCAAAACCACCAACAAAAAGCGTTTCCCAAAGAGTTTCCATAACTTAGGTGATAATATTTTCCCTCAAACAAGAAAGTGACTTTTAACGTTTTATTATTAATACATCTTGGAGAAAGGAAAGAATTTTTTTTTTTTTACTACTACAAAGTATATCTCTTTTTGAGTTACTCTGAACGTGACACACCTGAAAATATTGACATGGCTGGAGTGAAAAGGAGCAGTACTTGAAATCCAGTTCCCGATTTGAATCCCGTTTGCTCCAATTAGTGTGTTAAATGGCCACGGATTTACCATGTGTTTCAGCACTGCACAGCGCGGAAACACTGAGCCTGACTGGTTTATTACAGAAAAGGATATGAGAAAAATGTTTTCTTAATGACACTTTAATTGTGTTTCCTATGGAAGGATTTGAGATAGTTCACATTTAAATGCCAATTGACAGAGTGAAGAAAATACAGCTCCTTCTAACAGCCAGAGATTTTTTAGGACTCTCATATTTCAAAGGCAATTCTGAGTCTTCTTGATAAAGCGCTGCAGTGCGTGCAAACAAAACGTTTTTGGAATAATGCTTCTAAACACAGAGCTCATCCGCAGGACAGGTTCGAGCTCCAGGCAAATTTGCTGCCGTTTGCAGGGAACCCAGCAGAGGAACCTGGTGAAGCCGGGGTTCGCTGGTGCTGGGCCCTGCCACCCCTGGCCCCGCTGCCCCACAGGTACCGGGCACTTCCCTGGCCGGGGTCCACTCCAGCTCAGCCGAAAGGGTGGGGAAAAAGTGGAAGCCCCTTCCTTTGCATCACCGATATCTGTTTCTTTAGCAGTTTCCAAAGGAGAAATCCTTTCCTTGCTAGATTTCCCCCTGTCAACCGGACAGGTTTACTGCCTCCTAATTTTATTTTCCCAGCCACGCTCCCCTGTAATGTATTATCTCCTCAGAGCTGGATGGCAAAAAAAGAGGTTATTTTCGTGCACTAAAAATTGTCCTAAATTATTCTTCAATAAAAGATCAAAAGTCACGGCAGCATTTGTCTCCCATAATTATTCTTGGAGGGGATCTTGTAAACAAAAAGAAGTTTATGAGAATCATTCTCCGCTTTCCCTTTGTCCATTTGGTCTGTGAAGGCTCTCTTCTTTTTATTATTAATGGTTTTGGGGAAGCTTTTCCTGCAGTTTGGAGGAATATGCTAGCAAATGAAAGCATCTCATTGATGGATGAGGAGCTGGGCTTTAAATCAGTCTCTACTGATACAAATTATTTTAATATACCCCTTTTATGATTTATTTCAAATTTATGAAGTAGCGAGCTATGTTGTAAGACTTGATTATGGAGGCTGGTTGCCTACAAAGTTATAAAGTCTTCTAGGGGAGCTTTTTTGAATGGCTTATTACAGATTCAGTACATTCACAACTGTGTTGCCAAGGCTCTGCGTATCAAGGAAAAGTAAATCTTTTTTCCCTTGACCCATACCCTGCCTCTCCTCCATGCTGGAGAGGAAATTGATAGTGCCATGAAAATCAGCAGGCATTCTTTGTGCATTTAATAGTGTTTCTGCTGCTACATCAAAAAAATCCCACAAATAATACAGTCCAAACTCAAAATAAGGGGAAGAAGGCAAGGGAAAAAGAGAGAAAAGATTATGTGCTGTGTATGCTATTTCCCAGGAGGGTGAGGGTCTCTCTCAGCTGGGTGCTGTGAAGAGGGGATGCTTTCTGCTTCGTGCACCTTGCAGTCAAAGACATCGGAGGTATCACATTTGGGGGGGCTGTCTCAAGTGGCTTCTTCCCTTCACTGTAACTCCAGCACCTGCGAGGGAAGCGGCATTCCTGAGGTAAGTTGGACCAAGCCTATTTAACTGTACCTGAGGACACAACAGCCTAGTTGACCGAATCCCAGATGCCTGTGAGAACGCTGGTGCTGGAAGTGAGTGCGCAGCAAGATTTGCCTGTAGGAAGGGTGGTCTGAGCGCTCCCCGAGGCCAGTTTGAGCGAGGTCTCTTCGAACAGCTGATGAAGGCAGTCGGAGGTCAGCTGGCTGATGTTGCACAACATGGACAGAGCCCGAGGGCAGGAATCTGCAGCCTGCAGGCAGTGCCAAGCTGGTCAGGGTGATACCCTCTGTAGCCTTCCAGTGAGATGCAGAAGAAGAGGGTATTTGCTAAGGACCTGAATTTTTGCGATATCTTTGACCTGCTGTGTTAAGCTTTGTCCAGTCATACATGAAATACACCAAGACCCCTGTTTTAACTAGCCTGCACTTTTCTGTCATCATCAGCACTGGATGTAAATCAATTGCACGGTCTTGGCTATGAAAATTATGACTGGAACCTCATCTGGCTTGCTTAACTGCCTCTGTGCCAAGGCCTTGGTACCCTGCTGTGCTGGCCTGTATTCCAGCTGAAGCACATTGTATTAGCTGTCTCTGGTGGTCATTGTCTCTCAGTGAGGAGAAACATTCATGGAAGCACAAGAAGAAGAAACATGTCACTAAACTAGTGCATTTGATGCATGCGAAGTATCTGCTCAGCATCTCAGCGCCTTTTGGGCTCTGCCTCTGCAAGATCAGAGTATTTCAGGTCAGTATCAGCGTCATTTCAACAGCTTAACAGTCTAAAGTCTGTTTCTTCTGAAGACCTTTGCACAAGTTTAAAACCCAATTCGTAAAACTGGCCTTGTACCAGCTACTTGAACATAAAAATGCAGTGATCAGAGGTCAACAGCACCAAGTCGAAACTGCTGGTGTTTCTGCCAGTAAATTCAGAGCTGTGTATCCCCCCACAGTTTCCTCCTTCTTGTCCACTAAATGGAGAGATTGTGCAAGGTGCCAGTGAGAAGGCCTGGGAGAATGAGCCCTGTGTTTATTCATAAGGTGGGGAACAGCAGGGGAAGTTTCACCCTGCCAAGGTTCCTTCCCTTCCTGATCTCGAGGAATGGGAATCCAGTGTCAGTAATTCACTTGATCTCCAGTCTGTGCTAGACAGTGTCACTTGCAATGGGTTTTACTTATTTTTTTTTGTTTTTTACAGAAAAACTGCACCTTATATCTGCTGAACTCATTTTATATAACACCAGAGAAAGTTCATTATCAACTTCTACCAGCTCGGTGAAAGTCAAGCAGTAGAATGAGCTTCCCCTGCTTTCCTGCACTCACAGATGTCCACCATTGCTAAATTTCTACTTTTTGGCTAAATCTTCTTCTATGATGTGGCCACATTACTACATGAAAGGGGGGTGGGGGGAAGCATTCCAAGAGCATTTACTCACTAGCTTATTTAAAACATCAAAAACATGGAGTTTTTTTGTCCGATGAGTTACTACAAGACCAGACAGAGACGGTTGCAAAAGGCCTCCTGATATTGCTACGAAAGGATTTTAATAAAAAATAACAGCACACATGCAAAGGCTCCCAGCAAGATAAAAATTCTCCTTGATCTGCTGATAGGAAGGAATCTACGAGAGTGGCAGATCAAAGGGAGAACAAAGGCCAAACCTTTGAATAACAAAAGCAGTGGTGTCTCCTCCATCAGTCCTCAAAGTTATATCTCCTTCCTACGTTCTTTGGGGCAAAAGATTTCTTACAGTAAATAATTTCCAGAAATTCAGTGTTTCAAGTAGCACAATAACCCAAGGAACTTAGGGAAAAGGAGGAGGATTGTTTTTCATAATGTTTCTTGGAGGCTCCACATCTTTCGGTTTCTTATCAGTTTTGAAATACAAGGCACGAAGTCTCTAGCACCGCTGGGACCAAAAGGTTATCAGCATGTAAATACCTGAGCTGGAAAGACATGTTTGAGAAAGAACAGATAACATTTTAAACATACTTATAGCCCGCATCCTTTCCAGCTTTTATCCCAATTTCACCTGAACTTTCACAAGTAAAGGTGTACTTCTTATAACCCAGCAGATAAAAAAAGGGTTTATCTCAGATCAAGAGCAATAGAACCAGCACCATGACCACCTCTGTTATTTACTTTTTGTTAGAAAGCGACAGCCAGCTCTTTCTTTTAATGTAGAGTTTTTAAACCTACATCGGAGAATGTGAAACTGCTGGCCACCAGTAACAGGGCAACCTGTGTAACAGGGGTTTTACTGTACCTCTGACAAGCAAGGAAATTGAAGCAGATGACATGAATGTGGCTTTCTCTTTCCTGCAGAGGGGCAAAATCAGTAAGAAAATCCAGGATTTCTGGTTCTCAGAAGTAACTACTAGACAACATCAATTCTTTGAAGACCACAGTTCTTTCCATTTGAACAGGAACCACATCAGCCCTGACGCCAAGACTTCCTGTCAAAGTAGTCAAATGAAAGCTAAAAAGGCCAAAGGATATTTTCAAATGAGGTAGAGAAAGAAACCAGCTCACACAGTATTTTCTCCTTATGTGTGGTAAATGCCTTGATACGAAAAACCGGAGGGGAGGGTCTTGGTTTGTAAAGGAGCACAAAAGAGAAAGTTGTATTTCTGATTTAAATGCTGGGTAGGCCTTGTAGGGTTTTGGAGTACTGTAGGAGACTGGAGGCCTTGCCATTCAAACTGGTCTCAGAGATATCAGGACGGAAGGGCCTTCATAAAGTCCATGAGGGCATCTTGAATTAAGAATTAATAAACTTACAAACCCAGTGGCAAACCTATCCGTTGCACGGTTGTCTCCAACAGCCTCAGAGAACAAGGGCAGGGCTCACTTTATCAAATGTGGGTGTTTGTAACAACATCACCTCTGTCTTGGCTGGCTTCCCTTTCTAATCACTGGAATCATAGTGTGTAGAGAGAGCGGAGTCCGGGGCATCATCCGTCTCTTTCTAGAGAAGGTCGTGTCTGCTCAGATGAATCACCCTCTAGATGTCACTGACTGTACTGACTAGATCTCTGCTGACTGTAAAGAGTTTCTGGACAACCAGCTTAGACGAACATGGCTACAACCTAGGCGGTGTTCCCTTCTTGGAAACCAGGGCACACTGATTTTTGGTGTAAGTTGGCATCACCCAATCAACTACAAGCTCTCACAAGGAGAGAGCACAGTCTTCAGTAGACAGCTCAGAAACTATGACTGTATAGAAACTGTTCTAATTTACAGTGAGGTGATGAGAGGGTATAGAACTATCTCAGGTAGAGGGAAATGAGGCTGACTGAAATTCGCTTTTTCCTCCTGCCCTTCCAGCCATGAAGAAGTGGACAAACTGACACCTAGATGAGGGAAATCAAAATCCTGGTCACAAGTCAACTGAGAGTGTCATGATTTGCAGAAGTTTCTTACAAAGGCAGAACAGGGAAGATCTGAGAGATCACATGCTGCTGATGGCATGTAGATCAATGCAGAACTGGTCCCTATAGTAAATTCCCTGCTTTTTTGCCCAGTCAGCCTCATAGTACGTCTCATAAATCTGTTTCAAAAAGATCACACGTTGATGTTTTATCTCTGGTATGTGCTACCCCGTGTTTTCCCCACTCACAGCATATTAGCCTCACACAGGTGGGGAGAAAGCAAAATAAACATTATCAAACAAGGGCATCAAATATTTAGTGTAGAGGTTTCTGAGTGCTTCAGGATGAGTGGGGCTGTTTAGATATCAAATGTTCTCCTGCCAGGCCAAATGAACCAGTGCTGAGTAATGGCTAAGTTCCCCCAACCACCTTTGGCCAGCAGTGCATTATCACCCCTGCCCTTTAACTTTCTGTCCAGGGCAAGAATCACTTTCTTAATCCAGCATCTCAGTCTAAAGCTGTTTCAGCTGAGACAGGGGATTGTTTACAGAAGGTGCTGGCTCCCTCCCCTCCACCTGGTTTCTGTCTGGGCCACACTGTTAGGGATGAGGGCAATACATCATTTATCTTGGCCTCATTTCACAGGCAGGTCCTGCTGTCATTGTGCTGTTGGTGTCTGGAGGTGCAGCATCCTGATAAGCACACTCTGCTCGCCGGTGGGTGAGTAGCTGCCCAGCAGTCAGCAGATGATCTGTGCTTTGCTTGATACCCCCCGGTGTACAGAGTGCTGCAGGACATGGGATCCAGCTGGCAGGGGCTAACAGGAGTTTATGCTAAAGGGTCAAGTGGTTCTTGTGTTTAAGGGACCAATAGATACTAAATAGGGGGGACTTCCTCCCCCCAATCCTAGGAAAAAGGCTAGAGAGAATGATGGGAAACTGTTCATGTCTTGAGGCTGATTTAAACCCTGGCATAATCCCAACAGAAGGCTTCTTTTGCCTTTTCAGGGGCTTAGGGTTTCAAAAGTGAATGGGTAAGCATATAGGTCAACTTTTTAATATGGACACTTAAAATGATTGCTGTTAGAAGGAGTCCAAGTAAGAAACACCATCCATATCTGATCACACAGAAAAAGAGAGAGAGAGAAAGAAAATGTTCAGATGCAGAGTTTTGTAAAGTTTATAAACCTTCATGCTGAAGGGTATGAGCTAACCTCTAACTAATGGATGTCAGGAAGAAAATTTCCTTGGGGGTAGGTGATTTGATAATTACATTTGCAGAGGTTTTTTTTGTACCTTCCAGTACAGCAGCTGGTGCTGTGTCTCCTGGAAAGAGTCTCAAAACAGAAGAAACACTGGTTTGATCCAGTTCCAGCCTTATGACACTGTAAATCCTGTACATCACTTCAGACAAGCTGCTTGCTCTTTTCTATGCTCTGTCATTAGAAAGCCAGTGAATGGATGGTGGTGGAAGAGCTCAATTTAAATGGAAGGTTTGTTCTGTGGGATATTGTCCAGGGTATTGCACGGATTTGCAGCCACACAGTAGGGTTCTGGTTTCAGATACATCGATTTTAAATTATTGGGAGTTCACTGTTTGTTATGGGGCAGAGGCACTATGTACAAGGGTTAATTACCCAAAGCCAATACATGGACTGGGATGGGGTGGAGAGGGTGTGATGTCTTTCTAGCAATAAAAAACCACTCACATACACCTTACATCTCAGCCCTCTGTTGTCTTTTCCTCTCTGACAGCATTTTGACCTGTGCAACCCTCATTCACCACTGTGAAAACACAGAACATGCAGGTCTCATAGAAAGGACAAGGCAAGAGAGAACTAGGCTCAACAACTTTAAAATGGTCTATTTTAAATAGCAAATACCTGCTTCTCTCATCATATTGATTTCCCTTTTCTCAACAAGTGCTCTTGGCTGCTGAGAAGTTGGCAGAAGCTTTGAAATCTCTGAGTAACTAATACATTGTGTCAGCTTGTGGCATTTCATAGAGAGAAAAATGGCAAATCACGAAAGCAAGCCCAGACTGTTTGCTCAGATTGAAAAAAAAGAAGCTGTGTCAGTAGGATGACAAACATGGTCATCTTTCTGTCCCCAAAATGCAGGCTCATCTTGTTCATAAAGATGAATGTTATGGTTTTGACCAGCTGTTGGGTCACTTCACAAAGCATTGAATGGTTGGGCACAGTCTATCGGGCTTTAGTTGCATGGAGGAGCAGAGCAGGATTTACTAGGGTTAAGAAAGCTGGAAAGAGGAAGGGCTGGATCAGAGAAGAGTTACTGCTGTGAGGAAAGACTGCTGATAGCTATCAGAATTGGCTGTAGACACAGGTGGGGATAGCAGAGAGTTCAGCAGAAAAAGGTCATTGCCATTGTCAGATCTGGGGTTTGTGAGATGAGTGGAGTGGCTGGGGTTGCTGCAGGTTCTGCTGCAGAGAAAACCTGAGAGCCACCAGAGCAGCAGTCACCACTGAAGGGCTGCATGGTGTTCTCACATGGCTACAGGCAAAGGACAAAGTATTCTGACAGCTAGAGAGATGGAGTTTTGCTGAGGTTAAATCTTCTCATTCCTATTTTTAGTGCAAACTCATTTCTCCAAGTCAAAAACATAATTTAGAAGATTAAAAAAAAATCGTTTAGCCATGGGGCTATTTGGTCCACCTGCTACTCTGTCTTCAGTGCCTGCTTATTCCTTCTGTGGCATACCTAAAGAGTGGAAAGCAACAGGGCGATCATGTATTGGTTTAGGATTTTAAATTGCTGCCTATCATAGTAATAGCTGAATGCCTTCTACATAAGAAGCCAGTAATAGCAAACTGACCCGCAGATTTCACCAGAGGGACTCATCTCTGCTAACTTTAGATGCTTACAATGTGTATGTTTTTATCCAATCCAGCCATCCAGACTCCTTTTATAGCTGGTGGAGAGCGACTGGCACTTTGCCTGCACAGTTCAGCTAAACCCTGGCTCGGGAGGAGATGAGCTGCACCTTAAAAGTGCCTGCTTCCCTCGAGTTGTTATGAAGAAAGCACAACCCACCAGCTCAGAGGCAGGTATCTACCAGATCCATGATGACTCACCTGTAGTATTGTTCATATTCCTGCCCATATGGATGTACCAGTCTGCCTAAGGCAATATTTAAAAAGTTGCTAGAAGGCTTTACATATTTTCTGATTTTACCTGGATGAAGTTTTGAGTGAAAAAGGAGATTTTATTTTAGAGCTGAGATGGTTTCCCCCACACCACCAAAGCTTTTGTCAGGAGGAGCAGCATCTCCCAGAAACGGCCAGCTTCAGAGTTTGGGTGAACGCCTCTGAAAATCTACCCTTTTCCACACTAACACTACAGCACGCTGACAAGATTGAGAATTTGTTTTCTGAACACCTGATTTTGCAGACAAGATGCAGATAAACAGCAACAGCTCCTCTTCATGAACACAGCAGCATCTACAGATAAACTGTCACCACTTCTGTCGTGCGTAGCTTCAGTATCACCAGAGGAGGAGGTGCCTCAAAGCTTGTAAAAACATATTCCCCTCTTACTGTCCTCTTCCCGAAGTTAGAAACCACGGAAGTAGTTCTCCATGATGTTTTTTGAACAAAGTAGAGATGAAGAAGTCACTTGTACCTAATCTACCCATGTATCATTAGGGTGCACCATATTCTAAATTATTTCCGTTCCTAGAAGAGTAGGTTGGCTCTAAGATCAGCCAAGTATTTTACAGTTTCTGGTTTACCCCTCTGTGGGACTCCCAGACATCAGACTGTATACGTAAGGGTGGTATGCTGGAAGTTTACTATCATAATTGTATCTGCAAAGAGAACCGGAACTGCTCTACCTCAAGTGAGTTAGAAATTTTTTAAATCAATCCACAGAAGTCTGAGAACACTATATGTAAAAATGTGCTTGATTCACTGTCTCCACACAAGAAAAGACACCACAGACCAAAGGGGAGGAAGAAAATCCCAAACCTGGTCTTTGGGTGACAAGGTTGTACTGCCCTGCAAAATAGGAAGCATTCTGTACTAAACACCTTTTCGCTCTTCCGTGCTTGAACAGAAGGTCCTGACTCAGGAAAACAGCTCTTAGATACTATCACAGCACACATTAACAATCAGGATAATCGGGAATCTGGAGACAGAGGCTGTGACTGTCACAAGGGCTATTTGCAAAAGAATTTGACATTTATAACAGACTTACACAGAGAAGTTAATATCAGGAGTTTTAGACTACAATCAAGAAAGCCAAGTTAACTATATTTATAATCCTCATCTGCCTGCGGAGACTGGCAGTCTGAATTTCATTCCTGCTAAGGTCCCTTTACATAAATTGCTTTCGCACACACTTTAGAGGCACTTTTTTCCAAGCCAGAGAATTGTAAAGGCAGTTTCATGTAAATGAGAATCAGGCCACCAGTATGAACATTATCCACGTCTGCAAATGTTTGCCAAGCTTCAGTCCCCCTGTAACATCTGCTGAGGAGAAAAAATTCGTGAGCCTCAGCAGTTAAGGGCATGGAGTTTTTTAAAAGCCACATCAAGGTCCTGTTCAGCTTTGTGGTGACTGTTAAGCTTATTGCCAAAGAGTGCATTTCTTTGGACAACATCACAAGGAAATGTGAAATGGAGCAGAGATTAAAGCACGGGTGGATTTTGAAAAATGTAGGGACTGGTTTAATGCAACCAGGTGGAGACTGTCCAGTCCTTGGAGCTTTTCTAGGCCCCTTTGTTAAACATCTCAGTCTTTCCAATTCTTCTTTGAAAATAAACTTTTCCCCGTTATTCTTCATGTTTTACAAGAGGTCCGTGGAGCTGGGCCAATTTACACAAGCTCAGAGTAGTTAATTTAAGTGCAGTTTTCTCATCAATGTTGTGACATGCACCTGAGATTCACAAAGTTTTACAGCCTCTGAAGATCTGTCTAAAAGCTATATGTACCTTTTTTAGTCCTTTATCTCCTCTTCACATGATTTCCTACTCATTCTGTTCCTTCCTTTTGTCTCTGCTGCATTTATGTTGGTCGGTAGCCAGAGCTTCTGGCTCCTCCATTCATGGCTAAGTTTAGATGCCCAGAAAAACATGCTTGAAAGAGGAGGAACATGTCCCACAGCCACAGTAGGTTTACCGCCCATCTAGAAAGAAATCTAGGGCCTATTTTAACAGGATCTTTCACAAAGAGATTTCTCATTCCCTTTCCTCTCCTCCTTCCAAATGTTCTTCGGACTAACCTAGGCCTCTATCCACAGTTCTTTGACATTCTGCCCAGTGAGGTTGGAGGTCAGGGGGGCAGGGTTATACTGGTAATGCTGCTGCCAACAGAGTGCCATTCCCTGTTCATGTAGCATATACTCGTACATGTTCTCCCACCCCATCTCCCCAGGACATCCTGGAGACCCTGATTCAACCGGTCAGCTGGCAAGTCTTGACTGTTGCATAATTTTTGCTATTTACTTCCACCTACCCATGTACCATCACTGTGTGGAGCCATGGTAACCATGAGAGGGGAATCCTGGAAGGAAATATCCAAGGCAGGACTCCGTTCAGGCTGTTTTTTCATGACTATTGTGGGCAGAATTGCCCTCTTCCCAGTTCCAATAGCTAAGGCCGGTGTCCCTCCTGTTGTGGCCCTCTGTTTGGGTCTCTGTATCACCCACTGGGGTAGAATCCATGTTTCAGTTCAGTGTGCTCAGATGCCCATGTAAAGCAGGATTAGACTGACAATGTTGTCTTCCTCTGCTGTAAGAACAATGTTTAGTCTGTAATTCAGCTCCAAAGTGAAAGAACAGCTCTGTCTCTTCAGACTGCACAGACCTATAATCTGAGACCCTAAAATTCAACCACCACAGATTTTGTCTGTACTTTTTCTGAGAATCCAAAGGCCTCAGTCATGTTTTACACCATACCCCACCCTCGTACACAGACAAAATGTGATTCCAGACTTGGAAAGAGGATGGAGAACAGTCCAGAGCCTTGCTATGTGTGCGTGGCGTTCGAGTTCAAATGCTGTTCACTTCTGCCTGCAGAGATTGCATGGCTGTCAACAACCTCTCGGCAGGAATCCTCCCTCACTCTGGAGCAAGGGGATGCTGGGTCCTTGGCACAAACAATCCCATGAGCTGTGCAGGAATCAAAGCAACTCAGCTAACGAAAAGAACACCAGTCAATCTCTGGATGTGTTGAGTGAGACAGCAAAAAGAGGCATTAAAATAAATCAGAAAAATGTCTGTCATGGCAGCTGAGGATGTGTCAGTTAGTCAGCTGGATGTTTCTGCCCTTTGCAGATTCTCAGTGAGGATGCCTTCTAATGGCTTTGAATTCAGAAATGGCAGTGAGGCAATGGGCTAGGATTTCGAAGACCTCGAGCCTTTCAAGGATGAAGTCATTTCCCCTCCCCCTTCCCCAAATGCACATATTCCTCATCACAGTTCTTTCTCTGGAAGATCTTTTCCTTTTGGATATACCATCTTTACAAAGTTGGGAGGAAAAAAAAGTAAAGAAAAAAAGCAGAAGACATTTCAGAGGTGAAACTGGCCAGCTGGCAGTTGATTTATGAAGTGCTGAAAAGCATCTTTGGAGCTGTCATTTATCTTAAAGCTCTCAGCCTAAATAAACAAAGAACCCCCCTTCCTAATTATAGTTACAGTAGAAACAACCCCAAAGCCCAATAGCTGGCATCTGCCAGCAGCACCCTTCGGACATCCAGCCCACAGATGCACTCTAGTGGATCATGGCTTCCAGCCCCTCCTGGATCCAGCCAACCTGGCCCTTCTCTCCCTCACCTTCTGAAAGGGAAACCAAATCAAAAGCAACAGGGAAACCAAATCAAAAGCAACAGAGCCATCTCAGTCCTGCTGAGGAACTGCAGAGCCACAGCATGCTGGCAAAGGAAACTTGCCCCATCACTAGCATTAGATCTTACCCAAACAGCAGAAGTGCTCGCCGTGACTTTGGTTTTAATGTTGACTGATGCTGCATTTTTTCTGGGTTTTGCTGCATTTACCAGCCTAAGAGACCTTGTCCTCCTGTTTCAGCTAAGAAAGGATAATACATCTTCTACAGCTGCTGATTGTCTTGTAGGGTTTGGGGTTGGTTCTAGTTTTACATCACACTGAAGTCTATACAGATGGAGTAAAAATCCACACTAGAAGGAGCTCTACCTACTGTCTAGGAATAAATAGGCTATGGAAGCATCATGGCGGCTGATGACACAGTGGCAGAAAAACTCCAGCTGTATGGGCCTCAGCATCAATCTACCGAGACACATAGAGCAGAAAACACTCTTTCAAAATTCCTTTCGGGACCTGATTTTCCTCTTGCTCTTGTGTAGCGAGAGTTCACTGTAGGAACTGGACTCTCTTTTTGGCTATTGCAAATAATCAGAATTCCACTGAAGGAAACAGAATTGCCCCAGCTGTACCAGCTGAAGACAAGCCAGGATAGAAATACGCCATTATAAAAAGTGTGATAAAAAACTCTACCTTGTCCACACTCTTCATCCCTCTACCTTCTCTAATGCCATTTTGCTTGCATTCTCTCCCTAATCACTAGCACTGGAAAGCCCTTTCTCACATGACACTGGTCATAAATAATGTTTACTGAAGTACCTTTGTCAGCAAATACCACATTATACAAAGATAAAAGGCAATCAGAAGAGAAGTGAAAGATCAGTCCTGGTTTCCTCTGGTAGATTTCAGAAATGGTATCAGCATTTTTATGATATTATGATTGGGAATGTAGGGCCAGGAAAAGTGAGTTACTCCTAATTATTTATCAAGCTGACCTGGGAACAAAATTCAAATCTGCTGAGTCCCAGTCCAGTGCTCTATCCACTAGGCTGCACTGTCAACACAGCTTGGTGCTAAAGCATTACTAGAGCAAATATTAAAAGCACTTGAAAATACATAATTAGATCATTTTGTAGAAACCACCTGTCCCTGAATAGCTTGAGCAAACCCTTTCGATTTGCGTAGTGAGGGTGACGAAGAACTTGAACACCAGTTGAACGCAGCTGACTGCACTTGGAGAATCAGCATGAAAGGAACAAGGCCAGAAACTATGGGTCATCAGCAAAATTCTGCATCATGAGAACAAGTGCCCAGAAGAGCAATAATGGAGAGACGTATATATGAAGCTGCTCATGAACTCTTCTTGTCAAGAGCACTCTAATTCAAATTAAAGCTGGGCTGGATCTAATTCCCAACTGTCTGAATCACCTCTGTGCCGATATTCCTAATCCTTCCCTGTAACGAATGGTCCCCAAAGCACGCTGGCAAAAGCCAGCATTGGAGACATTCACAGCAGAGAAGAATGGAAGAATGGAAGGGGTCACACTTACTACATTTTCTTCCTGGATAAGGAGAAACTGTTTCCGGGCCTCAGCCACAACCATAATGACGCTTACAGGGAGGTCCAGCTCCTAGGAACAAGTGCTGGAAGAAAGGTTTCCTCTCATCTCTTGTATTAGGGTCATTGTCAACCAGTAGTTCTTGTGGCACTAACAGGAGAAAGTCTAGACTGTCAGCTCTTCCTTCAAGGGAACTAAATGCACTGTTAAAACAGATCTTTTTTAAAGGCAGAAATGTTGTTCTTACTGGTGGAGGGGATCAGCCACAGTGCCACTTTCACAGCATTGGATAATGGATAAAAAAATCCACAATCTGTCACGGTTATAGTACTACTACTGTCTGATTAATACAAACAGGCCTGGGATTCCCTCTGACACACTGGATGGTTAGAGTTACCTTCCATCTTCGTCAAGGGCAGAAAACAATGCTTTAGCAAACCGACTTTCTGAGTAAAAATATTTGACAGCATCACTTTAACCTCTCAAAGCAGCTGCATATTTCTCTATTCCTGCTCAGTTTGAACACGTTCTTATCCATGTCTCTCAGATCTGCTTTCAGGGAGAGCAAGAGCAGTTTTTTGTCTCCCATATCTTTCTCTACACCCAACATCCCACCCTGTAATCTCAGTTTCTCCAAACTGCATGAGATTAAACACTTTGGTCTATCAGTATTGCTAAGACTCTCCATACCTTTGATCAATTTATAGCTCTTCTTTGTACCTTCTGCAGAATTTGTAAATCAGATAACTCCTCATATCTAACAGATAAGTGAGTGAGTCCAGATGCACCAGACTCACCAAGAAAGAACAGGAGATAATGTTAGTTAAGGATTCCATATGCATGAAATCTGGATCCTTGTCTAGTGGAAGATACCAGTGTTTTGGGACTGGTTAGCTGTTGTTTTTTAAACATGGCATCTTATATCAGATTATTTTTGACCAGAAGCCACAGTTGCATATGTGATGGAAAAATAAAGGGAAGGGGAGAAGAGGGACAGACATGAGAAGGAGGAATGGGAGATATTTTGTGGAGATTGAATAAATTGAAATTGTCACTCTTCTGAGAGGCATTTAATGCACAACTTGCTTCAGAATACATGGAGTGCTATAAGTACAGAATTGCACCTGCTCATTGTGGGTGCAAAAATGTGAAAGAAAGAGAGGGGAAAGGAAAGGAAAGGAAAGGAAAGGAAAGGAAAGGAAAGGAAAGGAAAGGAAAGGAAAGGAAAGGAAAGGAAAGGAAAGGAAAGGAAAGGAAAG
>Ga0065711_1005754_pt1 | contig 19263 bp, 9 predicted proteins | sample Hoacrofraction12_FD_59098 | JGI IMG/M metagenome (GOLD analysis project Ga0065711, IMG submission 59098) | Hoatzin crop microbial communities from Cojedes, Venezuela - Epithelial fraction 12 v2 (version 2) | ecosystem: Host-associated > Birds > Digestive system > Esophagus > Crop | place...
TTTTTTTTTTTTTTTTTTTAAAGCTGCAAAACCCAAAGAGAAACTCAGAAATGTATTTCTTTGGTACTTTAAAATCGTAACATAATTTTACCAGGATTAAGGATCAATTTGTTCCTAATAATACTCTAAGAAAACTTTCAAGCTTTATGCACATAAATTATTTGAAGAATTAGTTCATCACACTTTTCAGGTGGTAGCCTGAAAAAATTGTGATACTGAAAAACTGAAAGTAAGTAGATTCTAGATGAGGATTCTGGCTTGGTTCTAGGTCTTTTCTAGTGACCTGTAAGCCCTTCATTCCTCGTTGAAGGAGCAAAGTTAGTAGATCCTTCTTGTCATTTCATGTGTTTCTTGTATGCTTTTCTTGTTACACAGGGACTCTGGCACAGCAGAACAGGTCCTGAAGTACCACAGTGGTTGCAGCAGAGTTTGGTTCCTCAGAGTTCATCTGCTACCACTGCTTGTTTTGTACTTGACCTTACAGTTTTCTGGTATGGAAAGTTTATTTGCTAGGAGCAACAGATTTTGATGTGAACAGATAGACTCTGGCATTAGCTGGGACCTGCACAGAGGAGACGGGTGGATTGAAAGGGAAAGACCTCCCTTTCAGGCCATTGTGATCAGCAACATTTTAACAGAAGAATAAAAAAGAAAGAAAAGATCTCCTATCTCAGGGTGCATAATTTCATCTTTTCATGGCACTCTACCCATGCTTCCAGTATTTTTATTAACATTTAGGGTTTTTCTCTAGTTGTGTAACTTCAGTATTTCATTTATTTTACATTATGTGATTTCTTCTTGAGACAGCAGTGATAGTTTTCAGCTATTGCTCTTTATTTACTAGCTGATTCATCTTGGTGTGCTTCTCTTACAGAGCCGTAGCCAATTTTATTCTGCTATAATTTTCCTTCATTCTTTCTCATTCATGCAGTGGCTTAATTAAATGTTGTCTCTGCCGCTGGCCCAAATCCAGAGAGCAAATCCATCAGTTGAGCGGCGTTGCATGGACCAGTTCCACTAACACAGCAGTGTGGTTCAGCAAGTCAGGTGCATCCCAGGTCACCTTCCTTCTTTCTGCCAGTAACTTCCATTTCAGTCACTCCTGCCTGGGAAGGGACTCTGACAATGTCAAGCCTGTTTTCTCTTTAATGAACTTTTTTTTCAGTAGGTTTTTGAGAGGATTAATTTCTTTGTGCCTTTTTCTTCTTTTTTTTTTTTGTGGTGACTTCAGATTTCTAGAGCTGATGCTGATTTTGAGCAAAGCTGTTTGTATGGCAAAGAAATGCCTCTATCTGAAATGTCCTACCACGGCTTGCTTTCTTCAATGCACTTGGAAGCCATGCTGCAGGGATCGCCTTCTCTCTAAAATTTCATCCTTGTAGTAAGCAATGCTTTTTGGATTGGGGTGGGGGTGAACTTGAAGTGGAAGTGATTATTGCTAGGATGGCAGCCTTGCTGAACTGGCGTTCTCAGCTTCTTTCCAATGTCTGCAATAGTATCGGCCCCTTCCGTCTCCTTTCCTCATGTCATGAAGTCAACAGGTTGGCCTTTTAAGAGGGAACTTATGAAAGGATCCACTTCTGTATTTCTGCTGCTCTGTAAGGATTGCCGTGGAGGTGAGACACCGCTTGAAGGGAGGATTGTTTGCTGGACAGAAAGGAGGCTTTCCTGCAGCACAGCTACTGTGGCAGTCTTTCCTGCGTTCAGCTCGTGCTTAGTTCATCTCACTGCAGAGTACACCCACTTGTGAACCTTTGTCTTGCTGGCCATTGTGTTGGAAACATTTCTTTGTTGAGATCCAAACGTTTTGGAAGGTTAGCCAGGATCTGTAGGCTACTTAACATTTCTCAGCAAACTTTGCTACATCCATTATGGAAGTATTGCAACAGCCCTGTGAACAGGGGAATTTGTGTCTGCAGATCTTATTTACTGGGTTCATGGGTGTAGATTGTGGCATTATAAAATGGAGTTAGTTAGATGCTAGGAAATTTTTCTTCAAAGCTGCATATTCATCTTTGGAAATCTGAAGTTTGGCACATAGTTCCTGCTTTTGTGCTAGTGAGTGCAGGATCTGGAGCTTTGGGAGAACAGTCTGTAGAGGAGAAAAGTGAAGGAGACTTCTCAGCGTGATTGTGGTCTCCTGTTTGATATATGTGAGTAACTTTGCGCTGCTTGGTCTGAAGAAGTGAGGCAAGAGGGAAGAAATTCATTCTTGTTTTGCTTGCCAAATACCTTTCCCTGTAGAAACATAAAAATAGTGGAGAATATGTGTTAGCATTGGGAATGGTTTTCATTTATTTCAGAGGTGGACATAATATTTATCGGTCAGAAGTTATTTTTCTGACTTGTTTGCAGATATTTTGGTCTTGAATCCCCTTGTTGGGCACAGGCAAGTTCTGTGTGAGCTCAGTAATACATTAAAGCATGTGCTGCAAAGCTAGGATGCAGTCTTGTTAGCCTCTCAGGGGTTTTGTTGCAGCACAAAATCCAAAAAGGTCTGCTGGTTTCTCGCTTTGAATGATTGTATTGTTTCATCCTGTTTACAAGAACAGTCTTAATTATTTCTCTGGTACTGTGGCTGGCCTGAGTTCAATTCCTAATTGACAGATTTCAACCTTAGAGACGACATCTTTGTTGGTAGCTCTAATGCAGCCAGGAAGCAACCAGATTCTCTTGGCCCCAAGAACTGGCCCTACTGGAACATGATTGAAGCACAGTTTGAAACAGCTGTTTATAGCTTGTCGAAACTTTACTCATGCTGTTCTTATTCTTTGGGTAAATATAAGGGACTCTGATCTCCACTGGTCTCAAATCTAGCTTTCAAGATTTGCTTTAATAGAGAGAGAACATTAAGCGGCTTCCTTCATAACCCAAACAATGAAAAAAGCCATTGTGAGGTTAAATAACACCTTTATCCCTTGAAAAAAAGGTGTAATATGATGCTCTTTTGCTCTTCCTGTTTAAAAGAAATCTGTTGCTCACAGCAGCAGCCAGAAATATTTTCCATCTGAAAGTCCGGGCTGTGGGATGTGTACTTACAAAGGAGGAAAAAAAAAAAAGGCTTTTCAAAATCCAGTAATGTGTATTTCTTTTTATCTTATGCTAGTGAGGGGCCTAAAATTTGGTTTTGCTCTAGAAATATAAATGCCCTATTCTCTTAATTCTTCCTTTAGGACTAAATTGACAAAGTACCTGCTCATTAAGTACATCTGCTCATTAAGGTAATGAAGTACCTACCTTGTCTTGAACTGAAAGTGAGGATAATACGTTGTTAGCATGACTGCGGAACTGCAGTCTGTTTGAAGATTGCACCCGAATCTGGAGCTCAGTTCCCAGGGAACTGAGAGGGGAGGGGATCTTGTTTGTGAGACTTTATTAATTAAAAGAAACATGTATCCTAGCTTTCAAAGTTAAGATGCTTGTTTTTTAGGAGCTCTTCCCACCTGAGGCAGAGAAGCTTATCTCCCCTACCAGCACAGAGGCTAGCTTCACAGCCATCAGTAAATACCAGCTGGTATAGCCAAGACTAAGGTCAAAGTAAAATGCCGCCTGGAGGAAAAAAAGGGAGCTTGAGTGAGTAGTGGGTGGTTTGGTTTGTGGTTTTTTTTTTTCCTTCCAAAATATGAAAATATTTTTGGGGTCTAGTATCTGTGTGTCCAGATAGACACCGTAAGATACATCAGAGCTTCAGGTGGTCTGAATTAAATTGGCTGTTTGGAAATCCCAGAATGTAACCTTTTGTTATTACCGTTTTTAATCTTTAATTTTTTTTGTAACTCTTGTAGCTAGAAGAATAATTCAGAAAATGGTGGCATAATACTTCTGAAGTAGCAATTTCTCTCTTAGCTTTGAGGTCAGATTTCTGTTGCCTGTCTCAATGGATGCTAACTGTGAAGGTCGGAAATGCCCATGTGCTTAGCTGCTTCTCAGCTATCAAGGCCAACAAGGTTAAGGTAACACTGGTCTCATGAAGAATTCATCTGTGACGGGTATTGGATTCTGATAGCTCATGCTGAGAGGGGTTTAGCTGGAGGATGTTAGTCTGGCAAAACTGCCCCAGGGTACTTCCTCGGCCTGTGCTTCTGCGATGGCTTGGAGCAGGTATAAACTGAATTGACTGTTGCTGAGCAGGAGGATTCACCTGCTGTTCCTCCTCGTTGTCTCTTCTGTGGAAGCAGCCTGTGTTGTGCAGCTCCTTGTAAAGGAGGAGACAGGAGACCTGACCCAGGGTAAAACTGTCTAGGCAGAAAAAAAAAACCAAACCAATGTGTGTTAGCCTGGGTCAGTTCTTGAGCCTGGTTCATTGCCTACAGATATGTGAGTGGTTGTGTTGGTCCTGTAGAGCGCCTGTGTCTAAGCAGCTCAGCGTTAGGGACAGCAGGACAGCCTCTCTTAGCAGCATTGGCCTGTTACACCAGCTGAAGGCTAATATGCTGCAAAGTGTTTTCTAAGTTTATGTCCACTGTCATCAGTGCACACCATTGTGACTCTCTGCAGGGCTCCAAGCACATGTTCTCTTGCTTGTGCTGGTATGGTGCAGGGTCATTTTCGCAACCTGTTCTTGCTGTGAAGAGAAATATGAACATAACCATTGCCTAAGGCTTCAGTTTAGGTACTGGGCTTGAGACGATACTGACATGAGCCCAAAAAGTGAGAACTTGGGTGCTACTCGGCAGGGAGTCTTAAGTAGAAGATCGCTGACACGCTGCGGGCATCTTACTGCGGTGCACTGCTGTCTGATACGATATGAAAACATGGTTTCACATGTGTCTTATTTTGGGGTGACCAAAAGTGGAATGACCTTAAAAGCTCCCTGGCAATCCTTTTGCCTGACTTTGCTAGAAGACTTCGAAAGCCCAAAAGCTTTTTCATGTTGCTGCTTTAGTCATTAATTAGGTCATCACTTTGTGTGTTAATTACAGTGACATTTTTCTTCTCATTAATGGATTAAGGAAAGTTTTGAGTCTGTGTGGGTTGGGAAGTAATGCAACCTTTGTGGCCAAGGGAAGATGATTTCAGACTTTAGAACACTGAATTTCAGTGATGGCTTTGGGTACTGTGGAAAAAAATGCTTCTATCCGCTATAGAAAATATAGCTGGAAAGTACTTTGAGGGCATGATAAATGCTTTTTATTCTAAACAAACTCGTGATGTTGCCCACACTTTGGATGAGGAATTTTAAACTGGATCCTTCTTCCAGAAGGTTGTGTGTTATGTTAATTAATGTAAAGCTCTTGCTGCTGACAGAGGGGTGTGAATATGATATACTTTATATAATGTCCTTTATGGGGTGTTTGAAAAGGCTTAACAGGGAGTCTCTTAAGCAAGGCAGGCCACATGAACAAAGGCCAATTGCTTTTACTTATACATTTTTATAATTATTTAATACCCTCCTTGTAATTTTGCAACACTGTTTGCTTTGGAATTTGAGCTTGACGTTAACTTGTTATGGACGTTTGAGATGAGCTAGTCTGAGGCAGACATCCCTTCTAAACTCAGGATACGATAGGTCTGCCATATGTTGTTCTTGGTTCCTTTGTTCATTAGCATTTGAAAGCTGTGGTTGCTTTGAGGCTAGCCCGTGTGTGACATCTTGAGCCTTGTAGAAGGAGCAGACTCTGCAGTTCTCACTGGGTGGCACCTATTGTTCTTCCTTGTTTGGTGGCTTCCACTCTCAGCATAAGCTTCTCTCAGAAATTAAGAAGCCACAAAACAAGACTGCTCCAAGATCTTAAGTTTAGCTGGGAAATAAAATAAGTCAGATTGCAGTAAGGGAGATTCTTCCCAAATTCTTTTTAACATGGGTGATCCAATACTGGAACAGGTTGCTCAGGAAGGTTGTACAATCTCCATCCTTGGAGTTATTCAGATCTTTCCCGGACAAAGCTGTGAGCAAACTGACGCTATGCCGAGTATAAAGTTGGACCACATAACCTCCAAAGGTCCTTTCCAACCAAACCCATTTGATTTTAGAGAGCAGTCTCTTCACTGCATGGTCAAATGGTAAAAAGCAAGAAAGCTTGTTTTGTTTGAGTGCGCTGTGCTATATGTTAACTCTGGGTCTATCTGGTACAGATGCTGAGTAGAGCACACCCTTAAATCATTGGGAGCTTGTGGTGCTTGGCATCTATTTTCTTCCTCTGAAACATCAGTAAAGGGTGACAACTTAGAGGACTCACAGTATGTGTTGCTGCAGATGCCTGGTATTGTCTGCCGTCTGTGAACTTATTTGGATCCTGCTGATGAGATCCAACTATGTAATTCAGTCATTTGTGAGAGGAAGCTATTCTCAGTATGATTAATGCTGTGGTTGATGATGGGGACAGAAAGCATTTCTTTGAATAATGCCTGTAATGGCATATTCCCCCGTGTGTATGTTTAAAGGAAGAGTCTATGGTTATATGAAATTGAGGGCATTTAGGAGGCAGTTAATGACAAGTGAAAATGATAGCTAGGGTAAATTAATTGTTAAATGAATTGTGCCTGCACTTGCTGTCATTTTAATGTGGTATTGGTCTAATTGTAAGTATGATGTTATATAGCAGGAAGGCATCGGGAAACAGTACTGTGCACTTAGGTTCAGATCAGAGGAGTTTAAAGGCTTGACCATCAGGAGTTTTTCTCAAGCGTAGCCATCTTTTTTCTGTGTTCTGCCGCCCCCAGTACCAAAATCTGTATTTTGATTAATTTTGTTTTTACAAGTTTTTCCCCATGCTTTTTTTGACAGTGCAGTAAAGCAGTATTTACTCATAGTCAGTTTAGTATGAGTTTTGTTTTAACTGTGTGTGGAATGAGACGATACCAACTGAACTTGGTTTGGAACACAGCTCATGGATTTTTTTTATATTTCTTTTTTTCATTGCACTTTATCTCCAGGACTATTTAATTAATTTTGATTTGGCATGGGGCTACTTTACATTCATGCCTTCAATCTGAATGGAGCATAAGGGAAATTACCAGGATGGAAGAGGACTGAAAGCAGCTGGGTGCAGGGCTTATCCTGTCATTACTCTGAAGAAATCTGTCTTCTGAATTGATTCTGAGTGACAGTGGGGCAGGAAGGCACTTGTAGAAGCTGTGTTTCTCTAGCGAGCTTGTTTCACACATAGCCTGTAGCCTCACTTGAGTTGGGTAAATTTTGTGTGGTTTCTAGATGAAGTGAAATGTTGCCACATATCTTTTGGTAAAGTTTAGTGGTCCCTGTTAAGACTTACATGTACTGAATGGTTCTCAGGACACTTTTTTTCTGTCTGGTAACACTTTTTTGTTTTTTAAAGCATTTGCTGTGTTTGGAGGGGAATCAGTTTGGACCCAAGGACACCTAGAGGTTGTGAGCTTTGATTTCTTTCAGCCTGGTAATCTTCATGATCCAAACTGTGCACTCAAGCAGAACAATAATGCCCTCTATACAAGAAAATTGGACAATACTCAACAGAAAGCCTTTCGCAGGAGGAGAGGCGGCCTTCAAATGCATCTTCTAGAAGGATAAACTTGGATGGGGACAGGTGCAGACACAAACAACAGGAATCATCATTTCCTTCCAAAGGACACTTGGTGCGTGCTTTGCACAGTCCGGCGAAGTGAAAACTAATGTAGTGGGGAACACAAGCGAGGTGGAAGAGCTTGTGAAGCTAAAGGGAAACTTGTAACGTGAACAAATGGGAGAGAGTATCATGAATAAATAAAAGTTGGAAGTGAAAGGATTTCTAACATTAAAAGCACTGAGGGTCTGGGGCAGTTTTATGATCTGCTAGGAAAACACAATCTAAATGGATCTAGTTCCATTTAAAACTAGTCTGGGAAGGATTACCTTGTAGCTGAGAGTATGGGATGTTGGAGACAGCCAGAGTCCCAGACTCGTGCCAGAAGGAGTGCAGGTAAGAGATGCCTGCTGAGGTTCTCAGTGAGCAAGGGTTGGTTTTTTAAATGTTTGTTTGATTCCCCTCGTCCCCATCAGTAATGTTACTAGCTCCAGGGAATTACGGAGATGGGTCAGATCAGGTCGGTCAGCAGATTAGGACATGATTCAAATAGTCTGGTAAATACCATTGTAGTGTTTTCTAAAGTGTAAGGCTTGTAAAAACTTGTAGCTGCTTNTTGTAAGTTATTTGCTTCCTTCATCAATGATTCGGAACCTATTAGCGTTAACAGGCTAGCTGGTTCAAAAAGACTGATGCCACTCCCTCCTGTCAGTCAGGGATCACTTCTCCACTAAAGGAAGACAGTAAATGTCTTCTATAAAATTCAGGGGCTGGCTAACAAATTGCAGTTTAGAATACATTACAGGTGATGAATGTGATCTCCTTAAAGGCAAATCTATTCGTTTGACTTAGTGCTCTTACGATTAATTGCTTGCCAGATTAAATTGCTCCATAAAACGCATGCTACTTTATTCGATCTCTTCAGGATGAGATTAGCTAGGCCATGCTGGTTCTATGTATGTTAATTACAATGGTGTTTTTGTCTTCAATTTAATTATTAAATTGTTTAGCACAGCAAGCTTTCTCCTAGCTTCAGGAAAGATGTCTAAATTTTTCTTTCGCCCACCATTTCATAATCTTACTGCCCTTTTCCCAGACCAGAAATATTCTGGGTTTCCTTTACAGAAGTAGAACACACTGTAGAGGATGCATTCTGAGACGTTTTCCTTGGTGTGCTGCTGAAACACAGGAATGTTACTAACCTTGCATAGGTTCACCATGCGACAGTCTAGGGTGAGGAATGAGGAATGTCTGAACTGAAGCTGTGGAGGCAAATTTCCAGAGTTGCCACCCGCACAGGAATTTATCCGGGTACTGAAGCTCGGCTCTCTGCTTCCGTTGGAAAGCGTAAAGCTCATCAAGTGGGCAGGTTGTTTGCTCTTTGTCTCACCTGAAAAACCAACGCTCCAGTGGTTGAGTATTCTCTATTGTGCTGAAGTTTCAGGGTAGTCTTGGAGGGAAGGACCACATGGGTTTTCCTTGTTCTCAGAGTGCTTCTCTGTACTCACTGACCATACCTCAGACTTCTTTTCTGAAAAACCTACAAAACGGAAACACAAGAAGCTGAATGGCACCAGAACTGTGGTAACAGCATAATATTATTGGAGGCTGCCTACAGAAAATAATATAAGGAAAATATAAGAAAAAGCTATTTGAAGTTCTCATTATAAAACTTGCCCCAGCCCTTAGGATATTAGTTCATTCTCCACTCATCACAGTCAGGGATGTGACTACATGTGCAACTACCCCACACACACGTGCACAAAATAACCCCTATCCTTTTGCATCACTAGGCCTGGGATTTGCATATACCTTAATGTTTCCACAGCAACATTGCAGTGGTTCTGTTGTGAAGTTGTTGGTTTTCTTTATTTTCTTTCTTTTTTTACTGTTTATGCTCCTGTACCACTCTAGATGAAATATTTAAAATACACCAACTGAACTGTTAGTTGTGGTGTTTAAAATCATTCAAGTCTCTGGGTCTGAAGAGGAACTTCTTTTACCCACCTATAATATTTATTTTTTATTTGCTTCTTAACCCCTCTCCCTCAATAAATAGTGTATTATCTTCTCTTGAAACTGATTCCCAAAGGCAAGGTAAGTTTTTGCATTAATTAACCTGGTCTTTCATTTGCTGTGCATCCAGAGCTTAGAAAATTCAAAACGCTGTAGCAGAACTAGGCAAGTTTCAGAAAGGGGCTGCAAGAATGTCTGAAGGCATGGAACCAGAGGTGTTATGAGGAACGTTTATATACATGACAAGTCTTCAGGCTGTAAGAGAGAGGGCGGAGAATATACAAGAATTTGTAAAAAATATTAAATGTCATAGAGAAGATGAAGAGGAGCTACAAGAAGAGGGTGCATCAGAAGATCAGATAAGGTCAAACCAAAGAGATACTGCTTCGTGTGTAACTTAGTTAAGCTGTGGAATAACCTAAAATGTTATGTGAATTTAAAGCAATGGTTATACAAATTAAAAGAAGAAAATTCCATCATGGGTTACTGATCATACAGATACCACCTCTGCCTCACATACCATCTTGAGCTGCATGTGGCTGGAACTAAGAGTTCTTTCTGGGGCAGTATCATTTTATTCTTGTCTGCTTTTCTACCGTTACCTGAGCTCCCATTTCTAGACACTTTTGAAGTAGGGTCACTGAGCTGGGCTTTGCTACCTGACTCAGTATGGCAATTTTTAATATTTACATGAATTTTACCTGTCAGCCGCTTCTCAGGAATCAGCTGTTTGCTTCAAAGCCTTTACCAAGGGTAAGGCAACATGCCAGCGTGCGCATCCCACTGCTTTCAGGATTGAAGGATTAAATTTTGCTTACAATCACTCATTTAGCTAATACAAGTGGTTTGTTAAATCTGTCACTGCTTTCAAGTAGAAAAAGCTGAAATCCCATGTTAGGTGTCTGTAAGTGTTCGTTGTTATGCGAAGGAGTCTCTCAACTACATTTTGACCCACGTCAGCTTTGCATACAGAAGAGAAAGCCTCCAAGCCTTTCTGTGGCTTGCTGCTGCTGCTTGTGTGTACCCAGGGAATACTGTCCTTGGTAATTTAGACAAGGGACGTCTAAGGAAGAAGGCTATACTTTCCTATGAACTGTTCTCCTGTCTAGCAGCCTTTTGCTCTTTTCTGGGAGTGGCAGAGAAGTGTGTAATTTTCTGGAGCACTGGTGAAGAGTAGACTGATAAACCATAGAAAATTTTTCTTCCCTCATGATTTTACTTTAGAATTTCAGTCATTATTTTCACTGTTCCTTTTTTCTCCAGAAAGAACTCATGGCAAGATGTCAGGATCATGAACTCATAAATCTCATGAAAGCAGAACCCGTGCCAGCCAAGCAAGGCATGGTTTTAATTAAGACTAACAGGATTTTTTGTCTTTTTTTGTTTCAGGCAAGTGCCGATTCAAATATAATGGCTGGGAAGAAAGGTCTTCATAATAGTAGCCTATTGTTTGTCAGCTAAAGAACGCTGAGCTGTTGGGACCTTTTGAGACTTCTTTGATTTAAAAAAAAAATAAAAAATTCAAGGCCCTAGTTTTTTTTTTAATTTGGTTAAGGGGACAAATCCTTTTGCTGAGCCTTTGTAGAGCAAGGAATAGCACAGGGACATAATCCATTTTTTCTGTTGCAGGTTACTGTTCTAAAGGAGGTTCATGTTGGGTAATTTATCATTCATTCCTTTTTCCTTCTGGCTGCTACAGATCCCCATGCGCTGCTCTATAAATAGATGCTTGAAAGGTTCTTTTGCCGAAATCTCTGAAGACAAACTTTGATTTCATTAAATCTGGAAAAAACCCCCACCCTATCATCAATTCTCAGTGTGCAAGTTAGGTGGATTAGGAAAACAAATGGGTCAGGGTGGGAGACCTCTGCTGTAAGTGTCTCAAATAATGATCAGTTCTTTGTGAAGAGCATTTATCTATGAAGACCAGCCAAGGTGAATAAAAAGAGCATTATCTGGAAACAAGGAGATGTGAAACCATACATTTTACTGTTGTCTGCCGTCCCATGTTGGCCCAACTGTGGGCTACATCTGCATGGAGGTAGGGAGGGTCTTTTCGTAACTGAGGAGTCAAGGCTTTGTGCTCCAGCCAGTTCTGCCCAGTGCTGGTCTCGCAGGCTGGTTCTGCCTCTCTACCTGCACTGCTGACAGCAAGCACTGGTACAGCGGAGGCTGAGAAGTGTCTCCTTTGGAGAACGCTGCTGACCTGAGTGCATGCCAAATTGAATTTGCCTCCCATCCGTGTCTTCCCCAGTCCATGGTGCCGCTGACAGGGAAAGCCATCTGTGTTACAGCCTTTTTATCTTAGCCTGGGGAGAGAAGTGAAACAGAGCTATCACATTGCTTGCAGTCTGATATCACAAAGCAGTTTAAGTGACCTTTTGCGTGCAGACCCAGTCCTGACTGTTTAGCCTCTCAGTGAGGCAGGTACAGTGCTCATTGAAAGGTTGGGTGCCGAGGGTGACTCCAATTCTTGACTTTCTTAAGTAAACCTTTCCTTCTGCATTACCAGTTATTCAGCTGAAAGAGTTTGCTGGGTGTGGAACGATGCTGCTGTGGAACCCTACTAAGGCCCCATCTGCTAAGAGCTTGTATTGATTTGTGTCTTAATTTATAAAAGCCTTCAATTCTCCTTGTGTAAATGCCATAAATAATGCAGATGTACTAGATGAAATGTGCTGTAGGAACATCCCAGAAATCATTTTGGTCTGGGTTGAACTGAGCTAATCTAATCATGGTTAGGAGTTTCTCAGTAGCTGTGAAGCAAAAAGTATATTGTCTTATTCTAGCTTAATGTATTAGTCAATACACTGGAGTAGGAAGATAGGTATTTGAAAGTGGTAATCAACTTCATAAGCCAAGAGCTTTTAATGTTAAAATATTATAAAGCTTCATCTGAAACTAGCTGTAAATCATATATATACACACATAGTGGAAGTACAGTAAAATCCAGTCCTGTGCCTGTGATTTATCTACATAATCCTCACATTTGTATGCCTCTCTCTTAGAAGGACTGCAGTGCTTCAGAGGCTGTGTGTATATATACTAAATAAATCATTTTTCCCACTCATAGCAAAGAGCCATTTTGTGCTAGCAAGATTGCAAAACGCATTGTAGTAGGGGACATTGATGAATAATTTGTCCTTTTGAGATTCCATGGGCTTTAGGGCACCAAAATATATTTCAGGTTGGACTAGGTCCAGATCTGTGTGAGAACTTCTTGGCAGTCTGGTACAAAGTATACAGGAGTTTTAGAGGTGAGCTATTTTCAGAAATTTAATTGGATTTTTACTATTTTAGGTCAGTTACGTGTAAAGAAAGCAAAAAAGTAGAGGGATGTGGTATTTGTTAGATTGGGAGGGCTTTTTTTCCCCCCTTGTTCCATTAGAAATATCCAGCACATCAAGGCTGTGGAAGGAGTGTGATTTTTGTTCAAAGTGGTCTGTGGTCATGGCAGGTTGGGTGGTTCTCTGCATTGGAGAGATCAACTGGTGGACAGTGGTTCCTGCAGAAGAGAGAGAATGTATTTGTACGCTCATAAATTCATTCTAATCAATGTTTCCCTGGCAGTTAGTTGATGTGTTACCACAGTTGTAAGATATTTAGATGCTATTAGCATTGTTAATTGAGAGGAAACATGGATGCAGACTATTTTCAGAGCTGAGACTTCTCTTCCTGTCACTTTTCTGTACTTGACAGCCCCAAAACTGCTGATGTGATCAGATAGCACGTTGCAGACTACAGCTATAAGACAATTTCAGAACTCACTGGTTCTGCTTCAAATTGTTTAGTCAAGCACATTGTCTTGGCTAAAGCAGACAAACCATGTGAACCAGGTTACCCATCAGCAGAGAGTTTTTAGGAATTTGGGGTCATATGTCAGCATTCTTATGTCAGCATTCATTACCAAAGGAACTCCAGGTGCTCAGAGGAACTTGGAGAGCTCTTGAACATCAGCGCAGGGGGAGACTTCAGAAGTCACTGAGATTGCTGCTGGTCACGAGTGATTTTCCCTGTTAGTTCTCCAAGTATTGTTTGCTGACATGCGTGCATTATAGCTCATCTATACAACCGGAAAACTTGTGACAGTAGAGAGAAGAGGTATTTAAGAACCTTAGTATGTTAGTTTAGTAGCCAAGATTACTGAAGTTCTATGGACATGTGAAGCTCATAGTGTTTCTGTTGGAGCTAGCAGCAATAACAATGCTGTAGATTCCAAGAATAAGTGATGTGACAAAGCACTTATGGAGCATCTGTAGAAGGCAGCGATGTCAAGGATGCACTTCGTTAGGTGACAGGTATGAAAATAATGCTATGTGATTAGTTTTTCAGTGATCAGAAAGGACATAAGAATTTCTGATAAATTTTGAAAGTTACAGGAAAACTGGCAGAAGGTTAAATCATGAAGTAGACGAGGCAGTGTGATCTGAATCCCTTTTTAACCTGTCAGGCAGTGCAGTTCCTGAAAAAGCAAGTGCTGGCCTGCAGAAGAGGGTCGCACCTTCAAAAGCCGTGACTCAAGAAGCATTGACTGGCAGCTTTTGCTCTAGGTGACTCATGAAATGTTCAGCTAGAAAGGTTTATTTGACCCTTGAAACATTAGCACGAGCAGGACAGTGACTTTACGATCCTGTGTATTTTGCAGTTTTGTCTGGTGTCTGTTTCAAAAAGTATATTGAAAAACTGGAGAAAGGACAGAGAAGCCTTAGTCATGAGAGGCTAGTAAAAGTTCTTGCAAGATTTCAGTAGCTTAAGCTCTTTAAAACAAGACCTGAGGTATGTTCTTTAGAGTATTCAAGCATCTTGGAGAAGACGAAGGGCCAAAATAAGAGGAACATAAGGCTATACGCTGAAACCAAATTAAAACTGCAAATTAGGTACCCAGTTTTTAATAGGTAATTAACCATTGTGGTAAATGACAGAAGGGATCTGTTTTCTTCCCCTCTTCATATCTGAAACAGGATACCTTTGTGAAAGATGCTCTAGCTAGCTCCTGACATGAGACTACATAGTGCAAGGATAATGTTGAAGAACACAACAGCCTGCCATGCACAGAAGTTCAGATACGCCGATCTACTGACTTGTAATTTCATTAATCAGTTAGACTGGATGAAAGATCTCATTTTGCCTTTAAAACGTAACAAATTCACCCTGTATTCCTGTGCTTCAGGCTTGCATTTTTGTGACTGAGAACTCTCCTCCTGTACATCAGCCTTAGACTTACTGAAATTTATCCATGCAGAAATTAAACAGAAGGGCTGTCCTGAGACTTCTTTTGACGAGTTGTTGCTCTTAAGACCACAGGACAAAGTCAAGATTTGAGAAGGTGTCAGTGGGCTGCAATCTTTTCATTTTTCTGCAGTTTGCAGTCACAATGATGGCCATACTCTGTGAGTATGGGCCAGGACAGAGGAGCTGTGCTGCAAGGAAGTGTGGAGAAATCACTCACTAGCTTAACCACCTCGTAAAAATATCACATTTGTAATTTATATTTTCAGCCATATGTGTTTCACTTTTTATATGGCAGCAGGGATTAAGCCCATTGTGTTTCCGAATGGAATGAGTTTTATACTAAACTGTAATAGCAAAAGAAAGCTAGAGTACTTCAGAGAGTCTTTTTTTTGAGTCTATTTCTTATCTAAAAAATAAGTTTTTACCGAATAAGTTTTGCTCAGTCTTCCATGTTTAGTTGTGGAATTAATGGACAGGAGCAGTAAATCATGCTGAGAATTTGCCTTAAACCCAGAGAAGGGTTAAATATACTGTTTATTTCAACAAAGTCTCTCTCTTTTCAAAAGTGCATACATACAGAGAAAGTAAGTGTTATTGTAGTGTTGTGTTCTTAAACGCTGTGATCTTGAGGATGCTTGAGTCGTTAGGTCAGGATGTCAAGATACCCTTTGACATGAGAGTTCTTGTGTAGCTGCAGGGTCTGGTGCTCCTAAGAGGCCTCCGTCTCCAGGCGGGCAGGCACTCCACAATTTGAACATGACTGGCATTTCCTATAGCAATGCTTTACGTGTAAAGGTAGGGCAGGAACTGAATCTTAATGATGCCCACCATCAGGAGAAAGTAAACCGTGCCAAACTCTGCCGCATTTGAGCAGCCTGTGGTGAATCCTAACTCCTGCTAGAGCTGGAAGAGAACGTGACCTTTAGCAGCTGACCGTCTTGACTGCAGTTTCCCCGAAATGGCTAAAAACACTTAAAAGGGATGATTGATGATATGTTAAAAACCCTTTAAGGAAACGAGAAAGATAATCAATACTTGATGTGGCTCTGTTACTCGGTCATGAAGAGCTGGTCTGACGGAGGATCTAGGAAAGCCCAGCACAGCCTGTTTTGGAGCTTTTGTTAGGTGTCCCAACATATAACTGCAGAGAATCTATGGGGGCTGCAGGTGTGTCTTTGCTCTGTTCATGCTGCCTCTTAATTCTGCCTGGTGAATAATAGCAGAGGTGTTTGGGGGCAGTAAGTCATTAAGGTTTGTTGACACTCAGGTTTGCCATTGCTATTCCAGAGGTTAAGCACTCGGTTTGCTCCTGCTCTCTGGTGCCGGTTGCATTGAGGGAGAGGTTCTTCGTTTCTCTGCTGGCTCTCCCTTTTCATCACTATGCAGAACGAAGCCTTAGAATTGGCCTGAATATTAATTTTTAAGGCTTTCTGAGAACTGTGGGAAGGTAAAGGTCAGGGGAAGTATATTGTCTCCCATTAAGGCGGCATGGCAAATGTGCTGAGCAACAAACAGGCGTGCCAGCCTAGGATAATAGTCCCCAAAACTGGTCCTGCTGTCAGCTCCTCTGGCCTCCTACCAGCGGCCTATGGCCACATTTACCTTGCAATGACTTTTTTTGTACAGAGCAGTTACATGGTTTCTCTGAATACAGAAATGCAGCGTCTGAAGGCTTAGAGATCCGTAGATCTTGAGCTGAGCTTCCCAATCCATGCCAAGAGGAGCCCTGTGAGAACGGTGGGCGAATGGTTAGTCAGGAGCACCTTGGGGTCTGCTGTGTGCGTACCTGCGCTGTGCAGCGAAAGGCTCTGTGCTGGGGCCACTGGGGTTATTTTAGAGATAGCTTGGAAAGACCTTGGGTGTAACCGTTTCCAAGTGGAAGGCTGAATTCAAAATACTTTTGAATATTTGCAAATTCTTGTTTGGAAATATCCTCACCTCAGTTATTGTAATAGTTGGATCCTTTCAACATGGAAGTTTGATTTGTCACAATTTTTCTCCTGAATCTTATATTTCAAAGTTGAACTGAAATCTTGAATTTTGTACAAACAAACGTTTTGACCAACTCGAGGATAAATATGAAATTTTGATGGGGAAGTTAAAGATCATACAGTTTGATTTGGAATGTGAAACAAAGCCAGGCTTCTAAATTTGATATCCTTTATAAGAATGGGATCTTCAACTCTGTGATACTCAACAAGAAAGATGATAAAAATTAGAACAATGTGGCTTGTTTGTGAAGACAAATACAGTTCTCTCTTTAGATAGCATTCAGGTTTTTTTTCCTTTTTTTATTTTTGTGGTTTGTTGTGGGGTGTTTTATTTTGTGTGTGTGTGTGGTTGTTTTTTTTTTTCTGGAGAGAGTTTTATGCAGTTTTCTGTTTTTCGTATAGTAAGCATGTTGCCAAGCTTTGGCTGTCTCAAACTGGTAGGTGTCATTGCTCATTAGCATCAAATGCCACAGCCCATATCACTTTTGCTGTGTTGCTCAGCTAGCACATGTTGGCTGTTAAAGCAGCATTTAATCCCTTTGATACTGAATGGGTTCTGTAATCATCTGACCTGTTATTTAATATAATAATCAAAATTCTCTAATGACTTGCATGGTTTAATTCCTTCAGGAATCTTGCAAGAGACAAGGAAATTTTGCCATGTAAGCTAACTTACACAGCAATGGAGAGCTAGTGGCGAAGAATGCTTTTTAAATATAGTCAGGAAAATGATGACTTAAGCAAGTGCAGTGTGGGTGAAGGGAAAACGGGGCTTGATAGGTGAACAGTAAGCAGCCTGATCGCTTTATGTTGCACTAACAGGTTTTCTGCCCCAAATTTGACTAGTGTTTCTGGAGCAAGATTTTTACAGTGTTTTACCTGGCAATAAATGCTGTATCAGGTAGATTAGAGCACTGTTTGATCTGGGTTCAGTTGTCAGAAGTATCTAAATGTGTGCCTATCAGTAGTAAGTAATTATACTTATGTGCAGAATGAATGCTATCCAAGGTAATAGAAGCCGTGCAAATTTTTTTCCTCTTTAGATGCAGGGGAATCTGCTGTATCACTCACAGAAACGTACAGTAATTATTGGCAGTTGAAGTCTTTGTATTAGTGACCTGTATATGTGCTGAATGCCTTTTTTGTAAGATAGGCTTGTTCCTCTGTATTTCCCAAAATGTTTAAACTGAGCAGCTTTCCCTTCATAGTATATGGCAGCACTGTTGTCTCAAAGGTTTCTAGTGCTGAGATGATATTGCTAATGCTGGTTCACAAGCAACAGCAGGGAAGAGACCCTGGCGCCTTGCATGCAGGTGCAGAGTGGTGAGGTGGGGCAGGAGGAGGGATCGGTCTGCTGCAGTGAGTGGGTCGGCAAAGGAGTGTTACCTTCGGTCTTTGAATGGAAGAGCTAAAAGGATCTGAGGAAAAACCAAATATCTTAATAAGAGTCAACACTGCATTTTTGCCAATGCAAGTATAATAATAAAATGAGAATTCAAGATTTCAACAGCCTTTTAATGCTTGGAATGTTTTAATGTTCACTAGAACAATTCTGAATCACGTGGAGCTTATAGGAATTAATGCGAACAAATGTGGTGACTTCCTTTTTGGTATTAGTTATTTTGCAAATAGGAAAAGTGCATTTGGCTCCTAACATCAGGTTTGCTTGGTTTTTCCTGCATTTTCATGTCATTATGGGTAACATTTTTTTTAATGTGGCCCTAGTTTTGATTGCTGAACTTGGGAAGTTGCGTGGTCTTGCCCATCTGCGGAGTGTTTATGAACCTGGTCAGCAACAACTGAATATATGGATGCTCTGTGTTTAAAAAAAGCAGCAGAAGGGAGGTGATAAAACACAGTCTGGGTTGCGCAACAGGGAGGTTGGCCCAAGGTCTGGAAGGTGTCACTGGGGGTGCTGGCTTAGGAATTGTGCAACTGAAGCTTCGCAAAGAAACTAGCTTGAGCTATCCAGAGTTACTGCCCTGTCAGAACTGAAGCACCTCTCCAGTGTGTAGTTGCGTATTAGCTATTATAAGGAAAAAGTAGAGGCAAACCTTTAGCTCTCTTTTCATAGAGAAAATTCCAGGCCTTACTGCTTGCAAATCCTCTGCCACCTGTTCTATATCACATGTAACCGATTAAAAAACATGTGGCTTTTTCTTTTTGCAGTATGTTTTTGTAAGAGCCTTGAAAAACACTTTAAAACTTTAAAAAGCATAAAAGACATCGTAACAGAACACTGTAGGAGTTGGGCATTTTCTTTGACTTGCTTGATAGGAAAACATCAGCAATTAACTTTGAAATGTTTGGTGCTCCACTATTTCTTAGATTGGAGAACCATACTTCACTTTTGAAATAGAAAACGCACTTCACTGGCCTTGCCTTCAGTAACACTCATACAAAGAACAGAGCAGAAAAAATAAATGTAGGTATAAATTACAAAACCAAAGCTTTGAGGGAGAGGTGAGCACCAGTATATGTCAGGTGTGATGCTGGGTGAAAGGAGACTGTGGGTATTTGGAAAAAAAAAAAAAAAAAAAAAA
>Ga0065711_1037994_pt1 | contig 19262 bp, 14 predicted proteins | sample Hoacrofraction12_FD_59098 | JGI IMG/M metagenome (GOLD analysis project Ga0065711, IMG submission 59098) | Hoatzin crop microbial communities from Cojedes, Venezuela - Epithelial fraction 12 v2 (version 2) | ecosystem: Host-associated > Birds > Digestive system > Esophagus > Crop | place...
TGTTTTGGGCTAATTCCATTAGGAGTACATTAACTAAATAAGTTTAGATCCGAAGGACAACAGACCAAATCAACACAATCAGAGAGTGAAACAACACCATCAATATCTCCAGGGTCAGGCTGCACGCCTAAGTTTTAGCTCTGGCATCTACTGTAAGAGGTGGCTGACAACTGAAGAACTTCAGATTTTCCAGCAGTAATAAAGAAACAAGTAATTAGACTCTAACAGAAAAACGGTTGCTGCTTTTTTTAAACTTCTATCTGCCATACAACTTTAATACTATTACCAGGCGCCCTCCCCCTTCTCACTACCAATTAAGTAAGAAGAAGAAAAAAACTGGAAAAAAAATCAGTCACATAGTATTAAATTCACAATAAAGAATTAATAACTGCAAATGTTCAAATAAAAACTATGTAGTTTACTTTGTTATGACTCACCAGGTCACATTATTCACAGGAATTCAAAATTGTTTAGTGATTCCACTGTGACAATTGTGATTTTTGAAAGTTTTACTAATAATGTTAGAAAACAACCTTTGCCACTCTCCAGAGCATACTTGTTAGACAGGAAGTAAAATAAAATCGCTGTTATATTTCTTGGACACTATGCAATGAGACACATTATTGCAGGGTACAGGTATGGTCAATCAATTGGAATACCCAAATTTGTACCTACAAGTTTTGACCCAACATTATCTATGCTCATATCCTATAACCCTTCAATGATTTGGCTGATTCTAATATGCAAAGCAATGAAAAAAGACTGTCTCCCCATACCAACATCTCAGAAAGCTATGCTATTTTTACATTTAAGATGCAATAGGAATTGCCACATGTGACCATTCCCTGAAAGCGAAAAAAATTTAAAAAATAAAACAAGCACTTATCCATAGAGGAAGACTAAGTAAAGAAAGTTGCTCTCTCAGTTGGAATTACAGAATTTTGTATGGACAAGTTTATTTATTGAACAACGAAATTTTGGGTTGACTGGACACTGTGAATTGTGCTGGAATTGCTGAAGACTTTCAGAGACTTCAGGGAGTCCAGCCACTTCTGTATGTCTCTATCAGTAGTTGCGACCCTGACAAAGACTTAACTTCTTCCCACCTTAACCTTCCACAACAGCATTCCACAAGGCACAATTTTTGTCTGTCTAGATGAATACAGACACTCGTATCTTAATTTCACTTTTGCTCAACATTGGGTAGAGATGAGTCAGCTCCTATATTGATACAGCCTTATAATGTAATTACATTTAACATGGAATTGTGCCCCAGTTAATTAGCTCCACAGAGAGGTCACACTTCCTTAGGATAGCTCAGAGAGAGGGCTAAGTGAACTTACGACCTCTCTATGCCTTTATTTGTAGATGTGCACATGGAGCCTGGTCCATGCTGTAATGATTAACACTGATGGATGAGCCAAATAATACATTCTTCTACTAGCAAAGGTGAGTGAGATGTTATCCCTCCTCCCCATCACATGAATTAATTGTCTGCAGTGCACAGAAGAGTTGGGTGACATCTGTGATGTCTTTTAGTCTAATGCTTCACTCAAACACAGGAGCACATTAAGTGTACTGTACGATATGCAATAGGCCCAAAGCTTCCTGAGGCAACAGAGGGACCACAAGCAGGGTGAGTTGTCACAGTGGCAGCACCCCATCTTCTCCTGGGTTCTCCCCGCGGTACACCCCATAGTCTCATTTTCACCATCTTCCTCAAGTGAAAGAGAACTATGCCAGCCCTTCACTCCAATCCGCATACTCATGGCAAGGTTTGGTAAGCACAGCCATCTGAGCACTATAAGGAGGCACTGGAGTATGTAGGTTATTAGTAAGAGATTTGCAGGATCTTTTAAGAGATGCAGAGAGCTTCAGACTTTAGGCTGAAGACTTGCAACCTACTCCCAAGTCAGAGATTACTGCTCCAGAGCGAATGAGGATTTCACAGCTCCTTGCAAAACACTGTATGATTTCTCTCCTGGAAAGCTATACTTTAGCATCTGCCAGCTTAGAGACCAGGGGATTCTGTCTTCCCCAAACTTGCATCTCCTGTGAAAACACACTGCTGTTCTGTCTGCCAAGTCAGTAGAGTGCCTGACAATGAACATTTCAAGTGACGATCATTTTCAACTCAGGAAGCTGCTAGTAAGCCAAACAGTATGTTTACAAGCTGAAAAGACATGATAAAAAATGAGCAAGCATTCACCAAAGCAGAAATATAAGCCCCAGAAATGAAGCGTGTTCCTGTCATAACCTGTAAACACTGATGGCTGAACTCACCCTGAGGTTTACAATGTATCGTATGTACTATTGGAAAAGAAAGATAACTTTAAAGTATTAGGATAGAAAAGCTACTTCTTTAAAGTGACAACCTGGTGTTGATAAGTGTTCTCCACCTATGACTTGTGTTTATTCAGCTTACCACTTGTCCTGGTTTTGGCTGGGATAGAGTTAATTTTCTCCCGAGTAGCTGGTACAGTGGCTGTGTGTTGGATTTAGTATAAGAATAGTGTTGATACCACACTGATGTTTTGGTTGTTGCTAAGTAATGCTTATACTAAGTCAAGGACTTTTCAGCTTCCCACGGTTTACTGGCAAGGAGGTGCATAAGAAACTGGGAGGGAGCATAGCCAGGACAGATGACCCAAACTATCCAAAGGGATATTCCATACCATACGGTGTCATGCTCAGTACATAAGGGGGGAGCGGGGTGGGGAGAGGGGTTAGCCATGGGGCTGGGATCGCAGCTCGAGAATCGGCTGGGCATTGGTCAGCAACTAGTGAGCAACTGCACTGTGCATCACTCATTTTGTATATTCTATTATTATTATTATTATTATTACTAATAATAATCTCCCTTTGCTGTCCTATTAAATTGTCTTTATCTCAACTCATGAGTTTTATGGGTTTTTTTCTGATTCTCCTCCTCATCCCACCAGGGCAGGGAGGGTGGCAAGCAGCTGCGCGCTGCCTAGTTGCTGGCTGGAGTTAAAACTACGACACCAGTCCAAATTAATATTGTTCTCAGACATCTTATTCTCAGACCTACAGGATCAGTGAAGCTTATGCAGAGGAAAACAAATAAACAAACAAGAAAAAGAAAACAGTACCCTTCTGCTCCATAAATCATAAACAACAACAGCCTGATAACAAAAAACAGTATGATCATGGACTTCCTTGTGTTGGCAATTTCAAAATGACAATAGATAGAACCAAAAAGACAGTAGAGTTTGATTTTCACAAACTAGCCTGACCCTCCAGGGGTAAGAATAGCAGAAAACAAATGAAAAATAATTTGTAGTTTTGCTGGTAAACTAAGCATGACAAGGAAATGGTATAGGATGAATGTAACCTCAAAATGTTACATCTATCTATACACCCATCTGAATGCATCATTTTCTTCTATAAAGAAGAAAGTCTTGGCCGGCTTCTGTCTGGCAGACTAGATATCAAATTGCTACAATTTTGAAGAATGCTTCCTTCAAAGTCACAATTTTCTCTGGAATATAATAATTTAGTTTTAATTACAGGTTATGCCATTGTACAGACAAATATTACTATTTGCCAATATTTAAATTGTTGAGGCTTCCTTACAGCACTAACAATACAACATTCTTCTACACAATCAGGATTCATGAATGTTTGTTCAAGATGTCCAGAAAAATCACAGTTGTTTCACTTGTCAGACACTAACATACCACAAAAAAGAAATCAAGGAAAAGTAAACCAAGAAATGAACTACATATGGTAATTTTGCTATATCAACTAGAAATAAAATTGCATTCACTAAACAGAGGATGCCGATTTCTTTGCTAGTGAAGGGGCCTTAAAATACGAGCTCAATTACTTTTGCAGTGTGCAGATTAAGGTTATGTTTATATTGCTTCTTAGGGTTAACTGGGAGGTCATCCTCAACCAGCATTCTTTGCTTTTCCCCCTATCTGTACTGTACTTCAGACCCTATGCCTGTATTTTTCATATGATACTCTCTTATTTCCCCAGCGTGACAAGCTGCAGTGTGCAGATTCCTCGCACACTGCAAAACACAGCCCTTCCCAAAACGCTTGTTCCTCCATATTTGCTATACCAACAGATCACGAAGAGCAAAGGGGGTAGAGAGGAACAGAAAACAAACTGAGGGTCTGGAGTAAGGGCAGCAGACATTCTGTGCTGAAGACTATACAATAAGAGCTCTTGTCAAACAAGAGGGCTGTGCAAGGAATTGGGGTTGATCTCATGCCCACAATTTTACCCTAACATCTAGGCTTCAGGTAGACAGCATGCATCGGTTTGTTTACCTCTGGGAGATGAGCATACAGGCTTAAAATGTAGAGACGTTGATAGCTTTATTCTGAAGGAGACGTTCTTAGCCCCCTCCGAAGTCAACAACAAAACTAGCTTTGACTTCATTTGCATGAATAAGAGCATGAGAGATACTTGCCATAGGAGCAGTAATTTCTAGCTAAGCATATGGATGCTCATATTCCTAACTTCTGTGATTTTTATAGCTGATGGTTTCTTAAGTAAACAGTACCAGCACCTAGTTACTTGTTAATTTGGGGTTTTTTTTTTAATGTTTCTACAAAGGCTGTTTTGGCTACAAAGGAAACCCGGAAAGTGCAGGAAAGTCTAAGTATTCCAGCACACTTTAAATATTCTAGCAAATAAGAAGCAGCCCAGTTTTACAAAACACAGTGTTTGGCCCACCATCCCTCTACCCCCACACTGTTTTTAAAACAAAGCCCAGTAAATTGATACACTACTGTTATGTACACCCAAGGAACTACATGGGTGTTTTATCTGTTGAGCACTACTGCTACATTTACCCGGTGAGGTAAGCACACATTGTTGAATGTGCAGACATCTGGTCTGCAGACATTTGGTCTGCAGATTAAACAAGGATAAAAGAAATTGTTATATGCTGCCCAAAGATTTGCAAATGCTTGAATCTCTTCAACACATACTGAAAAAGTATAGGATAACGCCCCTAGCCTGTCCACTGTCATTCCCTCCTAAAATATTTGCCAGTTTCCTTACTCCTTCCTGTGTCATGTTGCAAACCTTCAGCACCTGCCTTGACTTCTCTGTCATAGTGTCCATGATGCCACGCTACTAAGTTCTGGTACTGTAGCTAAAATTATCATTTTTTGAGTACTCCTGCCATTTATTTATCAAAGTGTGCTTACACAAGCATACACTAACCTTTTCCTCCCACTGGCTTGATTAATCTCTTCGTTGCATTTTACCAAATTTGTATTTCTTGCACCTTTTGAACATAGCAAAGAAGCTGCAAAGAGCAACAACAAAAAAACAACCCAAGGTATTAAAAACTTCAGAAACATTCTTAAAAATTTACTCAGACTACAATGAGCAGTCATAGCATACTGCAGTACACGTATGTAGACTGCTTGCTCCTTTAAACACTTGTTAATTCTATACGAGATATTGGCACCGTGATGTCAGCAGTATTTCTTGATATTCCTTTATATTTACCATTGGAAGTACCATGAATAATGCAAATAACAAGGTCATCTCACTGAAAATGCTGAGTTATTTAAGGTCTACCACGGTAATCCTCTTCTTCCAGAAAGAAGACTTGGTATTATTAGTGTCAACCTTAGGTCATCTGAATATAAGACTTCATCAATGTCAATTAAACTCTATGACCTTCAGTAAAGGAGTAGAATTAAAGTTAATTCAAATGCTAACAAATATAATTCCTTTCATCATTTAAACACTAGTTTTATCTAAAATTAATTTTTTCAGATAATAATCGTAATGGTCAATCTCACCAGAAAATTTCCTGATGTACTAAAGTATTAGACTTAAAATAACTATAAATCATTTGTTGTAATTTTCCAAATTAACAAAGATCAACCACAGGATCTGTCCAATTAACCTCTAAATGATTATTTGAATGCTTTACAATAAAATATTTGATAATATGTATTTTCAGAATTTAAAACCATTTATGGCTTTACGAGCAGTATTACTTAGGTCATCCCAAATTTCAGGCTTCTTTGTATAAAACTTCAGGACAACTTCATACATAAAACAGATTTATGAAAACAAACTGATGTTTTGAGTTTTCAAGACCCTAGCATTTCCAGCAAAATACGTAACGTAAGAATGCATTGTCTGTGCTAATGGAAATACTTAGTTAATGGTATATTATCTTACACATAATTACATGTTTTGGTTGGTGTGAAAAAACAGCTTATAGCTATAAATCTGAAATAGGAAGACTAGGAGCTTTCCTACATTCACTAACTCTGTTGGTCAGACTTGCAGTACAATATATACATACGGTTGGTGAATCATACGGGAGTATATGGGAATTTTGTTGAATTACCTAGGAATAAACTTTTTTTGACATTTCAACAGACAAGTAACTTAAATTCTGTCATAATATTCTACTGTTCTTAATCACTAGTTTGGCTTTTCAATTTGCAGAATATCAACAATCTTGTAGGAACAACACTTTCAAATCCAAGTGCCCAGAGAAGACGCCTGAACCCTACAAGCTTATAGTGCGTAAGTATGGTTTGACTGATCTTTAGGAGCCATGAGTCCTTATGTCCATTTAAGTTTCCCTTTTGAACAAGTCTTCTTATCTTCAGAAACATACTAAACAATTTCTCTGTTATACGTGCTACCAATTAATTATGAAAAGCTACTGCCTCCTGTCCATGTAAAGTATCCTGTTTTAAAGGGACTATACACAGCTATTTGAGCCTAACAGCTTCCCCTCCCATTATTTTCACGTTATTTTTTTGAAGTTCCTACAATTCCCCACGTGTTTGTATTGAAGGGTAAGGATTAGTTGATTTTAGGAAAAAGGGGAGTTCTAGATCACTTGAAACTTGCTTCACTCTGAAATTAGCAGTAGACAGGAGCAAAAAGCAGCGGTCCAGAATGCCTTTATCCTGTACTCCCAGTAAGGCGGGATTACTGCAAGCCAGGAGTAAACATTTCCCACAAGCACAAAACAGCCTGAGGAAAGCTCGAAAGGCAGCAAGACATCCTCACTCGTGACAGTGAAGAACAGGTCTATCAGCTGCAAAAGGCAGGAGCTGTTGGATTACACAGCCACTAACGAAGTCTGAGTTCAGCTGGGGCTACTTCCCTCAGCTGGCACTGCGAAAGGGAAGTGTGATAGAGAGAATCCTGTATCTCATCTTCTGCAAGCATAGCAGAAACTGGATTTAGGCAACCAGTGCAGAGTCTGGATCTCAGCAGGGGCTGCAGCATGGCTCAGAGCACACTAAAGCCCAGGAAGCAGAATCTTGCCTTGCTTGCCTCCCAGTGTCTTCTGTTTTCTGGCTGAGCTGAGGACTCAGTCAGAGCTTTGATCTCTGAGCCATGAGATGAAGACCAAAGATACAGACAACTAGCTGTTCAGCAGCATCTTGCTGCTGCTAGGAACCCTGGCTCCTAATGTGCACAAGTACTTGCTGACAGCACTTTGAAGGCAACAACACTCTTCCAGGCGAGCAATGGACCTTACTTAGAAAAGTGTGGCAGAGATACAGAACCCTCTATGTTCCTCCACTTCAAGTGGAAGCAGGTGAGAATAAGTAAGAGCAAGCTTACTAGTGGTCCTCTCCTGGACTGCAAGTTTTAGACTCATGATGTTGAAATGATGGTATGGTTAGAACATGCATTCTACTTTGCCAGGTGTGCAAGAGTTACAGGTTTCATAGATTTTCAGGTCATAAGGGCTTGTGACCACTTAGTCTGATCTGCCATATAACAAAAGCCATAGAACTTAATTCAGTTACCTCGTAAGTGAAGACTGAAAGCCCATGTCTGACAATCATAGATCTTCTAGATGAGAATTTGGTCTAAAATTACAGGTTTCAAAGGTGAGAATGTTTGTAAGTCCATATTTGGAAGCCAGTTCCTACAACCAGCTACTCTCCCTGATAAAAGTTGATACTTCACCTCTAATGCATCTGCAATGGCTTTTTAAAAAAATATCTAGAATTAATTTTGTTCTCTTTTCTGAACTGTCTTTACATTTTTATCAGTCCCTTTAAACTGGTTTAGAAACCTTTATTTCATATAAAATTCTTTCACCTGCCATGTAAGTTAAAACCAAGGTTTAGCTTTTCTCAGAGGAATAGGAAGGTGATGATATTCTTGAAATGCCCAAGATAGGATGAAAGACATGATCTGAGAAAGGAGTTGTTTTCAGTTATACTGACTTCTAAAAAGTTCTTTCCAACAAAAAAGAGAAGGCAAAAAAAAAAAGTATCCTTTTTTTTTTTTTAAGTTCTCAATACTTTTCCTCAGCATAAGATGTGGATGCTATTTCCAACATGAAAAAATTGTTCACTGTTATGCCTTCAGTATGCTCCTTCCTCATCTACTGACATTTTCTCTTCACAACTCCCTGCTTCTGTTTCTAAATAAAACTTTACATGACAGTTAAAGACATAACATAGATAACAGCTGCAGCTGCAATTTACACTATAATAACAAGACAGCTGAAGTTACCACACAAAAGGCATAAGCTCTTTTTGTGAAACAATCTGGAGTGCAAATCTAATGACCAAAAGCATGAGAAAACATGTGCTACCTCTTATTTCAAGAAAGGGCAGAAGGAACCTTTGCTAGAAGAAGGCACTGAATGACTGAAGCAAGGAAGCTGTTGAAATGTGCCCCGTTTATCAGCACAGGATCTGACAATAGCACAGGTCACTACCATGTATGGTTTACAAACAAAGCCCTGTCATTAATTTAGTGCACAACTGTTGATCGTGTAATTTGACCAATTAGGATTAACATGTACATGCATGAACTATGAAGCTCACATGTAAGAAAGCTTTGCTCTGGGATTAAACTTTTCCCAGACTTGCAAGAAAGAATGTTATGCTCTATACGGCTATAACAGGTTGCTGAAGGCTTGGCCAGCCATGGGAGAGGTTGTTAAAATAAGGATTTATTGAGCAATAATGCAGATGTCTACCGCTAAGCTGGTCACCCTGGGCTTTCTTTGTACTCACTAGAAAGAAAGAAGTACACCTACAGAGTGATTCATCTGAATGTAGATGTCTAAAATAAAGCAGATGAATCGTTCCCTAAAAATGCCTATTTTATTCTTTGATCAAAAAGGGACCCAAAGATATCTCTGAAGCAGGTTTCTACCTGTTTCTACCACACTAAATGTCTAAACCAGGTGAGATAAACATATAAAGAGGAGAGGGTTGAGTGCAGCTCATACCATGTTCCAGAGACTTGTCTGGACTGTAAAGACAGCATAGGATATGCTTGGTTTAGGATCTCTTCCTGTGATACAGCCTGAAAATGTAAGGGTTGGATGAGAGCCATGATCCTCAGCTAGGAATACTATGAAGCACTTGCCAGTTTGTTGGCCTAATCATATAGCAGCTTGTTAGCAGAATCATCAGAACAGAAAAATTTAGAGATAGTCTATGTGCTAGACAGACATAAGCAGGGATTCTCTTTCTTTTTTTTTTTCTCCCTATTTGCCTGTTCCTTGGATTCTTGTGGCCTCTTCTGGATTTTGCACCTATGTACTTTTATGTGCTTTCAGCTTAATTTAGTTTGAGTTAAGAAATGTTCGGGTAAGTGGCTTTGTTGTCGCAGTACACAGTGGGATACCAGGCAGAAGCTAGCCAGCCATTGCTGTGTCCCATAATACACTTTGTAAATTGTGCACAGTCCCTTAGCCACATATATCTGACATGTTTCTACCAGGCAGATTTTGCAGTTTTGGCAGAATTTTTTGCAGTAGTATCTTCAGCCAAAACTATCCCTTCATTGCCAGCAGCTGGCTGGAAATGACACTAGAAAAGCAGAAGAGAATAAGGTACTGACTAGGACTGCTGAGAGGAATTCTTTTGGAAAAGTTTCACGCTATGCAGCACCACTCCTGAGCTCAGGGAACAAACTATAGCTAGCTGGAAAGGAACACACTGTCCTCCTAGAACTATCTGTGGTGACCGCAGAATTACAAGGGAGAAAAGGGATTTTCCTGGAGTTAGAGCAGGGTTCATTCTAGACCTAAAAAAAATAATGGTGTTTTCAAAGTTTGGTGTAAGAAGACCTACAGTTGCTGTGGTTAGACATATAGATATATACATACATATATTTCTTTTTCTCATTAGAAAGTGAGTGGGAACTTCAAGGGCTGGAGAAGTGCAGCACCAACACTGCATTCGGACAGGATGGGGTCAAAGGAGCCTAATTTCCACCTGCTGAGGACTTTGCTGCACAGCTGAAAGGAGATGAGACGTAAGGTGCTACTGACAAACTACTGCTCCAAGAATGGTGCAGTTCCAAGCGGAAGGACAGTGAGAAATGGTCAGCATGCCTGACAGATGAATTGACTCATGGAACAGTGAAAACAAACACAACCTGGCTGCATGCTAGCATTTAACCACGGGGTGACATTCAGTCGTCGCTGATACAGCCAGAATCATGTGGTAAACAGTCCAAGCAGGCAAACCTTCTCCTGATTAAATCCAGCACAATGATACCGCTTTTGGGGGAAATATTTTAAATCCATAATAAACATAAAGCAATATGTCCATTTAAGTTTCATAAAACTGTTGATCATTTCCACACCATTCAATTCTTAAGACAGAAGAATAGAGAGAGGAAAAACTGAGAGAGTTAAAAGCAATTACTTCCATATCCTTTAATATTTCTTATTTATTTTGAGTACAACTAACATGAGCTGAAGAAGAGAGAGACTTGTTAGGTAAACTATAAATTTCCATTTACACTACAGGAGTATGAGAAACAAAAACAAAAAAAATTCATTACAGACAGTAGTTTTTAACACTTCTTTACATAGACAAATATTGTGTGGTTGGTATTCTTGTCAGAAATATTTTATTTATTTTAGTGCTTTTAGGGTTCAATAAAGAACAAAGACAATATGCTTTACAAAACACAAAGATCTTCTATATAAGCCCTTATAATGTGGCAGTTGTGCTACATTAGAAGACACATACTTTTATTCAGATTCTTTTCTCTTCCTCCCTATATTTTAATTGCCAGAATATATTTGCTGCTACTACAGAATGTGTGAGATATATGCAGAAGATTTATCTAATCAAGAGACTGAAAATGAATCAGCAGAACATCAGAAACCGCCACTTCTCTGAAAGAGGAGCATTATGCTGGAACAGTCGTTTGTCATTTTTACTCTTGATACAAATATGTTTGGGGGCTTAACAGTCTGTAGCTTAAATGTATTCACTTTGCATTTTTAGTTTTAATTTCCTGAATGTTCTCTTGTAATGAGATTACCCTATTGCTTGTTTTCTAGGCAGATTTTTTGTCTGTTACCTAGCAAACCTATTATATTTCTTGTTTTTCATCCAAGACATATTACCGTGTTTATTGCCTTTGCAAAAGAATGAAAATTCAGATTCTGAAATTGATAGGTGTGTGCACAGGTAATACTGCAGACCTTGCCCTCTGCTCTCTGTCATAGTAAGCTTACTTTTCCTTGGGGATGGGAAGGAGATGGTTGTTAACATGGTGGTTTTTCCCTCTCTTCTTTAAACTTCAAGGTTAGGATTCTCAAATAAATGTTAGGTTGGAGTATGGATAGAGTGGTTAAAAAATAGCACTATGTTTTTATAGCACTCTTTGAGAGCGGCTTTGAAACACAGTCATATAATTCTACTGAGATCATGGAAGTTTTACCTGCATCTAGGCCATCATTTTGTTCTTGTCAAAGGACAGTCCCTTCGAGGCTATGGCCCCACACTCATTAATACCTGATCTACGTGCCATTAACAACTTAGAAGTGCACATTCACTCTAGTTCAGACCTGTGGATGCAACTGCATTTCTGTCAAATTAACCACTGTACATGATAAGAACTCATTCCAGCATTAGGTTTTATGCTGGCTTCTTAGCAGCTGTGAGAGAATAGGTGGCATATTTTTCAGCTTGAAGTTAAAACAAAGCTGCTGGAGAATACTTGATTCTGCAAACAGTGTGTAAGTTGAAATAAATCCATCATCACTGGTTTTGTTTAGCTGGGTTTTTTTCCACTGTTGAACCAATATTCAGTTTATACTGGATCAGCCTTTAGCATCCCATGACTTCAGCTTATATGCTGTGGAGCAAGAATCTAAAACTGGACTGACTTCATCATGGAATCACATTCTCAGTCTCGAATGCAGTAAGAAAAAGAGGGACTGATTCCTTCTTTCCTCTGCAGGATGGTAAGGTATATTTTTAAAATTATTTCTCAGACGAGCTTTGCAATAATTCCACTGAAATGCAGTTTCTGTTCTTTGTCTAATAAGCAGTAATTAATATTGTTAAGGAAATGGGTATATTAAAAGCCAGTAAAAATCACAGCATCAAGTATGAGGATGTTGTCTTCTTAGAGTTCCCAAATATGACTACCAGCCTTCTACAGACAAAAAAATCGGCCCATGCTAATTTACTTGCCTGGAATGTAGCAGTCTAACAATCTCGCAACAAGAGCCTGAGAAGGAAATGGGGACTGCAGAAAGCAGCATACATGACATCAGGATTTATTGATTCATCCCAAATACTTCTTCTGGAACAAAAGTCCCCTATATACTTCTTAAACATTCAATCCAGGCAGGAAAAACCTGTGAAACACTTCTCTCATCTGTAGTTTTGGCAAAGAGTAAGAGAAACTGGTGTTTGCTAGAAAAGGCAGTAATTTTAATATGGTGTATATACTAATATCTTAATATGTGTGTATGTGTTACAGCAGATATATGATGCACTCCATTTGCATGCACATCCTGGGCTATACATAGGTCCCAAGTATATTGCAAACATTAAGATTGCACACTGTGCAAGTTGCTGCTTTTAATCCCTGCCAAATATAAGTTAACATATAATACTGCTGTATTTATATACTAATTTCTGCCTAAGGATGCCAAATCAAACTGAAAAGCCTGGGTAAAAATTGTTCCTCTTATCTTCTACATAGGAAAAATGTGATCACATAGACTAAATGACCTGGTCTCAGCCTGTATTCTTTATGCTTAAAGTGCTCTGTGGCATACACCCAGCATAGCTAACAGATGACCTGAAGTTCCAAGATAAAGACTGCAGTCATAAACTTTCTCCTCCATTGCAGTAGAACCTTCCACCATAAAGACAGAGCTCACCTGTACAGGACAAGAATTCTACTGGGGCTATTGTTCAAGACCATGAAATAGTTTCTCCTAACAAATAAGGCCCATCATAAAATCCACTGTCTTCCACAACTGTAAGGAACCTTCTTCATTAGCCTTGAGCACACTTTAAGAGTGTTTCCACTGGTGGAAAAAAAAGCCCTAATCAAAATATCTTTCAAAATACTAAACTCACGCTTCTCAAAGCATGAGGGAAAGACAGAAAAACAATGCAGTACATGTAGCAACCACAGATGGCATTGCTAATAGACTTTTCAGGAAACTCAGATCCTTTGGTGACAGAACCTGCCCAAAACCAATCAGCAAATGAAGCAAAGCCAGGACTGCCAATTTTTGCTTTCCAAATTCACTACTATGACCATTTAGGGATGCTTATGTATTGTTATGCTGCCCACAGTGGTTCAGCAGCAATGTACCGAGCCCCTCCAAAGGGGATCTACTGCATTTCCCAGAAGCAGAGTACTACACATGAACTCACTAGTGATATCCAGCCTCAGCGAGGCAGGGGCATTTTACTTCCACCAAGTCTGAAACTATGCTGTAACTAGAGCATAACAGGAATATTTAATGGCAGTTTACTGCTTTATGCGTGTGTGTGTGTGTGTGTGTGAGAGAGAGAGAGAAAGACAGCAATTAGTAGAATATGCTTTTTCAGTCATCTGTATTTCTAATGGCAGATTGAGGCTGCCAAGAGCAGTATGTTGAGTGCGACAGTGTCAAAGAGCAGGCATATTTCTTATTATAACACTGAAATTGTGATTTACTTTGTCTGCTGATGTTTATTATTAGACAGCCCATACCAGCTTTAGTGTGAAATCAGAATATCTTTATTTGCACTACATATATGTAAACACAGAAAGAAAATGTTGCTGTTGCTAATGTTTTTTCTGTTTTCAAAAGCAGTTGTGCTGGCATATTTCTGATTCTGGTATTATCTACAGAACAAATGGTACAGTAATTATCCTTTCCTTGTAAACCTATGCAACACAGCAGAAGAAACTTAAGATAAACCAAATAGTAAACAAAGCAGAGTATAATTTGCAACCCAATTAACACTGGTACTCAGACTCTTAATTCACTCAGGCACACGTTTAAATCAGATTTGTGGCTCCTGAGTGACAAAAATTAAATGACTAGTCCTTACTTCCTGCATCACTTTTTGATTTTAAGAAGATGAAAACCTAAATTCAGTAAGATATTTAACTTCCTGATTCCCATCTAGTTTCCCATCTGGTTTCCATCCCAGTGAAATGACTAGTTAGGAGCCAAATAAAAACTAGTCTTTCTGTGTCTGAACCTTAGGCACAGTCAGCACAAGTGGTTATATCTCAGCTGTTCATTATTATCCCCCTGATAAATTGTAAATGTCAATGTATATGGTCCTGGTCCCCTTCAGCACAAAGTCAAATGTATTTTTCTATCTGCTGCTGAAATTAACTTCTGACCACACTCATACACATGCTTTATTTTACACTCTGAGTAGTTCCACTGATCTGTATCAGCACTTCTGGGACAGGAAAGTGCCTGAGTAACAAAACTGCCCTCAAATTTATCATAGTTTTTTTCTTTCAGTGCGTCCTTTAAAGTCTTTCTTAAATAATTCAAGTGATATGACTCTTCAGATTAGGGATAATTACATTGATATTCACATATATCATCACTGCTGTTTTCCAACACAAAAGAGAAGAACACAAAGCAAAGGACGCAGTCCCAGTTTGAATATGAATGACCATGTGTTTTGTTAGCAACTGATGAGTTAGAAGAACATGCGTACCGCAGCAGGTGACACTAACAGGAAGACTGAGAGACCCCTTCACTAGATCTATGTCTGAGGAATGCCACTATAAAGCTTCTTTTTTTTGAGTATAATCATATCCTTATCAGGGATTGTATTGGCTTAAGAACAAATAAACATGTACTGGTTTAAGAAGAAAAAAAACCACACCCATACTGATTCAACCACTCCAAAATATGTGCCTTTCCCCTCAAACTAGTATTGTCTCCTTAAAAATGTACAAAACAAAACAATGAAAAGTTTAGTGTACACGGAGTCGAAGTACTTCAACCATTAACTGCTTTCCAGAATTTGATCAAAACATCTTCATCCGTCTCAAAGCAAGCATGGCTTATTTCACAGTTGGTCATTCTAACTTTGTTAGCGCTCCGTGCCAGCACTGATATCACCTTAACAAATACTTTTTCCAGATATTTATCCAGCGACAAAAAAAATTTGTCTTCTCCACAGAGAAAATACAACCATGTACTCACAAATGCAGTAATTCATTAAACTGGCAGTATTGTTTGGTGTCCATAATACCGCGCTCTTTCTTGTGTTCCTATCGAAGAGAGGCCATTTGTCTATTTATTGAGAGGCTGCAAGATTAACAATGCAGTTTATTTTTCTGTTTCTGTATTTTTCTGACACTTTCCCTTGTCATCAAGCCAGCTAATTGCTGCTGCCTTTCAGGATGGTATATCACTGGTAATAGCTAAAGCTTTTTTACTATTTAACAAATATTTTTTTATTACATGAGGCCAACTACAGGACTGTTTATCATGGCAAAGGTACTCCAAATCATTTAATTGGTGGAATGCTGTAGGATTTAGATAGACACTATCTTCTTGGAAATTCATCCTGTGTGCTTATTCTCATCACCATCTCAAAGTACTGAAAGAGATGGGCAATATTATTGCGGGACTTCTCTCCATTATTCTTCAACGGTCTTGGGAGTCTGGACAGATCCCAGTCGACTGGAAGATGGCAAATGTTGTCCCAGTTTTCAAGAAGGGTAAGAAGGAAGACCCTTGTAATTACATGCCTAACAGTCTCACTCCAGTGCCAGATAAAACTATGGAGAAGCTTATTCTGGAAGTTACTGAAAAACACTTGAGAGACAATGCAGTCATTGGTCATAGCCAGCACGGGTTCATGAGGGGAAAGTCCTGCTTCACCAATTTAATTTCCTTTTATGACAAGGTCACCCATCTAGCAGACCAAGGGAAGGCAGCAGATGTGGTGGTTTTGGATTTTAGCAAAGCTTCTGATACTGTCTTTCCCAGCACCCTTCTGGACAAAACGTCAAGCACCTAGCTAGACAAGTCCATAATACGTTGGGTGAGCAATTGGCTGGCGGGTTGGACTCAAAGAGCTATAGTAAATGGGGTTACATCAGGCTGTTGGCCAGTCACCAGTGGGGTTCCGCAAGGATCAATGTTAGGGCCAGTGCTCTTCAATGTTCTTATAAATGATCTGGACACAGGAATCAAATGTACATTAAGTAAGTTTGTTGATGGTACCAAACTAGGAGGAACTGTGGACTCCCTTGAGGGTAGAGAGGCCTTACAGAGAGATCTGGATAGAGTAGAGAGCTGGGCAATCACCAACCGTACGAAATTTAACAAGAACAAGTGCCGGATTCTGCACCTGGGACAGGGCAATCCTGGTTGTGCGTACAAACTGGGGGACAAGAGGCTGGATGGCAGCCTCACAGAAAGAGGTCTGGGGGTTTGGGCTGACAGTAAGTTGAACATGAGTCAACAGTGTGTCCTGGTAGCCAAAAGGGCCAAGCTGTCCTGCGGTGCATCAAACACAGCATAGCTAGCCAGCTAAGGGAGGTGATTGTCCCAGTCTACACTGCACTGGTGTGGCCCCACCTCAAGTACTGTGTGCCGTTCTGGGTGCCTCTATATAAGGACGTCAAACTATCAGAGTGTGTCCAGAGGAGGGTGATCAAGATGGTGAAAGGTCTCGAGGGCAAGACCTATGAGGAGCGGCTGAGGTCACTTGGTTTGTTCAGCTTGGAGAAGAGAAGGCTGAGAGGTGACCTCATCATATCCTGCAACATCTTCAAGGGGGGGCAGTGGAAGGGGAGCTGCTATCTCCTCTCTCTGCTCAGGAACAAGAAAACATAGGACACAAAGAAATGAAATGAAGCTGCATCAGGGCAATGTCAGATTGGACATTAGAACCATAGAATCATAAAAAGGTTTGGGTTGCAAGGGACAATACGGATCACCTAGTTCTAATCCCGCTGCCATGGGCAGGGACACCTTCCACCAGACCAGGCTGCTCAAAGCCCCATCCAACCTGGCCTTGAACACTTCCAGGGAGGGGTCATCCACAACTTCTCTGGGCAACCTGGTCCAGTGTCTCACCACCCTCACAGTGAAGAATTTCTTTCTTATATCTAATGTAAATCCACCCTCTTTCAGTTTGAAGCCATTACCCTTGTCCTATCACTACACGCCCTTGTAAAAAGCTCCCTGTCCAGCTCTCTTGCAGGCCCCCTTCAGGTACTGGAAGGCTGCTGTAAGGTCACCCCAGAGCCTTCTCCAGGCTGAACAACCCCAACCCTCTCAGCCTTTCTTTACAGGAGAGGTGCTCCAGCCCTTGGATCATTTTTGTGGCCGTCCTCTGGACCCAATCAAACAGGTCCATGTCTGTCTTGTCCTGGGAGCTCCAGAGCTGAACACAGTACTCCAGGTGGGGTCTCAACAGAGTGGAGTAGAGGGGCAAAATTACCTGCTGGCCACACTTCTTCTTATGCAGCCCAGGATATGGTTGGTCTTCTGGGCTGCAAGTGCACATTGCCGGGCCATGTTGAGCTTTCTGTCAACCAACATCCCCAAGTCCTTCTCCTCAGGGCTTCTCTCCATCCATTCTCTTGCCAGCCTGTATTTGTGCTTGGGATTGCCTCGATCCATGTACAGGACCTTGCACTTGGCCTTCTTGAACTTCATGAGGTTCACACAGGCCCATCTCTCAAGCCTGTCAAGGTCCCTCTGAATGGCATCCCTTCCCTCCGGTGTGTCAACTGCACCACACAGCTTGGTGTCATTAGCAAACTTGCTGAGGGTGTACTTAATCCCACTGTCCATGTCACCAGCAAAGATGTTAAACAGCACTAGTCCCAGTATCGACCCCTGAAGAACGCCACTGATCACTGGTGTCCACCTGGACATCGAGCCATTGACCACAACTCTTTGAGTGTGACCACCCAGCCAATTCCTTATCTACCGAGTGGTCCGTCCATCAAATTCATGTCTCTCCAATTTAGAGACAAGGATGTCGTGTGGGACAATGTCAAATGCTTTGCTCAGGTCCACACAGATGATGTCAGTTGCTCTTCCCTTATTCACCAATGCTGCAACCCTGTTGTAGAAGGCCACCAAATTTGTCAGGCATGATCTGTCCTTCGTAAAGCCTTGTTGGCTGTCACCAGTCAGCTCCTTATTTTTCGCATGCCTTAGCACAGTTTCCAGGAGGATCTGCTCAGACTGACTGTTCTTAGCAAAAGGCTCTTCACTGAGAGGGTGGTCGGTCATTGGAATAGGCTCCCCAGGGAAGTGGTCATGGCACCAAGCCTGTTAGTGTTCAAGGAGCGTCTGGACAATGTTCTTCGTCATATAGTTTAGTTTTAGGTAGTGCTGCAAGAAACAGGGAGTTGGAATTGATGATCCTTATGGGACCCTTCCAACTTGAGATATTCTATGATTCTGTGATCTGTAAAAATCCGTGAATCACTATTTTCTGATGCAATGCCTCTATGCTGAATTTTCTATAAATCTGAACAAGAGGATATTTTTTCTTTTGTGGCAATATAGACACTTTACGCTGGGTTACCAACATATAACCTAGGTTTTTCTTTTTTGTTTCAGATTAGCTGCCAATTATGCTCTACTGAGTTTGCAATTGGAAAGTGTCTCTAAATGCTTGAAAATTAATTCAAAATTAGGGAATAACTGGAACAAGGCCAGTGGGACCACAGTTACGTCAGTTCTGTTGCAAGTTTGCAACACTAATTGATGCAATTAGCTGTTCTTTTTCCCTCGTCCCTATCTCTGCCTGCGTGCTTCTTATTTTTCTTACTTACCAGTCCTGGTATTACATGTAAATATACCTTTCATTAAAAAATAAAGCCAAGTTTCACAGAACCACAGAATCACAGAATGGTAGGGGTTGGAAGGGACCTCTGTGGGTCATCTAGTCCAACCCCCCTGCCAAAGCAGGGTGACCTACAGCAGGCTGCACAGGACCTTGTCCAGGCGGGTCTTGAATATCTCCAGAGAAGGAGACTCCACAGCCTCCCTG
>Ga0065711_1037995_pt1 | contig 19261 bp, 11 predicted proteins | sample Hoacrofraction12_FD_59098 | JGI IMG/M metagenome (GOLD analysis project Ga0065711, IMG submission 59098) | Hoatzin crop microbial communities from Cojedes, Venezuela - Epithelial fraction 12 v2 (version 2) | ecosystem: Host-associated > Birds > Digestive system > Esophagus > Crop | place...
CCCCGCGGGCGGGGATGCGCAGCCCGCGGCGGCAGGATGCGGGAGGGGAGCGCGGGCGGGCGCGGCGCCGAGAACCGGACCGGGGGCGAGCCCCCGCTGCACCTCTTCCCCGCAGCCGTGCTCACCGGCGTCACCGTCGCCTGCGTCCTCCTCTTCGTCATCGGGATCGTCGGCAACCTCATGACCATGCTGGTGGTGTCCCGGTTCCGGGACATGAGGACCACCACCAACTTCTACCTGTCCAGCATGGCCTTCTCCGACCTGCTCATCTTTCTCTGCATGCCTCTGGACCTCTTTCGCCTCTGGCAGTACCGGCCCTGGAACTTCGGGGACGTCCTCTGCAAGCTCTTCCAGTTCGTCAGCGAGAGCTGTACCTACTCCACCATCCTCAACATCACCGCGCTCAGCGTGGAGCGGTACGTCGCCGTCTGCTTCCCCCTCCGAGCTAAAGTGATCATCACCAAGGGCAAGGTCAAGCTGGTCATCCTCTTCCTCTGGGCCGTCTCCTTCATTAGCGCCGGACCCATCTTTGTCTTGGTAGGGGTCGAGCACGAGAACGGCACGAACCCCCAGAGCACCAACGAGTGCCGAGCCACGGAGTACGCCATCCGCTCGGGGCTCCTCACCATCATGGTCTGGACCTCCAGCATCTTCTTTTTCCTGCCCGTGTTTTGCCTGACTGTGCTGTACAGCCTCATCGGGAGGAAGCTCTGGAGGAGGAAGAGGAAGAACATCGGTCCGAACACTGTCATCAGGGATAAGAACAACAAGCAAACTGTGAAGATGTTAGGTATGGCTCTTCTTGCTCTGTTTTTCCAAAGGATGTGTGTGCTTGTGTGTGTGAGAGAAAGACCGGGAGCGCTCTGGTAGTTCACGACAGTTGCTTCCGAAGGAAAGTGTCTCTTGAAAACGTTGCATACAAAGCGCTGCACCTCAAGGTACTCGTAGAGTAACTCTCCTTCCTCCTCAGATTTATTTCTCACTGGTTTGAGACAAGCAAACGTTAGTAACCATCATCGCCAAGGACAAACGCTGCAGTTACAATTAGCTGGTGCCCTGGAGATTTTTGAATATTTACAGAAGGACGGTTGATTTGATTTTTAAACAAAACTAAACCCTTCTCAAACCACAAAGTTGAGCTGCAGGATGTGATGTGCACTTAGTTTTTAGCTTCATATGAAAAGACTATCAAGGTTTTATCCAATTTGGGTTATTCACTAGGATGGCTGTGTAAGCTTGTGAAAATAAATCTGTGTTTTTGTATTAACAAAACACGGGATGTGCTGAACAGGGAGCATCGTCTCTCCCTGGAGGTCTGTGAGCTTGTAAATTCTCACCGACTTCGAGAAAGCAGGGTCGACGACAGACGCTGTCGTTCCTAACTCTGTGCATTTACATCGCGGATTGGTTTAAACAGCAGCAACGGCTGGCACACGGAAACACGAATTTTGACAGACTAGGTCAGTGCACGTGGTGGGAGTTTGATGCACAAAACCGGAAAGTTGTTCTACAGCTGAGTGTCGGAAAACTGCGGAATCCTTCTGCTGCCGCGTACTTTTACTCCGGCAGAAAGTCCTCCGCAGTGCCAGTCCTGCCGTGGATTTCGGGGGGGAGGAGATGCTCTGCATGGGGAAGGTGTCACGGGCAGCAGCTCGGCTGTGCTGGTGTCAGTGAGGCTGGAGTGCTGGGCTAATGAGCTAGACGAAGAGGTGGCAGAGTGTCTGATGTAGTAAATGGGAGCCTAACTGAGTTTTCGTTCATGTCCTGCTTTATTACTATGCAACAGCAGGAAGAATAATAAAAACTGCAGCATTCTTTGTGCCCTTTGAGCCGCATTTTGTGATCAATAGAATTACTTCAGCCTGGTAAGCATGACCTTGGAAGTAATTCATCATTTACACTTCTAGAGTTTGAGGATTATGAATCTCTACTTACAATAAGTAAATTGCTAGCATATATTACTACTATGTTTAGATTTCTGTATACTTGACCGTAAAGAATTCTGAAATAGTAACTGTTTATTTCTGCCCTGAAGTATTGCCACAAGCACTACAATATTTCAGACACCTTGTTTTTCATGTTTACAAGGTCTGAGAACAGCAAGACAGTGGCAAGACTGTCCTCTGACAGAGAGCCAATATTCTCTAAATGATAACACTCTGATGGAAAGACGGAAAGAGAAGAGGTTAGTAAGGGCTCAGTCCCAGCAGATACTCAGTGGAGTCTGCTCTCACTGGTTTTAGTGTTCTGCTTAAAGTTTAGACGGCACTTTCTAAGACTTTGGCAAGTCATGGAACATCAGGTAAATGGGACTAGCATCAAAACTTCTTTTAAATTGCAGAGAAAGGTTATGCTTCCAGGTCGGTAGCTAAACACCTAAACGTGTAGCCTGGCTTGCAGAGGAGCTGTCATACCCCGTTCCTGCTGAAAGCAGTGTGATCCTGCACGCCTGAGGATCAAACTGTCAACAGCCTGACTAGGGATATGCATGCCTACAGGGGAAAATATTGACTATGCTTAAAATTCTGCTCATAATGACCAGCATGGTAATACTCATTGCATGGATTCAACTCCGCTTGTGAGCTAGGGAAACATTATCTGAATTTTGTAGGTGAAGATCCTGAGATAAAAACGGAAGCGGTTGGCTCAAGCAGATGCAGAGCTGGAAAACATACTCTGAACCTCAGCTCTGTGCTTTAGTGTCCACCAGAAGTCCTGCCTAAGTAACCACTTCAACTTGGGAATGCTTGTTCAGAAAGTTTCTGGGGAAAGATCCCTATAATCATACCTCTTATCTATTTGAATTTTATCATCTGCTGCGACTTGGCACAAGAAAGCAGGATTGCTAGCATGAGAGAAGAGGTCAACTGGTAAAAATTGCCTAAGAATGTAAAAAAACTTGCTCGAGTTTTCTGGTTTTTCTCTCTTGGTATATTAATAGATACACTCCAAGCAATATGAAAAGTAATAAAGGTCAATAGCACACAGGAAAGGAACAGCAAAAGTTTCCTTTTCTTTAGGCTGGAAATTGAAATGGGCCAGTGTTTGAGGACACACACATGCCTGTGCTTCTACATGCACTATATTTACATATAAATGCAACCGTAGTGATAGCACGTTGTTACAGATATACTATATAACTGTAATTACACAGTTATATATTATATATATAGTTTTACAGTTTTTAGTGTAACTCACGTTCCAAGAAATGGACAAACTGGAGGGGTGCACCACTCTTCTGTTCTTTCCTCGGCACGTGTGCTCTACAGGTCCACGTTCAGGTGGTTTGGTTTATTTTTGGGGCCTTTGCCTTAAATAATTTTCACACTTTGTGATTAATTTGTTAAAGAAATAGAATTTTTAAATAGAATTTGAAGCACCTGTATTTTACTACTCATACTTAACACAATTTCTTTTGCTGTTTCTATTTCAGTCGTGGTGGTATTTGCCTTCATACTCTGCTGGTTACCTTTTCACGTAGGACGATATTTATTTTCCAAATCCTTCGAAGCTGGATCCTTGGAGATCGCAGTGATCAGCCAATACTGCAACTTGGTGTCCTTCGTCCTCTTCTACCTTAGCGCAGCCATCAACCCCATCCTCTACAACATCATGTCAAAGAAGTACCGAGTCGCCGCTTGCCAGCTGTTCGGGCTCAAGCCCCTTCCAAAGAAAAGACTCTCCAGCACGAAGCAAGAGAGCTCGCGCGTTTGGACAGAACCGAGCGTTATCACATGACACGGGATTTCCAGCGCCGGAGCATCGCTTACCCACGTTTCCCAGAAAGCCATAACGAAAGAGGGGAAGAAATGCAAATCGAAACGTTAAAGCTGTGCTTCTGTCTTCATCTGGGTTTGCTGAAAGAAGTAATGTAGGCAGTTAAAGATTTAAAAAAAAAAAAACCATCAACGAAACTTGGAGACTATAAAAGGAGGCACATGGTCACAGAATTTGGCAACGCTCAAGTACTATTTTTCTGCTGCTTTTGCCCGTATGATTTTTTAATGCTGACTTCAGCAGGTGAGCTAGGCTTTACCCCTCTGAACAGGCAAACGCAGCCCGTGTCACTGGAGAGTGTGTGTGACTTCAGGAGCAGCTGATTCGAGCTGAAGTTTTCCAGAGTTAACTGGAGGTTTGCAAAGAATTTTACTAGCGTATAACCAGACCCTAGAGAGAGAAAATTGAATTGCCTTTTTGGAGTCATAAACATGGAATTTGATACACTTTTCATAATCCTGATTTTTAAATTAATTAACATTTTTCTCTGAATGAGGAAAATGATGTCTGCAAAAAAGGAGAAATAAAATGGATAATTTTTAAACATGCTAAAAGTAAGTGACCTTCATGTCATGTCCAAGTAGAAAGGAAGTGAAGAAAAATACCTTCACAGAAGTGGCTTAGAACAGGACTGTACTGAAATATTTTTTTTTAAATATATATCAGTGGGACAAGGACAGTGCTGACTTCAGGACGGCAGTGATGCTATAAAAATACGGAATGCAATCTCCCACCAAAGTCATAATTTTTTTTTTTACTAGCGAAATCATCTGTACTTGTTCTGTACAGCTTGACTGTGAGCGACTCGATGTGTTTGAACGTGAAAGCTTTTAGTTGTTTCGGCATTTGTAACGAGTCTGTGGCTACCTGTCCCGATGCTGCGCACCCCCGTACCCCCGAAGGCTGCTGAGGACAGGTCTCCTGCCTGTGCCCCACCGCTGGTTTCTGTTTCCAGCAGACTGGCTGGTTACCAGTACCATGTCCCCCCATCAAGCCCGGTGTGCTGTTGGACCAGTTTGCTGCAGTACCAATTTCAGCACATTTTTTTTAACTAACTTGACCTGACAAAGTAACAGAAAAATACTCATTAAAACACGCAGGAGACACATGCTCATACTTGATCCATAAAAATCTTAAGTTCAATTGATTTTTGTAACTCAAGTATGCCCTTAGAAGGCAAACCAGTAACCTTTCCATCCTTTACGCTAGCAAGTATGTCTTATATTGCATCTCTTGTCACACCAACACATAGATTCTGTGGTCCAGCTAACAGAGCTTTGGAGCATGCATGTGCAATAGCAGCTTTCTATTTATTTCATTCTCATATTTATTACCAGCTGGTCCACAACAGAAGCTCCATAACGAATTGTCTGTTCGCAAAAGTCCTCCTGCCTTCAAGCTCCGATGAATGCTGATGGGCCATTTTCCGCCTGTTACACCTTTAGCTGATGGTGCTGCTCAGGTAGAACTCAAAGGAGAATTTGGTCCCCTCTGTACATACGGTGGTTTTTCTATCATCCAGCGCTTCGCGAGGGGCGGGGGGCTGATGGCTGCTCCTCGCTGTGGCACCCGAGCCTGTCTGTAGGGGTTGGATGCATGCAGACCTGTAAATGAAGGGACGACTGAGCAGCGGGGCGGTAGGATCACCTCCCGTTTCGCCCCTCACCGCGCCCACCTCGTTACTCATTTTGTTCTCTCGCCCGTTGACCGACAGACAGATCTGATGGCAGATGTCACGCAACTCAGGGAAACAAGAAATTTGGGAATCCTGAAAAGACCATGAAGATGCGAGCTCACTAACAACCTGTCTGTGTAAATGAACCCATCACACGCCTAGCGTCACGTGGCTGTTTCCAATCTCAGCTGTGTCTGTGGCATTAAATGTGAACAAGAAAAAGAAATAAAGTGATAAGACCCTCTATAAGTGCCGGGTCAGCGGCGGTGGCTGGAGCAGCACACGGCCCTGGGTTCCCCAGCGCGGCCGGGCTCCTCTCCTCGCCATGGGGCCGGCGGCAGGCAGAGCAGGCACCCCTCAGCAAAGGGACGGGGCACGGGACGGGCAGCGCGTCACCCGCCACCTGCGGGACCACACGGGCTTGCTGCGTTCCCTGCAGGCAAAACCTGTGTCTCAGCTATGGGAAGCAATTCTGCACGGTCGGGACGGGCCCGCAGAGGTTCTACCCAGCAGAGAAGCTGCACCGCTAGGCTGTAATTGTTTTTCTAAAACCCACATAACAAACTAGTTTAGGCTATGGGGTTTTTTTTGTTTGTTTGTTTTTTGTTTTTTTTTTTTATTTTTTAAAATCAGAATAACTAGCATTAATTTTTTTTTAAAAACAGAATAACTAGCATTAAAACCCATTAAAGCCCTGGGTAGATCAATTTAATTTCTACATATAAACTATAAACATACAGAGCTTATCACTCTCTACCACTACCTGAAAGGAGGGTATAGTGAGGCGGGTGTTGGTCTCTTCTCCCAAGTAACTAGCGATAGGAGGAGAGGCAGTGGCCTCAAGTTGCGTCAGGGGAGGTTTAGACTGGACATTAGGAAAAATTTCTTTACCGAAGGAGTGGTCAGGCATTGGAACAGGCTGCGCAGGGAGGTGGTGGAGTCCCTATCCCTGGAGGGGTTCAAAAAACGTGTCAATGTGGCACTGTGGGGTGTGGTTTAGCAGGGACGGTGGTGATGGGTTGACAGCTGGACTTGATGATCTTAGAGGTCTTCTCCAACCTTAATGATTCTATGACTCTAAATAATTTCATTTAACCTAACACTTCATCAAGAGAGACTGTGTATTTTAATGATACCAACACTGTCAAATTGCCAAAACTTTATGTATAGAACAATTTAAAATGTTTAATCTGAGGCCACAAAAGCCAGAAAGGAGGGACTGGCTGCTCTTTGGGAGGGAGGGCAGGGCTTCTCCCTTCCTTCTCACTTAGGAACTGGACTTGTTTCTGCAAGTCATTGAACATTTGGCCAAATCTAGCAAAATACATACATTTATACTAAAGAAGAGTAGCCACCTTCATATGACTCTGGCACAAGCAAGAAAATATTTCAGATCGAGCAGGGAGCATTGAAGCACTGAACAGAGCCTGGGCTGTCACTCCTGCAGCTGGCACTACACCGACCGTTGGCATTACTTCCCCCAGTACCAAAACTTTGCTATACAGAAACGCTCCAGCCAGGGAACTCACGTTTGCTGCCACGTGGTGACTCCGGGTGGTGAGCAGGGTCTGCTTCTTCCAACAGGTATTAGTGCATAACGAACTGCTTTTGTACAGAAAACAAGAAAAAAAGACAACACCTGGATAACCTTCATTTTTGCATCATAAAATCAACTATTGCCAGACACCTCCAGAAAGATATACACCTCCCCACCAGCACCGACGGATGAATCTGGCATTGCTTGCCTCCATGGTTATTGCCTAAGCTGTAAGAAATAAATTCATAGAGAGAACAAAATTAAATGAAGATCTCAATAGCATTTCTTTGCCTAAGAGCAGCTACCCGAAGCCAGTCCAAGAGATGTATCAGGAGCTTGCCTTGGGCAGTGACACGGGGCAAGCTTCCTCCCGCCTCTCCTCGCCCGGGCTTTACCCAGGCAGGGCAGAAGCTGGGAGCAGAGTGTGCGACGGCGAGCAGCCCGTGCTGGCACCAGCGATGCTGGCGCTGGTTTGTTCTCCTGTCTGTCTCCGCCGCAGCAGCCCCGGGGCCGTCCCAGCCAGTGCTTTCTAGCAGAGACAAAGCATTTCTCCTGTTTCCCAAGGCATTTCTGCAGCACCTGGTGTTCCTGGTGTCTTCTCTCCAGAGCTTTCCCTGTCTGAAAGAGCGTGGGTGTCTCCCTCCCACCCCGTTTTGGGTGTGGACATGGCTTTTGAGATCTGCTTTACGTGCAGGGGACACAAGAGCCCTTACAGGCGCTGGGCTCTTCAGGAAGCGTAACAGACAGGGCAGCTCCGCACCAAGATTTCTTTCAGGCTGTTGAGCCATGGGCTGCATTTCTGGAAACTCTTCCCTGTAGGAACAAACTTTGCCACTTCTCACTGAAAAAAAGAACGAAGTATAGGAGCTATATGAGTCAAAAGTTTGCAGTGTTCTTACTGGCCCGCGTGTGAGGAGCCCACATAGGGAGTAACTGGAGGTTCATTCATTAAACAGCTCAACTTTTAGGAGATTTTCTAACTCTACATTTTGTGTCACAGCTTCACAAACAGGAACAATTTGGCTGCGTTTTATTTCTTGGCAACTTGTTAAATTGGTGATGAAATAGGTCAAAAGCACTTTACCAGAAAGCTTCATTCATTTTAGAAAAGTACCTTTATGGAGGCATGCACAGGCAGAAAATCATGTCCTATTGTATTTCTTGCCAAAAATAAAATATACTGGAAAGAAACGACCTATACATTAAACTTTGAGTTGATACATATTCAGCATTTATGTAAGTTTGTGTCAAATGACATTTGCATAAGCCCTATTTAAAGCAGCAGCCGTTAGATACCTAAACGCCCAGGAGAACCTCCTCTCCGTCGTGGATGTGCTGTAGCCGGGGTGCTCAGCGGCCCCTCCTCGTCTGCTGATGGGCAAGGGCGAGGTGTGGGGCAGCGGGAGGGAGGGAGGGTGGCTGCACCGGCTGCTGATGCTGATGGTTCCTGTGCAAGTTTGAAGGCAGCTGGTCCTGCTCTGCTGCCCGAGACACCCTCGTGCTTGCTCGCAATGCTCAGTGAGTTCCTTACGGGGCTGTTAGCAGGTCCTCCATGCCCCTCATCCAATGTTTCCTGATGGGCTTCCATACAGTTCATATCATTTGCAAAAACCTTGAGGAGGTAAATTCTGTGTTGAGGAGGAAACTCAAAATTTGGTACAAAAAAATCTACCTAACTCCTCATATCCCAGTGATGCCTGTATTGTTACTTCCATGCACCCTGAACGGCCCTCCTTCACCCCCCAGCTGAAAGCACGGTGAGTAGATTTTACCCTCATGACTTTTAATAAAAAATATTAGCCCAATTTTACAAAAAAAGGGAATTAGAGCACTTGGCATTTTAACCCTTTGCTCAAACCACGGATTCATAGAATCAGAGGTTGGGGAAGACCTCTAAGATCATCAAGTCCTACCGTCAACCCACCACCACCGTGCCTGCTAAACCATGGCCTGAAGTGCCACATCTGCACGTTTTTTTGAATGCCTCCAGGGATGGGGACTCCACCATCTCCCTGGGCAGCCTGTTCCAATGCCTGACCACTCTTCCAGTAAAGGAATTTTTCCTAATGTCCAATCTAAACCTCCCCTGATGCAACTTGAGGCCACTGCCTCTCATCCTGTCACTGGTTACCTGCAAGAAGAGACCAACACCCGCCTCACTACACCCTCCTTTCATGTAGTGGTAGAGAGCGATAAGGTCCCCCTTCAGCCTCCTCTTCTGCAGACTAAACAGCCCAGCTCCCTCAGCCGCTCCTCGTAAGACTTGTTCTCCAGACCCATCAGCAGCTTCATTGCCCTTCTCTGGACACGCTCCAGCAACTCAAAGTCTTTCTTGCAGCGAGGGACCCAAAACTGAATGCATTACTTGAAGTGTGGCCTCACCACTGCGGAGTACAGGGGCACGATCACAGATTCCTCGGGCTATGGGCTGGGGCAGGCAGCTCCAAGCATCATTTCTGTTTCTAGGCTGTGCTGCTGGCCCAGGGTGCTCAGCCTGAGATAAGCATTATATGGGAAATAAGTAACCTCTGGCTGACCCCGCAGACTCTGGAGACCTCAGCCAACGGGGCCCAGAGCGAGGAAACATAGGCTACGCTTCCCAAGCCCTGCTTCTGCATCCCTACCATCAACACCAACCAGCGAACGCGTACCGGCGGCTGAGGCAACACCTGCACCCGCAGCGGGATTCGTAACTGCACGTGAACTCTCGCACCCATGCCCAGGCCTGCGCACATGCAGGAGCTTCCCAGAAAATCCTTTGGATGATCCAGATGGGTGTACATCCAGCAGACACAGCGGCAGGAGGTGGCATGTCTTGGGAACACCTGGTGTGACTCACACTGGTGTATTTGCTGCCAGGCACCTTTAGCTGCAGTTACACAGTGCCCGGAGGAGCGGGAAGCTCGCAGGGCATCAACGTGAAGTCTCTCTGTCTGTTTAGGCAGGTCCATCATCCACGTAGGGTGGTGGTACAGCCCCCCCCAGCCGTCTCCTCCCACCCGTGCATCCCCACCTGAGGTACCGCAGCATACTACTTCCCAGCTCCGCACAAAGACCGGGAGCCTCACAGGAGCAAAGTAATATCCTCACACCAGTGCGCTTGCCAGCGGCTTTTCACTCTGAAACGTGACTTCTGGCCAGAAACAGGTGAAACCTCCAGGGGTATGGCTTCCCCTCCCAGGTCCTCGGCCAAACTTCTGCCCAAAGCAGTTCGTTAGATGATGGGGTCCAGCTTTGCCAGCTCTATCAGGTCGTGAAATCACAGTTTCAGTTTCCAAAAGCCCTGGCTGCTGCTGTGCAGGAGAAAAGAGAAAAGCGAATGTTAGATCACAATTTGTCTTTTACCTGTAAATTGTGATTATGCAAGCACAGTGAAAGAGGGTAAAGACAAATTCAATCCATCTTGTATTAATGAAGGTTCACAAGTTTCTGCAGTGACATCTGCTTGCTGTTGAGCCTTAGTACGGTTGTCATTCCAGCACACAATATAGTACATGAGTATTATGGAACGTAATTAATACGCTTGGCGGGCATTTAGCAGGCTACCCTCTCAGCACTCTTCCCAGCAGAATGGTCTCTGTTCCCTTCCAAGCCCCATGCTGGTGTGTTACCGCCCTTCCCCATCTCAGCTGTGGACTGACGCATGATGCGACTTTGCAAATGAGAGCAAAATTCAGAGCCTCTCATTCACCCTATAACTAGGACAAAAAAAAAAAAAAGGACAAACAAACACTAAACACCTCTGCTTCATCTGGGAGCTGCGCGTGGTGGTGCTGACTGCATGTTTCCCGGAGCCCTCAACACACCTTGGCTTGTTTTTGCTCAGCAAGAGAAGCGTGGCTCTGCGGCAAAATCTGGGAGAGCAAACTCCTGCAGACCCGCCGGGCACACTTGCTGTGGCGGTGCTGCCTGGATCCCACCGCTGACCCTTCCCAAAGGCACCCTCACGCTGCCGGCCACGAGCAGGCCAGAGGAGCAGCCGCAATGGAGGCAGAGGGCTGCCAGCGTCGCGCAGCATCCCAGCAAACACCTGACGGGATGGGAGCAATCCCAGCCTCTTTAGTCCTTCATGCTCAAGTACCTATGTCCTTCACGTGTGGGGTCGCCTCCGAACAGCCCTCAGTGGTGAGACCTCTGCCCGGACCCCCTCACTGGGAGGGGACCAGCTCCTAAACAGCATCGAAACTGCGCGCTGCCCCTTTGCTAATCTACCACTCCCTCGTTCTGTGCACGAACACACCCTGCTGAAAGCCTACTGACTGCTTCTTTAGATGTGTTTGGAGCTAACACGCTCGGCAATGAAGGCATTTACTGCTCTCCATGCTTGCTTCGTTTCCGTCTGGGAACAAAATGCAGGGATGAATGAACTGGGAGCGAAATGGAGGTTTGATCCATGAGAGCCCGAGAGATAAAACCGCCCTCAGAAATAAAGCACCCCACGCTCAGCTTCAGAGGCTGCTCTGAGGACACAGGAGGTGCTCCGCCAGCATTCGGCCCCATTGTGAATGCTGCTGGATCAAGAGAAGAGCGTTCCTCGCTTTTCCTTTTTTCTTGTGTTCTGATTGATTTTCAGATGATTGCAGTGCTGTCCAGGAGAAAGAACAGGCACGGCGATTTCCCAGCCTCGGTTCACACTGTTCCTCCCCGCTCAGCCGCCTGCGACAAAGCGCCCGGTGCTGCGAACCGTCGCTCATTAGGGCGGGCAGGCAGGGAGCCCACCACCACCAGCCCCTTCGGCAGCGAGCCCGCGGCACAACCAGCTCCGAGTTAAACAGCTTTAACACGCCGATATTACAAAGGCCAGCAAGAACTCGTGCTACAAATTCTCACTAAAGCTTATGCCGATATCCATGGTCACGCGAGGATGTGTCTTCTGCCCGGGCAACAGCACCTTGGTATTTTTATCAGGCGGTGACGATGCGATTGACTATTGTGAAATTCGCAGTGCTGTGCCAGGAGCCCCAGCACGGGGCTGCGAAAGATGGCATCTTCTGAGCTAGTTCTGCTCCAGCGGGTAGTTTTGAACCCGCTGGACTGTTGTTAGTTTGTGGAGAGGGAAGCGGGTGCCTTGGCTGGCGCTGCAGCTCCGGCGGAGACGCGCTGGTGTGGGGCTCAGCCCCACATCCATGGGCACTGCCTGAACGACTCCGGTCTAATGCTGATATGTAAAGAAACAAAACCATTTCAGATGTGCTCAGGTCACAACAGCAGTTTCTTTCTCACAAAAAGCCAACCTGCGAGGCCAAGAGATGCCACTCGCAGAGCCACTGCCCCAGCCTCGGATGAAGTCCCCTCGGTCCAGCCACTCCACAGCCCACGAGAGGTCTGTGCTTACCCGCTTTCTCTTTGGTCCTTGCTGTGGTCCTGTGCCTGGTTTCCCACATCACCATGCGGTTTGGAGTCTGCCGTAGGCTGTGGTGAGACTCGAATGAAACGTCCCTTTCTGCAAGATGGGCTGACCCGAGCTGGAGGAAGGTCCTTGCACCATCACTGCCCAGGCAGGGCTTATTTAGCGAATAACCAGAGGTTTGTACAGCTATGATGCTTCTGATTTCAAAGCCCTGAAGTCAATCACACCACACTTTTACAACACGGAGGACGTGCGACGGAGCTGTGCAGCGCAGAAGAAACGCCCAAGCCCCACGCTGGAGAGAAGGCAAAGACAGGAGCAGCAGCAGCTTAAGCACTGCGGCCCAGAGAAATCAGCGTTTTAACGAGCTGCCCCGAACACAGAACAAAGTCCACACAGCAGCACCCCGGGGGGTATTTGGCCAGTGCAGAGACCCACTTCTTCCCAGCACACCGAGCCCCGACGCGGTGCAGCGAGCGAGCAGCATCCCGCCCGGCGCGCTGCCCCGGGGACGTTCGCGTGTGCAGTGCTACAGAGCCCTCCGAGCCGGGGACACCGCTACCAGCTCCCAGCACTGGGTGGAAAGAAAGGGAGTTTGAGCTATAAATTGATAAATAAATATTTACACTGGATTAGGGTGAATTTCTCAGCGCTATTCACACATTAATCCTCACAAGACTTCTGCATCCCTACTGTTTGCTCCATTAAATTTGTAGAGAATAATAGCTTTCATATGACAGAAAGGGAGCGACGAGCTAAAAAAATTACCAAGAAATGACATCCACGGAGCACATCAACCCAAGCAGTTATTTATTAACCAGGCTAGTAGGCCTAAAAATAGTTTTGATTGCGTGCAGTACCATCTATGCCAGCAATTAGTACAATCAATTTAACCACTCCAACTAATAACAGCACATTCACTTAACCCACAGCAGATAGCAGGCCAATCCACTGTGGTCGAAAGCATCTTGTAAAACCTCTCCTTTTATTTCGCCCAGCCCAGAAGCTGCGCCTTGCGAGAGAGCAATTGTCAAGAGCGGAAACAGAGGCAGTCGTTTAGAACTCTTAAAATGTAATACCGATGAAATAGTCCTTGCAAGGGATCTCAGCCAGCTTTTTCTGCTGAGCCATAAAAATATGGAAACAAAATGTCCGTATCCTCCTCCCCACTTACTTGCAGTTCCCATTTCTGAGAAGACTAAGGGATGACATTTATATCTTTACTCCAAGGCAGGTGAATATTAAGGATGGAGACTATAGTTCTACACCACTTCAAGAAATCACTATACATCATGAATTCTGCAATAATTCTATAATCCCAGAAAAAGGATTTGCACAGGAAATATAATTTATATAGAACGCTTCCACAATCATTTCTTTATAACTTTTCTGTAGTACCTTGGGGTGCAGACAGGTCTAACAGAACCATCCGGTTCACGTAGGTGTCATTGATGCTGGGGGAGAAGCACCCCATCTCTGTAGTCCTGCAGTTGCACAAACTTTGCTGAGATCTTGAAGGATCCATTTAGGCTTGGCATGAAGGGGTAAAGACTAGGTTGCAGCTCAAGTCTTCTTTAGAACCATGAACTGGCCTCTTTTCGTACCACTCATTCAAACCCGAACAAGCCCACGGGCAAGCAGAAGAGGAGAAGGAGGTTTTGGGATGGGCCTGGCAGGAGCCGGGCAGTTCAGCTCCATCAGCTTCCCAGCGGTCGGTGTTCCCCTCAGGTGGGGATTTGGGTGGGCTGCGTACATCAGGACTCATCCCACCACTTTCCACCAGTTTAAGGTTAACTCCCATCTGTCATCTGCAACCTTAAACTACAGCAAAAGGGCAAAAATACACTGGGCCATTGAAGAGCGGTGATTTAAATCACGTGTTAGAGATGGACCGGGGCTGGAGCTGCTTCCTCTGAGTCACCCATGACTCAGGGTCTTGATGGACCTTCCCAGTACTGCCTCGTGTGGGATGAGGAGCTGCTCTTTCTTTTTTTTTCTTTTTTTGGAGCACCTCTGCTGTGAGGAAAGGCTGAGAGAGTTGGGGCTGTCCAGTCTGGAGAAGAGAAGGCTCCAGGGAGACCTTATTGCGGCCTTCCAGTATTAAAGGGGGCTTGTAAGAAAGATGGGGACAAAGCTTTTAGCATGGCCTGTTGTGACAGGACAAGGGGTGAGGGGTTTAAACTAGAAGAGGGGAGATTTAGACTGGAGATAAGGAAGAAATTTTTTATGATGAGGGTGGTGAAACCCTAGAACAGGTTGCCCAGAGAGGTGGTCGATGCCTCATCCCTGGAAGCGTTCAAGGCTAGGTTGGACGGGGCTCTGAGCAACCTGATGGAATTGAAGATGTCCCTGCTCATTGCAGGGGGGTTGGACTATGTGACCTTTAAAGGTCCCTTCCAACCCAAACCATTCTATGATTCTTTCCCCTTGAACGCCAAGCACAGCACAACAGCGTTACTCAGCTGACTGCGATGACGAAACGTTGAGTTTCCACCACCACCACCAGCTCTCTGTGCGAGGTATCACCATCCCCCCGCTCAGACAAGAAAAGCAACGTTCCCCAGGGAACAATTCTCCATCTGCAAAACTGGAAGCGACAGGAGACCTCGGGTAGCGCCGCTGAGCTCCATCCTGGCTGAGAGCCCCAGCCACGCTGATACCCTGGCCCACACGAGTGGAGCAGCTCGGGTGATGTCAGTTTACCCAGCACGCCCAGGAGGGCTCTTAGCTGGAGTTCCCAGACTATTTCATTTTCAGGGGTATTTTCAAACACCTCCACTGTGCTTCAAGGCAGGAGGGAGAAGCAGGAGAGCCTCGGTCCCCTGACACAGAGGCTGGAGTTCAGGTCTACCTCCCTTCGAGCAAGAGCTATTCATAGTGGGCTGAATTTGAGCATCTCCTGAAATTCGAAGGCTGGAAGGAGTCTGGCAGGAAAAGCTCCGCAGGAGACGCACAACGTGGTACAGCAGACTGAGGCTGCCTCCAGACCCCATTTGCTTTCTTGTTTGTCCCAGGGAGCGGGTGGCTCAGACCACACCACCCCTTGTTTCGGTACACTGGTTTCTCGCACAGAGACCTCCCTTTCAACGGGGCTCAACTCTCCACCAAACCAAACACGTGCCCAAGTTGCAGCAGTGGCTGAAGTCAAAAGCAAAACAAATTTCACCCGTTTCGTTTTCGACCAGGCTCTTCGATTACCGAGAAGAGAGAGAATTGCTGCTGCTATAGAAACAGCGGCCACCAACCCGGTGACCACGCTTTGCTGCAGGAAGACCTGGAGATTGCTCAGATTGCGAGATGTGCCACGGCCCGCAGCCAACGGCCGTACCAGCCTAGACATTGTTTGCAAGGCCACAAAAATATCTAAAAATACGAGCCCACGCCCTGTTTCAAAACTTCTCAATGCAGATATTTCTCTCCCAGCAGGTACCAGCAGGGAAGAGACGTTCGACCCAATATTGCCCAAGCCTGGTTACAACTTGCTCTGTAAAACAAAACCCATTGGAAACTCAGTGCTGCTCGCCCCAGCACTGCCCAGTTTGGGTGTGGGAACAGGACCCAGTACCCCTGCACCAAGCCTTGTAACACCACAAGATCACATTGAGAGCTCAGACAGCAAACACCCAAATCCTCCTTCGCTCCCAGGGGCTTTAACCATCCTCCGTCCTCTCTGCAGACACTCACGGCCACACCAGGCACTGCTGAAAAGATCTCTTCAGACACCGAAGCCATCATTGCTATCGTACGGACAAATTTAAAAGATTTTGTTCAACAGAGACTGTTTCAGCAAGCACTGTTTAAATATTGGAAAAAATAAAGCTGAGTAACCAAGTGAAAAAAATGACTATATTTCCTCAGGAAAAAACCACTCACGTTGTAAATTGCAGTAATTAAAAAAGCAAACAAATAAAATCCTGTACTTATGCAAATGGCTATTCAAATCACTATCTGAAGAAGAAAAGCTGTTTAAAAACAAACATCAATGTTTACCAAGAAACATGTACACATGCTACATTAATTCTCTATGGTGAGTAACTGAATTTATTGCACATAATTAACAAATAAGTGAAAAGTTGTGATATTTCAATGATGTTTAATTACACAGAGATCACAAATCTAGTAATTATTTTTACCATCCTAAATTTTCACACAAGCTATTTAAAAGAAGTGATTAAAACACGGGAGAAGGTTGACTTTAAGATTATTTCTATAAACTTTGGCTTACTGGAAGCCATCCCCGCCAAGGGAAGCAAACTGCCCAGCAGCAGAGCTCGCTGCCGCCGCCGGTGCTGCCCGAGGGTGCCGGTTCCAGGGTGAGGACCATGACCTCCCACAGATGAGGAGATGGAGGGCTACCGAATTCGCCATTCACCCAGACGATGCCTTGGTCAGAACAGCAGCAGCCTTCGGCGGCACCAGCGCAGCCTGGCCGAGCGTCAGCTTTCCGGGGGACGGGCTAGCAACCTGGGGTGCATTAGCTCAGCCTAAGCAAAGGTCACACCATGAACTGCCCAACTGCAGCAGCAAACGCTCCCCACAGAGCAGGGCATCACCCCAACGCCCCATCAGAGACCTCCCGCGGGAAACTGGGGGGGCCCACGCCCGCCCCCGGCCGCAGCCACGCCACTGACCTGCAGAACGGGGCCGCGCAGAAAGCAGGGCTGTCTTCAATTACGAGCACTCCTGGTAATATCAGAAAGAATTAAAACATTTATTGGGCATAAATATATTACATATACACTACAGATACAGTTAAGTCTTACATACATAGTGTAGTATTTGCAAAATCTATACATTAAAATTGATATGGCAGTTTTAATACAATGCATATGAAATAGTCTAAAATTTACAATACAAGAAAACTTATGATTATTTTTTTCTTTTAAGTTGAAAAGCTTGGAATGTATGTTCCCATAGTGAGGTAAAAACATTTTATTTTTTTCAATTTAAAGAACTGTGCAAGGATAAGGTTCATAGACATTCAGTTAGGGCACTTCTCAATCGGGACACCGAATACTGAGCTACCGTAGCCAACAAACAGGATTAGAAAATGTTTCAAGTTCATAAAGAAAAAGGCAGAACAATACAAAAACACCTCTCTCCTTCCCTAAGGGCTGTAAATATTTAGTGTTTCATTCTACCTTTTTTTTTTGTTTCCATCATTTCTCCGAGGGCAGCGAGCCCCCGGGCTGGACCCAGAGCCTGCTGATGCTGGAGCAGAGGCGCATGGGGCAGGGCCAGGCTTCGGCAAGGGCCGGGGGTCGGCACAGGAATGGTCTGAGATCCGGGATGCTTTAGGCCGGTGTTCATACACCAACGACAACCAAATCACTACGGTAGAATGCACAAACTAAACGAAGGTCAAATTAACTTCTGCAGGGCCAGCCCCACCTCCTGCAGAACACCTCCTCCGACCACCGCAGGGCGGAACTGGGCGTTCTCGTTAGCGTGATTACCAGGGACAGCGAGCGAATTAGCAACGACAGAAGTGCTTCAAGTGTAACTGATTGTTTTTCTTGGCACTTCTGCTTGCTGCTTTTGGTATCATCTGGATTTCAAACTTTCAAAATTCATCAAATCATCTAAACCAAGGTATTTTTTTTCCTTTTTTTCATTAAAGCAGGTTTTTTTTGAAAAAGGTGTCAAGCTTGGATTTCATAGCAGCACTGCTGAAACAATATTCCAAAAATAAAAAAAGGGAATCTATTCAAATTGCCGGGTTTCCAAACTAGCGGTCTTTTCATTGTTTTAAAAAATACACTCTTTTCCCCTCCACTGAAGACAGCTGCATACGCTTTGCTCACAAAATACAGATGCAAGGTCACAAAGTTTCATATCACAAATAAATTTAAATAAGATGTAAATAAATTTGACAAGCCATGACTTTGGCAAAAACAAAAAAATATATATATATTTAGCTCAATGCCATTAGTTTGCAAGGCTAAATTAAACTAATTATAGTCAATAACAAAATACAGAACATTTCTAATATTTGCTACATCTAGAGAGGCACACAGAATAATTCATTGATCTTAGCACTTTCTTTCCAGAGATGATTATGTTTTTGGATACATGTAAACGTTTGAATCACTGATAATGGGATTTTTTTTGGCATTTAATGTACTAGATGCTCCCATCTTCAAGAACACAAGAAAATGTAAGAAGATTAATACTACTAGGAATGCTGCCAGGTAAAAAGTTGACCTAAAGTACAACAGTATAAAACAGCCAAAATATAACATGCTACAGGGAGGGTGGGGAGGGGGATTAGTACATAAGTACACTTTTTATTTTTAATTTTTTTTACAATAAATAAAAGATTGCACTGTAATTGGTATTTAAAGTACTGTATGCAGTATATAGTATAAATAAACCTAAAACAAAAATAATGTTGTTTTTTCCCCATTACTTTGGTTAAGGGAATATTACGCTAGTACAGGACACTGAATCTTAGACGATGGAGACAGAGCACAAAATAGCTAGGACAAAAGCAAAACCAAGTAGCAAAAATATACAAAAACAAGAGGCAGGGAAATACACTGTGTCTGTTGCACCCTTTTGGAATCTGTTTGCACCTCCAGCTCATTTACGTCCCTGAGGTACTCGCACAATGTTGACTTTATATAAATAACCCAATGACTCCAGAGTTAAAAATCTAGTATCTCGATGGATTAAAATGTGTGTCTGGGAAAGGGCAGGCAGGAGGGGACGCTCCCATCAGGGCAGGGACTGCTCCTCTGCAGGGTTCTCGTCTGAATTTTGCCATGCACCAAGTTAATTCAATTCACCCTGTGGTAAGAGTAGCGTAGACACCCATTAAAGATATTCAGAAGAGAGAGATCTGATTTCTGATACCTCCAAGAAAGTTCTATAAAATGGATACCCCTCCAAAAAAAAAAAAAAAGAGAAATCAACTGACAGA
>Ga0065711_1005755_pt1 | contig 19260 bp, 8 predicted proteins | sample Hoacrofraction12_FD_59098 | JGI IMG/M metagenome (GOLD analysis project Ga0065711, IMG submission 59098) | Hoatzin crop microbial communities from Cojedes, Venezuela - Epithelial fraction 12 v2 (version 2) | ecosystem: Host-associated > Birds > Digestive system > Esophagus > Crop | place...
CAGAAGTAGCCGATAGTCGAGTTCTTTAGGGAGGCTGTTGTGGGCAGGAGGAAGATCCCGGGAGCAGACTTCATTCAAGTGGTCAAAGGGCTTCGGAGCTGTTAAAGAGTGACTAATTACTGGGAAGAGCGGGGGGGATGTGATCCAGCGGACCTAGAAGCTCTTAAAAAAGGTGTTTTCTCTGTGGAAAGGATGAGCTGAATCCAGGGATGGAATTACGGTGCTCTGGACCCTAAAGCAGGCTCCAGGAGGAGGGAAAACTGTGGTGGGAAGGCTGTGTGGGAGTCTTAAACCTACTACGGTCTCCATGTGAAAGTTACCTGGGTGTTTGGTAATAACTTGCCGTCTGCTTGCAAACTACTGCTCTTCCTCGAAATACTCTGGCTTTCCGTGTGTTTTTTGTCTTTATAAAACCTCTTTGTCGCTGCCCTAGGGGAAAAAAAAAAAGGCAGGTACAGGTTATCGGTGAAGCCGCAGCTTGAGGAAGATTGTGGGAAAGATGCGCTCTTACACTGAAAAACTGAAACCAGGAGTGTTGGTGGTTCAGATAGCCCGGTGACTGCGAAAGAATGTTGTGAAACTGCTGCCGTCTGATTTGCGGGGTTTGGCTCGTTATTACAACGTGCATCTTTCAAACCATCTCTAACAGCCGTTGCATAGGGCACTACCCAAAACGCGACCCTCTTGTTACATTTCTATCTCTTTGCTGTGATGGATGCTTTAGAACCAAGTGTTTTCTCTTTCAGGTGTTGCTAACAGACATTAGTTAGCGAAGTTGTAGTTACTATTTTTTCCTCAGTGGTGTAACCTCAAATCCAGAAACTTCAGGTTTGAAAACTGAAATCCAAGAGAAGGTCTTGATATCAACAGTTGGGAAGAAAACTTGTGCGGGATTGTTGAACTAATAAACAGCAATAAGACAACTCTGCCACCTTTTTCTTTTCATCTTTCCCTCCTTCTACAGCTCTATATTAAATCATATTGGCAAATCTGCATCTGCAGAGGGAGTAAGGGAATAGCAAATAATACCATGTGTTTTGTAAGCTGATACAGTGTGAAAGAAGGTCTCTCTCGAGGAGTTCAGGAGTTTGCTTTGGAGAAGTAGTTCTCAGAAGATGATGCTTTCCCACTTTATTTGTGTGTTGGTAATATGAATAAAACTACCAACACTGCAACGTAATACGGTTTGGGATTTTGGTTTTTTTTCTTGTGATGTTCCTTGCCAGAGCAGGAAGCTTAGCAGAGCTGAACCTGAAAGTTACTTGTGAAGATACTATGTATAACGATAGCATGCCTGGTTTGTGTTGGAGCAACTCTTTCAGGAGTATTTAATTTCTTTTTGAAGTAACAGTTATCTCAAATACAAACATTACAATGGCGTTTTAAAAAAATCTTTTAGTTACAGTTGAAGAAAATCTTAAGTGATGAAAATAGTTTTAATTTCACAACTTCTGTGGCTAGTTTGGTTTTGAAAATGTAAGCCTTGTAGGTGGATGAGGGCATGTAAAAAGGAAATCTGTGAAGTTGGTGTAATGCATACATTGGCACAGGCTGTAATGTGGTTACTCTTAGAGTGGGCTCCAAGCCTGGGAGAGTTTAACCTTTCGGCAGCAGGGAGCTGAGTTAGGTATGCTGACAGGTGCTGCTCATTTTTCTTGTGTGTTCTTGCTGGGGCACTGCTGTCCTGACCTGTGGTATTGTTTGTTGTCCCTGGTTTTGTAGTTTGCAGTTCTGCCACTGTGTTTCTGTCCCATTCTCTGGCTCCCACCTCTTCTTTGGGTTATCGGCCTGAATGGACTAGCCCTGCTCTGGGTGATTATAAAAAGCTGCAATCAAGACACGCATACCTTTTCCGGAAGCACCTTTGCTTTGTCATGTGGAGGGACCCTGTGTCATCCACACTGCCCCAGGTGATGTTAGGCAGTGCCGGCTTGGGCTTTGTGGCCTAGAATTAGGGTCAGAATCTGCTATCAGCACTCTGTCCTGTGAATAATTTGTCTTGATGAGGCTGTCAAGTCACTCTTCTTTTTGTTAAGGGTCTGGCACTTTTCTGCGGTGATGATCCCTTCACTCTCACTCTGCATCAGGATTAATGTTCATCTGCAGGAAACAGTGAGGGAGTTCACAGCGGGGGTGAGAGAAGTTAGCGATGCCCGTGTATGGGTTAATTAACAAAGACATAAATAATTTTCACTAAAACTCTTTTGACAAGCATAGCAAGCTGCTCTTTGCAAAAATTATGTAGTCTCCAGACCTGAAGTTACTTCCCTGTTGTATGCCTTTCGCGTATTGTGTAGTAAATAATCTGAGCTGTAATGTGTTTTGAAAGACTACTTCGAATAGTATTATTAGTAATTGTATTTAACATAGTTAAAGTGAATTTGATTTGCAGTTCTGCTGAAATAGATGAATTATTTTAAAATAGCTTGTTCAGACAATTTGGGGGAAAAAAATAGGGGTTGATTGTAGAGCAGTACAGATACTTGTAAGTAGCCTTTAGAAGTCTGTCCACTTCTCCAGTCTGCCTGGCATTTCTCAATGCACTTCCGAAGTTCTGGCAGACTTGGGACAGTACTAAGAAACTGCCAGCTAGTTTTATTAACAGGATTGCAAGAATGTTTCAGGTAGAGCACATGCATCCTAAGTTTCTGAGACTGTTCCTTGATCTTCAAGAAATACAGGTTAAACACTTATTAAACACTTTCCTAGAGTTCTGCCTCTTCTTAATTAGGCATGGAGTTCTGTTTGTGGGCTGTTGTAACTTCTTAGCTTTCTGCTACATAAACCCGAGTTTGCCCTTTCTGAGAGTCCCAGCTGTGTGTTCTTTAAAGGCAGCACACATTGTCACTCTTTACTACTTACTTATTTATTCTTTGTGAGAAGTTGTGAGGCCTTACAGTGAGAGACTGAGCTTTCGCTTTTGGCCTGAAACCAAAAGTGAACTTCTCCAAAAGATGTTTTGGCACCGGCACATTTCTTCCTCGGGAGGGAAACCCAGGCAGCGTAGCTGGGAGGGCATTTTGCTGCCATTGCATCTAGGATAGAAATCCACCCTCCATTAAATGGCATGCTTAACTCTCCCCGCTCGCTCCCCACTCCAGATGTTATGCAATGCAGAAGCCCGGCTGCCTGCACACTGAAGCACATCCAGCGCCGCAGGTTTGAGGGAGGGGGCTGCTAGGAGTGATTTTTGTGGTAAAGTGAAGTTCCAGGTGTCTACAGCTCTTCAGTGTTATGTGATAGTATGGCCAGGAACGTGTCTGAACTTGTCTAGGCTCAGTCTACCTACATAAGAAACTCCTTCTGAAAACCCTTTGTGTTAATGTTTTAAAAATAGGGATTGTTTAGGTCAGGCATTTGATGGCGAATGAGTCTGTGCCAAAATACCTACTCGCAGTCTTCCTAGCACGAGAACGGTTGTAGGTTGTGGTTGATGGTACCAGGGCTGATTGGACTCTGAAAACTCGCAAACAGTTGTTGTGAAGTGTCAGTGCAGCCTTGACTGCTTTTCAGCAATGTGGATTAGTGTGAGTGTGAGAGCGGAGGAAACTTTGCACAGAATGTGCATTTTATTTTTTGTTGACACTCAGTTAAGGCCTATTTCGTGAAAGTCATTAGGTTCCTCTAAAGCTGGTATGGAATTTGTATTGTGACAAGGAAGAGGAAATTTTTTCTTTAATTGAAGTGTATACCAACTTTGAGGGTGAGAGGCTGCAGCATAAGGCTTGGAGCTTCTTTAATTCTGTGAGAAAGTGAATTAATTTCATTTGAGTAGCTGGTGGTGCTGGATTTAAAATCCATATTTCAACACACTTGGCTATGAAGGGATTCCTAATTTGGAATACTTAATGTATGTATATTTCACTAATTTCCATATGATTTCTTTACATTCTCTTTTTAGCTGATGTTTAGAAAGCTGAATTTTTATTACTCTAGTAGGTGTGATATTTAATTGAAATGTGTCAGATAATGATGATTTCCATTGTGTGTGTGGGGGGGGAAAGTTTTATTGTTTCTAACCCTAGCCTTTTTTGATCTAGCTTTCTGGTGAAAAAGGTCTTTTTAAGGTCATTGTTTGTAAGGTAGTCAGATCTCTTCTGAGGGTCCGCATTTTTTTTCTTACACTTGGAAGAATTTGTAGCTGTATCATAGTTTAACTAGTACTGTAAAGAACATGTTTTGCATTAAAATATTTATAAGGTTGTCTCTGAAAATACTACAGAAATCTGCTGTAAAATCTCCTTCTGTGTTGTGTAAGATGTAGGGCCTTTCTGTATGAATGAGGGGAACTAAGTTGAGGCAGGCATTAGCTCGTGGTGATACTGATTTTTACACCAGCAATCTGAAATTATTGAGCATAGCAAGGAAAATGTATCTAATATTTTTGTGCAAGTGTTTTATTGGTTGTGGAGAACAGGCAGAACATTGGCTTTTAACAAAATTAAGATTGCCTTATAAATGCATGTTTTTATCCCTATGGGTGGGGATCTTTCGATCAAATGAACTGCCTATATTGCCCAGAAGTGGATGTACTTGATTGGGAGTCTAAAAACATGTTTTAGCTAATAGTTCTCTTTTTTTATTGCTTTTACTCTGACTTTATAGAATTGTATCATCTTTGCTTTCTAGCAAAGATGACAGGGTGCTACTTTAAGTAAAACTCGGATCTGTGGATGAAAGGATATCTATTTACACTTGATATTAGTGCTGGAGTATAGGTACTATTCAGAGAAATACTTCAAGTGTATTTAGGTAAGACATCAGGACATGCAGAATTTAATAGAACAGGCTCAAATCAACAGGATTCACTCACACATGATGCATTTCCCACAAAGGGTAACACTAGTACTCCTGGTCTTGATTTTTAACCTTGCAGGTATTTGCGGAACTGCCACAAAAAAACCCAAAGCGTGCAGATGTCCTCCATTAACAGATTTTTGGACTGCTTTTCAGAAGAAGCTCTCCAAGTGTGTGTCAGGAAGAACTCAGGTTTGAAATGCCCCTGCTCGGCTGAGACACAGACAGGGTACCATGTGTTGGCCAAAGGACAGTACTGGTGTGTGGGCAGGCTCCTCACCTCCATGCCCTTGGCTGTCCTGCACATGCTGTGTTTAAAGGGTTTGCTGATACAATAGACCCAGTCACCCCATGGTGTGGTGCTTTTCCAGTCTTCAGGTAGCTGTGTGTTACATTTCAAAGATCTATGGAAAAAGCATATGTGGTGGGCAAATATAAGGACATGCAAAGTCGGACTGTGCAGCCATAAAGTTTTTACCTGTCAGGGTATGAAAATTGAGGTGGAATGTGGGGCCTTAGCTGCACCATGAAGCCTTTGATTGTGTGGTTATATCAAAAGTCAATTTTACTGATTACAGCATGACTCTACGTGATTGATCTGGTAGAGGGGTTCACTACAACTAACTGCTGCCATTAAAATACCTGCATTTTTATTCCACCCTTGCTTAAACACCAGCAACCCCCCAAGAATTTAGTTGATCTCTTAAATCAGAACACTGGTTTTATATCATTCTTTAGATGCAGATATGCTTCTCTCCTGTTACTGACCAAATACTTCTGATTATAGACCTAATATGGTGTTAGATTTGTATTTGTCGTAGATTTTGTTGTGGGGGAAAAGTCTATTCTTGTCTGGTCTTACATGAAGATCTCTTCTCTAGTTTTTATTTGGAGATCCTGACTGAAGTGTAGTTAATTTGGTTTCCTTAGCTATTTGAAGACAGTGTTCTTATTGATGTCCAGTAAACTAATCAACTGCTATCAGAGAAGATTTTTCAATAGCTGTTCTGTCTTGCTACATTTACTGAGTTTTCCTCTTTTTCCCCACATGTGAGAAGTCAAATGGAAGGTAGGATAAAACAGCAAATGGTAGGATTTTCTATTTCCCTGAACTAATGAATATAAACCCTTCTTTCGTGTTCGTATTGGCATTGCTGGATTTGCCACAGAGATGATTATGCCATTGCGAGTGGGGAGCTGTGGTGTGTGTGTGTTACCTTACAAGAGTTCCGGGGTCCCTGCTGTCCATGTTTTGTTGGCTCTTTGTCTCAGTCTGTGGGACTCCTGTGACTTCCCTTTTGCTAATTCATTCACATAAATCTGAGGAAAACTTCCCCACCACTCTGCAAGTCTGTGAGATTTATCTCGAGCTTAGTCTGGATACTCCTTTCCTTTTGAGAGGGCAGTGGGGAGAACCCTTATGTCATGGAGGAGGCAGGAAACTCGAGATCTGATCCTTCAGGTCAGTCCTCCTTCTTCCCTGGAAGAGTCTTTGGGGTAGTTCCATAATCATCCAGGCATCTATTAGGGAAGTGACAGCGGCGGCTGGGAAGTCATGTTACTTCTCTTCTTCTTATATCAGGTGATAAAACAAAAACAGTCTTGTGTTCTTTGTATGTCTCAGTATGTAGGACGTTTTTAAAGTAATCTAGGTCTTACTGTGACACTAGTCAGATTAATATTTGTGGGTGGTGACCAATCAAACTGTATCTGATGAGAGGGGTGAAGCACTTGGTTTAGCATGTCCTAAAAGTAAAGTAGTGGGAAAGAGGGAAGATGAAGATTTAAACTTGATGCTGTTCTTACAGTGGTTCATCAACTGTTTTAGGGTCCTTACAGGCATAGAAATGGGTCTAGTAGCTCTTGAGGTACTGTTGCCAAAATGCCAGAACAGTCTGGCAATCTCCAAGCTATGGCTGCTGCTGAGCAGTGTGTACATAGGGTCATTCATACCCTGTGGCTGGGGAGCAGAAAACAGCTTTTAAACTGTGAAGTGTCTCGTGGCTGACTTAAAGTGTAGTGAATGCTGTCTTAGTCCATGTGAACTATTGTAGACTGTTGCTTCTGTGGTGTCCACAACTATCCCCTGATGCTACTAGAAATAACATTAAAGAATTAAACAATTTAAAATTATTTTCTTGGACAGCTTTTATCTACTGCGTTAAAAACCGCACACATTTCTTCTCCAGAATAACTCAAATATTTGACCTGATTATTGTGAATGAAATCTAGACTTTAAATATATTGTATTTTTAACTATGGAACTTACTATAATTGTGCTATGCTCCAAGTTAACAAAACATTTAAAAATTGGGTGCATGTGAAATGGAAATGTAAGCAGACAACTGTAGCAGAGGGAATTGAGTGCAATATAATTTTAGTCCAGCTGGACTGCCTTACATGCCTGAACTTGTTCTCAGACAGTTTCTGTAGCTTAATCCCCCTTTACTTTAATGCAGACAGTTATAGATCGGTGACATGGTTTATACTGAGGAATTAGCAGTTACAGAACCTTTTGCGTACTGTTGGCTCTTGATTACTTTCCACTGGGAAGAGCTGTTGCTTGTTTTCAATGGCAGCAAGTAGAAAGCAGCTCCTGCTGTGACATTCTCCAAATATTTCACCCCACACTTAAAGCTCCTGACCACCTGCTTTAGGAGGGTTCAGCTGCTGGGGATGGCTGTGTGGGTGGACTCATGCTTGCAAGCAGCATCGTGGTATTGATTCTGTCGTTGAAATCGCTTGCTGTTGGTTGGCAAGGTACAGTGCTCAGCCAAGTGCAGGCACCACGATAATGGTTGGACTGCCAGGGGGTGTGTGTGTGTATGTATATAGAAGCCTGCTGAAGGAAAGTGATTTCCTCTGGTGGCTTGGGGTGCGCTGAAAATGGTGTGCCTCTGCTGCGGCCTCTCGGTTTCTTTCCTTGTGCTGCCCCTGCAGAGAGCACAGTACTACTGCTTCTGTCACCGCAGGTTTCTGTCTTCCTGGAAAATCCCTCTGTATTTGGCACTGGCTGTTTTCAGCGAAGACAATGAAATGTTTTTCTGTGGCTTCGTATGAGAAAGTATGTAAGCTTCGAATTAGCGAGCTCTTTTTTTCCCCCTGCTGCTTAAGTTCAGCTTAAAGCTTTCAGCTCCCCTCAGTGGTCCTTTTGGATCACATAATGTCGTCTAAGGTAGTTTCCCAACCTTGTAGTTTGGTGTAAGAGAGGTCAAGAATGAAGATAACTGATACACGGATTTTTGCTTTCTGAAATTATGTCTGTTGAAAGCTATTCACTGATTAAAATTCCAGTCCTTCAAAACATCTTGAGACTTTCCACTTAATTGCCATGTGTCATCTGTATTGAAAATGTTTGAATTGAAAACTCCAGGTAAAAGTGCTTCCCTGTGGTGTAATGAGTACATCTCCCACCCCCTTCAGCTTTCTCTAAGGCTCTGAGTGAGGCGTCTCCTACTTCAGGAGTGGTTTGAGATGTCCTAGCCTGTAGTGTGATCAATCCAGTTCCCCAGTAGCTGGGGCAAATAAAATCCGTATCAGATACTAGAAGACTAAGAGACAAAAAAGTGGACTTAGGATTGCCTCATTTGGATGTCCTCCATGTGCCTTTTTAGTCTCTCCCACCTGTATCATGTAGAGATGTTCCATTATTTAGGAGTGAGAAATTATCCATCTGCTGCGGTATTTCTTTTGCACATTTCTTTTTGTTTTTAACAATAGACACCTTACAGGGCATTACGGTGCCTGGTTACATACTGCATTTGGAGAATGAGAGAAAGGTCTGTAAAGGTTGAGAATTCAGTTACGGAAACAGTACAAGGTGTTCTACGTAACATACTATGTTCTTGAGATTTTATTGTACTTTTAGATCACTGCTCAGTTTTTGCATTGCAGGCTTCCAGGAGAATAACACCGAAGTTTTTCTCATGACAAAATACTGCGCCATATGTGAGTGCTGAGGACATACAAGGAACATGCGTTGCGGCTTGGGCACTTGCCTGGCTTTTCCCTTCCTCCACAGAGGGAGGGAGATGTAACTTGGCATTCACTTTATTACAGTTGCTCTGCAGAACAAAGTGACCGAGTCCATTTGTCAAAGTGCTTTCTACTTAATAAATGTCCTCTACTTACTGTCTGTGTATGATCTAAGGGCTACATCCTGTGTGAAATTCTGAATTGAAGGCTAACTCGATATTGCCTTTGACAGTGCAGGAGAATCAGAGCACTGGAAACTTTCACCCGTTAGCTGGTGAGAGGTGGTGTGGCTGCAGGAGCTAATAAGAGCAAAATTTGCATGCTGGATTTTGAGCTTAAGCTGGGACTTGATTTGAATTTTTACGACACAAAAATCTTATTTTCTTAAATCTTTGGCTCTTTCATCAAAGAATTTGACAATAAATGAAAACTTACAGATTTCTGTAACATAGTTAAAAGTTTAATTTTAAAGTTGTTGCTTTCTGCTGTAAGTGTTACTTTGGAGTGGAGTTCTTGTGTGTCACCAGATACACTGGACAACCTGCACATTGTAGGGATTTTTTCCAGTTCCAATCTTTAAGCTGCTGGATTGAAAAAAAAAAAAACCAACAACCAACCAAAATACTGTTCCTTGTGCCAGCCATGCACGATGGTTGGTGGGAGAGGTGTGTGGGAAGGTTACAGCTGCTGGATGGTAGGCGATTCCTCCGATTCACTTTCTCTCTACCTGTTTTGAGACTATCTCTTTGCCAGGACTCTAATGTCCCTTGTCTTGTAGGTTAGGACAACCTCTTTGTGTTGCTTTCCTTCTCAGATGCTTAACTTCTGTATGTTGAAAGTGTTATATGTTTTGCTGGTAACAGAAGGATTAGGTATTGTGCATATGCCCTGCTTTGCATAAGGCCGCAGTGAGTAAGCCTCAGTGCTTCGGTTTCTTCATTCTCCTAAAAAAAGAATCTGATTCAATTAATTAAAAAAATATTTCCAATTACCTGTATGTTGCCTTTTGTTTGCACAATAGTTAGGTTGTATAAGGAGGCCTCTAGTTTGTGGATTGATTTGGAAGGGTTTCTATTATTTTTGAATGCTGCGTGTGACCTAGTTAATTGGGAGTAATTACTGGCTAAATATATTGGTTTAACATAACAAAAGGCTGTCTGGAAAAAGACAGGGAAGGGAAAGAAAGGCTCGCGATAAACCACCTCTTTGCAAATACTTAAGAGTTGTTAAGGGACATCTCCAGAGCTATTAGCAGAGGAGGTTTTAACTTCAGTATTGTAATTTAGCTCCTGAGGCTTGAAACAAAGCAGCAGAGCAAAAGAATTGATCTGAAAAGGAACACTTTCTCTGGTTCTGCGGGTAGTATTTTGTTGGAAAAGCACTTGACTTGTAAGAGTCATGGGATGCCCTTGGAGAGGAAGGAGTGGGATACCTGCAGCTACAATGGATTTGGTTGATAATAAGGAGCTATAACCTGTATTTGCTGCCTTCTCTCTCTCTCTTTCCTGAGTCTTGCTCTTAGGATTAAAATTGAGCACTGTGTTGATTTTAAGTAGGCTCAGCAGGTCTCTGGGGTGACTTCTGATTGCAGGCTTTTCTCAGGAGTTTGAGCCTAAATCCTGTCAGACCTGCTCTGTAAGTATGGCAGAGGGACAAACTGTTGCTGTCCAGGACTTCTCTAAAAATGGAAAAATTGCTTCATTTAGGAAAGGTAAGGAGGGCCTGACACCTGAAGGGCTATGTTAAGAAAGAGATGAATGGCCATCCCTGTAATTAGTGGAGATCAGTCAAGTAAATTACACTGGCTGGATTTGGCATGCTCATCTTCGTTTCAAAGTTGTTTGGTTTATAATAATAATTTATCTCATGTGGCAAAGAGCAAAGGGGTAGTGTGGTGCAAGTCACACCTAGGAGGAGTAAAATGAAGCAGGCATGGATGTGTAAGCAGAAGCCTTTAAATGATAACTCCTTCCTCTGAGGTCTAACTCCTTGTTCCTGTCCCTGAAGTGTCTGAGGTTGGTGCTATGCAATTACAACTGGGGCACAAGGGTACAGACCTAAAACAAAAAAGTACATATATTTTTTTTTTAAGAGACAAATTTCAGGGCCTTGAGTGTGTTTGACCTTGAAGCTGTCTCTCTCATTAATGCTTGCGTTTGCGTGTAAAGTCCACTAATGTTGTGCCTGTAGTAGAAAGGCAGAGCAGCAGGCTGTGCTGCTTAGTCTCAAGAACCTGCAGATGATCAGGTTGCAAGTAGTTTGCCTCAGCAAATGGCACTCATTTTCCCCAAGCAAAGCAGTGCCTTCAAATTGATACTTGGACTTTTCGGGGGGGGGCAGAAGAGGAGGGGGGGAGTGCTGTCTCTTGGAAAGAGTGGAAACAAAGCTAACAGTGATACGTTGCGGGCTTTGCTGGTTGTGTAAGCAGAGAAAGTGGCTAAAATGTGAGCTCTGTGGGTATCTCTTGCAGCAGACCGGTGCCATGCGGCCTCTCAGTGGCTATCTCGTAGGGTCGCCTGTGTCAAAGAGCTTGAACTTCAGTCAGATTTGCTTTGTCATCCTGACTTTGGCTCTTGCCACTTTCAATTTCTCTTTAGATTCTGGAAGCTTCTTTCTAATTCTCTAGTGGGAAGGCCAAGATGTATCCAACAACACAAAAGGGCTCACCCCAAGCAAAACCCTCTGTACATTGATTAAAACACTGGGAGCAGGAAGGTTCATTTGCGAATAACTGATAGCAAAAGGGTGGCAAATCTGTTTTGCAGCACGTGTGCTTCTTTAGTTAGGTTTTAACTAAATGCTGCAGAGGACTGGAGTTGTTTCCCAATGGCAATGCAAGCAATGAAATATGACACAGGGAGGGGAAGAGAGTTGGCAGAGGGCCTATGTGCACAAATAGCCCACTACCTTTTGAAGCGTATTTACGGCCAAGCAAACAAAAAACAGTACAGGCTGCCTTACAACAAATTACAGTAGAAATCTTCCCCTTGGAACTTCTATTTTTTCCTGTTAATGTCAATGAAACTTCATTGCTACTGATTCCTGAATCGTAACTCTCAAGATGTTGTGCTGTGTCTGAAAATGTGTCTGTGTAGTACTGGAGTAGGAAGAGAAAGAGCTGTATTGCTGTCTCTTCTAGCTCTTAGAACGCCTTTTGCCTTGGGTTGCTGTAACACAGGAAGAAATCCTGGTGAAAACTGGACTCTAGATCATAGTGTTAGCTGGTTGAGCGAACAGGAGTCTCTTGGCTCAGCCCTGTTGTGAGTTATGTAAATCTTGTGCAGTGTATAAGCAACAGGCGGTTGGTGACGTAAAACAGCATTTGTCTCTATTTATTGGCTAGTGTGACATGCACCCTTCCTGTAGGATTTGACTGAGCTGGCTGTATTAAATATAGCCTTGACACTCCTAAGTAGAAAATGCTTCGAGCTGAATAGTGGCTTCTGGTCTGAAATTCATTGTTCTAAACACGGAAATCTTACACGGTGGCTCTTTTATCTCCCCTTTGTATCAAAGTCCGTTCCATGTTGGTGGTGAAAAGTCTCACTGCAAGCCTCAATTTGCTGAATTTGCCAATCGATTGCCGTGGCGGTGCTGTGCAGAACATTCCTCCAGTGCCTCCTAACACACCGGCTGTGCTCTGGGAGACTTAGCAGGATGTCAGTAGCTCCTGTGGTGATTATCTTCTGTCATTCGTGACGGATTACCAAACTGATACATCTGTTGTTTAGGTCCTCTCCCACCCCTTTCACAGGTGGCTCGCAAATGTGCCTAATACTGCTCTTAGCCCCTTTGACCCAAGCTCTGGTGCTGCTAGCTACTACGCTTTGGGTCTCCCATGTTTTCTGTGATGAGAAAGCAGTGATACGTCTCCCATGCAGTTCTGATTTTATCCAGGATGTCTGATTTTATTTTTTTTTCCCCTTGAACACTGTAGGAATTGAACAGGAGGCAGTTTCTTTGCTCACTGTTTTGAGCTTCTTTCCAGCTGGCAAGCAGTCCGAAAAGCCCTATGTTTGCTTTTTCTCAGGGTCATGCTGCAAATGTTTCTCTTCCTTTCACCTTGGCTTTCTGGCTTTGGTTTAGACACATGACACTCCACCACACAATACAAACCCTCAATATATCACTGTACCCGTATAGGGCAGCTTCTGACTAGCCATGTACGCGGCGTTGTTTTAGGTGGTGGTTCCCAGTTCTCGAAGGTTTTGGGGTTTTTTCAATCCTGCTCAAAAAAGCAATGCAGATTTTTGTCATCATGAATAAAAACCAGTTGTTACTGTGTCCATTGTGTTTGAGATTTTACTCATTTCTATTCTCACAGCACCAAACTCACAACATGTAAATTAGGGCCACAACCTCACAGACATGTGTGAACAGAGAAATTACATGACTTGCCAAACACTTACATAATAACTTAATAGTATATCGTGGAACGGCAGCTAAGACTCATGAATCCTCTTCCTGTTTGACTGCTCCTCTGTTCAAATTAATTATCATACGAGTTTCAGCTATACCACGACTCAGGAATCAATAGCATTTGTGGCTTTCTGAATGTCCTTAGTGTATCACAGACTTCCACTGTCATTTGTCTTTATTCAGTACAAACTTTTGACTCAGATGGTTTGTAAGTTCCTTTCAGTTGTGACTATCCAGAGCTGAGCAGGCACTTGAATGACTAATAAATAGCCTTAGATTACTCGTGGCTCATACATGACCATATGTTTCAAAAGCAGCAAGGCTGGAGTTATTATCCGTAGTTACTGATGCCCTTTGGCCCTGAGAGTTATCATAAGAGCGTTGTGTTTTGTTCATCTTGTGCTCCTTTTGGACCTTTTGTGCCAAAATAAATTGGAGTGGTTCAGTCCTTTTGAAATTACCTCGGGGAAACAAGGCTGGTATAAAGCAACTCCTCTGTTGTTTACATGCTGCTGCATGACACTTCCCTCAGTATCTCTTGAACTTCTTGGCAAACTTCATAAAGAGCTAGTGGGCTAGAGGTCTCCAAGACTCGTAAGTTCCAAGATTTCCAGTGAAAATAAGAAGCAGAGTAGAAAAGTGGTTGAAAGTAGTGTCCCTGGCAAGTAAAATGATGTATTTTGAGCTCTGTTATCTTGGTGCATCTGTGTGTGATAAGAGATAAAAGCTTTAAAAAAAAAACCATGAGCAGCAGAGCTAATAGAGTCTGGATAATATTTCTGTTTAACTGTTTAGGATGACATACGTAAACCTGTGAAAAGGACCTGACCCAGCTGTACTTTAGGTTGTAATCTGCTTTTTTGCTTTCTAGGAATCTACAAGCCGCTATTGGAGCCTACTATGATTTTGAGAGTCCAAATATCAACGTACCCTCCATGTCCTTTGTTGAAGATGTCACCATAGGTGNAGGAGAGTCCATCCCTCCTGACACCCAGTTTACAAAAACATGGAGGATACAAAACACAGGTAAGGCTTTTAGACTGTAGCAAAACCCGTGTAGTGTGTATTACGTGGTAGGATGGCAGATCTAATGGAAGAGATGCTGGCTTGAGGCAGGAGGTTCGTGTGCATTTAGCTTGGAGTAGAGACACCCTGTTGCTGAAGGAGGTGGCCTGCCAACCTGTGTGTATTCCCCTTCTTCTGTTGGCGCAAATGTTTTGTGACGAGATGAGCAGCTCGGACAGTTTACCAGTCTTGTTCCTTGTGCCACCACACAAACAAAAACAAAATCTTCTAGATAAAAGTAATTGAAGTACAAGTTGTTTTGTTGGTGTTTTTTTTTTTTAATGGAAGTAGTTAGATCTGAAAATAGATTAAGAATCCTTAGCTAGTCATGTTTCTGATCACTTGATACAAGCAGTTGGAATATGTTTTTAAGTCAATGAAGAGATCGCTTTTAATCTCAAAGCCTTTTAGCTCATGACCAGCCTGTGTATTACCACTACCCTTCATCACACTGTTTCTCTGACCACCCCTGTTGTTCGGTCATTTGGCTCTCTGTAGAACTGTGCTCTCTGTGGAGGCAGCGATGCAATGATCTAACTCTGAGAAGAGGTAGCGATGCAAGGGTAATGTGGCAGGTACCCTTTACTACTTGATGCACTTTTGACAGAATTGCTTTTTCATGCTCTGAGAGGATGCACGGCTGGAGAGGCCACATTCCAGTATGAAAGAAGTCAAAACAGTGACTGGAATCCAGGAAGTGAGACTGGGCAAAATACATTCTCAGGGCTTGATCTTCTGGATTGCAGTCAGAGAGAAAAATGAGATCCATGGATGCAAAGCGGAATACCTTGTCTTCCAGTGTTGCAATGACAGGATGTTGCATGAATGTTTAAGCTGTGTGTCTGAATTTAATTGTCCTGCTTGCACTTTTGTGAAGAAGAATGATAGCACAACAAGGTATAATATCATGAATCATCATGAGTAAAGTTCAGCTGTGTTAGTGTTTCTGCTTGTAAATAACTGCAGTGCTCGAGTGCTGTACAAATTTGTGCTGAATATCAGTGTGACAGAGACTGAAGCCATATTAAAAATCTAGGAGTATTTCCTCAGGACATGAGGGGTGAGAAGGGAAAGGGGGAGGGTTTTGAAGAACACTGATTTATAGATACTGTATTCTAGAGAAAGGGCTTAATTATTCCAGTTTACTTTTTCTGCCTCCATTTGTTTGAGTTATTATGGTGGAAAGGTGACACTTATAGCTTGCTTAAATTCCAGTAAGGTGAAAAATTGACTGGCGTTTTTTTATAAGTGTCTCAAATGCAGGTCTTGTTTCTCCACTGTTAGTATCTTAATTTGTGTGTGTTATGACTACACCCCTATCTTGCTCCTTTCCGACTCCTTCCTCTCTTGTTCCTCTGATGTACTCTTCCCTGCATGCAAATTCAGCCTTAATTTAACATCCTAGTTCAAGCAACGTTTCATTGTTCTTGGAACGTTTGACCTTCTGAAATCCATGGGCCTTCTAAAATGAGGAAAGGGAGTTAATCTTGACTTACGGGTTCCTGGCATGGCCAGCATTTGTTTTGGCTTCTGTGTGGGTTAAAGCCTGACTTCTTAAAACGTACATCTGTGCTCTAGCAGAGGTGCTGGAGGCCAGCTCTTGTTAAAACCATGCCATGGAGGCATGTTTTAGTTAAATGCAACTTCACATATTGTGTTATGGCTGTGCCATTTAAGGAGAACCATAACCATTTTAAAAGCATTTTATGGTTTCATTAAGGTATAATGTCAAAAAAGACTGTAGTGTTTCCAGATAATATCTGCTTGTTAGGTAGACAACTGAAGCAAAGCCAAGGTTTTTAACAGCTCTACAGGAACCCTTGATGAAATGACTTCAGTTCTAGAACATGAAATACCTGAGGCATGTGTCACCAAACCATTAGGTGTCTGACGAGTATGACAAGCAGAACTCTAAGAGATTGTCTGTTTTAAGTGTGCAAGCTGTAAGCTAGGTTCAGTCAGGGTTTCATATGCGTTATTAAAAACTAATACCTTCCAAGACGGTGCTTGGCTTGTCTGCCGAAGGGCCAGTTTGTCTAGTAGAACCATTGCTGAAAGAGCAGCAGGATTTAACAGACTTATTTCCTCTTCCCACTCTACTCCCAGCTGCTGCTGGCTCTGCAGGACAGTTACTACAATTTATCATCTCCTGAGAGATGAGTGTACTGAAATAGAATGACATAATCATCATTTCATTTTATGGGGCTTATCAGTTGCAGCGTTCTAGGCACCTTGCAAACCTAAAGCCATTAAAACCGATAAAAATCATATAAATTATTTAGACTGAACCATGTTGCTGGGCTGCCAGCCTTTTTAGATGAGACTTCATACTCAACTCCCCCACGCCATAGTCTGAGGTCAGCGAGTCACTCGGCTGCTCTTCCAGAGACCTCCCTACCTCAGCACTGTTTCCAGCTGCAGTGGTACCTGCCTGCCTCTCAATATCCCCCACTGCTCGTTCACATCCTGCTTTCCCTGCTAGATGGCGAGTTCCACAGATAAGGACTTGACTAGAAAACCAGTCCCTGCCATGCCTTCACTGAAGTACCACAGGGATTAAATTAGCAGGCAAGCTGTTGCAAAGGATGCTCTTTGGGGTAACCGAAGGTTAGATCAGCATCCACCATTCTCATCTCAGACTGGACATAGAGTGGTTCCAGGCGTTTTTGGTGGTTCAGACTTCCCTTAGCTGTTTCCATTGACCTCAACCTAGCAGAAGGTATTCTCGAAGTCATTGGCTTAGTCATGTCACATTACTGGGTAAGAAATAAAATTCTGCTAAACAGATTTTTCACGAGTCTCAGAAGCACTTTTCTTTTTGTCTGTCCCAGTGCTTGTTATCTTTGGCGGAGATGGCTGTGCTTGCATGCAGTAACTGTTTTCTGTATCTCTACAGATTGCCAGGTCACGCTGTCAGTCCCACTATCTGCAGTCTAAACATTGATTTCCACAATAAATCATATGTTCGCAATCCTTTCCACCTTTGCACAAGGCCAAGAGAAGGTTTGGTGCAAGAAGGGAAATAAATCCATTTAGAAAATAGTGCTAGCTCTTCAATTATAGTTCAAACTATTAGTTCCTCCTGAGGCTGCTAACAGGCTTAAAAAAGAATGAAACCCTGAAGGAAAATGTTTCCAGCACTTTGTATTAATAACGTGTATTTTGATGTTGCAAGGCTCAGGAGCCACATGTAGAGAGGCAGAAAGAAATGGGAGGGGGTAGAACCCACACCTGGGTCTGACCTCATCTTCGTCTCTGGCATTGGCAGAATATCTGTGTGTGTCGGTTATGTTGATTTTTTGCAGCTGTTGCACTGTGACTTTGAGAATTTTTTGATGTAAAGAAAACCTAGAGATTATTCAGACAGAAATATAAATTGTCTTGCTGGTCTCTAAATGGACCAGTTACACCTCCTCTGAAAACTGTATTCTTCAGCATCCATCCCTGGCTGTGATGTGGGGATCTTGGTGTTCCTTTGGCTGTTCAGCAATTGCACAACTGTTTTAATAAGCGTGTTTCATCCAGCCTGGCACAAACAGACACAAAGCTTTTCCTGGTGCACTGTCAGTAATTCCTTCTTCTCTCTGATCCCAGGGACAGAGGCATGGCCCCCGGGGGTTTGTCTGAAGTATGTCGGGGGAGACCAATTTGGCCACGTAAACATGGTGATGGTCAGGTCCCTGGAGCCCCAGGAGATGGCAGACGTCAGCGTTCAGATGTGTAGCCCCAGCACAGCAGGAATGTATCAGGGACAGTGGCGAATGTGCACTGCCACAGGACTCTATTACGGAGGTGAGTGATCCCTTTTCCGGCACTTCGGGCTCTGCTTCGTGGTATTCCCACCACTGAGAACATGGACGCTCCCGGCCCCCTGCAGAGACTCTCCTGATAACCAAGTGGTGAAGGTAGAGGGCTGCCAGCTCTGGGACTAAATATAGAAAACAGAATGGAGAAAACATCAAGTGAGCTGCTTTGTTGTCTTGGTCAGCACAGAACTGTTTTATAAACACTGGGACAAACTGCAGATAACGCAAAGCTCTGAAAAACAAAGGGACTCGCACAGTTCTGCTGGAGATGCTTTCCCAGTCGGTCCTTGTCAGGGTTCTTTCCCAGTTTTCCAGCGTTGAACATTGTGAACTACATACGGGCCTAAAATCTATTTAGGTGGCAAAAACCTCATCTGAGAAGTTTAATTAAGGCCCAGGTTTTAGTAGTGGAACTTAGTGCATCTACTTTGAACCATTTCTCGATGTTTAAAAAACCACTTTGGTGTTTTGCCTGGTGCCTCAGTCTGAGCCACCAACATCTCCATTCATTTGGAGTCTTGCAGTCACTTTTAGCCAGCTTTAGTTTATACTGAGAACATCTTTGTGTCTGTTTTGGCAGCTGGGAGTATCCCAAGTTACAAGGGTTTGAGTGAGAGATGTTAGCGCTTGGAGTCAAAAATAACTCTTTGCTCAGAAGTCCCGGGGTTTTGGCAGAACTGCCAGTAAACGTACGAGTCCCCGGCGTCGAGAGTGGATGTGGCCTGTCCCTGAAGGAAGGGCATCAGTTCCTCCCGGCAGGTTGAAGGGCCTGTTCAGCTCGCGTTGCCTGCCGCAGGCCTGTGTCTTTATAAAGCCGATGTTTCCCAGCTGCTGACAAACACCTCGAGCTGTTCCTAAACTTCCCAAACTTGCACATTTTGAAAGAAAACTGCCCACAAGCTGAAATCCCTTTGGCTACCGAGCTCCGAGTCACAGATGCCCTTCCCCTGCGGTATAATTAATGGCTCTTATGCTCGTTATCCCCCGGCGGGTAGGCCAGCAGCAGTGCGAGGGGCTGGCAAGCGGCCGGGGCTGTCGCCCGGTGGTTTCTCCTCCCGGCGTGGCTTTGGTAGCCCCGAGGCCACCAGGGCCAGCGCGAGGGCGGGGCCGGGCCGGGCCGGGCGAGCGCGGCGCCGCGTGCGTTCAGCAGGGGGCGCCGCAGTGCCGCTCCACGGCGGGGCGGGCGCGGGGGCCGGGG
>Ga0065711_1037997_pt1 | contig 19260 bp, 10 predicted proteins | sample Hoacrofraction12_FD_59098 | JGI IMG/M metagenome (GOLD analysis project Ga0065711, IMG submission 59098) | Hoatzin crop microbial communities from Cojedes, Venezuela - Epithelial fraction 12 v2 (version 2) | ecosystem: Host-associated > Birds > Digestive system > Esophagus > Crop | place...
CACACCTCCCAGTTTGGTGTCATCAGCAAACTTGCTGAGGGTACATTCTAACTCTTCATCCAGGTTGTTGATGAAGAAGTTGAACAAGACTGGGCCCAGTACTGACCCCTGAGCAACACCACTAGTTACAGGCTTCCAACTAGACTTGGCACCGCTGATGACAACCCTCTGAGTTCTGCCGTTCAGCCAGTTCTCAATCCACCTCACCGGCTACTCATCCATCCCACACTTCCTGAGCTTAAATTAATTATCCAATTATGTGTAATTATATTATCAAAAAAAGCATCCTTGATTGCAGAAAAAGTATTGAACTTGTAAATATATCCTGAAACACACATACCAGAAGCATTAAGAATTTATTAGGAAATTATGTTTAGAAACATAAAGAGTATGTATAACACTACACGTCTTCTGGTTTTGGACTTAACTTTACACCCTCAATGTTTGGAGTTCCCTATTTTCTCAAAAAAAAAATGAAAACCACAGTGAATACATTTTTTGGAAAATATTTTTTATTATAAAATGTACAGTATATTGACCTTAATATTATAAAACACAGTAATGTATCAGAGTCTTGTAAAGACCAATAATTTATAAAATGAGACCAAGTTCATTGTTACTCTTTCTAGTCTCATAGTCTGATTTAAAAACTTATATAAAATATATAATGCATTATTTGACTGCAGCATCCTTAGTAGCTGGAAAAGGTTTGTTCATATGTTCAGGTAACTAATGTCTGCACGAGTTTTTATTAAAATAGATCACTCTTATTTGCTAAGTTAGTCTTTGATTTTGAACAGCTGATAGAATAACGAACAGAAAGGTTAGTAATCATATTCTATAAGGCTAGATTATGCAAAAGTGCTGCAGGGTATAAAGAATATTATGTTTTACTAAAGCACTTCTATCACTGCAGCTCCTTTATTAACAGTTAATACTCTTTGGTACTTTTAAGGTGCTTGTTAAAACAAGGAATAGCTTTGGACTATTGACAAGAATAGAGTACTTTAGGTCTCAGGTGCTATTGGATAGCATGAAAAACCACACTACACTGTCTTAACAATTTAAAGACCTTTTCCAACCTGTTAGTGTCCTCAATTTCAGTATGTCTACTGCCTCCTTTTATTGCAGGGGCATACTACCATATTGAATACAGAAGCAATACACGTTGCATGAAAACAGGGGTGTTTTCTGCCCTCAGCCTTCCTGGCTTTGTTGGAAGCAGTACTTTCTGTGTTGCACTCGCTTGGCAGACTTGAACAGTAGTATCCAGCCAAAGGTGTTTGTTTGCATGTTAGAATATGTGTATGTAGGTTGTTTTCGAATCACTGCCTAGTATATTTTTAGCAGTGCATTTATAGAAGCCTGCATCCCTTTGGGTAGGCTGCTGGATGACTAATGACCCCTGAGGGTGGAGGAATTTGTTTCCATACAGTCGGGATTGAGCTCCTGTTGTCAGATGTGATTTGTCTGGAAGCTCCCATGTTATTTCTGCTTTAGGAATCCCAATGGCCATGCAGTTCAGTTTTACTGAATTTCCAGGCCTGGCATAGATGACGGGTGCTGGCTCACTGGTGATGCGGGGAGGATAGGCTATCACGATGACAGGCACATTCATAACAGAAGTGCCATACTCTGTGGACACCTTGCACAAGTAAGTGCCCCTGTCAAATACAGAAGCCTCGCGCACTGTCAGTGAGCCGTTCTCCAGCAGAGAGAAGCGACCCACAGCCTGGGGAGCATCCAGGACCATCCCATTGGGCAGTGTCCAGGAGATCTGTGTCCGCTGGTTTGGCTGAGTGATGCAATGGAGCTGCAGAGTTTCTCCATTGATGATGCTCACCAGGTTGTTGTACTGGTTGCTGATTTCTGGCCTGAGTCCCACCTTCAGGAAGACTACCCGTTCCACGTAACCTCCTGGGTTTCTGGCTGTACAGCGGTAAGTCCCAGCATCCCCAGCAGAGAGACTGCTGATGTGTAAGATCCCATCCCTCTTATGGTAAAATCTGTGCAGACGGCTGCCACTCGGCACTTCAGTGCCATTGGGAAGGATCCAGCTTGTGCTGGGCTTGGGGTTCCCCTGGACTGAGCAGTTCAGATTGATGCTGTGCCCAGCAATAGCAGTGATCCTTTCATTGACAGGGTCTCTGAAGGAGGGTTTTTCCAAATGGTCTGTGATGAGGAGCTGCACAATCAGTCTTGCTTCCCCTCCTTCATTCCGTCCGATGCATATGAGCTGCACTGCGTCTGTCTGCCTCACCCCTCTGATGTCCAAAGTACCATTGCGATGCACAGTGATCCTGTTCCCATAGTAGGGAGCTGGCAGGATTACTCCTTCTGGAAAAGCCCATAAGACTCGTGGAGCAGGGATTCCCTCAGCTTTACAGTCAATAAGTTTCCGGCTGTCCCGAATGGCTGTCTCCCTCACAGATGTTATTGCACTGAGATGACCATTGATTCTGGGAGGCTGAACGTTAACGTGGATCCAGACGGTTTTACGATCTTCTCCAGCGCTGTTCCGCACTACGCAAGTATAGTTACCATTGTCAGATCTTTGCGCCTTTTGGATGAGGAGGGTGCCATCCCTATATACCTGGTATTTGTCAGATAAGGCAGGAATGGGCCTGTTTGTTGGGGAGAGCCAGGTCACTTTGGGAGTGGGTTCTCCTTTGGCTTCACATGCTACTGTGACAACATCACCATAGGGTACATTAATAATGACGTATGTTTTGTTCCTGATAGTTGCAGGCTCGGCCACTACTTTGACCCGCACTTTCATCTCATCCTTCCCAATCTGATTCTCAGCATAGCAGGTGTAGTCCCCTTCCTCTCTCAGTCCAACGTCATTGAAATACAGGGTTCCATTATTAAAGACCACATATCGCTTCGTTCGGCTGCCGCTGTCATCTGACTGCATGAAGGTATTGATCATGCTGCCATCTGGGAGACCCCAGGAGATCTCAGGATTTGGCAGACCTGTGGCTACACAGTCAACTTTCAGGTCCCCTCCATACCTGACCTTGTGGTTATTCTCATTTTTATGTTCTATTTTTGCTGGTTTCATCATCACGTTCACTCTGAGGACCACATAGTCATCCCCGATCTTATTGCGGGCCACACACAGATAGTCTCCTGCATCTTTATCTGTAACTGAATGGACAACCAAAGTCCCATTGCTGAATACCTTGATTCTAGTCTCCAAGTTACTGTAAGGAAAGAAGAAAGAACAGAACATGAGCTGCAAAATCACATTTTAGGTATTAATTATTGAGTGAAACTTTGGGAAAATCACCAACAACTCAACAATACTGAAAAAAAGGAGAGGAGTATTGCTATTGTTAGATAATTAGATGGTCTGAATTGTCCAAGACATTCACCATCAAAAAGCAAATGGAAAAAAATAATTCTACTCACTTGTAATGAAACAATTCTACCTTGTTCCATTCAATGACTTTAACAGTGTCTTTGACCATTAAACAATCATTAGATACCAAATGATAGTATTTTTGACTCTTCTGACTGCATGTAAAGTATTCTGCAGCATTCAAATACGGGATCTCTGAAAGATATACTCCACACAAACCTACATGTATCATAACTATGGAGTCTGACACTTCGGTCCTCAGCTAAAAACAAATACAGATGAGCAACTTCCTCTAGCATCAGGTATAACATTTTAAACCTTTAGAACAATCACAAAGAAGCAAAATATTGTTAAGCTTTGAAACATGGAAAAAAAAGATTTTCAATGTGCTAAAAATCTAGTATTCCTTTCCACTTCACTATGTAATTGGTGTATTGTGGTCAAAACTAACTTCCTCAGTAGCCTCAGTTTTCTCCCCAAAGAAGATCTCCTGTATTTGAAAAACAGCCCACACAAAGATCATGAGGGAAAATGAAAAAAAAAAAGAGTATTTTGTTGCTATCGCTATGAGGGATAAAATGAGTTCTGGATTTTCTGCTATCTACAGGCTACCTAAATACATTTTTTGTCAATATGAAAAAAACAATGACTACATTCAGCTATGAAGAAAGTTGTTGACAAATGTGCACTTTAACTTCAGTACGTTTCTCGTCTATAGCGCTGAAAGAGTAAGTAATGAATAATTTATAGAGCAGGAATTGTGTTTTCAGCAAAGTCTTATGACAGTTATTGTAGATTTGGAGAAGTGATATTTTACTTCATATTGCAAACATTGGAGAAGTTATTGGTTTAGGCATTTATATGCAACTGGTTTTGTACAGACCTTACTGCAAGGTAACATTTATTTACGCAATGACGTTAAAATTATCATACTTACTTAAATAATTATAAGATGATTTCTTTGCCCCGTATTTACTGTGTATAATGATTTATACAACAGATAAACAAAATTCAGTGATCCCATTTCTTCTGGAGAAAAGCGGGCACCTGTGCAACTGTATGCAGACTAAGCACATTGGAACAAGCAGTATACAAGTTGTATATCTTAACTTTTGCCGTTGGCCTTTTTACTACATTTACAAGTGGCTGTAAAAGACAAACAGTGGCAGCTTATCCTAAATGCTTGAAGCTGACTTTTTCAAGAGTACTCTTGCTTTCAAGAAAATTATGCTAAGTTATGACTTGATTATCTTTTACTATAATTTCAAATTCTTTCTTAAGGATTGGGGGCCTCATTCAAAACTCTGAGGAGTCAAGCATGAAACTTGTACAGATGTGAATGGTCTTTTCCCTAAGTTCATCTAAACTGTAATTTAGCTGTGACACCTCAAATAGTAATTTACCTGTGTAGGGAATCAATCATCCTTTTGGAAGGCAACCTCCATAATATCCGAGGCCAGGGGTCACCAGAAGCACTACAGTCCAAATGCAGGATGCTTCCATATGTTACGTCTGTCCTCTGAGGAGAGCTCCCAGTGATCTTGGCATTAGATGCATGCTTCTTCACCTGGAGTTGTATTGTTCTCCTGGCAGCTCCCACCATGTTAGCAGCAATGCACTCATAGGTTCCACTCTCCTTGGGGGAGACGTTGCGAAGATAAAGAGTTCCATTGGGAAAAACAAACAAATTCCCGTTGACAAACTGAGAAGGTCGGATTTGCGTGCCATCAGAGACCACCCAGCGGATGCTGGGAGAAGGTGCTGCTTTGGCCGTGCAGTGGATGTTAATACTTCTACCAAGGGGCAAAGAAATGTTCTCTTGCTTTTCCTGCTGGATGATGGGGGGTAAGGCTGCAATGTGCAGCCTCACTGCAATGCTGTCAGCTCCTGCAGCGTTGCTTGCTATGCATTTGTAAACTCCTCGGTCTGAAAAAGTTGCTTGCTTGATAGATAAGGTTCGATTTTCATGAAGCATTATCCTGCTTTCTGTGGTGGTGACTGTCTGCAAAATCTTCCTGTCTGGAAAAATCCATGAAATATGTGGGCTTGGGGTCCCACTAGCCTGACATTCCATTGCTATGGTCTCTCCAAAATAGACCGTGACATCTCGATAGCGGGAAAGCAAAATTTTGGGCTGGTGGGCTACAACCGTGAGTACAATGACCATTTTATCAATGCCATGCAGGTTCTGAGCTGTGCACAAGTACTGTCCACGATCCTGAAGTTGAACATTTCGGATAAGGAGGGTACCATTTTTCCAGACTTCAAACCTTTGTAACCTGGTGTTGGCTGTCATTAGAGCTCCTAGGAAGGTGAGAGGAAAGAAAGAAACAGAAAGTCAAAGGGCTTAAGACATACACCGTTGCATTGAAAAAGTCTTCTCTAAGATTTTAGATTTACTTAACAACAACTACAACTTCAGTGTATCACGTGACATTTCTCATGACATCTTCTGACACTCTCCATAGCTCAAATTAGTCTTTGTTTCTATTGCAGAACTAACCATACTAGCTTGCAAGTATGTACAGTGCGGGAACTTGTAAGGGCTTTATGCTTTAAGATTTCTTTTAAATCTTTACAGAATTTCCTTTTGCTTATGGAGATGACACACATCAATGTTTAAGGCAGCAATGCTAACAAACCCATACTCACAAGTGTTGTCATCATAAATTCTAATTGCTCTGAAAAATCAGAGTTGGCTGCTGTTCCCTCTTCAGAAAATAAACTCATAAAATGGTAGAGGTTTTCTTTTACTATAAGAAATACTACAAAATTATTTTTACCTTTAATGATTAGTTGCAATTAGTCACATTTTATCTATAATGATTAAATGAATCAGAAATTGTTCTTCAGTGTTTTGGACTATTCCTGCAATCATTACGTTTCTGTGCAACAAACCAAGTATCTGTACCCTTAAAAAAATCTATGGAAGAACACATTTTTCTCTCTCTTACCTGTAGAGACTTTTGTCCAAGTAATAAAAGGCTTGGGTTCCCCTACCGCATCACAAGGGATAAAAGCGTCTGATTCAGCAAGGGTGGATATGGTCTGAGACCCTTTTGTCACAATTTTAGGCCTTTCTACATGTATCCTGAAATTAGTGGAAGACTGAATTACAGTCAAATTGTGTGGCATAATGCCTCCCACATAAGGCACAGATGGAACTTTTTGATGACGATGATGGACACTTTTAGAAGGATGAACTGTAGTGGATATCTGTGGTTTTGTGTGCTGAGAGAGAAAGGTTGGAGGGGTAATCTTCAAAATTGCTGGTGGTGGTGATGTGGTGGTTGTGGCGTGCGGCACTGGAGGCCCTGGAATAGCTGTAGCTTTCTGCACTGTAATCCTGGTAGGGGAGACCTGGGCAACCTTCTCATTTGTGTCTTTCGGGATTGGTTGACTAGGGACCACTGGCTTAGGGTGCATATTTAAGTGAGGGAAAATCCTTGATCTGTTGAAAAGGAACGGCATTCTGGAACTGGGATAATACGGGATCCCTTGACTTGGCAGTCTTCCTGCTGTGCCTCTGTTATCTGGAACATAGTTATTTCCAAAAAATCTTGAATTAATACTGTATCTGTTCTGACCCTGATTGCTGAACTTGCTTGCAGTGAATGGATTTGTTTTGTGAAACAGAGAGGCTTGTGTTGGGGTAGTTGTTTCTCTCTGAGAGGCAAAAGATTTTTTGTCCTGGATGGTATGTGCTGCATATGCTGTTATCTCAGGTTTGTTTGTGTAGTGAAGAGGCTGTTGTGTTATAAAATAGTGAAATGAACCTTGTGTTACAATATATGGAGGCTTTACTGTGCCTCTTACTGGAACGTGCTTTGGAGGCACAACAGGCAGCCTTTGGTTTAGGCTTGGTAACATTCCAGCGGGTGGATGGGGAAGATTTCGATTTAGCAGTAAACTGTTGTTTGACTTGCTACTATACAACTCCTTGAATTGCTCCTCTTTCGACTGTGTGCTAATCCTGTTTTGGCTAGAGGAAGGAGTAGGGTGTGCATTCCGTCTTGAGCTCACTACCATTTTATCACCATCTGCTTCAACTTGTTTTACTTCTGGGAACCTTTCTTGATTGAAGGCATTACTTTCCTCAGTGGTATAATGAAGAGGAGGCTGTGAAGTGCTTGAAATGGAAGGGAGAAGAGCGGAAAGTTTTATAAATGGAATAAATGGAGTGGATGTAGTCAGAGGCTTTTCAATTGTCTGCAAAGTGGGATCAGGATGAAACACATGTGACATAGCTTCCTTTTTGTCCAAGGAAGGCTTTGTTCCAGTCGGAGAAGCAACAGATATCTTTGTTTCTCTAAGTGGAAAAGCCTGCGTTTCTGTTGTGCCGAAGGAGGAGGGTGAAGTAATCCTCTCATGTTGCAGAGGTGGCTCAGTTATTGCTTGTGTTTCTAAAGATAAGGTGGGATTCCATGGCTCCTTTGAAACTGAAAGGTCTTTAATAACTTCCACTGTGCCAACAGGAATACTTAAGTCAGTTGTAGTGGGATATATCAGCTGGAATGTTCCAGCAGTCATTTCATTAACCACAACTTCTGAGTCAAACAGGATATGCTCTTCTTGAGATTCTGGTTTTGTAGATGGAATCAAGCTGTTCATATGGTCAGGAAAAGTTGTTGTGCTTGATTGTTCTGTCTTAATATCCATAGTTTTAGCATCTGCTTTAATCCCCTTCTCCTCAGATATATTGTCTAATGAGTGGTATGTTGGCATTTCACTTTGCTCTGGTTTCAGAGGTGCACTTGACTCTGTTGTGGGAACTGAGTCGTGTATGCCATATGATGATAAAATCATGATAGGTGCAGTCACTGGAACTGCCAAAGTTTCAGGAGCAGTAAAGAGTGTCACATGTTTTGCTTCAGGTGAAAAAACAGTAGGCCTAAAGAAGGAAGTTGTGACCACCTCTCTGATTTTGGTAATTTTCTCTAAGACAATTGGATCAGTAACTAATGAAGGAGTGAATTCCATATGCTCCTCTTCCTTAGCCTGTATTTTGACATTGTTTTTAAGATCAGAACTTTCAAGAGTTGCAGAAGAAGTTTTGGTCACAGTTTCTACTTCAGATGTCCTTGGAATGATAGGCATTGCCTCTGTGGTTAAAATAACAGGGGGAAACTGCTTTGGTCTTTGTCGGATTCTGTTTGGCCTCAATCTCCTTCTCCCATATGGCCTTTTTCTAGCATGCTGAGTAACAACTGAAGGCATGGTGTTTCTATAGGGAGTTGTTAGTGTGGCCACAGTGGTCAGTCTACTGATGGAAGGAGCAGTTTTTATCCTCTTTGCTGTTTTATGAAGAGCATTAGTACTATGCAAAACGAATGTGGGATTTGGTTTTGGAGTAGCCAGGTTTCTAGGTCCTCCTCCCTGAAAACTCTCTGCATAACTGCTGGACATGATTTCTTGAGTTACTGTACTCTTGTGGGTCTCAGGTTCGTCCCTGATCTGAACCCTGATGGGTGTAACAGCTGGAAAACTTGTGCTTAAGTCTGTAATTTTTGTCTGACCTGTGGATACTTCTTTGTGCTGGTGTATCAAGTCATTGCTCTTTTCTGTAACAAATGGAGAAACAGATGAAGAAATGGTAGTAGTGCCTACAGAATCTGTTGGGATGATCTCATCCAGCTGAGAAGGTGTTAAAATTTCGGTGTCAACACTCATTGGATCCACTTCATTTAACGTCATACTTGTCTCCAAGACGCTATGAAGATCCACAGTCTGAGATTCAGCTAGGACAGTAGCATCAAGTGGTAGCTCAGCAAAAGCAGAGTGTTCCTCTGACACAGAAGATACAGTTCTACCTACATTTTCCACTGTGAATGAACTGCTCTGAGTATTAGGAAAGTTTGTTACAGTTGGTATGGTTAGAGGTTCTTCAGTGAGAGCATGGATATTTTCGTTGACTACAACTGAATCATCAGTCCTGACATCAAGATGCTGCTGGGCTTCGGGTTGCACAGTTGCAGAAACAGGACCCGATACAGGGATTTCTACAGAGTATACAGTTGAAGGTGTTTCTAAAGCCCTGTGGTCAGAGAAGGGTTCAGTTTCTGACCTCGTTAATATGGACTGGACTGAAAATGCTTTAGTGTTGTGGGAAACAGTGACTGAGAATGGCTCATCTTCACCCACAGGTGATGCATCAGCAGAGGAATCTACCACATCTGCAGGTGTCTCTGAAGGCGGGGGGCTGGCTACTGGATGTGGGACTGGAGTAGTTTTCTGCATGACTGATGGCAGTGCAGTTGTTAAAGAAATGGCTGTAGTTGTTGTTGTTCTAGCAAGATTCTTCCCGCGGACCTTTGCCAAAATGTCTGCCCAATGCTGTGGATTAATCTGCTTGCTTGCCATATTAATTCTCCTTCGAGATTCAAATACTCTCCGGCCTTCTGCAACATTGCTGTCTTGGGTTCTATCAGTACTTTTCCAGATTTTCATTTTCCTTCTGCCTTTCTTCCCCTTTTTAATTTGAGCCTCTGGCACCTGGTCACTCTTCTGTTTAAAGGATATTTCCCAGTCTTTCAGGCGGTTCTTTCTTCGTGGGAATTCATCCACCCCTCCTGTCCCTGATCCCTCTCCATCAGCTATGACCCGCCCTCTTGTTCTTGATGAACTTTTTGACCCTGGGCGCTTTTTTAGCTTTATCCTTTTAAATGACCTGTCCGACACCATTTTGTTTACTGTGACCCTTACAACAAACTGATCTGATCCCTGCTGATTGACAGCCACACATCTGTAATGGCCACTATCACTGACATGGCTTTTTGGAATAAGCAAAGTACCATTGCCCAACATATATCCTTTTGAAGAGTTTGATAAATCATTAAGTACTTGGCTGTTTGGAAGAATCCAGCTCAGCTGTGGCTCTGGGATGGCAACTGCATTGCACGGCAAAACTATTGGATCTCCAACATTTTTTTCAACTCTCACTACATCTGAATCAGCTATGTGAACAGCTGGAGGCTGCACTAGAAGTCTGTAAGGCATTATGTCCGCATCATCTCTCACTTGGGCAACACAGTGGTACAAACCACTATCAGTGTAACTCACTGCTTTGATTATTAGCTTGCCACTACTGAGAACGGAAAACCTACTGTCTTTCTGATTAAAGGGTGCCTGCAGTTTGGTCCCATCTGGAAAGAGCCACTGAATGGAAGGGCTCTCAGCGGCTTTCACACTGCAGCTCAGCTGACATTCTGACCCCTCCACCACGCTCTGCGCTGTCCTTGTGCTCTGGTTTTGCTCTATCATTACCCAGCTTCTCTGCTTCCTAGTGTCTTTGGTACGAATTGTCTGAGAAAAGACAGTAAAAAAAGATAGGACCACTTTTTTCCCTGTACTCTGGCGCCTGTTTAACTGGATATTTATAAGAGGTTGCATAACCCAGGAAGGCTCAGTCAGTATTTGAGCTTTTACACCCGTGTAGTAAAGAGCATCATAATCTGAGCCTTGCCTGTACCGATAGCTTATTTTAGGCTCTTTGCTGAGCATAAGTTCCCTCTCTAATTTGACAGGTACTTCACTGTAATAAGCTATAAGCTTCCACAATTTTTCATAGTTTTCTCGATTCATTGGACATTCAAAATCCAGTGAAACTGTAGCATTTATATCAATCTCCTGAGTCTGGATTTGATTCCACTGAATTTTGGTAGAGTCTGTTGGCTTTTTGATTTCACAGTTCAGGTGGACTACATTGCCATGTTCATCAGTCATATTTAGAGTAATGTTCCATGGAGAGGACTGAAGCTCTTCCAGAGGAATTTCATAACTGTCACCATCATCTTCATCTTGAGTGCTGCTATTTTTCCTCAGTGAGGACTGAATGATAGGTTTTCTACAGGAAATATCTTTCAAGTTTTGAATATCTTCTTTCTGCAGCTGTTTTGGGCTGTTGCACTGAGGACAGAGCTGTCCCCCTTCATAGGTTTTGTCCTTTTTGCACTTTAAAACACCTGCAAGGCAAAAAAGGGGAAGAAACAAAAGACAGCCAAGCTGAAGAACTCTGTTCTGTTGTTAGAGAACTCTCAAAAGTGCAAAATGGACCACATGAGGAACAGATTATGGCACACAACATGTTAGGCAAGGCTTTTGACATGGCACCTCTTTGTTTTCAGTAGAATGGGTGCCTGATTTTCAAACTGACCACAATTTCTTCTGACTTTAATGAATACTTCATCCTTTTGAAAATTAGATTCACTGCCTCTGAACAAAATGGCTAGAAATTGAAGTGTTCAGAGCAACATTTTTGAGTAAAAAGCTATGCTGTGTCAAAAAGTCTGCATCTGTACAGTGACAGCCTACCCATCTAACTTGCAGATCTGATGTGAAGAGAACTGGGTCCTACCAGCTTTCAAAAATGTAGCATTTGCCTGAGAAATGCTGGACTTCGTTATTAGATAATCCAGGAAGCTTTTTATTTTTCTTTATTCATTAACCACAGTACCGGCAATACACAAAACATTCTACTGTAACTATCAAAATCTGCTGACTAGTTCCTGCACTTACAAGCTATTTGTCAGCAGCAAAAAACCCAACAGTGTCACTTCTTTCCTGACCTCTGAAATCACTGTAAACTCTGTAATGATGAAATAAAAACTAAAACAGAGAAGGAGCACTAAAACAGGAAATGATAGCCTTGACTCCTCTCTTCTGTCAATGCCAGAAAGCCTCTCGTCTGCAAAGTAACAGTCATATATTTATTACACTGTTCTGCTGACTAGAATGTCTAATGTCCCCTTACATATTTAGTTTGGAAACATGTTGTAAATAAAATGTTTTCCAGTTATTCTCAGAATAAGTGTCATGCTGATCACTCCTGAGGAATGAGGGATCTTTGAATTAACAATATACGGGTGGGTTACAAGTCAAAATGCTAGAACGGTAAAAGAGTGGCAAAATTTCATACCATTTTTTAATTGAAAAATCTATGCTTTGCTGGTCTGACAAATCAGTTTTCTCGAGAAGTTCTCACAAATGAAGGATTTAACTGAACCAGTCTATCACTTGCAGATTCAAACATGAGGTTTCAAAGATCAGGAAAGCATGCTTCATGACAGAACTGGCCCACAATCAACTTGGCAGTGGCCACACTGGTCTGAAGAACTTTAATAACTCTGTCTGGACAGAATTCCCAAAAAAGTTAATGTTATATAAGGATACAAAAACTGTCACACATGAAAATTCCATGGATAAATTCTTTTCTCTTTCCAATAATCACTACCGCTGTAGTGTAAAAAGGGAATCAGTATGAAGAAGAGAAGGTTCCGGGGAGACCTTCTGGCGGCCTTTCAGTACTTAAAGCGGGCTTATAAGAAAGATGGGGATAGATTTTTTAGCAGGCCCTGTTACAATAGGACAAGGGGTAATTGTTTTAAAGTAAAAGAGAGTAGATTCAGACTAGATTTAAGGAAGAAATATTTTAGGACGAGTGTGGTGAAACACTGGAACAGGTTGCCCAGAGAGGTGGTAGATGCTCCATCCCCGGAAACATTCAAGGTAAGGTTGGATGGGGCTCTGAGCAATCTGATCTCATGGAAGATGGCCCTGTTCATTTCAAGTGTGTGTGTGTGGGTGGACTAGATGACCTTTAACGGTCCCTTCCAACACAAACTATTCTATGATTCTATGATTCTAATTGGATGAAAATGCTAACAAGCCAACACTGCACAAGGAAAGAAAGTTCATCTAATATTTCATTGTTATAACTTACAGTGCAACTTAAGTACACCTAATACGTATACTCATTCAGATCAAGGAGAGTATATAAAAATATTAAAATGTAAGTTAGCAAATATAATATCAAAGTTGGATGCCTCAAGTATCAGTTCAGGCTGTAACACTTACATTACACATTCAAGTATCACTCACTCTTGAAAGTATTGTCCTATATCTAAATGCAAAACTACGATGAATTGCATATTCCAAGATGACAAGACCCACCATCATCTACCATACATGCTCCAAATCATTATATAAACCTTGTGACTCCAGCACTCATTTGAGACATCTTCATTTGCAATTAAATGACAATTAACAGACCAGTTATTCTAGCAAAAAAAAAAAAAAGAAGCAGGACTGTAGGTGTTCTTTAAAATATTTAGAACAGATTTGCTCCATAATAAAAGGAAGTTGTGGTCAATGAAGAAACACAGATAGACATGAAGGATGCATATTACATAACAGCCTTAACATTAATAGCATTAAAGTTAAAGGACTCATCCAGGAATTTGGAAAGCTGATTTCCATTTCTTCCTTAGCCAAACAATTTCAAATCCAATGTTACCACCTCCCACGAGAGCACATAGTTACTAGCTTTGTTGGTTGAGAACAACTGCCAGCCCTTAATCAAAGGTGTACCACGGTGCAAAGGAACACACTAAGAGGTTATAACCTATCTCCTCCTTCCAGTTACAAACTTCACTATCACTTTTTCCATCTTGAATGTAATGGCTAATTCCTTTGTTGTTGAATACATATTTTTAGCTAGTGACACACAGCTGCTTCCTCTTAACACTGTTATTTAAGTACATGCATTTATTGAATGGTAATGGAACGTAACGTTGTACATAGACATCATGTAAATAATAATAGTCAGGAAATAACCAAATCATCCATACGCAAACCAGGAAAAAAAAAAATCTAACATTATGAGTTGAAGAAGCATTGGTATTTTTGCTCTTACCTCCGGAAACTTCATTCCATTCAAGGAGCCACTTTAAACTGCAGTCACAGGCCCACGGATTCCCATGAAGATAAAGATTTTCCAGCAGTGGCATACCTTGAAACATCCCTGCAGGCAAGGTCCTAAGAGCATTTTCAGATAGGTAGAGATGTCTTACTGTTGACAGTTTGAAATAATCAAGGACCATAAATGTTGAAAATGTGTTAGGGTGAAGCTGCTGGAGCAGATTTCCTTCTAAGTGGACCAGTCTCAGCGAAGTTAATCCATTAAAAGCATTTGGATGAATGAACTCAATTCTGTTGTGGTCCATGTGCAGTCTCATTAAGCTTGAAAGTCCTTGGAGAGTTTGGCCAGTTATGACTTTCAATTTATTGTAACTCATTTTGAAAACCTGAAAAAAAAAATAATAAAAGAGATTAATTTTGTTTTTTGATCTAAATCCAAACAGAATAGCAAGCAAGCAGAAGCTTTCCTCCCACACTCAAATATCCCTTGCACTGCTGCAAAATTATAAGCTGGCCAAAGAGGAAGAATACAACTGAGTATTAGCTGGCATTATCAGGTATGACATAAGCATAGATAATAGATCTCCAATGTATTTGGGGGGGAAATGGTATTCTAATCTTAAGAAAGGTACTACAAAAAACACTTATATTTGTCCTCTGTTCTTCATGGAAGTTAGAGTTTATGAAATTTAGGAAGATCTGACCATTACCTGTAGAGACACGAGATCTTTCAAAGCACCATTAGGTATATTCTGAATGTCATTTCCATGAATCATGAGCAATTCCAGTTTTGTAAGTCCTGCAAAGGAGTTTTCGTATATAGACTGTATACTGTTAAATCTGGGGAAAAAAATTACATGTGCAGTTACATTTTACACACTGACTGTCATGGACTGCAGATTTAAAATTAGTATAACCTAACTTTCAGGAAAAATTGGAGGGATCTTCATGCATTGCCAAAGGGCCAGAAATTACTGAAACATTCCTACAAGGCCAAGTATACTTAGTTCATGTTTACATTAAGACTTCTTTTAACTCAGTTTGCACCACTTTAGCCACAATTTAGGAGTAAGAGTAATAAATAGGCGCTTAAGTTCTAACAGTTGTCAGTCTGTTTTTCCATGCAGCTCGGTTTACGGAATGGTCATAAATTAACGGCCTGTAGCCAACCGATGATGCTATGGAGCCTGGCAAACTCGAAAGGGTGCAGTGTTGCCAAAACAGCATCTAACAATAAATGAATAAAGATTTGGAGAGAGGACATTAAAAATTGATATCTCCCAAACAGCACGAGAAGCAAGCAGTCCCATCCTGCTTCACTTACTGTTACAACAGTAATTGGCTACATGAACTAATTACATAAGATTTAGGAACTGACCTTGCAATTATGTAATTTGAGCCTAGAAATTCTTTTAGAGAAGCAATACAGAAAATCTACTCTTTGAAAACAATTCAGTTTCACTTCAGACAAATAAATCAGATTTTATTTGCCAACATGGAAGCCTAAAGTTTGGCAGCCTAGTTCTACATTTGGGTTTTCCATATGTAGACACAAAATTAAACATATGACATAATCCAGGCACGAAGTCTCTAAATTAAGCATCAAATTTTAAAGATTTTTCTTATTTTTTAACACTTTCTAGAAAGGAAGGGAAGAGATAACGAGAAATTAAAATACTTTGAATGTGGAGCAAATTCATTTAGATCTTCACCATGTTACCTGAAGATTCTGAATTTTCTAAAAATTTAGACTACTGTTTTGATATTTTTAGTCCTACTAAAGATCTACTAGGCTTATAGTAGTGATCCTAGTAAAATTTCTTATTTTAATATCAGCCTTTCTAAAAAATATGAACTTCTGTAACTAAGAAAATGTCCTAAATTATTTCCAGTTAGGAAAATAATCTTTACCTCTTAAACCTATAGCATCTTAACATAGAAATATGGTAAAAGCTTTTTTCCAGAATGAAAGAAAGTCAACGACAGATAGTTAAGACTGTTTGTTCCTGGGAAAGGACACAACTTGGACAATGTCATTTGTAGTGATGAAATACAAAAACAGGGAAGGGGTTCTATGCTAGCAGTATCAAATAATGTACCTTTATTAAAAAACAGCCAAAACACTTAAATAACTTAGAAACCTACATCCCATTATCAAAAGCAATTTAGGTACAGAATTTGCCATAGGATGTTGATGTATGGGGGAGAGGTGACTGTGAATATGTGTGGGTTTGAACGTGGGAGGAAAGGAAGGCATTTTTGCCTCAAAAATGGCATGAAAATACAGATTGCTGTAATACAGATTTACTGAGTAAAAGGGCATTGTGAGACTAATATTAGGCTTTAAGTGGATAAAGTGCTGGTGGATAGACATTTTAACTACAGAGAAGCAAAAAAAAAAACCCAGTTTCCCTACTGTCAGTCACTGCATGATCAATCACATCTTGCAGGCTTTGGGGCAGTCGGGGTGAGTTCATACCAGGTAGTGAGGCAGCTCTGCTATCAAGCAGAAGAGGACCGTGACTTTTGCACCATGGCATGCCACATAATGACTCTATACAGCACTTCAGTGATATGCAGCATACCAACCATCCCTGCCTTCTTGCCTCACAACCTGGCAGATAAATGAGAGCTGGCAACACCCTGGCAGACTAAAGTGAGTTGGAGTCTGAGCAATCTCTCCCCAAAACATTGATGTCTGATTATATTGTGCTTAAGTTCCTCGGGGGGGGGAAAAAAAAACCAAAAAAAACAACTCCAAAGGCAATGGAATAACTTTGGGTTTACTGTATTGCTTTAAGATATGCTATATCTCATCCTTCTCCAAAATGCTACGTGGCTACATTAGAGAATTTTACTCCTACTATATTTTTTTACATCAGGTATAATATTCATCATTTAGTAGAAATCCCGTAGCAGGTTTAATTCAGTATAGTTTTTTATACACTATAAAAGACTATGTATACCATTTGCCAGGAAGAACTGACACTGCGATATAAATGTATATTCAAAAACAACAGTAACTTTTCTTTGAAACATGAGGGTTACACTTAAACTTTCTCCATGCCGGTAACTGCAGTGTTTGAAGCACAGCACCTGCAAGTCACCACCCATCTCTGCAATTCCACTTAAGAAGTACGCGCAGAGATCCCAGTAGGCCGCGCGTATGCGGAGCATTCCAGGGTTCCTCACCGAGAACAAAAAGCTGTTTGCTATGAACCGCCATACGCACCCGAAATTGACTCTTTCCACGTGTTTCGCGATCCCTGCCGGCACGGCTGCCAGGGAGCGGAAGGTGCAGTGGACCTCGGTGGGGAGGTAGCAGGCGCAGGGCTGGGGGCAGCCCAGGGCGCCCGGCGGCAGCCCCAGGATCAGCACCACGGAGAGCGCCGCCGCCGCCCGCTCCCCCATCTTGTGGCGGCCTCCCCTCGCCTCGCTCCTGCTGGGTCGCCCGGGGAGGGGGGGGGAGAAAAAAAGAGAGAAGGAACGGTGATGCTTCAAATCCTTTCGAACAGCTTGGCAAACCTAGCGATGCTCTGCAGAAGGGCTGTAGGCAGTCATAGCAAAGGTCCGTTGGAAAGAGGTTTTCTTTCCTCCACGTCATTTGACAATTCAAAGTTAAAAAGTCCCCCGTAATTCAGTTCTGCTACCCCACTAAATACCTGTTCTGCTAAAGTCATGCTGTCTCTCCACGGCAATAAATGTTGTAGCTTTGCTCTGTGTGCCAAGGGTAGTACTGGTCTCACCTCAAAATTAGAAAACTTCAAGGGAAGCATCTACTTCAGTCAAACTGCCACGGCTCCCTCTACAGTCAACGCAAGAAAAAAAGGTACCCGTATTCACCTGAAGGTGCATGATATCAGGTATCTGCCTGATCGGATACCTAGGAACAGTACAAATCGGCCTCTTTAGGTCCCATAATTAGCTAACTCACCTAGCCTAGCTGCCTACTTTTTACACAGGCTGCTGACTTCCCAGAGGGTGAAATGTGGCTGAGCGAATCCCGTTCACAGCGTGTATGGGAAACGGCATCACTGAGAGAGAAGGAGAGCAAAAGAAAGAGTTGGCTGGCCATAGATCTGGACTCTGTCATCCTTTGCCACGCACTACTCTGCGATGCTGGGTGCGCTCTTCCTTTGCAACCTGAACCAGACGGGAGCTACGAATGAGCAGAATTGATAAAACTTGACAACTTTAGAAGCGTAAGCACAGACCTCAGAGGAAATGTAAGCAAGAAAGTTTATGTGTATATTTATAATCTTGCCTTGTCTATCAACACTCAAGTTCAGATTTTCACACCTGTGTGTCTATATCTGGATGGCTAGACACGTGCAGAGTCATTTAAAGACGCGCACTGTGCTAGAACAGACAAGAAAACACAGCTGTTACTGACCTTGAGCACTGATGGTTTCTGAAACCAAAATTATCTGTGTAGATATCTGATTGCAAGATTAAGCAGCCTAACTTTGGAGAAATGAGCTTGAAATATCCCTATTCTTGCCCCTGCCACCAGAAGAATTTGAAAGCTCTTCAGACTAAAGCCATACAAGAACGCAGGCTACTGTTAGTAACCGAATTTTAGTATCCCCGCTCTTGTGCAACAGGGTGACAACGACGGAAAGGCATTCAGTTCCACTAGCTATTATTAGTTCCACTGGTTATTGCTTTGAGTATGAAAGTCAGATTTCCTCGGATCTGCTAGCAACGAGACGCACATTTTTTTTCTCAGACCGTCATGTGCAAACCATTAGAGTTCAAAGGAGAGGCTCCTCGGGATGAGGAGGTTTCTCAAATATCTGCGGTCAAGTTAATGAGACATTTACCATTCTTTTACAAGACAAATAGCTTTTAATTTGGGTAAGAACATTCAAGTGCTGTTTTCCTTAACGTTCTCTTTAATGAAAACTCCCTTCAAACTACGTCCCACCCATTTCAGCTCCTTTTGGGAGGGGGCACCGCGTTTCCTGGCAGGAGGTGCCCGCCGAGGTTAATGGGAAATTGTGGCGACCGGTGAGGAGCTGGGGAAGAGCAGGCCGGAGCGGCTGACCCATGCCTTGCCCGGGTGTGGAGAGGCCGTGGCGGAGCACGGGGCCTTCACTGCCCCCGCAGAAGCCGCTCGGTCCCGGGGGGACACGGCGAGGCCGCGCCGGCTCCCACCGCCCTGCTGCCAGGGGGAGCCCTAGAGCGCCCCCCCCCCCCCC
>Ga0065711_1037998_pt1 | contig 19259 bp, 17 predicted proteins | sample Hoacrofraction12_FD_59098 | JGI IMG/M metagenome (GOLD analysis project Ga0065711, IMG submission 59098) | Hoatzin crop microbial communities from Cojedes, Venezuela - Epithelial fraction 12 v2 (version 2) | ecosystem: Host-associated > Birds > Digestive system > Esophagus > Crop | place...
CCCAGACCCGGCGGGCACACGGAGCAGATGCCCAGGTACCGTTTTCTGCCGGACCGGTGCTTGGGCCGTTGTTTCGTTAACTGGAAACCATTCAGCTGCGCGGACTGGAACTGGCGAGCTGTGTCCTCCCCAGCGCGAAGCCGGCGTGGCCCTTGGGAGCGGGGTCCCATCGCTGCGGGTCCACCGGGTCTCCTGTCCTGACTTACCCAACGCCAGCACGATAAATAAGGTTTTGTTGGTGGGTTTTTTTGTTTGGGTGGTTTTTCTTCCAAGCTGCTGAGCGGCGCGATAGAGAGGGCTGGGAGACCGGTGTCGAACGTGAAAAGAATTCGAAAGCTGGGAGCTCGGTTTCACGGGTCGCTGAGCGTCGCCGGCATGGAACAGAACTCCCCGCTCTCATTATTTGGAAAGACGCCGAAGCTGCTGACAGGTCTGAACCGCGATTTCTGGTTTTCTGTGGCGGTTGATGTACTTCACGCCCCGGCAAGTCCTTGCTGAAGGAAGCGTGGTGTTTTGTAAACGGATTTCACTTGCGTGGTGCGTTGTGCTGGATGGAGCAGCTGGGCCAGGGCTGGGTTTGGTGATTAGGAACCAGCAGAGGAAGGCAGCGCGGTAGCCGGTGACTTCATGGCCCCGTAAGGATTATTGCCTTGGTGAGTGGGCAGGGGGTTGGGCTGGGGGTGCCGGGTTTAGGCACCGGGGGCTTGCTTTGAACCGTTCTGATGGAGAGTAGGGCGCAAGCGTGAAGTGTTGCACTGCCGACGTGTTTGTGGAAGAGGGGAACGTGCCTCATCGATTCAACAAGTTTGCATGTGCAGGACTTAAAGAAATCTTCTGACTGCTTTCATCCTGCTGCTTGCTAAGCGAAAGGAGTTGCATTTCTATATTGCATACAGAATTCTCTCTGTTTTTTTAATACAGAAGAAAACTTAAGGATATGAAATGTGCAGAGGTTCTTCCAACAGTACTGAGCTCTGCGTTTTTCTGGTAGAGGAACAGCTTGAGCTGCAGCAGATCCAGTCCGGTAGCTGGGGAGCGCATCGCACCGCTCCGATCCAGAGCTGGCAGCAGACGTGGCTCCCTTCTTGGCAGTAATTCATGAAGGTTTCCTGTCCAGCCCTGCTCCTATCTGTCTGCTGCTGCTGAAAGCATGGAGTTTTATTAGTTATACTAAATTCCTCTTACTTACGGCAATAAACAGTGAATCAGTCAGGGTTTAGTGCAGAAAGGAGCTGGAGAAGCCCGTGAGTGGTACACCGAGTGCCTGCATTGGTCCCAGATCGGCGGCTGCTGTGCTCACGGGGTGAATCCATCGATGCTGAACACCCTGCGGGTGCTGGCGCCTGCCCAGCGCAGCCCCTGCTCCCCAGGGCGATGCCTCACAGGCTGGGTTCCCACGCCCCTGTGCCAGGCTGGGATCAGCGTTGCTGAAGAGCGGCTGTGTTGGGAAGGGGTTTGGTGGGGGCTGGTGGGCGAGCCTTGACCTGGCCTGTTGTGGGGCACATGGGAGAGTAAAATGTGTGGTGGGGATGACTGTGCTGCTTTTACTGAGAGTCACAAAAATCAGGAAATGCAGCCCAAACCTATAGTGTTCGTTAAGCCTCTTGCAGGGAGAGATGACATGAGGCATGCATGGAGATTGCAGAGGAGAAAAGCAAGAAGAAAAGCTGCTGGGATGTCCAAGTCATCCAGTTTCCCGCTGACATACATAGCTTAGTGTTTTCACAACCACCTCCATGGAGCAACAAGTTTATAACCTAATCCCAGGGCCCCTGGAGTCACGGTGCTTCCTCACCGTCAGCTGCTCGGGGCCAGCTACGAGTCGGGGTTCCCACTGCCCAGCTGCGAGGCTGATGGTGCAGTTGCTTCAGGTGCCGGGCTGGGCGAGTGGGCAGAGGAAAGGGGCTCTGCCCTAATCCCAGCCCCCCTTTTTGCTGGGATTTGGCAGTGCTCAGGCTGAGGAGGGTAAAATGAGCCCGTGGATCATCACAGCAGTGCCTGGGGGACTTGGGCTGCCCATCATCTGCCATGGCGATCCGAAGCACCGCAGCCGTGCGTGCTGCGCGGCCATTCCGTGCTTCTGCTCAGAGAAGAGTAGAAACCCAAATAATTACTTGGAAAGACAAAGTTTCCTATTTGCTTGTTAGTCTGTAATGGAAGCCTCAAAACTCTTGACCCTGCAAATGTATTTGTCTTTAGAAAAGGAAAACAAACACCCATCTGCCAGCAAACAGGAGCCGTATTGATTCGCGTGCTATGGTTTGCGCTGATAAATGCAGAGAGCGGTTCTCTGGCATGAAAGGCAGCTCGGGGTGCGAACTCCTTCCAGCCTGCTGTGGGTCACGGTGAAAGCTGCGGGTGTTGCTCTGTCCCGTGGGAATCTCTGTGTCAGGTAAATCAGTCCAGAAGTAGCTGTTGCCATCTCCGCTGGACGCAGCGAGGGGTGCCTGAAGGCACATCTGGGATTGTCTTCCTGCTTGGATTTGTTCCTGGCATCTACGTGCCGTTGGGTAAGTGACTTGCCCACAGGCAACGAAGGGTTCAGAGAACAGAAAGAACTGGCCAGGGAGGCACGCGATGGTATGGGAACGGGGAGAAGTGGTTTTCTAGTCTGGGAAGCCAGTCTTGGTTTGGGCAAATCATTCACAAATGATCCTGGACTCCAGCCATGGTTTGGCTTGGCTTGGCAGGAAGGTGAAGGATACGCTATGGATTTCAATGTGTTTGGCTTGTATGTCTCCTTTTTTTGATTGTTATTGTCTTTATGAGTCTTAATTTGCTCCAGGTAACTCCTTTTTCCTTCTCTTGTCACAACTGGCTGCCAGTATTTTAGCAGCTCTGTGTTCTGTGAGGCAAGCTTCCCATGTCTCTAGGCAAAGCACAAGATGGTTTTGCTGGGTTTCGCCTCTTTTCTTTGGGCTGTGCTCGTCGTGAGAGGTTGCCGGTACCCGGGTGTGTTCAATATGGTTATAGAAATACATTTCAGTGCCTCCAAAAAACTCCTTTGTTCTTTATTGCCAGAACCACTATGGAAAGCTGCTTTGCTGCAGGCTCGTAACTCGGCCAGCCCCTTACAGGGAAGGGATGTGAACTGGCCAGACGAGATCTAAAAACTCCCTGAACTCTGGGAAACTTCGGAATCGGATCTGATTCCAGATCTGCATGCCACAGCAGGAGCCCAGATCTGCCCCACACTACTGATGTTAGTTGGTTCCATGCTGTTCTCCAGCTGGAGACGATGCTTCGACATTGTTGTTGTGGTTTCTACCAGTCCTCTTCCAGTAACACAAAATGGGCCATCGAGTTCCAGTTCTGTGAATTGCCCGTGAGAGCTGGGCTGAGGTGTGACGTCTGCCCTGCAGCACTTTGCAGTGGCAAGTGAAAAACCGCCAGGCTGTGCGGCTGGGCGAGCTGAGTCCCCAGGAGAGCGGCCGTGCGTCCCGCTGCAGGCAGGGCTGCCGGTGGGATGGTGGTGGGATGCTGGGCTCCGAGTCCGTCTTGGGGAGAAAACTCTTGAACCGCTGTGAGAATGCGGGCACGTGTTTCTTCCAACCTACCAGCCTTCTCGCAGGCTTCTGTCACGGCTCTGTCAGAGGAGAGGATGTCAGCATGCTGATCAAATGTCTGTCTGTCCCGCTCTCGATCTCTGGCCATGTCGGACTCGATCTACTCGGCAAACAACAAGCACATCACCATCCCCTGCCCTGTTTTAAAAAGCGTGGTGAAACCCGCCTCTGCTGCCTCGTCTCTTGTCAAAGAGCGCGGTGGAGTCTCGCTGCCCGAAGGCGGGCGCTGCCTGGCTCAGCATCACCGGGGCAGCGGCTGCACCACGCAGCTTGTTCCCGGGATTTCCAAACCTGTCCTCGCTCCGCTCCGGCTCCTCTCGCCTGCCGTTTCCTCTTCGTCTCTGGGTTCTCCGGGGTCGGTGCCAAGCCTGGCTACGGATACGGAGCGGTGACGAGGGTCCTGATGTCTGGACCAGGTCCTTGGCTCGGTGGAGACTTCTGCTTCTAGGAGAGCGTAGCTGCCATATCTACTTTATGTGACCCAAGTTTTGATGAGCAAAAGGAAATGTCTTGTCTTGCTGAGCAGTGCTGCTGGCCGGAGCAGTGGTGTTCAAAGGTCCAAGATCACCCTGAGATGCAGGTTCATCCAGCTCTGGACAAGTAGGGAAACGCTCCTCTGCTTTCTGTTGCTGGTTCCTCTTTTCCTCTGCCGAGCGGTCCTTGCCTTGTCTTTTCTGAGGAGCTCTGGAGCTGTGGGGAGCAGGCAGAACGCGCCTTGCGCTGTGGGGCAGGAAGGCAGATTCAGGCCAGTTCAGTCGGGGTTAAACCCCAGAAATCAGGGGACTGACCTGGAAGCAGTGGGGTGTTTTCTTCTCGAAGTGATTGTAGTTACATGCTCCATTTACAGTTACATTCATTGAAAAATCTGGCCCTAAATGAAACCAATCTCCTCTGTGCTGTGATTCCTTTTCCATACCACAGTCTTTGTGTTTTCTCTTTCTTCCTTTCTAATTGGGAACCGTTTGGGACCTTCCATTTAATCCTGGACTTTCAGACCGATGCCTGTTTCTGACCTTTAAATAAAAGGGTTAATGCTGCGATTCCCACTCTCAGCATTTCAGTCCTAATCCCCTCTCTCGTGCCTTGGAGTGCTGATGGGTTCTGCCTGGAGCAAAGCAGACGCCCTGAGACGGGATTTCTCCAACAGTGCAATCTCCAAAACCGCTCCAGCCTTTCAGTAAATGGCAGGTCCAGCAAGGTGCAGAGCCTCGTAATGATTCCTGCAAAAACACTGCTGAATCTGCAATGCTGGTTTTTTTAAAAAGCCCTCTTTTCTCTAGGAATCTGAAAAGCTGTAGGGAGTTCTCCAATGATGTTGCTGAAGCGAGTCCTGCAGCAACAGGGCCTTTTCTCGAGCATTACGTGCACGAAGCAGGGCTGACTTCCCACTGCAAGAACAGAAGCTGACCGTCCTCAAGGGCAAGCTGCTTTTTTGTAGTTTGTTTGTCCAGATCCACTGAATTTGCCACCACCATGCAGTTTACTGGGGCTTCTCTGAAGAGCAGAGACAAATTGTTGGGTAGTGGGGTTTGAGGGATGCGCGACACGACGCCACTGACCGCTGCCAGGCTCTGACCGAGGGTTCAGCTCCGGTTAATTTTCTTGCCGTGCATTTGAGTGCACGCATTGATGGTTTCTGAAATTCATCACCTTGAGTCTCATTCACCCTCCCCCGTGAGTCATTCCTGCCCTGAGATTCATACAGGTGCCTGGAGGCATTTTTCTCCTTGCTGAATGTGTTTTGTTCTGGGTAATATTTAACTGCTCGTTATGCGTCCGTCCCTCCTGCCCCTCACCCGCGCGCTCCCAGCGCCACGCACGGTGCCTGGGACCTTATCGGTGTGCGGTGGGTAGAGCCACCGTGTTGCAAGCAAAGAGTCCGGATCGTGTCGAGTCTGGGGAGCCCGTGGGGGCTTTGGGCTCCTGCGACGCTTTGCACTTGCTGCAGGTCATCGCTTTTTGAGTGCGCGAGTGAGGGTGGGTTTTCTTCGCCCGCGCTGCAGGGAGTCTTGTAATCCACCCGACTGCATTTTTCATTCCCAAATCAGAGCTTAATTATGCTGCTAGGCACTGGTGGAAGCTGCTGAGAAAGAAATATGGTTCTGCTGATACCCCTGTGCACAGAAGGGGCTTCCAGCTCCTGCTGAGCCCAGGCGATGGGGATTGGCCACAGGCTTTGTTCTGTGCTGTGAGCTGGCTGTCCCTCGTGTTGGTTTTCCTGGCTGAATCGTGTGCCTGTCAGCTCCCTCCAGCGCAGAAGCAGCGTGTCTGGGATGCAGTGGTGTAGCGATACCAATTTGCTGTGAAATGCAATACAGACGTGCATCCGAGCCCCAGACTTACTGCCCAGGGGACGTATCCCGGATTTCCAGTGCCACCACACTCTGAGCTGTTGAATCTGTGCAGCGATGGCTGAAATGGAGGATGCCCAAGTACCAATGGGTAGAAAACTCTTGGTATCTCAGCTTGGACAAAGCCTTCCAGTAGAAGAGCACATCTGAGGGGAAAAATGACGTGTGGTCATCTTGGCACAGCGCAGAGATCTGTGAGCTAGCTCTGGCCCCGAAGGAGGTACCAATCGCCAGCGTGTCGTGCTGCGCCGTTAGAAACGGCTTTCCTGATGGCAGGGGCAAACCAAGAGATGTTGCTGGCACTGCCTGAGCCTTGGAGACGGCCCCGTGACCCTGGAAATCGGTGTGCTCAGTCGGTGCGTTGTTTTGCTTGAAGTCTTGAGACATGGTTCTGTGTTGCTGGGAAGTCAGGAATCCTTTCTCCAAAAAACCAGACCAAGCAGTGTTATCACACCTTTCCCTCTGCGTTATAAGAAGGTGGATCCCGCGAGACTTATTTGCAGCTCTTGATTACGCCACTTGTAGCTGATTAATTTAGCATCTTGTGTGTGTACAGTCATAAGTTAAAAATGTAGGATAAGAGCCTCCTCGTAATAGTTAAAAGAAGTTGCCGACAAAAGAAAACCTCTAGCATTCCTTTCAGGAATAAGCTGCAAAACTGCTCCCAGGTCTCTCTTGATATCTGATGCACCATCTGTGCATTGAATGTAAATGGTAATTTTGTTTTAAAATGTTATTCCGCTTCCTCTTAAATGAATCACTTCAGACCTAAATAATGAAGTAACTCAGTCTTCTGCAAATGCAGCCATTGGACCGAATGATTTAGTGTAAATGTCTTTTGAAGAGCCTTATGATATAATCACAGCACGTTAAACAGGCCGTTTTCTTTTCATTAGTTTAAAATTTCAGTTTTGTTTAGCGTTTCTGGATGGAGGGGTTTTGATGCGTCCCGATTTCCGCGGGTCTGCCTGGAAACTGAGACAGGCAGTAGAGCGTGCCTGGGTCCGGGGTGGGAAACCCCAGACCACCGACCAGAGCTAGTGGGAAGCTCTAGATGACGCCTACGGTGTTTGTCAGTGAAAGAGGGGGAGTTAGGGTGTTTAAAAAATAAAAAATTCAACAACAGACATCTGAGCTCAGCCTGACAGACCCCGCTGAGCAGTTCTGTAACCCGATGGGAGGCTGCGTTTGAGCAGTGCAAGCTCTGAGCTGCAGGAGCTTCAGCCACCAGCGTGGAGGTGGCACGGTGGGGTTTTTCCATTTTAAGATCCTGGGTTGGACATATATTTCACAAGTGTCTAAGCAAGTCTGCTGATCTGAGTGTGCCTTAGATCCTGGCCTGTAACCAGTGGGAAAATACCTCTGGCTTGTTTTGCTTCTGTATCCTGGCTTGTCTGCGGTCCTACCCTGAAGGGTCTGGAATGGCTTTTGTGATGTGAATGCACTTTGCTGAACGTGGGGGAGTTACTGTAGTTCCCGTGAATAAATGCATTCACACAGAGGGAGAGGAGAAATGTGTGTGGCCCAGCTTTTCAAGGCAGAAAATGAGAATTGGGAAATCTGCAGTTCACAGACTGGTTTAGTCATTGCTCCTGGGCAAGTCGGTGACAAAGTCTATCTGGTTCCAGTTTCCAGGCACGGCTTTGGAAACAAGGGCGTTCCTTTCTGGGGACCTGTCTTCACTACCTCAGTCCTTGGCACCTCCGGGAGCTGAGGGGATTTAGCCCCTCTCAAGACAGAAGCCACGCAGGTAGAATTACTGGGGTTATTTTTCTTGGTGCTGCTGCTGCACAGCAGAGTTGCCTGCGGTTGTGTAACTTTCTCTGCCTTGGCAAAGAAATGAAATGCTTTTATTCTGTGTTTTAACAACAGTGAAACCTGGAGAGCTCGTGCCAGAACCTGAGACAAATGCTTATATAAAGGCGCTGGGCTGACAGCGGGACGCGTGCTCTTACACAGGCTCCGTACAGAGCAGGGTTGGTCGCCGGCAGCCACGTTCATGCCTCAGCTCCCGCGAGCCAGTTCGAACCTGGGTTTTTCCCTCCCTTGTAGAGGTAAATTCAGGCGCGTTCAGGTCTTGCTGAAGCACGTTGTGTTTTTATTGCTTTCTGGAATGACAGTTTGCCTCAAACCCCCAGCGATGTTCCCAGTCCTCGTGGCTCACGATGCTGCTGGAAGGGGAGCGCGTGGCTGCACTGCCGCGGGGCTCTTTGGATCGAAGATGGACGGTTTGCCGATTCACGGGGAGCTGCAGCTGAGCTGGCCACTCTTAGATACGAGCCTGTTTCCTCTCTGTGCTGTGCCGTGAGTGCTCAATTGATTCCCCTGCTGCTGGACGACAGCAGGGAGCAAAGAAACGTCGTGGGTTCAAACCACTCAGCGTTTGCCATGAGTAGGCAAGGTGAACCTTGTTGCGATGACAGGGAAGGTCAAGCTGCTGGGGTGGAGGCAGGAGCGGAGCTGAAGCACCCATCTGCTTCCTCGGGGCACTGCTCGCAAGCCACGTCCTTGCTCTTGAGCCCAGTTACTCTGAGGAAGGGAAGAAAACTTCAGACGTGCTTAGAAGGATGAACTTCCCCCTTGGACGGGAGGGAGTTTGCTGCCTGGGGTGATGCGCGAGCCGAGCTGAGCCTCAGACAGACGTGCTGTAGCACAAAGGCTCTTTGGAGCGGTGGGGGGGTGGATGTGAGCAGTAGCTGACTCCTCGGCCTCTTCTTTTGCAGGATAAAGGGTGCTGATGGGTCTGTGGCGTGGATTTCTCGCAAGAGAACAAATCTGAGATTCAATCAACTGTCAGGGCGTCTACCACTCGTGTGGTAGAAAGTCCTTCCCCTCTTATTGCGTAGGATCTGACTGCCTCGTGGGCTGCTTTGATGTCATCTTGGCATTTGTCTATGAGAATTAGTGCTTTATACCTCTGATAATTTGCCTCTCCTCACGCAGCTCTAGCACCCTGGTAGTGTTCATGTAAGGTCAGCTCTCGGTGGCCTTTTGATCCTGTAGATGGTTCTCACGTGGCACTGCTTCGGACCTGCTTGTTTACATCTGCAAGAGGACCTGAGGGAAGAGGATAGCCCAAATTCCAGTTTATTTCTAAATATTCTAGAGAATATTCGCTTTCTTAGCATCTGTCACGGCCAGTATACTGAGAAAGAAAACCAGAAATCCAGCGAGCTGGTACTGGGTTTTGTTGTCCCGTTCTTTGGTGTTCCTTTGTGATTTAAGACTCTGCCTTGCTGACATTTTTGGGAAGGGAATCAAGTCCCAGAGCAGCAGAGCTGGCAGTTGGTGCGTTTGCTTAGACCTGGATAAGTAAGGAGGGAAAAATCACTTGGTGTTCAGCCTGTGTTTGGCCACAATATAAGATGAAAATACTCTCGGTGGAGCTGTGCAGTTGGAAGGATGGATTAATGCTCTAGTCGAGCTTCTGGGTCAGAACTAGTACATATTGCTGCTGGAGAAACAACAGCTGACTTTGCAGCTAGTTGAGAACCTGCAGCACAGCTCGATGCAGAGACCACTGATTTTCTGGGCGGCAAAGCGCTGAATTTGTGTCTTCCCAACCAGCACCTGCCTTCCCTGGCAGGGAGCGGGCTCTGAAGTCCAGCTCTCCTGGAAAAAAACTCAAACAAGCCCCTCTGTTCCCCGTCCCCCACTCCTGTAATCGCCAGGTGCCGCAGGAGCCGCTCGAGCTCAGCTCTGATCCCCATCGCGCCGTAAGCGAGCGTGGCCGTTCAGCTCGCGGTCCGACGGGGCTGGGGGAGGCAGGAAGGCTGTCTCAATGGGGGCATTGCTACCACTTGCCAAAACAACCTCTATGCTGTATCTGCAGAGGTGTTTTAAATAGAAACGTGCCCACAGCTGAACTTTATGGAAACATTTCCAGCTCCGTAATATGGGGATGCAAAAATAACGAGCGGTGTGTGTCCCCACCCCTGGTCCTGAGAACCTCGGGGGAATGAACGGCTCTCAACGCCCCAGGCAGGTGTGTATGCGCGGGGGGGGGGAACTGGGTGCCGTGTGTCATAAAGAAAGAATGTCCAGTGACTGCGGTATCAAAGTTCATTTCTCCTCTGCTGTTACATAGCTTTTATGGAGCACTCTTGATTTTCCAAATGTTTTTCTACCCAGAGTAGGATCCAGCCTGCAGTACCCTGGGGCAGGTTCCCATGGGTTTCACTGGACATTGCTGGGTCATTGAGCCTCGCCGCACAGGCTGGGTCAGGCGTGACCCTGCTGATTCAGAGCGGAGGAGCGGAGCTGAGACCCGCTGTAGGTAAAGCGGCAGAACCCAAGGACCAGTACCTCCCACCCTAGCCTGAGACACAGACCTCGGACCTCTTTACTTGCTACAAAACACAGAAAAAAAGACTGGATGCATTTTCCAAATTGCATCTTGGATTGTTACACCCTGTTGGATAAATTCATCCTTCTTGTAAACAGGCGGTTTCACTGACAGCAATAAAAATTCTTCAGGTCTAGGTGACTCATGCACAAAGAGCTTACCATTACCAAGGTGGGTTGAACCAGATCAACGTTAATAAGTATGAAAATTACACAGCTTAATATCGAAATACTCAGCCTTCTTTGTCTGGGTTTTTTATTTTGGTAGCCAGAGGAGGAGAAAAATGCTTTTTTAAATCTGGAATTTGTGCTCTCCTAGTTAGGAGCAACAAAGTAGAAGTTGGATGTGGCTTTTTCTGAATTTTGTCCATAGTCAGAATCCTTGCTCAGCTTTCCCCGGGCTGCAGTGTGAGGGAGAGCCGCTTCAGCCTCTGCTTGTCCATGGTACAACCTTCCTGCACGCCGTTTCAGATGCGTGGGTGGGAGAGAGCTGGGGACAGCGCTGTCACCTGAGCTTCGGTGCCTCTCATGGTTCCTCCAAGGCGAGCGTAAATCCTTTCGCTGTGCTGTACAGTAAGGCCGAGCAAACTCTAAACGCAAAATACTTCTCTTGGCATGGAAAGATCTACAACTACAGGTGATGGTCATGTTGCTGAATTAACTTGGCCTTGCCTAAACAAAGGAATCATTCAGTCAGAGGAGAATGACCCAGTTACAGGCTCAAGATGGAGTTATTTTTGTTTTTCTAAAGAAAAAAACCCCAACCTCCTGAACTTAAGAGGATCGAAGTATTTGCTGAATCGACCTTGCAGTTCTGGTCCTTCATACCCAGGCAGCCATTGACCTGTTCCCTTCCTGCCGGTTACTGATCTCTCGCATTCCTCGGGTGTCCGTTAGCGGAGCCTCCCCAGTCCCCATCGTGTGTTGACTCGGCTACCGGCCTCCCCGCCCCGAAACAGCACCCTGCCTGCCGAGAGCCGTCAGACCTGTCTCCTCCGTGCCTCCCAGAACCGTACCCTGCCACGTCATGCGTTTGGTTCGCTGGATGCCGCTTGGCAGAAGCGGTTAGGAAGGCCTCAACGAGAGGGAAGGGAAGGGAGGCTGCCTTTCGCATCGGCACTTTGCTTTGTTACTGACTGATTTCTCTCCACTCAGTAATTTTCTGGCTGTTCTATATCTTGCGCTCTGTAAAATCAAAGCCACTGAGAATGTGCCACAGATCTGCAACATCCCAGTGGAGCAGAACAGAGCGGAGCCCTGGCTGGTGGGCAGCGCCTGAAACGGGAAACTCAATTCCAGTAGCAGATATCGAAGAATAATTCAATTTTCGATGGATAGTTTGAGGGTATTGGCTCTCTGAAGCCGGGAGCTGAAGTGGTTTCCGAGGTCTGCTGGCAGTGGTATTCACACCTTTCTCAGGCTGAAGGAGCCTTTTAATGGCTAGGGTTACTAGTCACACTTAGAAAACATTTGGAAAATGCTTATAAAATCAGTAACATACAGGCTGCCCTTTCTAGATCTACAGTTTCACCCTCCCAAAATGCAGGAGCGGGCATCTTTTCAGCTACCTGCTTGCAGGCTTGTCCTCTTCCAGTAACAGACCTGAAGCGGCACTGGCAGGAGCGAGGCGCTCGCCTGAGCTCGCATCGACTTTCTTCATGGTCACATTGCAATATTTTTTTTCTGTCACGGGATAGCCGCTGTTTGTCATGTAACTTTTGGAGCTTCAAGTTCGGGGGTTAAATGGTTTTTCTTCTCCGTGGTAGATGAATGAAGCTACTTCAAATTCTATTCTGTAACGGAGTTTTTAAACCTTTCTGTGCTGGCTTTTTTCCCTTCCTTAAAGACGTATTACTCTTCATGCTTATTTGCTCAGGGATCTGAATTTCAACCTGAAATTATAAGTTTAAATCCTAAAGCATTTCAAATATATATTTACCCCAAACTTGTATAACAGCAATAATATATAGGTAACAATGCATTATTGTGTTTATATCTTATTTTATCCTATTAATATCGAGCGGCATATATTTTAAGGCAAATTGCTCAAGACTAGATTGTAGCAAAATTTCCATTGCCTTCAGCGGGGCCAGATTTTCACCACAAAGAAGAACCCCAATTCAATGAACCTGCACTTAGTGAGCTCCAAATCTGTAATTGGTAGTTGCCTAATTATCATTGAATTGTGCTGTCAAATTTTGGTTGATATTTTATGATCTCACTCTTCTTTTTTTCTTTTGTAGCCAAATCAAGATGACGACAGCCACGCCCCTGATCAATAATACTCAGTTCTCAGTAAACATGACCAAGTCTCAAGACCAAAGTCTCTATCAAAGTAAGAAAAGTAGTGGGGTGGTGGCTTCTTTTGTTTTTCAGACGGACCTTGACCTTAGCAAACTTCAAACAGTATAATGGCAACTTTGTGAATAAGACTTTTTTTCCTTTCTGCTTTCCTGCTAGGTTCTGGAGCAATAGTTGCTGCCATCGTAGTAGGAGTGATTATTATTTTTACAGTGGTTCTGCTCATATTGAAAACGTATAACAGGTATGTGGCTAAGTTCTGTACTTCACTGAGGCAAGACAAGGAGTACTGCATCCAGCTCTGGAGCCCCCAGCATAAGAAGGACATGGATGTGTTGGAGCGGGGCCAGAGGAGGGCCGCGCAGATGATCCGAGGGCTGGAGCACCTCTCCTCCGAGGAGAGGCTGAGGAAGTTGGGGCTGTTCAGCCTGGGGGAGAGAAGGCTGCGGGGTGACCTTAGAGCAGCTGCCAGTGCCTGAAGGGGACGACAGGAAGGATGGAGAGGGGCTTTTCACAAGGGTGTGTAGTGATAGGACAAGGGGGAACGGCTCTAAACTAAAAGAGGGCAGATTTAGATTAGATATTAGGAAGAAATTCTTCACCATGAGGGTGGTGAAACAGTGGCACAGGCTGCCCAGAGAAGCTGTGGCTGCCCCCTCCCTGGCAGGGTTCAAGGCCAGGTTGGATGGAGCTCTGAGTAACCTGGGCTGGTGGAAGATGTCCCTGCTTGTGGCAGGGGGGTTGGAACCAGATGATCTTTAAGGTCCCTCCCAACCCAAACCATTCTATGATTCTAAGATGAACCAAAATCGCTGTTAGGTGTGCTCTCCCTTAGCAGACCGTTTCAGTATTTGCTGCTGACAATTTCCGGGAGAATCTAAACTACAGCGTGCTTGACTGAAGTGTCCTGAATCTCACCGTCAGCGTTCTGTGATTGAATTGCTTGGCAGCAGAAGGAGGTTCCTGATGGAGGATGGTTGATGGAAGCTCTTTTTAGGGATTCCTGTTGACACAGGAAAGGTCTGCTGTGTGCATCGAGGCTGCCGGAGAGGAGCTCAGTGTCTCGCTTTGCAGGGCGTGGGTTTAGACTTATGTGCTCTAGAAGCACTGACTTGACATTTAGTATCTTTGGAATGAAATGTATTTATATTGACTTTCCAGTAGGTGTTCGATGTAACCCGCTTCTGCGGGAACCTTCCCAATGCTGTGTTGAGAGACCACAACGCGTGCCAGCTCTGATGACAATTTCATTTTTGCCTCTACAGACGCATGAGAGTGAAGCGGGAGCTGGAACCCAAAACCAGCAAAACAGCAATGCCGCCTGCGTTAGGGCAGAACAGCAGCAGCCTGTCTCAGCATCCTACAGTGACTTTCATACCTGTGGATATTCACATGCAGAACAGGTAACTGGCACCGCCCGTCCTCCCGGCGAGGGAAGAGAGAAGGAATTCTTACGTACATGGACCTGGGACTCCTCAGCAAAGCGACGCTGCGTTTGGAAGAGCAACGAGCTGTTATTTCATCTATAGATTGTAGCTAATCCTGCTTTCTCTCTTTGGGAGGAAAGAGAAAAGGTCTGGACACTTTTCGTATGACCGAAATCAACTGGTGGAGGCGTAGAGATCATCAGAAATGTGGTGAGCCTTCTGACAGAGTTCTGGGTACGGAGAGTCCAAATAAATCAAGCCCGGTCCTTGGAAGAAAAGATGCATACTCATATTTTGTGGAGCTTTTGCTTACTCAGAGAGTTTGAGCTTTTTCTGTTCGGCAATGACTGATGAGAAACTGGAAGAAAAATTGGGACATGCAAGCTACAGGTTGAACCTGGGTTTGCTGTGATTTACATGAAACAGGTTTGTCATCTGTTTTACACATGATGAATAGTACAGGAAGTATCAAAACCGTATTTATCTTTACTTACCCTTTGTATCTTTTCCAATGCCACGTATGTATGGTTTGAGATAAACGTTACTTCTTATTTTCAAGTATTTAAAAAATATTTCTATAAACTTGGTAACCTGTCCATTTCCACACGAACTCCGCATCGAAGGGTTTTCACTCTCCCGCCAAGCATGGCTTTAGGGTCGTTACTGGGGTTGCATTGGAATGTTTTGTCCTACACAAAATCTGAGAAGTTCTTTAATAGAAGTAAACATGGAAAGGCAGGATAAAGCACGTGAGGCTTTACACAGCTAATTTTGTACAACTTGCACCCTGAAATAGTTTCTTTTCTAATGCAGATGAGGCTTGAACTATTTTTAGATTATTTTTTTCTAGAAAGTAGTGAAAGTGATGTTGTTTTGCAAGTGTGATGACGGTGGGTGTACAGTAATGCAACAAAGAAATTCCCAAGGATGTTCACAGCCCACTGAGAGCGAACACACAGCAGCGTTGTCAGACGTTGAGTGGCCGATTGTCCCCGGCGTGTGTGTGAAATCCGCCCTGGAGCACTGGCTGACAGCAGAGATGGGAAGGGTTAGGAAGAAGCTGAGGAGCTAAACCCTGTTTTAAACAGCAGGACATAAGGCTCTGAGAAACAGCTCCGCTCTTGGACACGTAGATCTTAAACGTTGCAGAGCCACTCAGGTGAGTGGCTGGAGGGAGCTGGAGCGAAGACAGCGGTAACGCTGGATTTGTGGTGTTGTGCGTGTCTCACATCAGACCCTGCCGGCGGTTCGCTCCAAGCTGCGGTGGCCTTCGGAGGGCTCCAGCCTGTTTGTGGACCTTAGTAAAGCTCTTCATAGGGTATTTGAACTCCTGTTTGGGACCTGGAGACAGAGGGGTTACTTTTGTCCAACTGAACTGATCACCGAGAGCCTCCAGCTCTAAAGCTTTTTGTCCTGCAGCGGTTCGCTCGCTGTTCTTCACAGTACTGTCAGGCGTCACCAACAGTCGCATGCTTAAATCACACCGTGCCAAACCAAAGCCGACCGTTCTCAGAGTAACGTGCTGAGGGGCTGGGGCGATAAGCTGAGATATTTTTTCCAAGATGTGAAGCCATCTCTTGCACAGGTCATTTTTACTAACTGGTATTTTTGTGCAGAAACTGAATTCAATTACTGTGCAGTTTTTTGGAGCACAGTTTGAATTCCAAACTAAATATTAAGACAGCTGTTTGTGAAGTTTCTAAATCTCATTGTAAATATTTTGCTGGTTCTGGTTCTCTAACTTATTTTTTGTGGCAGGAATGATTGATATAATCATTCAGAAGGGACCGCAGATGCCAATTTTTTTTTTTTCTAAAAATATAAAGGAGTTGGCCTCTTGTTTTTGTCTCTGGCCAGCTAAGGATGTTTTCTGAGCAGGTTCTACTGTATCAGAATCAAGACCTTTAGAAAAGATAAGCCCCATCTTACTGTTATTTTTTAGCATTACCAGCCAGACCTACTCCTAGCAAATTTTGTTTACTTTCCATTTAAAAAATTTAAAACCAATGAAGTTCACTTTGCTTCACTGGAGGAGAGTAAGCAGTGCTACTGTAAGCAATTCTAGATTGGTAGAATTACTGTTACTGGCAGGAAAATAACTGCTTTGACCACACTAGCATTGCTCAAGCTGAAAAGTTCAAAGCGTGCTGTTTTACCAGTAAAATTTGCCTTATATTGGCACAGGCTGGGAGGCCCCCACAATCCATTCTGACTCCTGTCAGCAGAATCCAGAGTTTATGCTGACCAAGCAAAATCACCTTCTGAAGAAACAAAATTCACTGTATTTCCACAGCACTAGCACTGTAACACTTGTGTGATTCGCTGGGGGTTTTACAGTTTTCCAGGAACAATCCCATTCTGTCCTCGTCCTGTAACAGTAGCTGCTTCAGCGCGGGTTTGACCTGCCCTGTCTGGGCACTCGGCTTCTGCGTTCAAACCTCTAGTTTTTGGAAAAAGCTCCCCTTCAGCTGCCTTTGCATCCAGGCTTGCCGTCAGGTCAACCCGCTGGTTAAAAAAACCCCCACAAGTGAAAGCTGATACTGCAGATTGGTCTGTTAAAGAAAGCCAAGCCCTTGGAGAGAACAGGCAGTGGAAGTGCAACGCAATAACTGATTCACACAAACTCCTTCTGGATTACCCGTGAAGCTCTGCAAATCGGCACGGAGTGGAACCCTCAGGGGCACAGTGTCTCCGAGAGCCTTTTTGCTCAGCGATGTGCTACAAGCAGCCTTTCTCGTTCCTTACTCTGATCTTTGGTGAAGTTTCTCTCTTTACAAAACACCAGCGGGGCTGTGTTCAGCAGCGACAATGAGAACATTTGGTCTGCAAGTCATAAAATATCCCTAAAAATTTTTACTAAGGGCGTACTCAATAGTTGGTATGGAGTGGGTCTTGCAAGAAGTAGTATTTTTTTCTTGCTCCTAAAAGTCATCTAGAATTTATGGCTCCAGCAGGTTGGATCCTTCAGTCTCACAGTTGGCATTTTAATTCTACTGGTGCAAGTCCACTAGTGAAATGTTTCGATTTTCATTTCTAGCCTAGTCCCTTCCCAAAGCTTCTGCCCGGCAGCGTTCACCCCTTCGGGAGCCATCACCCGCTGTATTTCAGCAGAGAGCACGTAGCTCCACCTCGTGTCCTCCTCCCATCCAACAGGCTGCAACTGGCTTCTCAGCCGACCAAAACCTAGTTTGGTTTCCTAGTCTGGTTGCCAGCTTTACTGAGCTTTGGAAACTACCTGCACGCCCAGCCCAGTCCTCCTTCCCCCTACTCCACAGTGTCAGGAGTAGCTTAAGTAGCGGAGTAACTTCAGTAGCAGAGTGGAACACTATCCCAAGTTTGGCTGTGCAAAGTGCAGAGGTATGATCATCAGAAGTCTAAGCAGGTAAAACAGAAGAATGTTCTTTGGGTCTTTTCCTCAGTCCCATAACCAATTTATTTTCCAAAAAGACATCTGTAAAACCACGCATCTCTCGCGTGACACCTACTGATGACGGCTGATACAGCGGGAAGCAGCTGTTGTAAGTATAATCTAATTTATTTAGAGGAATGTAGTATTTCCTTTTTGAAGATTAGGATAGATGTGAGAAACACGCTCACAAAGACACTTTAGAGGCAGATTTAAAAGTTTTGTGAAGCAAAGAAATTTATTCTTTATTCCAGAAGCCTGGGCTGGTGGAAGATGTCCCTGCTCATGGCAAGGGGGTTGGAACCAGATGATCTTTAAGGTCCCTCCCAACCCAAACCATTCGATGATTCAGTGCAGCGCTGGGTACACCTGGGCAGTGGGCACCCAAGCGCACACCTAGGAAAGTCACTTACACTTTTATAGTTTAGTTCATGATTACATCAGAGCCATTTACGCAATAAAAGTCTCACACACACCCCCCCCCAAAGTTTCTACGTGGCATGTCGTGACATGTCATGCAATTCTCTCTTGGAGTATGGGCAGCTTGTTTGTGGGGATCCTCTGGTGGTCATTCTCCCCATCAACAGTGAGAATTCACAGAATCACAGAATGTTCGGGGTTGGAAGGGACTTGTGGGGGTCATCTGGTCCAACCCCCCTGCCGAAGCAGGGTCACCCAGAGCGGCTACACAGCACCGCGTCCAGGCAGCAATTCGGACCACGAATGGTTATTTGGCGGTTGTTGGCACATGCTCCCACCTTCGTTTTTCTTGTTGACATTTCAGTTCCTTTGTTCTTTAGATTTTAACATTTCTTGCAGAGCAGCGATATCCTGTATTTACTCAAGGTTACTTCTGTTACACCTTGCTGTTAACCCAAGGCTACATGTTACATCTTGCTGTGTTAATGCTTAAACAAGTTACTTCCCAAATTTTCTCACAATAGATGAGTTTCTTTAGATAAAAACCGGGGCTGTTACAGTGGATAAACCCGTGTTAACCCCAGCGGGCTGTGCCTGGACTCCCTCTTCTTCCAGCCACCTGCCACACACCCACTCTGCCTGCCCGCGACGCGCCGGTTTGCCGTTAAGCACCGGGAGGGCCGGGCTGCTCGGCACAGCCCGCAGCAGGGTAACTCAGCGCAGCCCACAGCGTCTCCTGAGCGGGCCGAGGGGGGACCCGCACCGCACCGCCCCGCGCCGCTGCGGAGCCACCAAGGCGCGGGGAGAGGCCGCTCCAGGCCCCGGTAGCGCTGAGGGCCCGCTGTCCTTCGGCCCAGGGACGCCCGTTCTGTCGGGACGAACCCGAGCCGGCGTGAGGAGGCCGTTCGGGAGCGGGGGGAGGGGGGAGGAGCCGCCGGGCCCGCGCAGGGCACCGGACCGCGGCACCGCAGCATGGCCCCTTCCCTCCTGCGCATGCGCCGTTGGCCGCGCGGTCACCTGACCCGCAGCGCGCCGCGAACGTCAACATCTCGCGAGAGGTGAATTCACTCTCCCCCTCCTAGTCTTACCTCCGCCCCGAGAGGAACGCCGCGCTTTTTGATTGGCCACCTCCGGCGCGCGCGGAGACCCTCCGCCACCGCGGCCACCAATCGGCTGGCGTCGGAGAGCCTTTGCGGAGGGCCCGGCTCCGCCCCTTCGCTCTCCGCCTCCCGCCGCGCGCAGGCGCGGTGAGGGTGCGAGGGGGGCTTGCGGGCGCGCGGTGCACGCCGGGACGGCAGCGCGCTGCGACCAGGAGGAGGCGGAGGAGGCAAGATGGACGCGGGGTTCTTCCGCGTAAGTGCCGGCCTCAGGGGTGGCCGGGCGGGCGGGGAAGGCGGCGGGGCAGCCCCGGCGGGGCCCGCGCGGTCGAGCCGGGCCGCTGCAG
>Ga0065711_1037999_pt1 | contig 19258 bp, 3 predicted proteins | sample Hoacrofraction12_FD_59098 | JGI IMG/M metagenome (GOLD analysis project Ga0065711, IMG submission 59098) | Hoatzin crop microbial communities from Cojedes, Venezuela - Epithelial fraction 12 v2 (version 2) | ecosystem: Host-associated > Birds > Digestive system > Esophagus > Crop | place...
CTGGTGAGGCCTCATCTGGAGTACTGTGTCCAGTTCTGGGCTCCCCAGTTCAAGAAAGATGAAGAGCTACTGGAGAGAGTCCAGCAGAGGGCTACAAGGATGATGAGGGGTCTGGAGCATCTCTCCTACGAGGAGAGGCTGAGGGAGCTGGGCTTGTTCAGCCTGAAGAAGAGAAGGCTGTGAGGGGACCTAATAAATGCTTACAAATATCTTCAGGGTGGGTGTCAGGAGGATGGGGCCAGACTCTTTTCAGTGGTGCCCAGCAACAGGACAACGGTCAACGGGCACAAACTGAGGCACAGGAAGTTCCGTCTGAACATGAGGAAGAACTTCTTGCCTCTGAGGGTGACGGAGCACTGGAACAGGCTGCCCAGGGAGGCTGTGGAGTCTCCTTCTCTGGAGATATTCAAAACCTGCCGGGACAAGGTCCTGTGCAGCCTGCTGTAGCTGACCCTGTTTTGGCAGGGGTGTTGGACTAGATGATCCCCAGAGGTCCTTTCCAACCCCTACCATTCTGTGATTCTGAATGTGTATTTCCATGAATAAGGGATTGTGTGAGCACCAGGATCAACAACACCCAGTTTCCCAGTTCTTGATTGTTTTGGTTCCCTTAGCTACCATCTCTGTAAGTTTGTCCAATACCCAAGCTGAAATGAAAGATCCCCTTTAAATTTGTGTTGCTTGTAACATCTCTCAAGTCTCCAATGCCCTTTAGCGTCTAACACTAACCAGAATAATAACATTATTTTAAAGGGAATGTTCACTTGTGTGAGGTAAATGACCTGAAAATGTTTGTGGGTTGTTTTTTTTTTTATTATTATTATTGCTATAAAGATGTTCTAACTTTTAGAACTTTTGTAAAGTCAGTAGGAACGTTTTTGCAAATAATGTGTGGGAGTGTCAATCATGTGTCTATCCTTTTTTTTAGGATAGGCTTTAAAAATAATGGTCTTATAAATGGTACAAGTTTGACTCTTCCACACTGATGGGCCATAAATTAAGCCCTCCACACTGTTTTCCAGAGTAGTTTCTATGGGACTTTTTTTAGCATAAAAATGTATCTCTGCTCTATAAGACTGTCTTTCTGTGGCTGTTCTTGGGTTTGTTTTTTTTTTTTTTTTTAATTGAAACATCTCTTTCAGTATTTTCTCCTCAGGTACAATTGAAATGTTTAACATCTTTGCATGGCTTAGTGTATTTCGTTTTAATTTTTCTTATGGTTTCAAGAATTGCTCTGTCATGACATGGTACGTTTTAAGAATAATGGTGCAATAGGAACAACAGCTACTGTCTGCTGTGGTTCTCCAGTGATCTAGATGATGTCACTCTTTGTTCATGCATGCAATGGGGTGAGGTATCACCTGATGCTTTGCGTTTTTTATTTCATGAAGGTGATGAGCCTTCTATTCGTGGTGTTGTTATCCTTACTAATTTCAGAGTGCTATTTGTCTGAGACCTTTTATTTAAGGCTGGAAATGATAAAGTCAGCCTATAGGTAGTCTCTTGTGAACAGTCTCTGGTGATTGAAGTTGGCCACCACCATTCACACTACACTTAGAAATAAGGAAAAATGGGAGCTTACCCATTGTTGCTATTGAATGTTCTGTGAGCTGCTTGGAAGATGGTGACAACAATGAAGTTGGATTAAAGGGCTGGGTTTTCTTTTTTTTTATACTGAATAATCTTAAGGATGGTAACCTTGTATTGAAAGTAGTAATGATTTGGTGTGGTTGCCAAACCCAAATTATTTTTAAAGATTTGTGGATAGTGTTGATCCTGAACTTTGATATTTGCTGGGGTAGGTTTTTAGACCATGCGTGTGCCCAGACTTGGTTTTGAGTGTATGGATGGACAAAATTGTCCATCAGAAGCCTGGGTGCAGGCTGGTGTTTGAATTAGTGACAGGGACCTCAGAGCCTGTGCTGTGGCATTTCACTCCTGGATGCGCGTGTAAAAGCTGGGCTGTTTTCAGAGTTACAGTACTTTGCCTGTATTTCAGCAGTGTTGTTGAAGAAACTGTCGTTTAAATCCTGAGCTGGAAATGTTTTTTGGTGTATGTGTTAGGAGTACTACTGCTAACAGGTGTGGGGTGCTGCTTATGTCCATTGCTGTTATCCTTTTCTCTGTTGAGCAGTGGACAAACACATGGTAGAGCCGATACAGCTTAACACAGACATCAGTTTAGATTAAATATGAAAAGTATGAGGTTACCCAGTGCAATCCTTAATATTTTTCTTTAAAAAATATAAATTAAGAAGAAACATGTTTTTCATTTAACTCTCTCAATTAAAAATAAGATAATAAAGGAGAGTAGTGGGGTTTTTTAGTTATGGCACTGTCTTCATTTGCACGGTTCTGTACAGCTAGAATAATGCAAGCTTAGTAGAAATTTTCATTTATAGACATTCAAAAGTGAATGCTTCTGAAGTTCTTCCTGAATTTAGAACAGCTGTTGTTCCATAGATTTTGTGTTAAATTTGAGGTGTTAAAATGATTTTAGAAATTGTTCTAATTGGAGAGTTTTTTTAGTAACAGTATGTTTCCATGATGACATTCCTTTGAAAAAATGAAGGAGAACTATCTTTTAGGCTTTTATTTAGCATTTGAAGTCCTAATCTGAAGAAGTGTGGGGTTTGGGTTTTTTTGAAGGTTAAGTAAAAATTGTATTTAGTTTCTGGGGTGAGGCTAATAATAAAAGTTTATCATTAACCATGGTATGACTGCAAAGTTGTCTCTTCATCTCCTTTAATTTTTTAAGTACTCAGGATAAAGAAAACCCCTCAGGACTGAGAGAACTTTGTATAAATAACATAAAGCCAGATGACTTTGGAAGTTCATGAAATTAAGGGAGTTAAATGACTGCAATAACGTTTGGTATTTAGTAGAAAAATAAAAGGAAAGCTGGTGTGCTAAGGGCACGATTATTGTCCCTTCTAGATTTTTTTAGAGGAGGAGTAGTAATGAGAGCTTGGCAATAAACTCAAATTCTTATTAAATGGTACCTGAGTAGTTTGTTTCCCTAAATTTTAAGCTTAAGTAGCAGGACAAGTAAAGGTGACTTACAGTTATCTAGTGAGCCAACTGTTTCATGAAGAAATGTCAAGTGTACCCTCGTGAATGTCTTGCTATTTCCGATGTTGCTGTAAAAGCTGTAAAGTGTTAATCAGGAGCATTAGCCAATGGATCACCTATCCTTGTTTGGGGTACTGAGTGAGATTATAGCTGGTTTTGGAAAGCCACTATGTAACTGATGGCTGATAATGTTTGCCAGCTTGCCTTGGATTTTAGTGCTCGGAGTTTGGAATTCACTAGGTGGCTGTTTCCAACAGTAGTAATCTGAAAGCTATTTATCAGTAAATATAAAAATATAACTATAAAAATATAACCTAATACCTGCAATTCAACCCCAACCTTGCTGTTTAATTTCCTTAAATACTTCTTCAGTAAATGTGATTTGCCAAGAGTCAACATTTTATCTATCTTGAATGATAACTACTGCATGAAACTTCCACTGATATTTTCCATTTGAAAAACAGAAGAACAAAGCCTTATCCTGCTGCTACAAGTTAAATATATATATACAGTAGTGATCCAAGTTACTGTCTTAGGCTTCCTGCCAGCTTTTAGTAACTCCTCTTGAGAAGCAATCTGCTATGATCTGACTTGACCCTGCGATGATCGTTTTTTGGTGAAATGGGTGGGAGAAGCTGGATCGTGGGGAGAGCAGTAAAGGGGCGTGTGAAACTCAGATGAGCTTGCTGTGGTGCTACCAGTCTGGAGATGCTTTCCCTACAACCAGGCCTTGACATAGAGGGGAGAGAGGCTGCTGGAAAGGGTGTGATCACGGCTTGGCTGGCCCTCCTACGAGCTGGAGGCTGGCTTAGCAGGCAAAGACACTGCCCGCCTCTCTGGTGCCCAGAGGAGCAGGGTGAAGCATTCATGGTCAGTGCTGCTTCATCACCATGAACGCATGCACAGTGAAGGAAAGGAAAAACGGTGTTTTCTTAATGTATGTAAAAAAAAAAATAAAAAGGAATTTGGTAGTGAAATGCCCAAGAAAGTTGTATCTCTGACTGGGTGATGGAATTACTGGGTGTGTAGCTTGTTTTTTATGTTTTGGGTTGGTTTGGGGTTTTTTTAAGCGATTTGGGTGGTGATATCAGGATGACAACTTACATGCAGAATTGCAAGAAAATCTTACTTTCCAAGTGAATATCTACTCTTAGGGTAGTAAATGGGAGTATTTTTCGTGGCCTCTTTTAAGGTTAGAAATTATTTTCCTGTATATCTTGCGAAGCAATATAAGGAACAAAGTAGTTCAATAGGAAAAGGATATAGCTGTAAGAATGTGTGTTTACATCAGAATAACAGATGACTCACCACTGAAATGCCACATTTATAGAAAAGGAGAATTTACTTTTTTTGATTAGGCAGTTCCTTTCTCCTCCTTTCACGTTTTAAAGGGAAAGTTTCCTTTTTGTTTGGATTTTAATGACCTCATTCCTTCATATGAAGTCCTTGTAAATGAAAGCCTTGTTTTCTCCTAGAGTTGTATTTAACAGAAAGCATTCATAGAGAGGAATAATTGCACTTAGCTTGCAAATTCAAGACCAGTAGTTTGTAGGAAACAAATATCATGTAAAAGAGTTTCCATGCACTAATTGTTTCCATAGTACAACCAACCAAAGAAAGCATCACTACTGAAAAGGCTGTGTTTGTTTTTTGTTTTTTCTTTTTTTTTTTTTTTTTTAAACCCACATTGTCCAAGGTTAAAGTCATTCTTTCTTCTGTAGTTGTGTGATATTATTGGGTCTTATTGTTGTAATCAGCTTTGTTGTCTTGGTTAATGAAGGAGTTTCTTGAGAGGTGAAACTTCAAGGAGAAGATGTGTTGTTAGTAATTCTTGCCCTTTATCCTCTTAATTCTGGGTGGAATCATCTATCGTTGCTTGACCAAATAGTTACAATAAATAGCAAGCAGATTAAGTTAAAGTGTATTTTGCCAGTGTCAGGTTTAGAAAACATTAGTTTTTTTCTCTTAAAAAAATAAACTTATTTCAAATTTTAGACCTAAGTTAAGGCTTAGGGAAGTGGTGCATTATTTTTTTAAAAGGAATTGGAAATATGCTGTTTTCTGAATTGATCTCCTTGTCAGATTAATTTAAAACTGGATTTTCAATTTGCATACACAAATTCTTGCTGGTGTTTGTTTTTTCCAACAGTACCTGCTTGTTTTGATAATACAGAAGACATTTGGCTGGAGAGCTAAGACACACCTCATCTTTTTTTTTGTTTTAATGGAAAATAAATGAACCTAAGCCACAATGCAAACTTTCATAAATTAACTGAAAATGGAAATTTCCCTATTTACTTCCAAGGATGGAATCACAATTTAGTATACAATGTTTAATGAAGTCACTAAAATTGTTTCATACTGCATTTATTTCATTCTCTGATACTACTTTCACATGAAGACAATAATTTTCAGCTTTCTGATGTTGTGTAATAACTCTGTTTGTTCCTCTTTTCAGATATTGTGGATGGAAGTGACCTGAAGCAATTTTTTGAGAACAATTATTCTCAAATTTATTTTATATTCTATGAAAACTTCATAACACTGGAAAATAGCTTGAAACAAAAAGGTAAGTTTTAGAGTTTTGCCAGCAAATGAGTCAGTTTTCCCTAACTGTTCTCAAAAGCATTCTACTGGAGCTTATCTAATGATTATGTAGTCCACAATTATATGTATTTGCGTGAGTAGTTTCGTGCAGTATGATATTAGCGTTAATAATTTTAATTTTATGGTATGAGAAGAGGTGCATTTATATACATATCCTTTCATCTTGTTTTGAAGTAGAGAAGGTCTTCATCCTGCACTTAAGCAGATGTCTGTTCAACCGAAGCGTTGTCAGACATCCACAGAACAAATGTCAATGTTGAAGATACGTCGGTAGGAATAGCCCTTTGCTTGGAGATGAGCACAACGACAGTGCTTTGCAGGTCTGGGACTCTAGTTGTCCTTTATTCATAATCGAGGAGGCACTGAAGTTTGGAAGGGTCTTGCTTTTCTGAGATCAGATAAAGATGAAGAAAAATAAGCAGAGTGCAACATCTTTGATTTCAGTTGAATAACAGCAACATAATTTTGCTGTCTGTCTCATACCATATATTTGTGGCAAACAACATTGTTTTCTGTCTTACAGGGAATAAATCACAAAGGGAGGAGCTGGACTCCATCCTCTTTCTTTTTGAAGTAAGTTTTCCATACCATGAAACTAATTCTTATTTTAAATCTCATTGTCATCATATGCTTACTTACACCTTTACAATGACGGGTGAAGCAAGGTATCAATCAAAATGACAGCAGGTGTATGTGACTGTACAAGGTGAAAGGTAGAAAAGAACTAGGGTGTGCATTAAGTTTTCAGATACAACAACAATGAAAAAATTTATTATGCAATGGGAGCGTTAGTTGAATGAATATCCAGAATTAAGAGATTTTATCAAAATTACTTGAAAAATTTACAGCAATACATGTGTCCTAAGGAACTGAGGATCAGTTCTTTGAATATATCCTGTTGTTTTTCATTCGAATTTGGGAGCAAGTGATCAATAGTTGCATAGCCTCTGTTAGGCTAAAGCTGTCAAAATAGTCTTTTTTCTTTTTTTCTTTTTTTAAGATTAAGTATGTTCTTGCTTCTGTATCTTATGGGGTGCTAGTTCAAAGCAACAGTACTTTTTCCCTATGCTTTGTCAGTATGAGTTTCAGTGTTATGTTTGTTTTGAATGTGTCACAGCAGGAGTTTGGGCTCTATTCCTTTCAGATGGAGGCATCCATTATGATTGCAGTATTTGGTCTTGCAGCACAAAGAAAATAAATGGATAAGAGTTGTCAACTACTGCATATCAGTTTGAGCTGAGCATGTGAAGTGTTAATTTAACTTTTTTTTTTTTGAGTGGAGCGTCTTTTACTTCCAGAAACTTCCTTCCCAGCACTGGTGGTCATAGTATTTGCAGTGTTTAGGGAGGAAATACTAGCTAGTTAACTTTTGCATAATCAACTTAGGATGTCTTTAAAGAAGAATAGACTGTAATTGATAATTTTCTAAGGGACCTCTTTAATTAGAATTACTACCTGAATATATTGTGAGAATATTACTACCTGAATATGATGTGAAAAAATATCATTGGACCAGATGAAAGCCTAACATATAAACATATAACATATAAAATTGTTTTTAGAATACACACGTGAAGTCTTAGCTTAAGCTCTACCTGTCTCTGAAGTCAGAGATCAGTGGTGCTTTTAGTTGTTTCGGGTTTTTTTAACAATTCAGTAGGTAAATAATTGACCTGATTTCTTTCTTAAGGGCAAATAATACGCATCTTCTGTTGATTTCTCTTTGTTAATCGAACTACTAATTTTTCACTTGAGTATTGCATCACAGAAATGTTATCTTTATGTTATGGGTTATTTTTTGGTAGGGATGGTAGAAAAAAATATCCCCACCTTTCAGTGGGACTCTAGAAACTGAAATTAAAACAAAGATTATATGTTCTCAACTCTTACCCCTCTCTCTAAAAATGGAAAAAATCCCAGCCTAAACCATAAAACTCAGAAGTATATGGCTTCATTTAATTTTTTTGCATTAATGTATAGTTTGTAGTTAGAATAATATTTATACTGACGATAATAGTGATGCTGTTTAGCCTAATATGCCTGTAATAAGAAAAATGGCCACGAAAATGATAACATGAAATCCTGGATTTTTGTGGTCTCACCTTCTGACTTTTATGATGTAGCAAGTTCATCTCCCTTTTCTTCTTATAAAATCGTCTTTTCTCCTTTAACTACAAGACTGCATTTCAGACTAAAATCTGCAAATCAAATTGTGTTTTCTGATACTTATGATATTAGTAAAAGAGTCTGCTTTCGGATTTTACATGAGGCCGTATCAAAGAACATGTGCTCATGTCTGCTATGACCGAATTTAGGGCAGGAGAATTTCTTCTTCCTCCTCTCTTCCCAGCCACAGTGGAGAAGGTAGCACCACATTTACTGAGCAAGCCTGTGCAGTTTAATTGGAGCTCGTTAATATGCTTGCTCTGTGGTCTTGAATAACTAATTACATTTCTGTGGCTATGTCATTGAACGGAAAATAGCTAATGCTTACTCACCCGATTAAAGTGAATAAATACGTATTCCTGTGTCTTGAAAACGAGTGGCTAATAATCACCCGTTTAATACTGCTTAAAGGCATCAGAAGAACATAATGTATGAAGAAGAAAAAAAAACATAGTTATATATGAGCAAAGTGTTGCTCTGAGTCCCAGTCGAGGAGAATTATGTTACAGCCTGGTTGTTCCTGGTTGAGGAACAAGAAAGTTTTGGAGATATGTATGTGAAATTTGATGCAATCATCTTCTCCGTGTTTGTCTCCTGGAAGTAAGTTTGCAATCCATTTATAACTCTAGCACCTGATAATGCATTGTAGGAAAACAGCTTTTTAGAGGGCCTTTTAGTGCACAGAACAAGACTACATCAGTCTGAACACAGGACAAGAAAAAATGTAAATGTCAAGTAATTAATCATTCATATTGTAAGCGATAGGAAACAGAACTGATTGTTAAGCTTGCCATGTTTAATCTGATGTCAGCATGAGCCAGAGGTTTCCTAGAGTTTTCTTCTAATTAGCTAAATAGGTAATTACTTAGGATTAACAAATCCTGAGTCTAGGTGCTGAGGGTTAACAGTCTAAAAATCAATAAAAATATTTCTGAAAGGAATTGACTTCTGCCTTTTCTGGTATAGTTTGGTGGGTATTTAGATGCTTCTCTTGAGTGACACCTAGTGTGTATATTAAGCCAAAGTAACAAATGCCTTTTCCACAAATGCTCTGAAAACTAAGTTGACTCAGTTGTAGTTTATTGAAGTCTTAATTTTACATGTCAGCTACATAGCTTGGCCACTGAACAATAACATCAAACAACACATTAATCAAAGAAGAAATATTAATCAAAAGGCAGTAATATGAAGAGTCAGCAGTTCATTTTGTCAAGTGCTTTTTTACAATTAATATTACAATGTTCTTGGATCTAATTTTGTATTCTTTAAGATACTTTGGCCTTGTCTTTTTTCCAATTCGATATTCATTAAACGATACAGCAGCTCTAATGGTCTGTAATAGTTTTCCCTGTTTCAGCTATAAGGCCAAAATGATGTGAAAAACAAATTTGCTTTTTCTCTGGTAAGGCTTAGTTCTTTCCAGATTTGTAGTATATTTTCAGAACATGTTAATAATGTTTCTTACATCACTGTTCTCTATGATCTGGGGGCATTGGCAGGGAGGGTTGGAACTAGATGGTCTTTAAGGTCCCTTCCAACCCAAACCATTCTATGATTGTTTGTTTTGGCTGTCAGGTGAGCGCTGTGTGTCATAGAACTCACAAAAGGCGCACTACATTTATGTAAGCTTTCTACATCCCATGAAAGTATTATGCTGTTGTTTGATTGTGAAAGCTTGGATTTTTTACTTTTAATAATAAAGTATTTTTTTCTTGCAGCATCAGATACTGATTCCTCTGACACTGCATTTTTTTTTTGCATCTGTGATGAAATAAGAGCATCCTAGTGGTTTTGATATAATACATAGATCAATTTCTTTCCATTCTCTATAATTATGCTTTATTAGTTAAGAACAGCCACATTTCTTATGCTGGTGCAGTCATAGAATTCATTACACCAATTTAACACGTTCACTGTATGAAGTATTTTATTTTAGAATTTTTCAGATACTTTTTCTAAAGTGGTAAAGCTTCTCAAAGTCACTTACAGTAGCCGCTATTGTTGCTAGAAGTTTTTCAGGTACTGTCAGCGTAGTTCAGGTCAGTTTTGTAGATAGCTGAGAAGATGGGTTAGATACTCCTACCTCCCACAGATGGTATGTGTGCTGAAAGCTTATCAGTATAGATTTTTTTGCGTGTTTATTTTTTACCAGTGCACATTAATATAACAGAGTGCTTTTGTGTTTCACAGGTCCTTATTTGTAAAAGCATACTGTGTTTTTCATATAGCTTGTACAAAAAGTTTGTTTATGCTGTAATCTCTTAATAAATCTGTGTTTTGAGTTGAACTTCTTGTTTCTTGAAGTTGGTCAAAATGTAAGCGGTGTCAATCCCTGGGTCTGGACACAGAGTAAGCATGTTTTATTTTTTTAAGAATCTACAGAATTATAACTCTGGAAAGGCGGCCTTGCTGTGCTTGTGCTTCTAGACCCTTTTATCTGTCAAGCCTAGCCTTGCCATGTGTGCCCCTTCTCCTGCTGAAATGAGGAGAGGCTAGCTATGGTTACAAACAGGAATAGACAGAACTGGCTGTTTTGACTTTCCTTAGAAGTTCAGCAGCAAAATTTTAATGTATCATTCTTTAAATTTTACGTGGATGTAAAATAGAATATAAATGTGCTAATAGTCTGTGCAGTATTTGTATTATACACACTCAAATTCATGGTCTGCTTTGGCTTTTGTATAACACTAAGTGTTTTTCCAGAGATGATAATCAATAAACTGTTAGAACTTGCCCAACCGTACTTTGAGCTCATTGTTTTGTAGCAATAGCTACTGGTTTTAATACAGTATTGTTGTCTTTAGGAGCACATCTAAATATAAACTACTAATGGCCACATACTCAGCAGATTAAAATGTGGTATAAATCCATTGAAATGTGGATTGGTCTGCTGTCAGAATGTGAATGTAACGATTACAGAAGCAGCTGTATAGCCTAAATTTATTACTGCAGATGTGCACAAGTTACTTGTTCTGCAAATGCTAATGATAACTCAGTATAGGTTTATAATTAGCTATAGTCTTTTAGGAAATCTTTTGAAAAGTAGATTACAGACCATACGCAGTAAATACACCCCATCTGTCAGAGGAACACCTGCTGTGGTGGTGGGAGACCAGGTAGCTCTATGCACTGGTGCATCTTAGGAATATACACTTCTCTTTTAGTACTGCCTAGTAATACACATAAATATAATTTTGAAATATATAAATTGGTTCATTCTGGATAGATTGCTGTGGATATTTTAAATATCAAATTCTTCCATCACATTGTAGGTCTACTTTATACAGACTACTGAGTGAATTAGCAATAGTAGTTAAGCAGCTTAAAACAAATCTCAAAGCCAGTGGTGATTTTTAGCAGGTCATTTTCAATTTCATAAAAACCTGCATCAGTGAAACTTTAAATACTTTTGGACTCATAATGTTTAGAAGACTTTAGTGCTGCGTTGATATTTTTTCTGAATGTGCAAAAGGATGTTCTTTTATATATGTAGCGTTTTATTAGACAGTTTGCTTATTTTAGGATGTTGCTTCTAATTACTTGCTGCATTTTGAATAAAACTGAATTCTGCAGAAGTAAATTGTGTGTTGAAACTGGCCAGTGAGGAAAGTACTTGTAAAAATTCTTTACAAGGATTAATCGAGTCAAGTTATTGTTGAGTTCTTATTGCCACAGGTCCTGGTTTCTCATTTCTTGGGGTTATCCCTTTTATTTAGCTTTTCCCCTTTATTTAACTTTCTTGTTACTATTTGCATTTTCCTCGTGTCTGTACAGCTCAGTGGCTTGATTTTCCCATCTGCAGGTTAGCTTACACTTGAAATGAAATTACCATTAAGAGTCGCAGCTTTAAATTCAGGCTGTAGGTTCTGTAACAGCTTTTAAGTTGATTCACTGTGCCTACTGCTATTACCACTTCCACTGTTTAATCTCGAGTCTGTCACACAGACTTGGTTGGCTGATTCTCAAGCTCAGTAAGTAAAAAGGGCTTGTTTGTTTATAACAATAAAATTGCTTATATCCCTTCTTTCCTATGCATAGAAAATTACTTTTTGAACGATCTACAGTTTGTTCTGCCATAATTTTGATTGGTTCATCTATTTTAGCTCGTAAAATAACATTGATGCATTCGTTGTAAATTCTAACTATATGTTGTGTATGTTTGACTTAAGAGATCTTACTGTGTAATGTTATTCCTAGGGCAAGAATAAGTATTTTGTGTGCTTTGGGCAGACATCTTCCCTCAACAAATAACTGTAAATAATTTATTGATGCAATAAATGGAGTATGCCTTTAGATTGAACTGTTGCAGGCATACTAACTTCATTGGGCTCTTGGCTTCACCTAAGTTGGTGAATAGTAGCTGGAAAATTTCTAAATTACTGCAGATTTTAGTAGCTGAACACTCTGAAACTCTTGTGGAGGTACCACCAAACAGTACTTGAACATAGAGCTTATATTCTGCATTTGACTTTAAAGGAGATCTCCCTGCCACTGACTAATAGAAACTCCCTGTCATGTACAGGTTGTTTAAAAAAAGCTATTTTTTTTCTCAGAATCCATTCTCCTGGAATGAATGTTGTTCTGAACTTGTCATTGACATTGCCTCCGAGAGCATGTTCAATCAGCAAAACCACATTTGGTTTTGTTCTTGTTTAGTAAGAGACTCTGCCTGGCATGTTACAGAACAGCTTGTTGTAGTTCTGGAAGGCAAAACAACAATGCTTTATCATCTCACTTTTGTGTAAATTAAGCTAGAAAATATTCAGACTGTAGGGATCTTCAGTGTAAGATGTGCTAACAGCATTAGCTTTCTTTACATTCTGCGACAGGGTAGTGTAGCACACAATAATAGGCACAAAGCTACCAATCATGACATGATTCAACAAAGTTCGAAAAAATAAAAGACTTTTTAAAAGAAATTGCACTATTGGTTAAGTCAGAGTGAATCTGTTGAAATAGAAACCTTAGTATTTTTTTTTCTTCTTTGATAAAATAGAGGTGTATCTTTCAAAAAGCAGCATCCTGTGTAAACTACGATTTAAACTCAACATTATTCGTAGTCATGCAGGAAGTCCAGAAGAAAAAGAACTATGGATAATCAGTTAGAAGAACTGACAGATACCCTGATGTGTTGATCAGTAGTAATACCTAATTTCTATTTCAAGTGTGCTATAATGGATTACCATATAGATGCAGCAAAGTACTAAGCATTAAATAGATATATGTGTTTTCTGAAAAAGCAATATTATTTCGCACTGTGGGGTTTCTTAAAATATTTCTTATTAGTGTACTGTGAAACTAGAAACAAGATGTCAATAGCCAGTTTGGATTCACAGCGGTATTGCTAGAAGTCTAGGCTGGAGTGGAAGAAACTATCATTTGTTTTATAGGAATAGAAATACGTGTTTTTTAGAACACCAGGGGTTGGGAGAGTGTAGAAAATATTCTTGGAAATGCTAAGTTGGAAGGACAACAACTGGAGCTTGTTCATGACTTACGCAATCGTATCTCACACTGTAACACCATCTGTGTCTGAGGACTCTAATGCACATGTGCAATAATTACTAGCTAAAAGGCATTCTAGCCATAACTTTGATTTAACTTACAATATTCAGAAGTTTTTCTTGAATAGTGTAGACTTTTAACCATGATAACTTTTTTTTGCATTGCAGGAGCAAATGTGGGCTCTGCATTTAGATTATTTATATTCATTCTAATCTGCTGCAAAGCTTTCATATCTTCAGTAGGTAGCTGTGATGCTAGCAATCTAATTTGGTTTTGTAAAATGACTTCTGTTTACTATTTGGTAGTACAATGCAGGTGATTAATCACATCTTTGAATTTTGTCGAAGTGCATCCATACATATATATATATATATATTTCTTTTCCCCTGGTTTTGCGATACCTTTTCAGTATAAATGATTTACATCATTTAAACTGAAAGTCAGATTTAAGTATCTCAATTTTTGTGGTACATAAAGATTATGAGATATGGAAGCTTTCCTCAGATGGGAACTTCTGTCCTCACTATTTATTCCAACCCTTGAATTGTTTTGATTCAGTCACTTGACAAGGGTGTTTGGCTGTGTTTTTTGCAGAAAAAAACTGTTAAGTGTGTTCTTTTCTTCCCCAACCCTCCCAGCTTCATGCAATTTAAAATTTAAGCTTGCTTTTCCTGGTGGTGGTTGTACTCTGCAACAGCATTTGTTTTCCGGGTTTTCTTTGGGCTTAACCTAAAATTCACTGACACTCGGATGCGAGAGTTGATATGAAGTTCTTTTTTGAAATGGGTCTTTATTATGCAGCTTTGCCACTTTATCAGCTCATGCAGCTTACACCTTATCATAGTTCACTTTCTGGAAGGGAACTTTGCGTTGAAGTTTAGGCGAAACTGTGTAACACATAAGATACTGTGTTTACTGTGTGCCGTAGTGCCTCTGGCCTTTCCCAAATAACGGTTAACATGCTATGCATCTTGCAGAGAGGACATAGTAAAACTCAGCTTCCTTCAATGCGCTATTGTGTTTTGAAACAACTAACAAGTGGTGGTTATTTATGTTGATCTTGAATCAATTGGGATGCATGAACTGTAAAATTAAGAACATTGCTGAAGCTTTTGGGAAATATGTATAGTTTCTTTTGGCACCTAGGGAAAATCTATTTGTATGTCATCAGATTACTTTCACAAACTTTCATTCATCATATATGAGTATGCCATTCATGGTGTTTAAGTATGCATCACACATTTAGTGAAGTAGACATATATTTTCTAAATATAATGCTCATTTTACAGTAAAGAATTTTACTGTAACATCTGAAATGTACTAAGATATGCGTTTTCATTAGTAGTATTAGCAGATTTTGACAAATTTCTAATAAAACATTCTGGTAATAGAAGTGGTGTTTGATTTTTTTTTTTGTAGTTTTAATACAGTTGTTTCTCGAAAGTTAGTGTTTTGAATGAAATGAGAGCATTTACATTCAAAGACAAGCTGAAGGTATCTTGTTAGTGTGGCCCGTAAAAGGAAATTGGTTTTGCTCTAAAGACCTACTGTACTTCTTATAAGGACTTAAACAATAGAAACAAAATATATGTATTTTTATCTGGTTTTCCATAATAAAAGTAAAGATGTTTGAAGGTTCCTCCCCACAGTGTATTCTGGTACTTGAATCCAGACAGTTTTTTGTTGCCTTGCGGTGTGTGATCGGTCTAATGTGTGCCGGGATACAGACCAAACTCTGCATGCAGGGTGCCACCACTCTAACAGTGACTTGAAGTATTAATAGTTTAGAGTAGAAGCTCCTTTCTGCCCTTTGCCAAGTTAAATAAAAATGAATGTCAGGAGTAGTCTTGAGAAGTGGTGGGCTGCTAGTATTTTAATATTTAGATGGATAATGATAATTCTTTGTCTGTGGATCCTGCAATCTGATTGGCAGAAACGTGGTCCTTAACTAACAGGTAAAGCCCAAATGTGAATCGTGGCCTCATTTTTAGCCAGTCAGATCCTTCATCCCAAGCGCGTTCCTCCTGCCCATGGACAGGGAGCTAGACCTCTGGCCACCAGCTGCCCTCTCCTTCAGACCCCGCTGCCACGGTGTTCTGGGGAGGGAGCTGTGGGAGTAACGCTGCAAGAAAATATAATGAGAACGTAGAAGACATGTGCCCAATTTATATTTTTATTCTAGTAATTTTTTATAAATGCCAAATACTCTTTGGGGAGCATGTGGTATGCAAAGATGTGAAGGAAGACCAGTGTGTCCGTGTGACCTGAGGTCTAGTTCCCTACGTCTATGAATTTCTCATGACTTCCATCCTCTACCATGGAGAAAGGAATGTGCCATTTTCAAAAAGACTCTATTTTGACTGTTGTATATAATTTCTGAAACACTTTGTTGTCAGAAATAAAAAGTCTGTCTTATTCCATCTCTTGAGCATACTGTTTTTAGCAGCAATAATGATTCATGTGTTGGCCGTCTCTGAAAGATTGCCTAAAATGCCAATTCTGCTTTCTTGGCTGTGACGCTTTATTTCCTCTTGTGAGCTTTTATGTGCGAAAGACCAACAAATGGGTCACCATTGCTTAAATGACTTGTCATTTGTTTTGCATCCTGCATGAAGTATTTCTGAAAACTTAATGGCGCTTTGTTGTGCAGAAGTTTGTTCCAGTGATTGTTTGATAATTGCAAGGAATTCTGACTGTTAATCATTTATAACATTAATTTAATTTTGTTTCCAAAAGTAGATGTTGAAAACTAGTTTCCCATTTAAATATGTCTTCCTAATGTCATATTTCAGTGGCTGAAAAGTTGTGAGATCCAGACACATTTTTCTGTGAAATCTATGTGAAACCATGTTTGTTCGCTCACTTTTTTCGAGACACTGAGCAGCATTGTTAGCTGTTCTGTACTACTAATATACCTACTTGTCAAGCCCTAGTCTATACTGCTAATAGTTTAGAAAAGAGGGGGGAAAAAAAGGTGTCTCAGAGCCTGTTAAAGTCCTTTTAAAACCCCTATTTACACAAGTAAGACCCCAAAATAGTTTTGATTTATCCAGATTATGTAGCAGCATTACCATCCACTAAATTGACAAAGAACATCTGGTAGCCCCAACCATTCTTTGCAGCTAAGATTATAAGACTTCATTCAGGAAAGCACTTAAGCCTATGCATAAACTGTTTTGCTTTGTTGGTGTCCTGTAGCGTAACAAAACTAAGGGAAAATGGGCTTGACCACAACCTCTTTCTTTGTTTGATCTGCCTCTGTTAGGATCAGTCCAGAACCACAGCAGTGGACCACTACATATTATTCCACTTGAGTGCTTTATTAACTGCATGTGCTGTGAATTAAATTAGTCTAGCTTTGTGTAATTTGGCTTGGTTTCACTCACCAGCTGAAAACACAGGTGAATCATCTCACAGTAAAAATAACTGCACCGCTGTTTATCTCTGCCTTAGCTGGGAGATCAGACCCCATTAGCTGATGAAAAGACAGACCTAAGCCACAGAAGCTCAAAATCTGGACTGTATCAATGTAGCGGTAGTCATTACCAGACACTTCAGAAAAATGTAACCCAAAGTGAGCTTCTTAGAAATCCGTAACTTCTTCATTAGAAATCAGTTTATTTTCTGGAATACTAGGGTTTTGCAAGGCAGTGGGAAAGGGAAAGCGGTTCTGACAGTGTCGTATTTATTCAGGACCATTCCAAACATCTTTCTCCGTAACAAGAGAGTAAAGTAGTGAGCAGGAGTCCTTAATATGATAGGTATTTGCTTTCTATTGTGTTCTTTATGTATACATTACCATTTCATTTATGTCTTGTGTATCAGTTTCTCTATATCCTCTGAACGAACCAGTTTATTATGGAAAAATTTGACTATTTAGTTTTGTTTCCTGCAGAAAATATTGCAGCTACTACCTGAGAGGATTTTTTATCGATGGCATTTTCGCAGTATAGGTAAGAAGAAATGGTTTAAAAACATTCTAGTACAAATAAAATCAATGTTTTCTGTAGTCACTTCCCTGGTTCTGCAAGCCCTGTTAACCACAAATCCCTTAGTATTGCCCATACACAAATAGTACTTATGTACGAGACTTGCACCTGACAATTCTCGAAGCATACGAGAAGTCTTTTTACCTGCTGTAACAGCTCTGTTTGTTCCTTGTTTTGTGTCGTTTTGATTGCCTGCTTCATTTTTGTTTTGCACAAGTGCTTTTCAAATTTTTATATTTTTGGATTTACCTTGGTTCTCCCCTCTTTCTTCTCTTTCATATGTTAGAAGCTATGAAAATGACAGGGTTATAAACCAATACACCCCTTCCTAGTTAGGTCTCCCTTTGTATTCAAACACCAGAAATTAAGATTGAGGAGGGCTGTGGAATCTGTGTGTGACACTCTTGCAAATTTGCATTGTAATAGTCTTCTGCAAGTGATCATATATGCAATGCCCATAGAAATTCATGCATATTGCACTTTGCCTAACGATAGATACTGTGTTGAACTTGTCCCTTGCCTGCTCTTGGAAATCTGTTCTGTAAAACTTGTGCTGTGAATAGGTGACTGTTTGGTAGTTGAGCACAGGCTGTGCTAAACTAAATGCAAACCGTGGGACTGCTGCAGTGAACAGGAGCTTAATTTCTTCCCTGATATTCCTGTGTTCTTTGTGCAGTTCAGTTCATTAATATTTGTGAAACAGTTGTCATACTGTTTGTGGGAATTAAATGAGGAATTTCTGGTTTAGAGCTGGGATAGTGAAGGAAAGAGATTAAGGACAAAAATATAACCTTTTTAGTAGCTCTTTTTGATCATTTTTTCTTTTAATGAGTGGTCCACAATTTTACTGGCTTTTGTAAGTGGAATTATGAATACACGGTATTTCTGCGAGTTTGGCCCCAGCTATCTTTCACTGATACTCCTATAATGGAGGGTTTGCCAAGCATCACGTTAGACTATGACATTGGCCATGGCAGGTACAAGATCCTGATGGAGGCATTTGCTTGGTCAAACTGAGACTATCTGTTCTTTTGCTACACTTTTAATGGTATTTACTGTACATCTTCTGGCTTCCGGAACAAGGAAAGGAATAGGAGGAGTCCAGCAGAGAGAAGTCCTGGAGTTACCAAAGCTCTGCTCTTTTTTTCCTTAGTTTCGTGTCTATTCTGCATGCTTTGCTGGGCAGGTGTTCTGCAGAAAAAAGCTTCATAAGCACAGAACTGAAGACTGTATTGCAACACATGCATAAAAAAGAACAAAAGAAAGTTGCCAACTTAGTTAAGGCATGCATTTGGCATGCTTCACTTAAATCACTTAATGTTCTTCCGCTGTAGTTGTTTTCTCCTAAGCATAAAGATAATAGATATCTAACAGGCTTGCTTTAGTCGCTCATGAACTTTGGAAATCTAAAGAAGAAAAGTGAGATTAATTTTTCTGAACAACTATCATGTTTTCTTAGAAATCTTCATATAGTTCGTATAGAACTTCTACTAGATTTTAAAACTAGAGCTGAACATTAATGCTGTGGGGGGAAAAAAGTTTTAATGCCTGTAGTTTGAAGATAGTTAACTTTTTAATGATTTGTATATTCTCTGTGGCCTACAGCACTTACATAGTGAATGTTTTGACCTTGTGATCATGTACAGAGGCCAGAAAGCAAAACTTACTCCTCTCCTCATTTGACCAGATTGAATAAAGATAGAGTCAAATGGGTGCAGAAGTATTGAAAGGTGAAATACATTGATTTTAATAGTCAAAACACCTTGAAATCCAATGAAGTAGTTTAACTTGATAATTTCCTCTGGATTAAACATCTTTGATTCATCACTATTTTGAAAATTCTGCTTCTGAATGCTACCAAAGTGGTCACAATGTTTTATTTTGCTGTTTGTTAAAGTAAATTTTATGCTGCTTGGGGG
>Ga0065711_1010169_pt1 | contig 19256 bp, 9 predicted proteins | sample Hoacrofraction12_FD_59098 | JGI IMG/M metagenome (GOLD analysis project Ga0065711, IMG submission 59098) | Hoatzin crop microbial communities from Cojedes, Venezuela - Epithelial fraction 12 v2 (version 2) | ecosystem: Host-associated > Birds > Digestive system > Esophagus > Crop | place...
ATGTCAACTCCCTTGTATCCTGCTATGAGCGTCTCTATCTCTCCGAGCTCGATGCGGAAGCCGCGGAGCTTCACCTGCTTGTCGATACGCCCCATATACTCTATCTGCCCTTCGTCGTTGTATCTCACGAGGTCGCCGGTATGATAAACTTTGTTCAGATACCCTTCAGCGTATGGGTCGTCGGAGGTCTCGTTCAGGAATTCCGCCTTGCAGAACACTTTCTCCGTAAGGTCGTCGCGGTGCCAGTATCCTTTTGCCATTTGTCTTCCTGCCATGCACAGCTCGCCTGCCATTCCTCTTGGCAAAAGATGTCCGTCAGAATTCACGATATAAGCCGCGAGGTTGTACAGTGGCCGTCCGATAGGAATGTTGGCGTATTCCTTTCCTTTCTCCGTAATGAAGAATGTGGCGTCAACGGTAAATTCCGTGGGTCCGTAGGTGTTGATGAGCCTTCCTTTGAAGTCAGGGTTGGCAGTCATCTTCTCGCCTCCCACGACGAGGTATTCCACGGGGAGGTCGTAGTTTTGCAGCAGCATCTGTCCGAGTTGCGTGGTGTAGCATCCTCCTGTGATGCCGTTGTCCACGATAAACTTATACAGCAGGTCGAGGTCCTTGCGTGCCTCTGCCGGCACCACATAGAGCGTTCCTCCTGCAGTGAGCACAGGGTAGAGGTCCTCAATGGAGGCATCGAAAGAGAAAGAGGAGTGGCAGCAGATGCGGCTCTTCTCCGTGAGTCTCCATTCCTCCCGGATGAAATGCACGAAATTGGCCTTCGCCCTGTTGGGTATCATCACGCCCTTCGGCTTTCCTGTGGAGCCTGACGTGTAAATCATATATGCCAAGGCGTCGGGAGTTGCGAGGTTGATATTCTCCGCATTCTCCTCTGCCTTGATATTTGCTATAAAATCATCAATGAAAAGAGTTTTAAGGCTGTCGCCCATGTTCTTTGCGAATCCCTTTTCTCCAAACTCCTTATGTGTCGTTATAAGCAGTTGGCTCTCGGAGTCCTCGAGCATATATTGCAGTCGGTCGTCGGGGTAGTCGTGGTCGAGTGGCACGTATGCCATTCCGGAGCGCTCCACGGCGATTGTGGCGATAAGGAATTCTTTCTGTATGCCCATCATAATGCTGATGAACGGCTTCTCGGCTTTCTTCTCGGTGTCGATGATGCCGAGGATCTCTTTCGCGAGAGCGTTTGAGAGGCTGTCGAGTTCCTGGTATGTGTATGCCCCGTCGTTGTCAACGACGGCGTTGTGCTGCGGCCTTTCTTTTGCTTGCTCGAGGAACAGGGAGACGAAAGTGTCCTCATAGTCGTATGGCATATCCTTTCCTCTTCCCAGTCTCATCACTTCCTGCTGTCCCTCTTGTGAGAGTATGGGAAGGTTGCGCAGCGGCAAGTCAGCATTTTCTGCCATGCCACCGATTATCGTTTTCATCAGTTCTGACATCGTTTGCATGTCTTTGTCGGAATACAGGTGCGCGTCGTATGTGTACACAATTTTCATCCCGCCGTTTCCTGTCAGTTCCGCGGTGAGGTTCAGCTCATTGAAATTCTCCTCCTCGGCCTGCAGGATTTCCATTCCCGAGTTTTCATTGAAGCCGTCGACCATATTTTCCGCACCTTCGTAGTTTTCAAAGACCAGTATTGACTGGAAGAGGTTCTGTCTGAGTTCCGACTGTTGTTGCACCTCCGCGAGCGAGCAGTAGTCGTGAGCCGAGCTTTCCGCTGCCTGCCGCTGCTGGCTCATAAGAGCCTCTTTCACGGTCATCTCCGGTGCCGTCTTCACTCTCACGGGTATTGTGTTGATGAAAAGGCCCACGATGTCGGCAGTGCCCTCCATGGTTCTTCCTGACACTACTTTTGCGAACACGGCGTCTCTGTTGCGCGTGTATGTCTGCAATACCAGTCCCCAGGCGAGTTCCACCACGCTGTTGACGGTAACCCCGCACCGTGTGCATAAATTCTGGAGTTTTTCCATCTGCCCTTTCTCAATTTCCCATTCGAGGTTCTTGCCTTCCAGGGGTCTGTCCTCTGCTCCATCGCTGTAAGGAATCACCGCTTTCTCGGAATAGTCAGCGAGCAGGTCTCTCCAGTATTCCATCGACGCGTTCTTGTCGCGTTTGAGCAGTCTGTGTACATATCTCTCATATCCGCCTTTCCTCACGTTTTCGGGGAGCGGTTTTCTGATGCCTTGTGCGGCTTCTTTTACGGTGCTCATAAATTCGGGGAAGTACAGCGGCGTGCTCCATCCGTCGGTGATGATGTGGTGCTCGCAGAATATCATCTGGCAGGAGCTGTCGGATGTCTTGAGCACCACGGCCCTCACCAGCGGGTCGTCCTGGAGGTCGAAGCCCTTGTGGAGCTGCTCCTGGTGTGTCCTTTCCGCCGCGGCGTCGGTGTCCTTCTCTTTTGAGATGTCTATAAACAGCAGTCCGAGCTTTCTGTCGATTATCGCCTGGCATGGCTCCTCAACGTCCTTGTATATGATTGACGTCCTCAGCACCTCGTTCTTTCTCGCGATTACGTCAAGGGCATATCGCACGTCGTCTTCCGAGGGGAGGAAACCAAGCCTCATTCTTGTCAGCAGCACATAGCTTGTGGTGCCGGGGTTGAGGAGATACTCTGAGAGCATTCCCTCCTGCATCGGCGTGAGGGGATAGACGCGCTCTATCCTTTCCCCCCTTGCGGCGAAGTCGGCGGTTATCTTCTCATACTGTTCGTCCGTCCACCCTTGCGCCCCGATGTCCGACGCCGTGAGCTCGGGTGTTGTCACTGCCGTGGTGTGCTCCACCACTTTCTCTATCTCCTCGAAGAATGTCCTGAGCATCTCCTCCGCTTTCGGGGCGTCCCAGATGGCGCTGTCGTATTCCACATCCACGATGAACTCATCGTGAATGATGCTGCAGTCGATCATATATGCCTGTGCCGCCGTCCCCGTGCTGTCTATCTCCTTGCCTGTATGGATATCGGAGTTCAATATGAACATCGACTCTTCAGTGTCTTCCGACATCACTCCGAGGTAGTTGAAGCAGAGGCACTCCACGAGGTCCGTTCTCAGGTTCTTGTCGCCTTTTTCGGAGGGTATGTACTGCATGATGCCGTATCCGAGGCCTTTGTTTGGCACCTCCCTGAAGGCCTCTTTCACCAACCGTATATCATGTCTGATGTCCCCGTTTATACCTTTTATCACAATGGGGAACTGTGATGTGAACCATCCCACGGTGCGGTCGATGACGAGGGGTTTGTGCATCTCCTCCCTTCCGTGTCCCTCAACGAGGAGGCTCACGCTGTCCTGTCCCGTGAGTCTTTGGTATGCCCTTACGTATGCCGTTATGAACAGGTCGTTCTCCGTGGTGTTGTACGCCCTGTGTGCGTCGGTGAGCAGGTGCTTGATGGCGTCGGACTTGAACGACATCGTGAGGTTCTTCCTCTTTTCGGGGTCTGCTGCCAGCACGCCTTGCGGTAGCTCCGCCATCTCTTTCTGCACTTTTTCCCAGTGTCTCTTCTCAAGGCTCAAGACATAGCTGTCGCGGTACTCGTACTCGGTGTCAACATAGTATTTGAACGAGTGCGTCTTCTCCGGCAGTCTCACTTCCTTTCCTTCCTTGAGCTGTTTGTATGCCGTCTCGAGGTCCTCTGTGATTACCCTCCACGACACCCCGTCCACGGCGATGTGGTGGCATATCAGAATTATGTAGTCTTTGTCAGGCACGTGGAACACCGCGGCCTTGAATAACGGCCCGTTCTCCAGGTCGATGCTCCTCTGCAGCCTGTCCGCCACGGGCGTTATGCCGTCAATGCCGCTGATGTCGTGCTCCTCGAAGTCGTAGTGTCTCCCTTCCGGCGGCAGCACGATGAACTTGTCCTCTTTCAGCGTTGCCCTGAGCATGTCGTGGTGCTCCATAATGGCGTCGAGCGCCCTCTTGAATATTTCCGTGTCGAGCCTTTCCGCGCACTCAAAGGCATTGCTTTGGTTGTAGAGGGACGCGTGGGGCAGTCTCATGCCGGTGAAATATTTCATAATGGCGTTGAGCCTAACCTCGCCTGTCAGCGGTTCCTGGGATATTGTCATCGTCTGCACCGTCTTTGCCGCAGCCGCGATGGCTCTCACTGTCTTGCATGCCATCACTTCTGCCATGCTGATGTTGAGTCCCTCCGCGCGCAACTGGCTTATTAACCTTATCGCCTTTATGGAGTCTCCTCCGAGAGAGAAGAAATTGCTCAATGCCCCCACGGGACAATCCAAACTTAACACCTTGGAGAATATGTCGGCCACGGTCTTCTCCACCTCCGTCTCCGGTGCCACATACTCCTCTGCCTCTATTACCGGCTCGGGAAGGGCTTTGGTGTTTACCTTGCCGTTGGGTGTTAGCGGCATCTCTTCCAACTGCATATACACCGTTGGCACCATATATTCGGTGAGTCTCCCGGCGAGATATGTGCGCAGGGCCTCCTTGTCAATCTCTTCCTTTGCGGAGTAGTATGCCACGAGGTGCTGCACTCCGCCCACTTCTTTGACTTGCACGCTTGTCATGTCAACTCCCTTGTATCCTGCTATGAGCGTCTCTATCTCTCCGAGCTCGATGCGGAAGCCGCGGAGCTTCACCTGCTTGTCGATACGCCCCATATACTCTATCTGCCCNTCGTCGTTGTATCTCACGAGGTCGCCGGTATGATACACTTTATTCAGGTATCCTTCAGCGTATGGGTCGTCGGAGGTCTCATTCAGGAATGGCGCGTTGCAGAACACCTTTTGTGTGAGGTCTTCGCGGTGCCAGTATCCTCTTGCCATCTGCCTTCCTGCCATACAGAGCTCACCGGGTATGCCTTGCGGCAGGAGCCGTCCGCAGTTGTCGAGCACGAATGCCTTGAGGTTATATAGCGGCCGTCCGATAGGGATGTTGGTATATTCCTTTCCTTTCTCCGTAACGAAGAATGTGGCGTCAACGGTAAACTCCGTGGGTCCGTAGGTGTTGATGAGTCTTCCTTTGAAGTCGGGGTTGGCGGTCATCTTCTCGCCTCCCACGACGAGGTATTCCACGGGGAGGTCGTAGTTTTGCAGCAGCATCTGTCCGAGCTGCGTGGTGTAGCATCCTCCTGTGATGCCGTTGTCCACGATAAACTTATACAGCAGGTCGAGGTCCTTGCGTGCCTCTGCCGGCACCACATAGAGAGTTCCTCCTGCGGTGAGCACGGGGTAGAGGTCCTCGATCGACGCGTCGAAAGAGAACGAGGAGTGGCAACAGATGCGGCTCTTCTCCGTGAGTCTCCATTCCTCCCGGATGAAATGCACGAAGTTTGCCTTCGCCCTGTTGGGTATCATCACGCCCTTCGGCTTTCCTGTGGAACCGGAGGTATAAATCATATATGCCAAGGCGTCGGGAGTTGCGAGGTTGATATTCTCCGCATTCTCATCCGTTTTGATGTTTGCGAGGAAATCGTCGATAAAAAGAGTATTTAATGGAGAATGGATAATGGAGAATGGAGAATTAAGCGACGTTCCGTCGCTGGCGTTGCCGGTCATATTTTTTGCAAATTTCTTTTCGTCAAACTCCTTGTGGGTTGTTATGAGCAGCTGGCTCTCGGAGTCTTCGAGCATATATTGCAGTCGGTCGTCGGGGTAGTCGTGGTCGAGCGGCACGTATGCCATTCCGGCGCGCTCCACGGCGATTGTGGCTATGAGGAACTCTTTCTGAATGCCCATCATAATGCTGATGAACGGCTTCTCGGCTTTCTTCTTTGTGTCGATGATTCCGAGAATCTCTTTAGCGAGGGCATTTGAGAGACTGTTGAGTTCCTGGTATGTGTATGCCCCGTCTTTGTCAGCCACGGCATTCTCTTGCGGTCTTGCCGCCACTTGCTTCAGGAAGAGGCTTACGAAGGTGTCCTCGTAGTCATACTCCATCCTCTTTGCAGAGCTCAATGTCATTATCTCCTGTTTCTCGCTTTCGCCCACCATCTCCGCGTCGGCGATTTTCTCTGTCTTGGCGAGGTTCACGGCGAGTGTGGTGTACATTTCGGCGAGCATCTGCATATCCTTGTTGCTATACAGCGATGCGTCGTATTCGATGTTGCATTGACAGGTGTCTGTGCCGTTATCGGCTACGGTTAGACACAGCGGCACCATCACGTTGTCGAGCTTCAGACAGTCGTTTATCTCTCCCGTCTCCTTGTCAAACTCATAGAGGAGGTTCACGAGGTCCTGATAGTCGAAGAGGATTTCGAATTTCAGTCTGTATCTCTCCACCATCTTTGTGAAGGGGTAGTAGTCGTGTGCGAGGATTCCGGCCATTTCCTGCTGTGTCTTTGCCGCCTCGGCTTTCATCGTCGTGGATGTCAGACTGTCGTTGGTGATGGTGCTTACCATGGGTATTGTTTTCACGAACATACCCATAAGACTCATCTTCCTCGCGTCGTTGCGCCCGTTGTTGATCGTTGAGAAACACACCGTCTCCTCTCTTGTAACACGGTGCAGCAGTATCGACAAGACTGTAGAGAAATAGTTGTTGGGCGTGATGCCGTTGTCGAGGCAGTATTTCCTGATGGCGCCGGCGTAAAACTCCTTGCTTGCCATTTTCAAGAGTTTGCTGCCGTTTTTGTCGTCGGGAGCAGTGGAATGCGGGTAAACGGTTGCGTCTGTTCCGCTGAGGAGAGTGTCGAAATATGTCTCCGCCTCTTTCACTGCCTCCTCGGAGTCGAGCTCCGCCTTCTCTTCCAAGGAATGCTCGAAGTATGTGTATTCCTCTTTCTCCAGTTCCTCGCCTTTGAGGGTGGCGTTGAGGTATTCGAGCAGGTATGCGCTTGACACACCGTCGTAGATGGTGTGGTGGAAGTCGTAGAAGAAATACGAGGTGTCGCCGGTGTCGTAAATCTCAAAGCGGTAGAGGTTCTCATTGAAGAGGTCGAAAGGCCTTACGCGACTCTTGAAGAAGCTGCCGTCGTGGGCTTTGTCAACCTTTTGTACCGACACCTCCACCGGGGCGTCCTCACATCTTACCTGCATATAGTCGCCGTCTTTCATTGCGAGGCGTGTCTTGAGGTAGGGGTGTGCCTCCACCATTTTGATGACTGCCTGTTTCAACATTTCGCCGCTGACATTATGGAAAATCTGCACCTCGGGGATGTTGTATTGTGTGCTCCCGTGGTTCATCTCCCAGTCGATAATCAGTCCCCTCTGGTTTTCTGTGATAGGATAATACTCCCTTACGCTATAGTCTATCTCCAAGGCTTTGCCGGTTTTCTTTGCGTCGAGCATCGCCGCTGTCCCTCTTACAGTGGGGTCTTGCATCACGTCAGCGACATTCACTTTCTTTCCTGTGGCTTTAGTGAGCTGCAGCGCGAGGTTCATAAGCGAGAGCGAGGTCATACCATGACTAATGAGGTTAGCGGTGGCGCTTATCTGTTTTGTGCCTAAAAGCTTGCACACCTCTGCTGCCACGAGGCTTTCCGTCTCTCCCTCGGGCTCAACAAACTCCTCGCCCTCTATCTCGGGGTCGGGTAGGGCTTTGGTGTTTACCTTGCCGTTGGGCGTGAGGGGCATCTCATCCAGCTGCATATATATCGTTGGCACCATGTATTCGGTGAGGCTTCCGGCGAGGTATGTGCGCAGAGCCTCCTTGTCGATTTCTTCCTTTGCGGAGTAGTATGCCACGAGGTGTTGCACTCCTCCCACTTCTTTGACTTGCACACTGACCATGTCAACGCCCTCATATCCAGCGATGAGCGTCTCAATCTCTCCGAGCTCAATGCGGTAGCCGCGGAGCTTCACCTGACTGTCGATACGACCAAGGTATTCCAGTTGTCCGTCCTCATTCCATCTCGCGAGGTCTCCGGTGTGGTAAATCTTGTTCAGGTATCCCTCGGCGTATGGGTCGTCGGAGGTCTCATTCAGGAATGATGCCTTGCAGAACACTTTCTCCGTGAGGTCTTCGCGGTGCCAGTATCCCGCTGCCATCTGCCTTCCTGCCAAGCAGAGCTCACCCACCTCGCCAATAGGCAGGAGGTCGCCTTGTTTGTCAACGACGAACGCCGATGTGTTGTGCAGCGGCCGTCCGATAGGGATGTTGGTGTATTCCTTTCCTTTCTCCGTAACGAAGAAAGTGGCGTCAACGGTAAACTCCGTGGGTCCGTAGGTGTTGATGAGCCTTCCTTTGAAGTCAGGGTTGGCGGTCATCTTCTCGCCTCCCACGACGAGGTATTCCACGGGGAGGTCGTAGTTTTGCAGCAGCATCTGTCCGAGCTGCGTGGTGTAGCATCCTCCCGTGATGCCGTTGTCCACGATAAACTTATGCAACAGGTCGAGGTCTTTTCTTGCCTCTGCCGGCACCACGTAGAGAGTACCTCCTGCGGTGAGCACAGGGTAGAGGTCCTCGATGGAGGCGTCGAAAGAGAATGAGGAGTGGCAGCAGATGCGGCTCTTTGGTGTCATCCTCCATTCCTTGCGTATGAAGTGCATAAAATTGGCCTTTGCCCTATGGGGTATCATCACGCCCTTCGGCTTTCCTGTGGAGCCGGAGGTATAGATCATATATGCCAGCGCGTCGGGAGTGGCGAGGTTGATGCTCTCTGCATTCTCCTCTGTCTTGATATCGGCGAGAAAGTCATCGATAAACAGCGTCTTAAGACTGTCGCCCATATTCTTAGCGAACCCTTTCTCCTCGAACACCTCGTGGGATGTTATGAGCATCTGACTCTCGGAGTCTTCGAGCATATATTGCAGTCGGTCGTCGGGATAGTCGTAGTCTAACGGCACGTATGCCATTCCGGCTCTTTCTACGGCTATTGCCGCCACGAGGAATTCCTTCTGTATGGAAAGCATAATACTGATGAACGGCCGTTCCTTTTTCTTGTTGGTATCCACCGTTTCGAGTATTCTCTTGGCAAGCGTGTTCGAGAGGCTGTCGAGATCTTGGTATGTGTATGCCCCTTTGTCGTCAACCACTGCCGTTGCCTGCGGGTAGGCTTTCACTTTTTCCAAGAAAAGGCTTACGAAAGTGTCCTCGTAGTTATAAGGCATTTTCTGTCCTGCGCTCAGCTGTATGATTTCTTTCCTCTCATTCTCGCTGATTATATGCCTTTTTTTCATTATTATACACTCTTTATTCGGTTCGCTTGTTGTATAAATTTCCGACTTGTGCTATAGGTTATTATCATAACCTTGTTACTTCTTTTTTCCCACTCCCCACTTATAGAGCCGTTTATATTCTTTTTTTGTGAGGGTCATGAATGAGCCGTGTTGTGGTCCGTTCACTCCCTGAATATCTTGCGGGTCGCTGAAATTTCTCAGGTATTTGTCAGCTTTGCAGATGCGATAGTGTTTTGGTTTTGATGAGTATTCGATGTATGCCACTCTCCAGGTGTCGTCGCCGATGGGTTGGAATGCCGACGGCCCTTCGCATTTCTTCTTTCCCTCGAAGCTCACGTAGTCGTTTTCCACTGGTGCCGTCCATGGTCCTTCGAGGTTTTCAGCTGTGGAAGTGAATATTCCCGGCTGACCTCCCTCTTTCTTTATCATCATGTGGAATTTCCCGTCTGCCGGCACGTAGTTGATGTCGGCGTCGATGGTGGCGTATCCCCAGTCGAAGAGCACTTTCGGTTTTGTTATTGTCGTGAAGTCTTTATCCGCGTATGAGTAATACACGATGTCGTGTGTGCTTTCCTCGCTGTTGAGCAGAGAGTAGTAAATCATATATCCCCCTTTATGCCCGTCGGGCCACACGTGGTTGGGATTCCACATTATCTGAGGTGCCCACACACGGTTTATCTTGCTGTAGTCTTTATATGGGTCGGGACTGTCGGGGTCGCTGAATATCGACGGTCCTTGTCTGAAGTCGAATGTTACCGATGTCCATGTTTTCATATCCTTGCTTTTGAGGAGGTTGATGCCGTAGTTGTACCAGTGTTTCGACTTTCTGTTGCACATGTCCGTTGTCACCATTATGTATCCTTTTCCGTCGTAGGTTCGGCAGATGTATGCGTCGCGTGTGCCACCTTCGATTTTGGCCACCTCCTCGGGGTCGAAGACCGGTCCTCCGTCGAAGAGGTCGTCGTAGTGCAGTCCGTCTTTACTGATGGCGAATGCCGTCCACTCCCCGTTGCCGCTCATGTGGCAGTATAGGTATCCATAATCTCCTTTCTGATAATTCTGTGCCGGTGCGAGCTGTGTGATACAAGCCATCGCAATCCCGATAAATAATCCTTTTTTCATATAATTGCTTTTTAATTCTCAATTAAATTGGGTAACTATTAATTGTCAATTGTCAAATTCGCATGGCAGTGCGCTTAGTCTTTGCCATATAGTTTTTGCGAGTCTTATGTGTCCTTTGTCATTCGGGTGCAGTCTGTCTGTGATGCTGTCGCCGAAATATTGTGTATGCTCGTCGAAGAGAGGGTACAGTCCGCTGTCGGCATTGAGGTCGATTACCGGCACTGCCCAGATGTTGCCTGCCTGTTTCACCGACTCTATGTATGCGTCAATCCATTCTCCGCAGGAGTTCTGATAGTCTTCCGAAGGTTGTATATTTTGTTTTCCGAAGTTTGCGCTGGCCCTATGCAGTGGTGTCATAAGCACTATTTGTTTTTCGGGAAACATTCTTTTTATCGAGTCCATGGCGATGTTTATTCTTCCCCGGAACGTGTTTTTGTCTTTTATTGGTGTGCGGTGCAGCCTTTTCACCATTGCCGGGTCTTTATGTCTTGCTGCAAGCACCTCTGCGCTGTCGGTTTTGAACCATTCTCCGATAGGTATTCCCGCGTTGTAGTCGTTTGTTCCGATGAAGATGATGATGGCGTCGAAATTGTTGCCATATTTGTCTTTCAGTTGTGTGGCTTGTTTGGGAATGTCGTTCCATTGTCTTCCGCTGACTGCGAATACGTATGGCGTGATGCCGAACCATTCTTGCAGGTAGTGCCAATAGTGCTTTTTTGCGCTTTTGTTTTTGGGGTCGGTGATACTGTCGCCGAGGAAAGCCACTCTTTTAGCTTTCCAGGGATGTTCCGAACAAACGGGTGCCAGTACTAAAAGGCACATCAGTAATGCTAAAATTCTTTTGGTCATAATCGAATATGTTGAATACAATATGAAAATCGTAAATTTATAGATGTTTCTTGTCGTTTCAGTGATAATCAGTTTTAATCTTAAAATCAGATACTAATTGTCAGTAATAGTTTGGTCCCAATCCGTCGTCCACCAAGTCATCGGGGTCTGTGAACCCGTTCCATTCCTCATCGTCATAATTGTTTTGGTTTTGAGGTTTTTTGACTTGCTTCTTTATTGTTGTGGCCGCTTTCTTTTTAGTCTTTGCTACTTTTTTACTCGTATTTCTTTTTGTGTCTTTGTTCGCTTCTGTGGCGGATTTATTTTTTTTCATTTTTTCTTCTTCTGAAAGTAGTGTCTCCCCGCAAATAAACGATGCTGACAGGAAAAATAGAAACAAGATTAATGCTATCGTTTTGTGTCCTACCATATTGGAGAAAAATAGAAAGTATATCGTGCCAATTAGTGAGTAATACCGATTAATGCAGCAATAAAAATTTCATTCTTTGTCATATTTTATTGTATTTCAGCTTGTTCTGTAGTATGCAGGTGCATAATTCTGTCTCTGTTCACTTGTGTCACTCCTTTCACTTTTTGGAAGTATTCTATAGCCTCGTGGATATCCTTGCCGTCGGGTATTCGTATTGCAATGGCTTTCACGATGCGGTAGTCGTAAATCAGGGTGGCCTTGTATTTTTTCACCGCTTTGAGCAGTGGTTTTTTGCCTATTTCCGGGTCGTAATTAATTATCAGCGTATATTTTGAGTACATCTCGCCGTCGCCGGGGTTGAGTCCCACTTCCACTCCCGGCCTCAGTGTCCTCGGTCTTGGTGTTCTTCTCCGTCTGACTTTTGGCGGGGTGGGGAGGGAGTCGGATGCTTGCACCACATCGAGCGTGTCGGTTTTTGGGGGTAGTCCGGAGAGCGTGTCGTCAACGAGTTGCCGTTCTTCTTTGACGAGTATCTGCTTTTGTTGTATAGCCATTGCCGCGGTGCATCCTGTGGCAGTGATTATTGCGGCGAGAATAATTCTTTTCATAGCTGTTGGTTTTAGAGTTGGTTAACGAACGTGGCGAGTCTGTTTAGAGCCTCGTCCATCTGCGCTCTCGGACAGGCGATGTTTATGCGAATGAAACCCTCTCCCGTCTTTGTGCCGTATATTGTTCCGCTGCTCACTTTTACCCTTGCCTCGTCTTCGAGTTTTTGTGTGAACGTGTCAGTGGGTATGCCGAGCGCTTTGATGTCTGCCCACACGAGGTATGTGCCTTCAAGTTTTGAAATCTTGACTTGTGGCAGTTCCTTTTGCATAAACATACAGAGCGCTTGGTAATTTTTGTATATATAGCTGTTGAGTTGCCTTATCCACTCGTCGCCATCATTATATGCCGCTGTTTGTGCCACTATGCCCAGTGGATTTACGTCGCACACCTCATTCACATTTATGGCACGGTCGATTTTCTTTCTTATCACTGGATTATTGCAGAAGATATATGCCAAATGCAGTCCGGCGATATTGAAAGACTTCGATGCCGAGTTGCAGTTGATACTGTTGTCGGCGGTTGCTTGCGAGATACTTGCGAAGGGGATGTATTTGTGTCCAGGCATCACGAGTCCGCAGTGTATCTCGTCGGCCACCACTTTCACCCTGTGTCTTTGGCAGATGTCGTTGAGCTTTTCCATCTCCTCTTTCGTCCACACCCTTCCCACGGGGTTGTGGGGGTTGCAGAGAATAAGCAGTTTCACTCTTTCCCCGACCGCTTTCCGCTCGAGGTCGTCGTAGTCCATCCTCCATCCGTTTTCATCTTGTATCAACGGGTTTTCCACCACCTGGCAGCCGTTGTTTCTCACCGACGAGAAGAAGCAGTTGTAAACAGGTGTTTGCAGTATCACTCCGTCGCCAGGCTGGGTGAGTGCCTTTACGATTACCGATATTGCCGGCACCACGCCGGTGGTATAGAGCATCTGCTCTTTTGGTATGGTGAAGTTGTGATGTCTTTGAAACCAGCCATTCACCGCCTCGTGATAGCTGTCAGGCACCATGGCGTATCCAAACACCCCGTGTCTTATTCTTTTTTCGATAGCCATCTGGATTTCCGGGGCTGCTTTGAAGTCCATGTCGGCCACCCACATAGGTATTGCGTCGTCGTTTTGCAGCTCGTCCCACTTGAAGCAGCTTGTGCCGCGTCTCTTCACTGTTTCATCGAAATTGTAAATAATATCTTTTGCCATAGTCATTTTTGTTTTAAATCTCGGCAAAGGTAGTTATTTTTTTCCATCTACGCAAGTATCGTGTGTGAAAAAAAATAAAAATTAAAGATGTGTGCTGATTTTGTCGTAAAAAGTCTGTTTTTTCTTGGGATTATTAGGAAATCTTACTACCTTTACAGTGCTTTTTTTAGACGCGCGATTTTTAGAGACGGTTAAAACAAATAACAGACTATGATGACTAATTGCATAAATATACAATTTTATAGAGCCAAACGTATGCTGCGTTTGGCTGTGATGACTATGGCGGCACTGCTCGTTGCCTTGCCCTTAAACGCAAGAGAATGGCCGGGTAATAATGGCTCGGCGACCGGTCTTAACGGTTTGATGCTCGATTATTTAAGTAAGGTGCCACAGGAAAAGCTGTATGTGCATACCGACCGCTCCTGTTATGCTCTATAAACCTCAACTCCGCCTCCAGCATTTCGAGCTTTTTCATCGGGCATCCTGCTTGTCTTGCTACTTGCAAGGGCTTGGAATAAAGATATTCAATCTCCATCTGGCGATGAAATTCGGCATCGAGCTTCATAGAGGGCGAATAGGGTGTCATCTTTATTGTGGTATCAATCATCTTGTCGGCGAAGCTGTATTCGAGTCCTTCCACTCCAAGGGCCTTTGCAGTGTCGATAACCTCTATCATCTGGTCGTAGATGAGCTGTCGTGTTTGAGGAAAAGCAAGCAGTTTGTCGGTTTGTGTGTTCAATGCCACCGTCATTCCGTTGAAAGGCATGTTCCATACTGCTTTCTTCCATCTTCCAAGCATATACTCCACCTCGTAGGCTTTGATGCCGGCATCCTGGAAGTCGCAAACCAACTGCTTTATGTCAGGAACACTGTAGTTAGCGAGGTTGATACTGCCATAGCACTGATGGCTCACTGTCCCCGGTTGTGTTTTCGATGAGCAAATGAATGCCAAACCAGCCGCGAGGGGTTGTCCTGGAAACATCGTTTGCACATCCTCCTCCACACCGATGCCATTTTGTATCAACAACACCAGCGTGTCTTTGCGCAGCAAGGGCGGCAACAAATCGGGCAGCAGATGGTTATTGGTGGTTTTCAATGCCACTATCACGCAATCGGTTTTCGGCATGTCGGCCGTCGATTTATATATCTTTGGATTGTCCAAATGAAAGGAGCCGTCCACGGAATCCACCTGCAGTCCGTGCTCCCTCACATATTCATAATCTCTGTGCAGCAGGAAATGCACCTCCTTGCCGCTCTGTGCTAATTTTGAGCCATAGAAACCTCCTATGGCACCTGTGCCTACTATCGAATAATTCATTTTATTTTGTAAATTTACAACTTGTGATATTTCCTTTTCCGTCATTGGCCTTTGCTATATAGAAGCCTTGCGGCAATGTCTCTGCGCTCACTTGTGCCTCACCTCCCGAAACTGCGGCGGAAGTCTGCATTATCAGTTGTCCGTCGGTGGTATAGATGCTTACTTGCACGCTGTTCGTTTTTATGCCTCTTATCAACAGTCCTCCATCGGCATAAAGCATACGGAAGTCAGATGCCGATGCTATAGGCTCCGAGATTCCTAATGCACTTTGGTCGGTAACTGTACAATAGGTGTTGAGGATGTTTGACTTTCCTATTGTGGGGAGGGTCATCACATAGATGTCAGAGCCTCCGTCGGGGTATCGTCCGATGGTGGTATGCTCCTGTGCGGAACTATAATATAGCGTGTCAGCCCAAGAGAGGTCGGAGGCAGTAAGAAGCACGGCATTGCCGGCGGCTGACAATTTGAATGGCGCATGCAATCCTGCGTCTGTCGTCTGACGTTTGTCGCACCATATCAAGAGATAGCCATTGGCAGGTATCACGGTGGCAGCATTGGTGTCGTCCTTGCTGATTTTATATTTCTGCGGGTCGGCAGGGTCGTTGCTAAGATACATGCCTTCCACATCCACGGGTGAGGAGGTGGTGTTATAGAGCTCCACCCAATCGCCAGTCTTACCGTATTCATTGACATGTGTGCCGTTGGAGGGGCAGACCTCGTTTATCCTAACCGGAGTGATTCCGGCAGCCGCTTTCTCCGTCTCGCTCATCTCACGGTATGTGGCGGTGAGACTGAATGTTGAGGATGTGGGCATCGACACTTCACTGCTTGTGGAATAATATGTCGCCGATGCCGAGCTGTTGTCCTTCCAACCTAAGAATACATATCCTGCTGGGGCTACGGCTTTCAGTTTCACAGGTGCGAAGAGACTGCCCTTAAAATATCCGCAAGGCACATTGATGCCGTTGATTTCTATCCGTGCCGACGCCACATTGCTGTTGAGGGTCGCCGACCGTGCGGTGATATTTTTCAGTCCGAGGGGACTGTATCTCTTCAACTCACCAATCATCGTGGAATTGCGTGATGACAGACTTTTCTTCATACTGTTGACAGTGCTGCTTGGCGAGGCATTCTCGAGAGCCAAGGCCGGTTTTACGATTGCTGTGAGGGAGTCGATGATGCTGTTTGCCCTTGTTACCTCAAACACGCTTCCTCCCATAATGCAGTATGTGTCGATAAACCTCCGTTTAAAGTCTGCGTTATTGAAGAGCTGCTTCAGCAGAGTGATACATTCTATGTCGGCAGTGATATAATTCCCTGAGGGGTAGAGCTTGTCGAAACGGTAGTTTTTCTCCATCCCCATAATGTAATTGAACATCCCTTTTCCGTATTTGAATGCGAAATCGAGGTCGAAGCTCACAAAGCGGAAGCGTCCGTTGTCCTTAGGCCTCCAACCCTTCACGTTATTGCGCATCCAGTCGCTGCTTCCCATAAACATCTCCATAGCGCAGTAATTGATAAACTCGTCGGTGTCCAAGAGCCGGCGTATCTCTTCGTAAGTGTCGTTGGAAGAGGCTTCTGCCGACAGCTTTACGAGTTGTGTAAACGCCTCTTTAGTGCCGCATTTCTGTGTGTATCCTGAGTCGGGACCCACCTCGAACTGGTCGATCTCGTCATCGCTGTAACCGTGGTTGGCATAAACGAAATGTTTGTTGTTTGGCTCACGCATATTCAGCACTCCGATATATTTGCCGTTGATAAACTCGTGTACGGGCTGGTAACTCTGCAGGTCGATGTCGATGCCTGAAGTTTGGATTATGGTTTCTAAGAAGGGGTCTTTCACCCTGCACTGGGTGTCATTTCCGCCATTGCGTATTTGCAGGGTTCTGTTGCGTATATAGGGCTTGGCACTGAAAAAAGGATATTTGAGATTTTTGTCACCTCCAAGTTCTTTATTCCCTTTAAGTTTGAAGGAATGAGGCTCCCAGGCCCTGCTCCAGCCACCGCACATCTCGAGGTTTGCGTCTTGGTTGTGGAGCATACCGTCTTCGATGCTGATATACGAAAAGTTCACCGGCCTCTCCCAATTCATGTTCCAGTTGCACTTGTCGCTCTGCCCGTTGCCGGGTTTGCCGTTTACTCCTTTCACCATCACTCCAAGGCTGTCGCCATAGAGGAAGTCGGGGTCGCCGATGACGCTGATTATCGGCAGCGTGTAGTTCTTGTCGTTGAGGATATACGAGCGCGACACGACATTCGACGGTAAATACCCGTCGGCGAAATATCTTAGACGCAGACTTCTGTTTGATGACACATAAAATACTCCCGTGCTGTTGGTGGTGCCATTGGTGAGTGTCGGGAGTGTTCCGTCGTTGGTATATCTTAAGGTATATCCCTCGGGGATGTCAACTTTCACTTGCAGCACGCCCTTGAAGAGTTGTGAGGGCTGGCTGACCTCTGGCTCCGGCAGTTGTGAGTTTGCAAATAATGCCCCTTCGTTGCTTTTCCCCGGTGTTGGCGTGGAGGTATAAGCCCAGTCGTCGCCATTGTCTGTCGTGCGTGCGTATGCCGCCCTCTCGATGCCCTTTGGATATGTTTGCCGCAACACTTCTTTTCCATTTGAGTCGCTGATGATCAGCACGCCTCCGTCGGTGTCGAGTTTAAAAGAGGCGTTAGTGCCGCAGATGTCGTTGCTGTCGAACCACACCACTTTAAAACCTTTCGCCGGCACGGTGCCGAGACTCGACGGCGCATGCCATTTCAACGGCTCTGCGGCGTCATCGGAGAAATAATAATTGCCGATGTTCACTGCCTCATCAGCAGGGTTATACAGCTCTATCCATCCGTCGAAATTGAATGACGGACTGACGTATTCGTCAACGTTCGACACCATTATCTCATTCACTGTCAATGTGCTGTCGGCCTTTACTTCTGTTGCTGTCAGCATAGTCATTGCAGCGGCAATCCATAGAAACTTTTTAGTTCTCATTTCCATATTTTATTAGTCAGTTAGTATTCATTCAGCAGGAATGCCATATAGAGGGGCAAGGTGGTGATATTATCCTTTCTGCCCACATTATATTTCCCCAGTTTTATCGCGCCTCCCACGTGATATTTCTCCGGATGCGCAAGGATGGTCTTGGTACTCTTCACATTGCCATTACCGGCCTTAACCTCGATGAGCATGCACTGCCCTTTATATCTTGTTACGAAGTCAACCTCCAAACCGGAGTCTTTCCTGTAATAATACAGTTTTCTTCCCATTTTGTGAAAGGTTTCCGCAATGAGGTTCTCGAATATCGCTCCTTTATATCCGTAGATATTTCCTTGCAGGATGTCGGCCTGCGTCCCTTCTTCGAGCATCGACGTGAAAAGCCCTGTGTCGGCCATATAAATTTTGAAGGAGTCGCTGATGGCATTACCGTCGAGCGGCAGTTCGGGAATGCTCAGGTTGTAGCATCTGCAAGCCACGCCGGCATCCTCTATCCATTGTATGCTCGACTCAAAATGCGAGGCTCTGGCTCCTTTCTTCACTGCGGAGTATTGGAACTTTTTATTCTCTTTGCTCAGTTGCTTGGGTATAGACTCAAAACATTCCCTGATACGGCTCTTGTCCTGATTGTTGGCATATTTCACCATATCTTCCTCATAGCCGGCCACGATATTTGTTTGAAGAGCCCTCACCTGACCCATGTCGTGGGTGTTGACGAATGTCTGCACCACCTCTGGCATACCGCCTACCACGGTGTATTTCAATATGAGTTCCGCCATTTTTATATGTACGGCCTCTTGCACGGGAGCGATATCGTCTAAACTCTTCTTCACTAAAGCGATAATATTCTCTGGCATGCCGTTTGCCCAAAGAAATTCCTCAAAGTCAAGGGGATACATTGTTACTATTGTCTCATAACCCACAGGGACGGAAGCCTTGCTGTCTTTATGCTTGCCATACCCCCTCACTCCGAGCAACGAGCCGGTGGCAATGACATCATACCTGCCGTCTATGCAGAATGACTTTAGCGATGTCCTTGCCCTTGGACTTTCTTGTATCTCGTCAAAAACAATACAAGTGTTGCCTGGTCGGAAAGTCGTTGACGAGGTCAACGCCGAGAGGCCTGTGATAATATCATCCACTTCCAACGAACCGCTGAAAGCGGAATTATATTTCTCGTTGGTCATAAAATTCACATATACCACATTCTCATAGTTTTCCTTTGCGAACTTCATCACGGAATACGTCTTGCCGCACTGCCGGCACCCTTTAAGTACCAGCGGTTTCTTGTTTTCCGACGATTTCCATTTCCTCAGCGTCTCTTCGATTTTCCTTTTGAGCATATCTGTAATATCTTTATTCAAATAAACCCCTTTGCGTCACGACGTTTTTTCGAGGGAGTTTTTGTCCATTTGCAACACTTTTTCAATGGACTTTCTTCTCTTTGAAACATTTTTCCGAGGGACTTCGGTGCTTTAGCGACACTTTTCCAAGGGAGTTTAGTGATGTTATGACACTTTTTCAAGGGACTTTCAGTCCTGTCGCGACACTTTTCCAAGGGAGTTTCGGGTGCAAAGGTAATCAAAAAAAATGAAATGACGCGATTTAAGGCAAATTTTTTTCATTTTTATTGTTGATTTATCTTCAAACTGTTTTTTATGCGGGAAAATCTTGTTATCTTT
>Ga0065711_1005757_pt1 | contig 19255 bp, 5 predicted proteins | sample Hoacrofraction12_FD_59098 | JGI IMG/M metagenome (GOLD analysis project Ga0065711, IMG submission 59098) | Hoatzin crop microbial communities from Cojedes, Venezuela - Epithelial fraction 12 v2 (version 2) | ecosystem: Host-associated > Birds > Digestive system > Esophagus > Crop | place...
GTTGATTTTTTTTTTTTTTTTTCCCCTCCTCCCGGTTAGTGGCAGGGTAGAAGGCCAGCCCAATGGTGACACAATCCCAGCTGAGCAAGCCAACCCTTCAGATGACACTGTTGCTGGTGCTGGGAGTCGTCAGAATGATCAGATAGTGCAGAAAATAGAGGAAGTGCTCTCTGGAGCCCTTGATACAGAGCTGCAGTGCAAATCAGGTAAATGAAAACACATTTAGCAAGTGTCTTCCTGTTTAAGAAGGTTGTCATAGTGCTTAAAATTGGATCAGTTTTACAGGGATGAAAAAGTAATTTTTGGTACTGCTCCTCTCGCCAAACTTTATCTGGCAAGTTGTGTGTTTATTGTAATATTTGTTAAGTTTTTTTTGTCTACTGTGATGTACAACTGTAGATGGACAGAAGAATACATAATTTAAAAATGGAAGTTGGGTATTTTATGAAAGCATTACTTACTATGCAGAAAAAGTTTTTTTTCTTTTCTCTGCATTACAGCAGTGCTGTACGTATGAATAATATCCATAGATGTATATAATTGTGCTCTTATTTTGTATGTGCCTACTTCAGGGTTTCAATGAGCAGTTCTTACTAACAAAGGTGGTGCTGATGGATAGGAGCATTGTTTGTTGTGTTGTTTTGGGTTGGTTTGCAAGAGTATTTCTGAAAATCATTTATTAGAATTCACAACTACAGTTAACTGTCCTGTCAGAGTAAGATGCTTTGCTGTTTTAAAATTACTAATGCACTTATCTTTAAAATGTACTCAGATTGCAATCTTTCAAAGGTTAAGGAATTTTTATGTAGCAATCTCATGACTTCAATAAATTACTAGATTTATTATGCCAAAAAGTTTCATATGATTATCCCTTCTCATGGCACTAGTCCGTTGTGTAAAATTTCTGAGTCGGGAGAGTTGGGTGAGATGAAGGGTCCAGTTACTGAATTTCTAATTATTTGGAGTTGAAACATGGGTGGCTGCTATGTGCTTGGTAAGTATAGTTCCAGAGTGATTTTCTTGAGTGGCAGCATAGAAATCCTGAAATAAATGATTTTGTGTTTGCAAGGGTCTGGAATTGCTTTTTCTTTCTTCTATGCACAGTGGCTTGTTTACCTTGAGTTAAGTGTCTTTCACTTATGCTGTACAACCAATACTTTAGGCTGGCATCTGGGGCTGGTTGTTTGTGGTTGGTTTTGGTTTGTTGTTTTTTTTTGGTGCATTTGTTGTTCTGCCGTAGAAGAATAAGGCAATGTGGAAGTTAATAAACTCAACCTATGGTAAACATTCCCACTGTTCATATCTGGAAAGGAGTTAATGTTGCTGTTGGACAACAGAGATTATCTGAAAATGCTGTGTAGAAGAGGTCAGTTAGCTCTGCTTCATTGTTCTCTTTCATTGCATTCATAACAATTTTGGTGGAAACGCTATTTTTTTGTTAAGGTCTTTACTCCATAAAAATGTGTGTGCTTAAAATTACCTGAGACACTTTTTTTTATGGGATCTTAAGTCATGCTCATTTAATAGTATTGCAATTACCAAGAGGTTTTGAATTATTTTGCATAGTGTACTTGAAAGAGTATGCTCTGTAATCACAGACAGGTTATAATTGGAGATTTCATATTGCTGCCCTGGCCAGTAGAAATATAATAATTGAAGATAACATGCAAGCAGACTTAAATATATAGCTCATATTTAACAGAGATTATAACAGATTGCCTATAGTAGAAGTGCTTTTCTCATGAAAACGTGGCACTAGATCCAAAGAAGGGTAAGAACCTAACACAGGTTAAATTCAGAGGGAAATAAGGTACAGAAATAAAAGAAGGTGATTGAAACCTCAGTCTTCCTCTTTTCTTCCCTCTGTCATCACTTGTCCCTGAAGTCACCTGAATTTATTTGTTACTTTACTGTTTGAAGCAAAAGCCTTACTAGGCACTTGCAGATTTATGGATGCTTGTGGCAGCTGCAGTCCAGTCTGAGCAGCTGGTTAGCTGCAGTGTCTTAAAGCTTGTTTGGGATTGGGAAGTAGGTGCTGTCTCCCCAGATTTGTGTGAAGAACTTAGTCAGTTAGGAACTTAATCAGTAAATACGCTTAGATAGTTTCTAACACACTAGTAATATTTGGCTCACTCACAAATTGAAGCATAGTAGGGGATGATGGGCCGGCCACATGTTATACAGTAAGCATACGACCACTTAGGCAGTTTGTCTGGAAAATGGGAGTTCTTGGTTCACTTTTATTTGCAGCTTGGTGTAGTTTAAAAGTGCATCTCCAGCCTCCTGGGAGAATGCGCTGCCCAGTTGAATATAGGTGGGAGTATATCCAGCTGCTTCTTGGAAGGAGTCCTGTTCCCCCTGGAACTGTGTTGCTGACCAAGAAGAAGTGGTTAACTTTTTGAAAGAAGAATTAGTTATTTTTAGTTAAAGTGACTCCTGAGAGGAAGGGTAAGAGGGCTGAAAAGGGAGTGTGTGCTATTTATGCATAGTAGTTTAGTGCAGAAGGCATGGGTTTCAAGTTAAAATTTTTTGTATGTCTGTCCATGTCCTTGGTTGCTTGTCTACAAAGATTTTTAAAAAGTAGTTTTAATAACATTTACAAGGAGATTATTGTTTTTTTTTAGATGTAGGCAAAAATACTGTGAAAAATAGTACTAAGTCTACAAAAAGAAGCTCTACTGCTGAAGATGAAATTCCTAGGAAAAAATCAAAGAAGAACAAGAAACACAAAAGCAAGAAGAAGAAGAAAAAGAAGAAGAAAAGGAAGAAAGAGAAAAAGCATAAAAAGCAGCCAAAGGAGTCAAAGCTGAGTACACGTCATGGAGAACATGCAGACTTGCAGGCTGCTTCTCACTTGCTGCCAGAGAAATCAAGCTCCAAACTGAGTGCACAGCATGGAGGCTTTGGAGATGCAAATCTGGCTGTCCATGTGCAGCCAGAAGAACTGTGCGTAAAAGCAAGTGAGGAGCTTGATAGACAAGCTTTAGGACTTGTCTCTCATTCAAGAACTGATTTTCAGCAATCTACAGAAAATCTTGGAAGTGAGAAGGAGACTTTGTGTGCAACAAATCCTCCATTTATCTTAGAAGGCAGCCAATCTGATATCCAAGAAAATGCTAATATAACTCAAACTATAGTTTGCACTAGAGAAGAACAAATTAAACAGTCTCATGAAAATATTTATCCTGTAGCTATTAGTGTGAGTGAAAAGGGTGTTCTTGTTGATACTGGAAATGATACTTCATCTAGCATCCTATCTGGAGTTGCCAATAAACCTGAAATTCAGAAAGATTCAGCAGCAGGTCTAGCTTCAGTGGTAGTAGAAGCACTAAAAGGTTCAGAAGTTGTTCTGAAATCTAAAGCCACTGGGGAGTTAAAAGCTATGGCTACAGCTCTTGAGTCTGGTGCCATGGAGGTGTTGAAATATTCAGAAGCATCTCTACAATCTGTGGCACAGAGGGGAGAGTTGGAAGCAACTTCAGAATCTTTTTCTTTGGCAAGTGATGTGACAGCGATTCCTAAGTCTGCAAGTCAGGCAGATCTGAATACTGTGAAGGTAGCTCACATGCCTGTGGCTGTGGAAGAAGTGAAAATTCCAGAAGCAACTGAAAAATCTCTGCATATGGGAAATGTGAAAAGTGTAGAAAGATCTTTGGAATTAGGGGGTGTGAGCAGGACTTTGGAGCCAGCTGTGAAGCCCTCAGTTGTATCTGATGATTTGAGACTGACGCAGTGCAGCCCTGCAGAGGGTTCAAGTGTCTTGAAGGCAGATGTATCTTTGCAACATCCTCTTAAAGTATCTGCGGTGACTGCTGTGACCCAGGTGGAAGTAAAAAGTGCCAAAATACCCCTGGGACCAGGAGCTGTTATAGAAGTGAAGGATACTGAACCAGCTCGAAGCTCTGCTCATATGGAAAACTTGAAAGCTTTGGAAGAAGCTCCGCAGCCAACTCCTGTAGTAAAGCCCGAAACTTTGGAAACAATCATGGAACATCCTGTGGGTGTTCTAGCAAAAGACGTCAGAGCAGCTCGAGAATGTCTGCAAGTTGAAGTAGTCAAAGAAGTGGAATGTACTACTGATGCTGCAACAGTGCTAAATGCATCAGGAGTGTTCCTGCAACCTAAAGTCTTGACAGAAACAAGAAGTGTGGATAGAACCCAGGAATCTGCACTTCCAACAGAATTGATGGATGCAAATGTGGTTGCGGAGGCAAAAGGCTTAAGAGCAACTTCAGAATCTGTAGCACTTGCGCAGACCTTTGTTTCCCGAACCACGCCAGAAATCCACATGGTGGAAGGTTTTACAGGTCCACAAGCAACTGTGGAAGTTGTAGTGCTAACGGGAGTAAAAGGTCAAGAAACAAGTCGAGCTACTCTGCAACTGGAAAATACTGAGTCCTCAAAAATTTCTGAATCTACTCTCAAGCCTGTAGTTGTAACAGAGCCAAAAGATTCAGAAGGTACTTCATTACTGAGACAACCAGAGGAGCTGAGGGAATCAAGATCTGAGAGTCAGTCAAATGTGAGAGGTATGGAAGTGACTCCCTTGTCTTTGCTGAAAGATGTGAAAGGTCCAGGAGGAGTCCTAAGACCAATGGCTGTGGTGGAATCAAAATCTTTGAAAACAGCTTCACTGTCTTTGCAAATGGAAGGTGTGAAAGCATCAGAAGAAGCTGTGCATTGTGGGACTGTGGTCAGAGGTTTAGCAGCAACACTAGATTCAACAGCAGTGTCAAAAGGTTCAGAAATATATCTAGATAGGACGGCGGAAGTAGAAGCAGGCTCAGATGCTCATCTCCTAGCTATGAAAGTTGGATATGTGAGACCAGTGACAAGTTTGGAAGCAAGTGTAGGACCTGTAGCAGAGGAGGAAAGGAAAGATTCAGAAGCAGACCTTGGCAGAGCCGGGACAGAGATGAAGACATCTTCATCACACCTGCACTTGAAAGATGTGAGAGATTTGGGAGATCCAACATCTGTAGGTATGACAAGGATACAAACTCTGGAAGCAGTTTTGCAGCCTGGAACCCTTGCAGTGGCAGGAGGCTTAGGAGAAAATGTGTGTTCTGAAGCCAAAATGGGTAGCGAAGTCTTGGAAGCAAGTCCAGGACTTCTTACCTTAGAAGAAAGGTCAGAAAGGACTCCTGAACCTGTGGTTGCTTTTGTAAGCATGGAACCAGTTAGAGAGTCTGAGGCATTAGCAGGAATGATGCATTTGCAAACCACAGCAGAGGGAGAACCAAAACATGCAGAAACAGTTGCAGAACCTCTTGGTCCAAGCAAAACAGAGAGTTCCATCATTTCGCATTCTCAGGTTATGACACAGACAAGAACCTCACAGGCTGAGGTAGTAGGGACGATGAAGGATTCTGAACTAGCTACCAGTCCTGCCATTGTGGAAGTGAGAGGTTTAGACAACTTGTTGGAAGTTGAGACAGTTGCGGAGGTAAAAGATGTGGCAGCAACATCAAAAACTTCACACTTAACACAGATGGAAAATTTGGAAATGGTTGTGGGATCTGAAACAAGGACACTAATGCAAGGCTTGGGAAGGACATTGGCGTCTGAGGTGGTTGGAGAGATGAGGCATTCTGAAGTTGCTCCAGAAGATCCAAACAAAGCAAAAGCAAGGAGCGAAGAAGCAATACTAGAACCTGTGCAAACAGTGATGGTGCAACCTTCAGAAACAAGTTCAAAATCTGTACAGGAACAAATAGCAGGTCATTCAGAAGCAGTATTAGAGTCTCTGCACAGAGTAGAGGAAAAAAACGTAGCATCAGAAATGGCGACAGAAGTGAGAAACTTGAGAGGAACTTTGGAATCTAAGATTTCGACAGACATCAGAACTCAGGGACCTACTGTAGAGTATATAATTGCAACAAGGAGGACAAGCACAAAAAAAATTGAACCCTCGCTTATCAGTGTAAAAGATTTTGAAGAAGCTTCAGAAACTGAGAAAGCAATGAAAGCAAAGTATTTGGAGCCAACATCAGAAGCTAGAGAAGTGAGGTTGTTGGAAGGTATGGAAGACTCTGCAACAGTACAGGTGAAAGGTTCTGAAACAGTGGAAAAGCCTGAGGTACACATGGATATCCAAGGGATGGAAACTTACTGCAAGTCTGGTAATGTGGGGGCGATGAATGTTTTAGAGGATGCTTCAGAAGCTGTTCCAGAATCTTTGCACGCTGAAGAACAGGTGCAAGCAGTTCTAGAAGCAAAACCTGCTGCAGAATGGGAGAGTGCAGAAAAGGCTCCAGAAATCTTGAGTGCTGCTGAAATGAAATACTCTGAAGCAGTTCCAAAACCAAGGGATGTGAAAGATCTGGAAACAACACTGGAACATGAAGCAGCAAAGGAAGTCCAATATGCAGAAGGGGTGCAGGGCCAACTAACGGAGGATGTGAGAGTTCCAGGTGAAGCTCAGGTGTGCGAGGTACTGGGCGAGAAGAAAGACACAGAGCAAACTCAAGCATCTGACCCTTTAGTAGCAGAAACAGTTTTTAGTTCTTCACATGCAGCAGATGATAAAGATTCAGCGGGAGCTCCTGAATCTGAAATAATCAGAGACACAAAACAGTTGGAAGCAGCTACAGCTCATGTGGTCGAAACAAAAGATTTGGAAACAGCTCCTCTTCCTGAGACTGTTGTAGAGCTGAAAGGTGCAGAAGCAGCTGTGGGATTGGAGCCAGAGACAAAAGATTTGGAAGCAGCTCCAGTACCGGAGACTGTTACAGAAGCAGTTCCAGTACTCGTGTCAGAGGCAAGCCAGTCGGAAGTCATTCCCCAGGCTGAGACTGTCAAAGAAGCAACTCCAGAGCAGGAGTCAGAGAAACGAGATTCAGAAACATCTGATGTGCAGCCCGATGTGGCGGCACGTATGAGGGAGACTCTGATGAGACTTGAGAAAGTTGAAAAAAGTAGCCATAGAAGCAGTGATAAAAAACATGATGCAAAGAAGCAAAAAAGGAGTCGCTCCAAGTCTCAGTCCAGGTCTAGGAAGCGGAAGAAAAAATCAAGGTCGCGTTCTACTTCCAGGCGTTTGACTTCTAAAAGAGCACGTTCTAGGAGCAGAAACTACTCAGATTCCAGAAAAAAGCATTCCAAATCAAGATCCCGATCTGTGGAGAAGAGAGAGAGAAGAGTGTCTTCCCGGAGGTCGAGGCGCAGACGTTCCAGGTCGTCTGACCGTTACAGGTCTAAATCCAGATCAGCAGAAAAGAGAGGGAGCAGATTGTCCTCTGGGAGGTCCAGACGTAGACGTTCCAGGTCATCTGACCACTACAGGTCTAAGTCCAGGTCAGTGGAAAAGCGTGTGTCCTCACGAAGGTCCAGACGTAGACGTTCCAGGTCTTCTGACCGTTACAGATCTAAGTCCAGGTCAGTGGAAAAGCGACTCTCCTCTCGAAGGTCTGGGCGCAGACGTTCCAGGTCGTCTGACCGCTACAGGTCTAAGTCCAGGTCAGTGGAAAAGCGACTCTCCTCTCGAAGGTCTGGGCGCAGACGTTCCAGGTCTTCTGACCGCTACAGATCCAAGTCTCGGTCAGCGGAAAAGCGACTCTCCTCTCGAAGGTCTGGGCGCAGACGTTCCAGGTCTTCTGACCGCTACAGGTCTAAGTCTCCGTCAGTGGAAAAGAGGGGGAGCAGGTTGTCCTCCTGGAGATCCCGCCGCAGACGTTCCAGGTCCTCTGACCATTCCAAATCTAGATCCAGGTCTTCCGAAAAGAGAGGGGGCAAAGAGTACTCATGGAGGTTCAGACATAGAGGATCTGGTTCCTCTGACCGTTCAAAATCTAGGTCAAGATCTGTTGAGAAGAGAGGTCGTAAGACATCTCTGCGGAGGTCTAAACGTCAGCGCTCTAAGTCCTCTGACCGTTACAAGTCTAGATCCAGATCAGTAGAAAAAAGAGATCGAAAGCAATCATCACGGAAGTCTAAACGTCAGCGCTCAAAGTCCTCTGACCGTTACAAGTCTAGATCCAAATCAGTGGAAAAGAAGAAAGAGTCCTCACGAAAATCTAAGCGTCGCCGCTCAAAATCTTCTGAACGTTACAAGTCTAGGTCTAGGTCTGTTGAAAAAAAGCGCAAGGAATCTTCAAAAAAATCCAAACGGAAACGTTCCAAGTCCTCTGATAGCGTTAAATCAAGGTCCAAATCTATAGAAAAAAGAGAAGGTAAATTATCTGCCGTAAAGTGTAGTAGCAAGTGTGTAGAGTCTTCCGAACTTCAGGAGTCAACCACATGTCTTGAAAAAGCAGAAGTTCCTGAACCACCTGCTGCAAGTGAAGACAGCTCCTCCAAATCCTCCAATGGTCCCATGTCGGTAGCTTTGTCTGTTGAAGGAATAAATGGCCCAGAGCTGCCGCCAGTGTCTGAAAGTGGATTTTCCAAAACTGTTGATAGTCTTGAGAAAAGCTGCTCGTCTGAAAAAACAGCAGATTTGCAGTCTTCTGTGATGTCTGAATTTGATGGCTCCGAAACCCCAAACGACCAGGAACTGAGATCCATGCCTGTGGAAAAAACACAGATTTCGGAGCTTTCTGTGACATCTGAAAATGGATCAGCTGAAAAAGCAGCGGCTCTGGCGTCTTCATTGCTACCTGAACTTGCATACTCCACATCCACGTCAGGATCCCCATCTGTTGAAAAAAGGGGAGATCCAGAAAATTCTTTGGTAACAGAATTTCAGCTCTCAGCATCCCATGAAGATGAGTCGAGATCTACCTCCCTCAGAGAAGTAGAGGGTCCAGAGCCTCTTCTGACGGTTGAAAGTGGATGCTCTTCTGATGATTACAAGGGAATCTCCTCGTCCTCTGGAAGAATGGAGGTTCAGGGGTCTTCTCTGATGTCTGAAAGTGTACTCTCTGACAGTCATGAGTTGAGACATACCCCTGTTGAAAAAACAGAGCTTCAGAAGTTTTTGCAAGTACCTGAAAGTGAATCTTCCAAGTTGGCTGACAGCCATGAGTCAAAGTCACAATCTTTTGAAACAGTAGAGGCTCAAAAGTCTTTTCTAGCATCTGAAGTTACGTGCTCTGCATTCCCTGATGGCTGTGAGTCAACCTCCTTGCCTGTTGAAAAGGGCCAGGTGCAGGAGCCTTCTCTAGTTTCTGACAGTGGATGCTTCAAGTCTTCTGATGGACGTGAATCAGGATCCAGCTTTGCCGCACAAACAGAGGAGCTTCCTTTAATGTCTGAAGGTGGGTCCTTCAAGTCACCTGATGGAAATGAACAAACATCTTTATCTGTTGAAAAAATCAAGGCTCCAGATGTTTCCTTGACATCTGAATGTGGTCCTGTTGAGATCTCGGATGGCCTCGTTTCAGCAGCATCTTTTGAAAAAATGCAGGAAGTAGTACTGACAACTGTAGGACAAAGCTGCAAGTCTTCAGAAGTTCATGAGTCCACGTCATCTGTTGACAAAAATTTAGATGGTCCAACACTCTCACAAGTACTTGACACTGACTGCTCTGAATCTTCTGAAATGCATGAATCGAGTTACCTGCCTGCTGGAAAAATAGAGGGTACAGGATCTTTGTTGATGTTTAAAAGTGTAATTCCTGTGTGCCATGATGGCCATAAATCGAAACATCATTACTTTGAGAAAACAGAAGGTGCGGAGCTGGCATTGGCATCTGAGCTTAGATGTTCTGTCTCACCTGAAGGCTATGAATTTACATCCACTGCAGCTGAAAAAATGGAGATAAAAAAGCCTTCGTTCCCACTGGAAAGTGGGTTCTCCGAGTCTGCTGATGTTTGTGAATCAGTAAGCGCACCTACTGAAAAACTGCAGGCACCAGTGACTTCTGTGACTTCTGGAGATGGGCTTTTCCTGTTGCCTGATAGTCACGAATTGAGTACTATCGCTGCTGAAAAAGTAGAGGTGCAAAAGTCATCTGAACTGAAATGCATTGCATCCCCTGATGGCCACAAGTTGAGGTCTGCTTATGATGAAGAAATACAGGTGCAGGAGCCATCTCTGATACTGGAAAGCAGATGTTCTGTTTCCTCTGATGGCCATGAGTTGACATCCACTGCTTTTGAGAAAGCTGAGGTAGAGGAGCCTTCTCAAATGTCTGAAAATGAATACTCAATAGGACTTGATGGCCCAGAGTTGACATCAACCCCTGCTGAAAAAACAGAGATGCGGGAGCTTTATCGGATGGTTGAAGAAAGATGTTCAGTGTCCATGGAGAGCCAGGAGTTGCGGTCCCCCCCCGCTGAAAACATGGAAGTGCAAGAGCCTGCTCTGACGTCTGAAAATGAATATGCTGTGTCTTGGGAGAGCCGGGAGTTGAGATCTAGCTCTCCTGAAAAGGCAGAGATGCAGGAGACTTCTGTAGTACCTGACAATGAATATGCTGTGTCTTCTGAAGATCACAAGGTGCTGTCTTCCCTTGCTGAAAAAACAGAGGTACAGGAGTGTTCTCTCCTGTCTGAAAATGAGTATGCTGTATCTCCTGAGGGCCAGGAGATGATAGCCAGCCCTGCTGAGAAAGAGGTGCAGGAGCCTTCTCTGACATCTGACAGTGAATATATCATCTTCCCTGAAGGCCAAGGATTACAGTCTAACCTTTCTGAAAAAACAGTGGTGCAGGAGCCTTCGCTAGTATCAGACAGTCAGTATGCTGCGTCCCCTGAAGGGCAGGAGTTGCTTTCTGGTCTTCCTGAAAAATCAGAAGTGCAGGAGTGTTCTTTGCTGTCTGAAAATGAGTATGATGCATCACCTGAAGGCCGTGATTTGAGATCCAGTCCAGTTGAAAGAGAAGAAACGGAGGAACCTTCTGAAACATCTGAAAGTGAAAGTTCAATGTCCACTGATAGCCAGGAGTTGCAGTCTACTGTTGTTGAAAAAACAGAGGTGCAGGAGTTATCTTTGTCTGAAGGTGAATGTCCCATGTCCCCCGAAGGTCAGGAGCTACAGTGTAGCCCTGCTGAAAAAGTAGAGGCTAAGGAACCTTTTCTAATATCTGAAAATGAACATGCTGTGTCCCCTGAAGAGTATGAACCACAAATGACTCATGCTGAGAAAACAGAGGCTATAGATTCTTCTTTGACATCCGAAAATTACCGTCTTTTGTCTTTCGAGAGCCAGGAGGTAAGATTCACCCCCGTTCAAAACACAGATGTGCGGGAACTTTCTCCAGCACCTGAAAATGAACATGCAGCGTCCCCTGGTGGTCAGGAGTTGAGATTCGCCGCTGCTGGAAAAGTAGGCAGTCCCGAACCTTTGACACTAAATGATAGAGCCTCCATGTCTCCTGATGTCAGTGACTTGAAATCTGTCCCTGTTGAAAGAATGGACGATGCAGTGCCTTTGATGCCTGAAACTGGGTGCTCCATGTCCCCTGATGGCTATAGTGTGAAATCTGGCCCTAGTGAAGAAACAGAGGATCTAGAGCCCTCTTTGATATCTGAACATAGACATTCCACATCCTCATACCGGGAAGGTCATGAGCTGAAATCTCCTGTGGAGGAAGAGGGTCTAGATTCCTCTTTGACTTCCGAACAGAGACAATCTGTGTCCCCTGAGGCCCATGACCAGAAATCTACCATAGATGAAGAAATGGATGATCTGGAGCCATCTTTGACATCGGAGCATAGGCGCTCCACCTCCCCTGATGAGCAGGAGTCAAGATCTAGCCTTGGTGAAGAAGCAGAGTATCAGGAGCAGCCTTTGACAACAGAACGTAGATGCTCTGTGTCATCTGATGAACATGAGTCAAGGTCTACCACTGGGGAAGAGGTAGAGGATGCAGAAACCTCCTTGACAGCTGAACGAAGAGACTCCACATCCTCTGATGATCATGAGTCGAGGTCTACCACCGGTGAAGATATAGAAGATGGAGAGCCCTCTTTGACAGCTGAACGTAGACACTCCACATCTTCTGATGACCGTGAGTCAAGGTCTACAGCTGGTGAAGAAATGGAGGATTTGGAACCTTCTTTGACAGCTGAACATAGGCGCTCCGTGTCTCCTGATGGACGTGAGTCAAGGTCAACCACTGGTGAAGAAGCAGAGGACCAGGAGCTGTCTTTGACAACTGAACGTAGACACTCCACATCCTCAGATGAGCATGAGTCAAGGTCTACAACTGGCGAAGATGTGGAGGATATGGAACCCGCATTGACAGCTGAACAAAGAGATTCCACATCCTCAGACGAGCAAGAATCGAGGTCTACCACCGGTGAAGAGGGTGAGGATATGGAACCCTCTCTGACAACTGAACATAGACATTCCACATCCCCTGATGGGCGTGAATCGAGGTCTACCACTGGTGAAGAAATAGATGATGTGGAGCGCTCCTTGACAGCTGAGCGAAGAGACTCCACGTCGTCAGATGAGTGTGAGTCAAGGTCTTCCACTTGTGAAGAGGGTGAGGATGCGGAGCCTTCTTTGGCAGATGAAGATAAACAGGATTCCATGCCTGTTGAGAGGCTGGAAGAACAAGACTCTTCTTTTATACCTGAAAGTATGCGTTCTGACTCTTCTGAACGTGAAAAGTCAAGATCCAAATCCGTTGACAGAATATCTGACAAAGAGTCTTCACGAAGATCTATAAGCAGACGCTCAATATCTCCTACTCGCCAAAAGAGTCGATCCACATCTGTTGAAAAAGCAACAGACAGAGAGTCTTCACGGAGATCTAGACATAGGCGTTCCAGGTCCACATCTGTTGAAAAAACAGCAGACAAAGAGTCTTCGCGGAGGTCTAGACATAGACGCTCCAGGTCCACCGGTCGCCAAAGGAGTCGATCAACATCTGTTGAAAAAACAGCAGACAAAGAGTCTTCACGGAGGTCTAGACGTAGACGCTCCAGGTCCACTGGTCGCCAAAGGAGTCGGTCCAAATCTGTTGAAAAAACAGCAGACAAAGAGTCTTCACGGAGGTCTAGAAGCAGACGCTCCAGGTCTTCTCAGCGCAGATCCCAGAGATATGACACAGAATCTCGCTCTAGACGGAATCGCTCCAGGTCAGGAACACGTAGAAGAGCTTCAAGATCAAAATCTAATCGTCGCTCTCGGTCTAGCTCATTGTCGCGTTCAAGGCACAGAAGGAGGAGTAGGTCAAGGTCAGCATCTAGAAGGCGGCGTTCTTTATCAAGAGACAGGCGTAAGAGATCTCAGAGAAATAGATCAAGATCTACTGATAGAAGAAGAAGAAGATCAGATTCAAGAGATCGTAGAATATCACTCAGATTACGGAGCAGGAGTCGAACACCTATTCGTCAAAGGCGATCAAGGTCAAGAGGAAGAAGACGGAGCTCTAGTAGGTCACCAATTCGACTACGGCGATCGAGATCTTCAGGGAGAAGAAGATACAGCAGATCACCTGATCGTCGTAGGTCAAGGTCATCGGAACGATTTGCAAGCAGGTCACCTAAACGTCTTACAGACTTGGGTAAGTGATAGTTTTATTTTCAGTAGTTGCATGGTTAGGGGATACTCTGTTCATTTACATAGTCTTATTTTAAGATATCTCTGCAACATTCATAAGGAATTTATTGGAAGTTGTTTTGTGCGTTATTTTTAGGCAGTGACTTCCACTAGGAACTTCTGTGTTGGAGCTGAATCAGTGCTTACTACTTGGATGAAAGTGTGTTTAGTACAGGTTTTATCTCTTGGTTATGGAGCGTTTATACAAAGATGGTATGTTGTACTCTTGAGGAAGGCTGTTCAATGTAATATTAAAGGCTAAGTACTCTGGCCTTTAAATAATGCACGAAACTTAGGAGTTTCTAGTTTTCCTGAGAACAAATTGGGCGTGAAAGAACATTTGGAACTAAGTGGCAGTTGGAGAGTTCTTACCTCTGTCGTCAACTGTAATGCTTGTTTATCTGTTTCCATTACTCTCTTGCCTCTTTATCATGGTAAGAACTTAATGGGAAGGGAGACTTGTTTCTGAAAATACTCCCAGACCTAGCTGATTGGAAAATAGAAAGAAAAAATACGTAATGAACTGCGTCTTTTCTCTGTGACTGGAGGTAGAGAGGCCTTGTAGTTTTCTTGGGTAGTAAGTTACGTGAGGAGAAAGAAGGCTTTAAATCTGAGAGACAAGCTTTTGTATAGTGTGTGAGGAAGTCTCCTTTTGTGGACCTCAGGTTCTGATCCTTTTAGTCCTGTCTCATAAAGTTAGCATGGAAGCCCTTCTGCCAGAGAAGTGGTTTTGTACACAGCATGAGAATGAGCATTCTTGAATCTGCCTTCATGCTTTAATTATGCAGCAAGTCTATATCTATATACTTTTATTGCTTAAGAAGTAAAGGAATGTTGTCCTTCTAGGATTTCTGTAAGGCTGTACGCTTGCAGAGATAGTGGTAACTCATTTATTTCCAAACCGGCAGATCAAATAAGACGTACTTTTATTTCCATTCCCTATTTCTGTGAGAGGACCACATGCTTTTTTCTTTAACAAAGCAAAATACTGTTTTTATTAACAGTTTTTGCCTGAAATTGTATTTTACGGAAGTGCACGTTTTATTCGGTGCTCATGTTTTTCGACTGGTTGGTTGTAAGTAGCTTTCAGGCTACGTACTAAGGGACTTGAGGGGACTTCCTCAAGACCTTTGAATGCTTTTCAGAGATAGCTAGGAAGTAGACTTTGAAATTTATGCTGTGTAGAAAGGACTCAGTACTTCCAAAACTAGAATGAATCGGTGAAGTAAAGTAGGCATCAGAACTGTGGGGATTTGGAGGATTCTTAGTGCTGTAATTTGGACTCCCGTGCTTTGTGTTAAATTTGCAATTTCACCTGTCTGTTGGGTAGACCAGATTTTAAAAAGTGCAGGGCAACCAAGTACAATTTTTGTTATTTTCACAGATCCTAAAAATGCACAGTGTGCATAAAATCTTGTGTTTTCTCTTCGTACTTTTAGTCTGCCAGAAATGCTTATTTGTTGTTAAAATTAGAATCTGTAAAAAAAACAATTTTTCATTTAAAAAAACAAAATCCATTTTTTAGACAAGGCCCAGCTACTTGAAATAGCCAAAGCTAATGCAGCCGCCATGTGTGCGAAGTCTGGCGTTCCCTTACCACCAAGCTTGATGCCTTTGTTATCTCAAAAGAAAGACGACAAAGCCAATCAGAAGTCATCAAGAGATACACTAAAGGAGCTCACTGAGGTAAGTGAGAAAGACGGTATCAAACCTGAAAAATAAGCAAACTGGTTTTCTGTGACTTCCGGGCAAACTGTCATTCTGTGTGCTCGGTTCACGTGTAAGCTGGCTCGTGGTTTGAGCCCTTACTCTTTGCACTTTTTTTTTTTTTTATAGTCGTGAAAATAGGCTGTTTAATTCCATGGAAATGCATGAAATCCAATTCTTCAGCTTTTTTAAAAATTTTGTCTCTGTTCTAGTTTTGTACAAATTGGTAGTTCTCCTTGCAGTCCTATTAATAAAACCCAAAGCTTTCACATTTAGTTTTTGGTTCTGAAGTTTTTAGTTGTTTATATTCCTACTTTTGTTAGTGATTTTCATCTTGTTAAATGTTATCTCTGGGTTAAAAATCTTGTGCCCACTTCACATAGTTCTGTATATTTTAATATGCACTCTAAGATACTTTTAGCGAATTACTGTTGCAATTCTGTCCCGTTGCAGTTACTCTACAAATGCAGTGGTTTTGTTCTGATTCTGGGGGAGAAAACTGCTAGTTGTTCTTTTGCTGTAGTAATGACACCTTTGCTGATTGCCCACTACATGTTTTTTTCCAGAAACTAGAGAAAATTTGGAATGGGAGGGGGAAAAAAAAGGAGCTTTTTTAAAAAAAAATTCTCCGGAATCAAAATTGGCCACAGAAGCAGTCCAGGCCATTGTCCTATGGTAGTGTGCCTAAGTGGAGAACCCTTTCAGAGCCTGTTCAGCTTCTTGCAAAGCTATCTGCATTGTCTTTCCTCTCTGCAATGTAACCTGCAAACTGGACAGACTTTCCAATTAGTTGGTAGCTGACTGATAACCATAGATAATACAATTTGTTGATGAGATGCCCAAATAGTGCAGGCTTTTCCTCTTGCCTAGAGAATGTGCTTCAGTCATTGTCTGGAGGCATCTTAGCACAGGAGAGTGCAGGAATCTTTTTTTTATAAGGGCTGATGAGAACAGTGCCATCAACGTATCTTAATTTTCAGTGTTGGAGGTGCCAGTTTGCACCTTGTATGCCGACAGTCAGGTCATCAAACAGATGGGCCTTACAGTTGTATAACTTGAACTAGAGTTAAATCAGATGATGGCTTCACTTTGCCGGTATTATTTCCTCAAATATTATGTTCTCAAATGTCATGTGAGTCTTACAAGTATACTTTTAGTGAATGGGAGACCTAATAGAAGCATGATACTACACTATAGTGTTCTCAAATGCATTTTGGACTGACTTATACTTGCTACTGGTGAACACTCAGTGCAGATAACCATGATCAGTAAGGAGTTTTTCGTCATAAAATTCTCGCCTCTCTAGAATGTATTCCCACCCCCTCCCCGAGGTTCTCTTCGTATTTGACTGCAGTATCCCCATAGCACCTATATGTTTTATACTCAGTTTTTGTTGAATATAAAATGGGGCTCTCTGGTGTACTTAGCCAATGTGAAAAAATTTCAGAAATCCGAGATCTTTTGGAGCCGTTGCTTCTGAGTAGGTCCCTGCACTACAAGTAGAACTTAGAATTACATGTGTAGTAGTTTTGTGAGTTACACTGATGTTTCTGTCAGATTGCAATATGCTAATTCTGTGGGATGCCAAACAACCAGTGAGTTCCTACTCTAGAATGTTTGCAGCCTTAGATGCACATTCTGCAGCTAGCACTGTGTAGCAAGTTTTACAGTATGATGCTGAAATCTTATGTCTTTGAAATTATTCTCTGCATGAGTGCTTCGCAAACGTAGGTGGGTATTTGATAATATGTCTAAAATGTCATAAGTACATGTATTGATGACATTGCTAAAAGATTTTCTTGTACGTTCTGCTTTAGAAAAGAAAAACTCTTTTGTAAAAATGTTCTTTTTGTATGTTTTGGTTGAAAGTACAGGTTTGTTTGGAGCTGTAACGTCCCTTTTTTCCTTTTTATTTTTTTAAGAAATGCAAGAAGATTGCTCAAAGCACAGATGATGTGATAGTGAACAAACCTCATGTTTCTGATGAAGAGGAGGAAGAACGTCCTTTCTATAATCATCCTTTTAAGCTCAGTGAACCCAAACCTATTTTTTTCAATTTAAGTGTGAGTGCTTATTTTGTTTTTAATATTTAAAGTTGTGGTTATTTTTAAATAATGCAAGTAATTTTACAGAAATTAAACAGGGATTGATAATCCTTGTGAAATTGCACTGGGAAGTTGTTAAAAGTACTCTTGCTACAGTAAGAGACTTACCTGCAGTCTGTGAAATTGTGGTAGTTCCCATAATTGGATTGAAATTTTTTTTCATTAATGCCTTTGCAGCTTCTAAAGCTTGAATAACATAAAGAAGATTGGTTTTGCTTCACATTTTCATTGCAAAAGCACCAGTATGAATTTACAGACAGTATTGGAATGGGGAAGTGCATTTGGAACAGCATTGTTTTTCTTTAAAAGACCAGCAAAAAACCCCTAGCGACATTCTAAAAGCATTTTGAGATGTTCTAGATAAGCTGATGCCATCAGCTTTGTGCAGACTCCAAATCCTGTATGTCTGCTTCTTCAGTAGATTTCGAGTGTTCACTAAAGGAAAAAAAAGATCTGTTAGTTTTGAGATTAACCGATAGAGAAGTAAATGCTGTGTTAAGAATGAAGATCACTGATGTTGCCTGTTACTAAGAGAGTTTAAATGTCTTGTTAAACCTCCTCCTTGGGGGACTGCTTTTGACTCTGTCAGGGCTTGTGTTGACACTTTCTGGGTATGAGCATCTTGGAAGGAGTAAAATGAGGGAGCATTTCTTTAAGTGCGCCTGGGATTCAGATACTGTGAAGCATGGATTAGAATTTGTCCAGAATGTTTTTCTTAAACGGTTGTATCTTTGGGGGGGTTTTGTGCCATGAAAGCTCTGATTTTGCAGGGTGTGAAGTACTATAAAAGTATTACTATGCTAAGTGGAAAATATAAGTAGCATATGCATAAGATGTAAGGTAGAAATAGATTTATACTTTATATTGTACCATTAGAAAGTGGTATGACGAAACTCAAGAAACTCTGGGATTCCCTACAGGCTCCAAAGAGGAATGTTATTTAGTGATTTTAAGTTGCTTACTTGTTTGTCGCAGTTTTGACCCTGTTAATATCATTCCTTCTGTTCTTTCTGCATCCTAGTCTAACTACCATTCCCATCCATGTTCCTTGGATGGTAGGAGTTTACCCAGTATTGTGAGCTCTCTGGGCTCTGTTTGCCTCTTAGAAGAGCAATTTGTCGGAGATTACTGTGGACTCATTATATTAGCATTTCTAAGGAAAACAAGCTCATAGACGTGATTTACTTTAGGATTCATGCTGCTCTTAAAAAATAACCAAAAACTATAAAACAAAATGTTGATAACTGCTTTCTCTATGTATAGTAGTGTAGAGCTTTTTATTGTCCTGTGGACATCACAGCCAATGTGTTGTGCTGCTCAAGATTTTTATTTTGGAGCTTTCCATTACAAAATGCATCCGTGGCAGATTAAGATTGTTCTGTTTATGGTGGGGGGTGGAGGGAAAGCAGGGAGGTTAATTGTGGGAGTGAGGTTTTGTACATTTTTGGCAGCTGAAGCTGATTTAAGCTATTTTAGCTTCTAGCTGTTTCACCTTCTCTTATACTGCAGTTTGTTTCTCATTTGCATGTTTTTAGGGCTGTGCTGAGATGATTTGTTATGAAGGCTTTCGGTTTGATGTTAGTAAGAAGGATGACTTTCTTTAATGAAGTTTTCGTAAAACTCAATACCAACTGTATGCAATAAACTGTTTCTCAAAGACATGTTATGAATGTGGTGTGTTCCCAAGTTTTAACTTTTTCTAATTTCATTTCTTAAGACTCCCAGCATAAAACCAGCACCACCACCACAACCAAAAAATCAGGTCAGCCTGTCAAAGGAATTTCCTGTTTCATCTGGGTCTCAACATAGGAAAAAAGAAGCAGATAGTGTCTATGGAGAATGGGTTCCAGTTGAAAAAGGCAAAGAGGAAAGCAAGGATGATGTTTTCCCCAAACCATCCATTGAGGTAAGGAAGGGAAGGAAAGCATATCATATAAGAAAACCAAAACCATTACCTAGTCAGTCTGGTAGCAAATTGCAGCCTGTGGAAAAAAAAAAAAAAAAAAAA
>Ga0065711_1007695_pt1 | contig 19255 bp, 12 predicted proteins | sample Hoacrofraction12_FD_59098 | JGI IMG/M metagenome (GOLD analysis project Ga0065711, IMG submission 59098) | Hoatzin crop microbial communities from Cojedes, Venezuela - Epithelial fraction 12 v2 (version 2) | ecosystem: Host-associated > Birds > Digestive system > Esophagus > Crop | place...
GTATGGTAAACCGTGCCAAAAGAAAAAAAAAAAAAAAAGCCTCAATGCTTAGCACCTTTTGCCAGCATCTGTTTCTCTGTGATTGTGTCTCTCGAGCCACGTGGTGAGAGTGTTCACCCCTTGGCTTAGGTGAGTGCATGGGTACTGGTTGGTATTGGGATGCTGTGGAGATGCAATTGTGCTTTCATGTGGAATTTGGACCAGAGTGGTCCCTAAGTGACTTTCTGCACACCAGGCAATGAACCTAGCTTTGTGCTGGATGGTGCTAGAAGAAATAAAGTCTGGTGATACAGTGCAGCTAAGCCTTGGATCCAGCTGCTTTGAGAGGAAAAGAGAGCAGAGGAGAGCTTGTCTGCCTGGGATGAACTCTAAGCAGCTTTCTCTGTCCTTGCCTGTCTGTGGAGCCAGGAGTGCAAGTTCACAACACCAGGGCAGCAAGAGACTCAGAGAAGGGGATGGAAAATGCTGTTGAAATGGTTGTCAAGGTTATGAGCCAAGGTCAGGCTGTGCCAAAGGACAGGCCAGGCTGTTAAGGACGTGCCAGATCCAGCGGCAGAGATAGCTCTGGAAGAAGACCCAAGATGAGAGACCTGCCCTGTGTAGGAGGTATGTAGCTTTGCAGTGCTCATGCTGGGTAGGGGAAGGAGGGGGAATAGTGCAACAGGTTCTTTGAGTGTTGGCCTCGCGTGGTGATCCTCTTCTCCCTCTTCACAAAGCACAAGTATCTGGGCTTGCCCATCCTGCCTGGCTCTGACATTCCCTTCCCTATGCGATTCTGGGAGCAGTGATTAAAATAAGGCTAAGATCCTGCCGTGTGAAGTGTGCAGATTGGCCAGCTGTTTGCGGAACCAAATAGGATGGGTTTAGGCTGAAAGAGCAGGGCTAAAGCATGCTGTGCCACACTGGGCAGTGCGGGCCCAGTTGTTAAGGTAGCGTTGCTACTAGCAAATGCTTTCAGGTCTGAAGAGGGAGTTGCTGGTTAATGTTATGAGTCTTGGATGCATTTTACTCTCCCATCCATTAACATGTGAAATATGGCCATCAAGGAGGCTCAAAACAAGGAGTCCTAGTAGCCATGATAGAGAGTGCCCAGAAGGATGGGAAGATGAGCCAGTCTGTAACAAATCTGTGTGTCCCCCTCTTCCAAAACTCTGTCTTGAAACCTTAGCTACAGCAGGAATCTAGTGCCACTGGCCACAGGATGGGTGGTGCTCGTTTACCAGCACCCTGCCCTTCGTGACAGGGACCTTGGTGACCACGAGAGGAGCAGAGCTCACTTTGTCTGTAACGTTGGGGCCCCAGCATCCATAGAACCTATAGCTGACGTTGTTTGCCCTTACCAGTAGCTGATTAACCCTGCTCTTGTTCTTTGTTACAGTGACCCCTGCAACCCTGAGGTCACTTGCTGAGCTAAGCAGAAGAGGGAGCAGCTATGTAGGAATAGGAGGACCTGAGCTGTAACCAGTCCTTGGAACACTGGTCGCTGGTGCTGCTCCTGGAGCACTCCAGGAGCCAAAGCGAGTGTTTGGGCTAGAGGGCTGCCTTGCAGCAGATGACAGAATTCCTAGCAGAAATACAGCTGTAGGAGCAGAAGTGTCATAGCACTTAGCTTGAGAAGATGTTATTGCGTATAGAGGTAAAGGTGGCTGTTGTGTTCTTAGATGATCTTTTTACCAGTGCCGTAGAGACCTTTCCCTTCCCTCTGCCAGGGCTGTATGGTAGGGTACGTGCTCCTGTCAGTCTTCCCGCAGGCTGCATCGCTGCCAGCCTTCCAGCGAGATTGTGATGATAGTCTGTAAGGCTGTGTGACCATATGGTATGTTGGACTGGCAGTAGTTTGTAGCTGTGACTTTGCTTTTTTTTTTGTGCTCAATAAAGGCAATTTATACCACTCATCTTTGTATTGTGTGCTTTAATATACTGTCAGTGCACCTATGCGTCATTTCTCCACAGAACTTGCATGGCTTTAAAATGTTGCCAAATAAAAGCATACTGCTACATTCAGGAAATGAGGAGGGAAAAAAAAAAATCCCAGCAGGCAAAGGAAACATCATTATCTGACCAGAATACCAGCTCCAGATTCTTCTAGCTTTAAACTCTGGGAGATCTTTATGTCGTTGTTCTGCCCAGACTAATAATGTGTTCGGAGGGCATTCAGTTCAGCTTACAAGCTTGGGTAGCACCACAGCTGGGACTGATACTCTCCCATACAGAAAGTGGTGCGAAGCTCCCTCTTGTGATCGTTTGCTAGACACCTGGCTCCAAGCAGGCCTGAAGGTGTGGGAGGGATGGCTGCTGCTCCTGCCAGCAGCCTGAATTCTTCACAAGGTCTTCCAAGTGTACAGTTTGTGTTTGGGCATACGCCGAGTACGGCTTGGTGACCCAGGGAAGAAATGGCAGCTGCACACTGAGATGACTCAGCTAACTGCAGTGAGCTGGGATGTTAAAAAATGGCAGAGTCCTTAAAATGTTCTTGCTCAAAGCACCTAGCTAAAGGCATCGCTTTGGTGGAGCGTCAGTGGCCCTTAAAGCATACCTGTTCTAGGGTGGCAGCTGGGGCTGGTGAGACCACCAGAGCGTTGCCTAGACTGTGCCTGGGAGACCTGGAAGCTGGCAGGATGGCGTTTCCCAGCTTATGGCTGCCTGTCCTGACAGAAGTGAAGGCGGTGTTGCCACGTGCAGCTCCAGGACAGCAGCATCTTGTGGTAGAAACGAGTGTCTCTAGGATGCCTGCTGCTCTCCTTCCTTCTCATAGTGTCTGGGCAGGTCCCGTGTCCACATCGGAAGGTGTCCTTCCACCTTGGGAAGCTTTCTGGCAGGCAGGATCCTTGACTTGGGCCATAAGGGTGTGGCTAGGCCTTTATCATTTGAAACCCATCTTCTCAGCAGGGTCCTCTTTTACCAGTAGATGTTACGGTCAGTGCTGTGCTACTTGCACAGGACAGATGCTTATGAAGGACTCTCCACCCCAGGCAGAGTGGTGTGTAAATGCCCTGCTGCACTCTTTGTGTTGGCAGTGGCCGGCTAGTTCACACTCATGCAGGCTTTGAGTACCTATGTGCCTGTATTTTATGTGGGTTAGGACAAGCTGAGACGAGTGTGGGGAATAGTCTGGCTCATTTGCTGAGTGACAACTGCAATAAAGATGATTGGAACTTTTTCGTTTGCACTTCCACTGCAAGCAGACATCAGCATGCAGAATGCTTCAGACTGTGCCTGCCTACCTGATTTGTTTCTGTGCAGAGCGATACCTGTCTTCCTTAGCTATGACTCATTTGTTAGAGAGGGGTTATACACAGGAAAATTAATTGTCTTGAGTGTGTATTTTTTTAATGATCTAGTAAACTAAGAGCTCTTTCCTTCCTGGCAAGTCTTCTGGTGGAACTATATAGGGGATGTTCCCTTGAGGGTGGGTAACACACACAGACCAACTGCCAAACCTGTTACGTGCTCGATGGCTGAATTTGTAGTTTCCAAGTCAGGAAAGGAGCTGCTGACAGCCCTGATTCTGGATTTTTTTTTTGTTTTTTTGTTAAAGGGGGAGACGTTGGTTCATGGGACAGCTGCAAGCCCCAAAGAGGGTAATGAAGAGGGGTCAGAGAACGACCATGGAGTGCCTTCGTCCAAAAAGATGCAGGGGGAGCGTGGAGGAGGAGCGGCTCTCAAGGAGAACGTGTGTCAGGTAGTGTTGTTGAAGAGATCTCTTTGAAACTTTACTACTATGAAGTTTTTTCGTGTAAGTTCTGGCACGTGCTAGTGCCCCAGCTAAGTCTAGGTAGCCTCAAGGTGTTTATTGTAGAATTAACTGGCTTCTTGTGCTCTGAATTGAGCCTTTCCTCTGTAATTGCCTTTCTCCCTGCTAAAGTCCACAGGTGTTAGGGAGACGTGGCCAACGTAGGATTCATTTTAGCTGATGTGTGTTAGTAAGGACTGGATGGCAAATGGCAGCACTAAAGGCACAAACCACCTGAAATTACTGACACGAGGAAAACAGCATTTTTCTGTGGAGGTCTCTGCTGGCAGTCCTGACCAGCACATGGGTTGTTGCTGTCTGGGACGAGTTGGGGAAGGAGGTTGATCGGAGCTGACACTGTGCTTCCTTCCCCGCAGGTCTGCGAGAAGCCAGGGGAGTTGTTGCTCTGCGAGGCGCAGTGCTGTGGTGCTTTCCACCTGCAGTGCCTTGGGCTCTCCGAGATGCCAAAGGGCAAATTCATCTGCAACGAGTGCTCCACAGGTACGGCAGCTTCTGTGAGCGCGGGAGGACAGGGTGCTTGCTGTGTTCTTACCTGATGCCTGCTTTGCTGGAGAGGTGTGCCTGGTGCCTGCAGCAGGGCCGCTGGCTAGCTCTCAGCCTTCTGATTACTGGTTTGATTTTTGATAATGACTTTCTGATTAACTTGTCTTACTGTTGATTCAGGCATGTAGAGTGCGAAGAAGTGTACATCCAGGATCTGGTGGGAAAGAGAAGGGGAAATTCTTACCTGGGTCTAGGGAGAGAGGGCTGCTGGGGAGGATGAGTCTGAAGCAGGCTGGAAAGCGGGGAATGTCTGAGTAGGGTTGTCAATTTTTGTTTTTCCCTTTATATTTCTCTGGTCTGAAATCATAGCTATAATAATACTTTTTTCGATCTGGAGTTTTATTGCAGCTGCAGGCAAAACCATCCTGCTGCAGAGACCTGTGCTTTGGGATAGGTACGGCAGGTTGGGAGGTTGTGCTGTGCTAATACGCGGCCTGGTGGAAGTCTCAGCTCTTCCTGTAGCCCTTGTGTGTGACTGGTGTTACGTCTGTTGCTCTTTCTCCAGGGGTCCATACCTGCTTTGTGTGCAAGAGCTGCGGGGAGGATGTAAAACGGTGCTTGCTGCCCCTCTGTGGGAAGTATTACCATGAAGCGTGCATACAAAAGTATCCGCCCACCGTCATGCAGAACAAGGGCTTCCGATGCTCGCTGCATATATGCATGACTTGTCATGCTGCTAACCCAGCAAACATCTCTGCATCTAAAGGTACCGAAATCTTCCAGGGTGGTCTAGGGGATATAGAAGCTTTTTCTTTGTTTCATGTCCACTGTNCATTTACCTGGTCCACTACTACGTTANGTTGATCTTCTGTGCTTGCTGCAAGGTTTGCTGTAGCGTTTGCCGAGGAACAGCTTCTCTCAGGGAAGTGGAAGGTGGTGTCGGTGTGTGAGGTTGCTGCTCATCAGCACTCCTCATGGTCGGACACGGCAACTAAAATGTTCTTGTCCGTTCAGACGTGTGGATGCCTGCACGTCCAGCGATGCGATGGGCCTCTCTGGGTTTTTGAATAAATCTCTGGAGCTGTACGGACGCTCTCATGGTTCCCCTACTTTTCACTGTGCCAGTGCTGCAGACGATGCCTGCTTAGCAGCAGTGGCTATCAAGGCAACGGCATGGAGAGCAGCATAGTGAAAACTGTGATGATTGTTCTAGTTATCCTTTTTTTATAATGAAAACTCTCGTCTTGTAGTAGTGACACCCTTGGTGTAGGCTTCTCAGGCAAACATTTGTTTGAGATGTTTGCAGGAGTACCTTGACCTTTATCTCACATGATTTAACTTAAAACTTCTATGTAATTGCTTTGTATATTGCTTCTAAAGCTGCCTTTCTTTAAATCCTTGGGATCTTAAGACAGTAAGACCAGTTCTACTTTTATCCTCAGGGTCTGTGTTAAAGTTATCCTTTTTTTTCCCCACGTAGCAGTATTTGGTGTAGGAGACAGCACTAAGGCCTAAAGCACACAGCTGACCACTTCCCCACTGAACGTTTGTGTTGTGTTCCTCTGGCTGCTGCTTCTCAGTGGGCCTTTCCTCCCGCCTCTTCTCCCTGCTTGTGGTCTCCTGAGAGGAACTGAAAACAAGGTCTTGGAAACCTTGGGGAAATTAGGCCTATAGGCAGTTCTGAATTATCCATTCTGGAATTTCAGGGTAAAATCTGATAACGTGGAGAGGCAAGTACTGATGTTTTCAGAAGCTACACGGATTGGTTTCGTTGTGTGCAGCTAAGCACTTGGAACACCCCCTCTGTAATTACTCTCTGAGCTGATTTACTAATTATTTGTGTATGATAGGAAGCAGTCATAGTCTGTGAACTCTTGAACTGTTTCTGCACAGCATGCAGGAGGTTTTTCACTTCCGAATGATATAATTTTGTGTATGTTATATACAAATACGTATTAAAGATATTTATAATTTTATATATATTTAGTTAAATAATTTAATAGACATCTAGTGAGTATGTAGTGGACAGCCCATAGACACTAAAGGTTGGTTTCCTTTTCCAAAGATCACCTATGGTTGCTTGTTTGGAGCTTAGGTATCAGTAGCAGATAGTTTTGACAGGAAACAAAGAATCATCCTCCTTTAGAGCTTCAGTGTGTTGCCGACATGTTCTGGTGCTAGGTCGCTTGATGCGCTGTGTGCGGTGTCCCGTTGCGTACCACTCCAATGACTTCTGCCTCGCCGCTGGGTCCGTGGTCCTCGCCTCCAACAGCATCATCTGCCCCAATCACTTCACTGCACGGAGAGGCTGCCGCAACCACGAGCACGTCAACGTCAGCTGGTGCTTTGTCTGCTCGGAAGGTGAGACAGCCTGTGCTGGATCCCCCATCACCAAACAAGGCCCCTGACAGGAAGTCATTAGAGCAGGCAGAAGCTTTGCCCATCCAGAGCGTGCCAGTGAGAACTGCAGACAACAGCTCCTATCGATCCCCATTTAAATCCAACTTCAGGCTAGAACTTTTTCTGGATCCTCAGAAGGGTTCTTGGTGCAGCACGAGTAGGACACAAGCTGTTGAAAAGGGTTTTCAAAAGAGCATCATGCCGTTTCCTCAGCTGTTTCTGTCTGGACGTGTTGAGTCCAGGGCCTCTGCGCAGTGACTCTGATTAATTCCTCCTCCTTTGCTTTGCAGGTGGCAGCCTTTTATGCTGCGAGTCGTGCCCGGCTGCATTTCACCGTGAGTGTCTAAACATTGAGATGCCAGAGGGAAGCTGGTATTGTAATGATTGCAAGGCAGGCAAAAAGCCACACTACAAGGAAGTAGTCTGGGTGAAAGTTGGGCGCTACAGGTAGGTGGAGGTAGAACAGACTTGTCCCTATCCTTTCCTCATGCAGTGCTAATGGTGACTGAGGTGAGAAGCTGCTCCTCTCTGCAGGGTACAGAGCAGCAGCCTCTGGCTTCTTTGCATACACGTAGAGGCTGGTAAAATGTATGCTTTTGTCCTCCAGTAGCCTCTTGCCTCCCCACCAGCCTTGCTGGTAGCCCTTACACACTTTTCGCCGTGTCTCTGTGCAGTAGCATGCTTCTGAAGTGGGGAAGCCAGAGGTTTCACCTGCCCTTCCCTGTGTCTGCAGGTGGTGGCCAGCTGAGATTTGCCATCCTAGGACAATTCCTGTCAACATCCAGAAAATGAAACATGACATCGGCGAGTTCCCTGTGCTGTTCTTTGGCTCCAAGGATTACCTGTGGACCCACCAGGCCCGTGTGTTCCCTTACATGGAAGGTGACGTCAGCAGCAAAGACAAGATGGGGAAGGGCGTGGATGGCATATACAGGAAAGGTAACTTCTTTTCATCCGGAGAGGTACACAGTCTGTTTCTCTTCATTCCCAAGTGGAGAAGTGGTGTTCTTGTAACAGAGGAAAACGTCTTCTTAGAGCTAAAGTGAAATTTTATTTGTAGAATGAGCTTCTGCTTATCTATCATCTGGTGCACTCAGAGTGTTCATTGGTCTGGACTCCCAGAGAGGGAGAAGGGTGTGCAGATCTTGAATGCTTCTCCAGCTCTGACATACCTGCTCTAAATCTGAATGAGCTGCTGCTTTGTCAACTTCCCTGACAGTATCCATATATAAAAATGCACTTGAGAGTTACGAATGCAGCTGCCTGACACCTCTGCCCTAAAGCAGGCAAAGCTAGCTGACAGTTTGGGTGCTTCCTCACCCACGGAGAGGTCTCTTACTCCTGCAACTGCCCTGCAGCAGTGGCCTTTCCTTCACCGCCCCTGTGGTGAACCTCTCCCTGTGAAGTACATGGCTAGGACTGTTTGCTTGTGGAGCTGAGCGCTGCGTGGACACTGGCAGCCCAGCTCTGTGTGAGCAGTGAGTGTTCCTTGTAACACAGCCTGTTCTCTCTCTTAGCTCTTCAGGAAGCTGCAGTAAGATTTGAAGAGTTGAAGGCTCAGAAAGAACTGAGACAGCTTCAGGAAGACAAAAAGAATGACAGGAAACCTCCTCCCTACAAACACATCAAGGTGAGGGCAGGTGGGGGGGGACAGGTGCAGAAGAGAAGTCATAAGATGTCGGTGCAGGTGATTTACAGGTATACAGAAACACTTCTACTGTTGGGGCATCTGGCTGCATTTGGAGGTTACTTTGGTCCTATTGGCACCTTCGGTCGTCCTCCACAGAAAGGATTCATGTATGCGCAGAGCTATATGGAAGCTGGACACCAGTAACAGAGGTACTCTGATTTACTGGAACAGATCTAGACATCTGTATGCTGTTCCGTGGTCTGAAGGCAGTGTCTCTCCACCTTGGGGACCTAGGGGAGAGTGCTAGTAATATGCAGTGTCCTCGAGTACTGTGTGCTAGTGATGGCAAGGTGGCCATCCCAGGTGGTGCAAGGTAGGAGATGGTCAGGGTGCAGTGGAGCAGAGCTGTGGGGAGGGTGGTAACCCACACTGGAGCTTGGCAGTATCTTATTTCAGCTCTGCTATGTTTATAGCTTTTTCTGTATCGGTCAGTGACTGACCAGAAATACTAGACAGAAGTATGTGTCGGAATAGCAACCCTTTTTCTGAGTTTGGAGGAACTCTTCAGGTTTTAGGGCTGTGTTTTGAGTTAGAAGTAGCGTAGTAGTAGAAGTCCTACAGGATGGAAGTGAGTTGAGAGGAGAGGGGGCTCCAAGTGGGTACGTGTGCTTGAGATGTGGGTTCAGACTGATCAGAAACCCAGTGACTCAGGGACTGTGTTCCTCTTTTTTTCATTGCCTCCCTCTGCTCCTTCCCTTTTTTATGTGGCAAACTGTGAAAGCTTAACTGATTGCTGGTACTTTTTGTTTCTGGCTAGGATTTCTAGGCAGGCAGGTATATCCCGTGTGAGTTACTGTACAGTGTAAAGGACGCAACTGAATGCTGCGGCAGCAGTATGGGCCCAGCAGCTCCAGTGGAGGAAATGCAGTTTTTCATTAGAAGTATTTTTAAGCCTCTGTCTGCCTGCAACATGAAGGAGCTTTGGAAGCCATTTTAAGCCTTTGAAATACCATTTTAATATAAGTAATAACAGCCATTGTCATTAGCTATGGCAGTTCTTCTCAGGTCTGGGTGCAAGCTGTTTGTCTCTCTGAAAGCAAATGAGACAGCTTGCAGGAGCATACGGTGAACTGAGCAAGGCTGCAGGGTGGAATGGCCAGAGCTGAATGTGTCTGCTCCCGTCCTGGCCTTCTAAGGAGACCTTGGGGTCCATCTCAAAGAGCATCAACATGAGAGGCTGCTGGAAAGTACACTTGAGATCCTTCATCACATCAGGGTTGTGGCTAGTCCAAGCATCGCCCTGTTCTGGAGCTGGTTTTGTACCAGCAGTGCCTCAGAGAGAAGGGCTAGGCCTGCTGGCGTGCGTGCGTCCCAAGAGGGGCCCCATGGGCAGACACCGTGGTTGCTCGGGTGGCAGTGCCGGAGCCAGCAAGGACACCTCTGTCTGCCTGGTGGTGGACAGTCCTAATCCCGTGAGTCTCATCACTCTTAACGAGGTGACGAGCTAACAGCCCGAGTAAGAGAAGGGAAGCAGCAGAGGAGAACACTGGAGTGACGAGGAAGGTCGGAGGTGGGAGGCAGTATTAGGAAGACGGGGAGACTCTGTGTGTTTGAAGAGACTAATCTGGGCTTTCTGCAGGGTGTGCTTCTAATCAGAGAAGGAGGATAAAGGGCTCCGCCAGCCTCTGCAGGCTACCAGCGTAGAAACTTTGCTCCGTGGGTGGGACTAGATAGATTGTGAGGGGGCTGAAATAGTTTTGCTAAATGATCCTCTCCTTTCATGTTCTGGAAGAGGAAGGGGAGCTGATGGTATTGCTCGCCTGGGGAAAGAACAGCAAGGAGCTTTTCTGCAAAGTCCTGACTCTCTGTTGCCTGCCTTTCAGCGTTCGCTGCCTTTAACCAAAACCAAAGGACCCTGCTCGTGCCACAGACACGCCAGTCACTTGTCCACCTGGTGCTGCGCTCTGTTGCCTTCCGGAGCAGTTTTTAGAGAGCTCCTTGGCTTAACTCTGAGCTCCTCTTTGGGCCTTCCAACCCCAGCCTTATCTGGTTTTTCTTTCATTTACATCTGCAGGACAGCTGGATAGGGAGCTAACGGCTTGTGGCCTGGTGCGTAGGTAGGCCCTGTGTACTCTTGTCACGGGTGTGCCAGCCTGGTTCTCATAGTGACAGCTGACAGCAAAACGCAGCTTGAAGGTAACAGATTAAAAAAGCAGGGCTGTAAGGAAAAGGGTCTGACACTCGGAGACTGGAGAAGGTGCTGTTTCATGCAGAAAATGGTTTGGTGTTGGTCACAGGTATGGTGTGCACCCAGCGAGAGTGCTGGGCCACCTGGGGTGGATGTCAGCACATTGGTGATGGGGCGGATGGACACACACTTGGCAGCCTCTCCCCGCTCCGGGCTCACAGAATACACACTGCACCAGGTGATGCTAATGCGGGACCTGCATCCTCCTTATCTCTTTCCTTTACCAATATACCTCTTGAAATAGTATGTCCAGAAGTACAAATGTGCCTGTAGTTGTGTCCTTCTGCCCCTCTCTGTAACTAACTCACGCTGCAGCCTGTCGGCTCGTAGGCAAGGGCTGAGTGTAGAAGTGACTATCAGATAACCTGTTGTTCTTAGGAGCTAAAGTCCTTTGTGTGCATTCCAGGTGAACCGGCCGGTGGGGAAGGTGCAGATCTTCACTGCAGACCTGTCTGAGATACCACGTTGCAACTGCAAACCAACAGATGAAAACCCATGTGGCCTGGACTCCGAATGCATCAATCGCATGTTGCTCTATGAGTGCCACCCCATGGTCTGCCCTGCTGGGGAGCGCTGCCAGAACCAGTGCTTCTCCAAGCGGCAGTATCCCGAGGTACAAATTTTCCGCACGCTGGCACGAGGCTGGGGCTTGCAAGCCAAAACAGACATCAGAAAGGTACATGCTCTGTTTCTGCATGTAATTTTCTCTTGGCACTTCTCTCTTGCTCGGTGTTGGTTTCAGTAGATTTGAAAAATTACTAACTTCCCATAATTTGAAGAAGACTTCTTGCTGTAGAACGCCATTTAGGAAAGAAATGGATGAAGTTAACTTTTCCAGTCCTGACAAGAATGTTCTGGCTCAGCTATCCGAGAAAATGGTTTGCATGATGATGTCCCACAGGGTAGAAAGATGATTGCTTGATCTGTCTGCTTATATGGACGACGGGCTTTATGAGTACACCAGAACACTGGCCTGAAGACAGTGCTTAGGATTTCCACATGGGGAACAGTGATTAAACCTCCCCTCCATTCCTGAATAGCCAGGCTTTTCCAGCATGAGAATCTTGTATCAGAAACTGAAGCCAGGCCTTGGCTCTTACGAAAGGGTGATGGTTTGGAGATAGCTATTACTATTGCTGAGACTGGTATCTCCAGCTAAAACACTTGTGTATATATTTTTTAAATCCAGAGAACAGTAGTTCTGTGGACAGACATCTGTGTTGAATGAAGAAGGAAGAATGTTAAAGCGAAGAAGACCCCAAATCTAAGAAAGGGTGAAGTGAAACAGAGGGCAGTTAGCATAGTAGGAGAAGAATGTCTGAAAAAGGAGTAGGGACAACATGCTAAGAGGGAGGGCTTGCTAGCAGAAGGAAAAACGTGAGTCTGTCCTGCTTAGGCTTTGTGTCTGCTGTGATATAGGTCAAAGGATGTCTGCCATTGCATGCACCTGCAATGTTTCACTTTGAGCAGTCTGGAAACAGTAGAACTGAGTTATTTAATGGAGGCACCTGCTACCCAGCAGAGCAGAGCTGGGCTTCCCTTTGAGGGCTGAAGCGTGGTCTCTGAAGTACTTCACTACAGGGGAGCTCCACGGGCTCGCTGCAGGAGTAGGTGCCCTAGGTGCGTCATGCTGCCCAGTGTGGTTGGTCCCCAAAGGGATGCTGTGTCCGCCTGGAATGCAGTTACGCAGTGCTTTGAGCTGAGCAGCGGAGAGCTGGTCTTGTGGTTTACTTTTGTGCTGTCCATAAATGTTCATTCTGTCCATAGCACAAAGAATAGCCTGATGGCCGTTGTTCCTTTATTTAATTTATTTCAAGTTATTTGTTGAATGCATGAAACGTATGTACGATTTGGGGCTCTTCGTGAAGATTATAGGTCAAACCGGCTGCAAAGCACAGAGGAAGATTTTGATGAAAAGATTTCCACAAAGGAAACGGGAACTAAGTTTTAGCACGAAGGTGGATGTCCCTCCATCCTGGAGGCAATTTGTCTCACCTTGTTCTCTCTGTGGCAGGGCGAATTTGTTAATGAGTATGTTGGGGAGCTAATTGATGAGGAGGAGTGCCGAGCTCGAATCCGCTATGCTCAGGAGCATGACATCACCAACTTCTACATGTTGACACTGGATAAGGTATGTAGAAGGAATTTCTCATCAGGATCCTAGGCAAAAGTAAAATGATTGCAAGGAAGGCATGATAGTGGTCTTCTCCAGCAACTAAATCGGTGCTAATGGTTGCTGATGAGCTGGTCTGCATTTCCACTGACAAGAAGACTTAAAAGAATGAACTAAACATGCAGTAGAGAAGTTTCAGGTTGGATATTAGGAGGAAAATCTGAACCATCTTCTTCAGAGTTTATTCCGAAGAGGTGAGGCAGTTGTCTGAGCGCAATTGTCTGAGGACTGTAGATCCTGCTCCAGCATAACAGGGTGAATTTGGTAACCTCAGGATGCTTCCCAGCAGCTGAACCCTGGAGAGTCCAGAACTGGGCTGGCGAGTGTCAGAGAAGGCATTGGCCCTCAGATCTGTGTCAGGCACAGTGAGACCTTTGTTGAAGTTAGATCCCAGGTCTTTCTGATGCAAGTAGAGGGACAGAGTTTGTTAAACGCACAGACTCCTCAATGGGTCCTGGAGGCCAGGTTGTTCTTGCTGTGAGCTCCTCCTGGCTTTTGGAGAATAAGTAGTTTTGTCAGCTGCTTTCCACACTTTGTCCCTCAACCTTGGAAAAGATTAGAAGGAAACCATGAAAGCAGGCATGGGAAGAAGCTGTCGAGTGTGGGACAGGATAACAGTGACTGCTTGCTGGCTCTCCCCTCTCGCTGGAAATTCGCACTGACCGTGTCTTGTTCTCATCATCTGGCTGACGAGTGGGAGCAGGGGCAGAACCACGTACCAGTATCTCCCTCATTATTACAAAACGAAATCTCAGTTGCAGCTGCCCTCTGCTCTCTAACACGGTCTAACGAATGGTAGCGTACCGTACAGAGGTGCACCTCACGCGCCATGTGCTGTTCCTGTTTTCCTTCTGTGCATTGACATACAAGAAATAGGAACTGGTATTTTGCTTTTAAGCAGAAGTCAGAGTCTGGAACCGCAGGTACTGCCTTGGAAGTGTGCTGGTGTGGTGTTTATCCAGTACTGACACCGCAGGCAGAGCTGACTTCCCAGAAAGCAGCAGCAGTACTTCACTGGCTGTTCAGGAGCCTGTCTGTCTTTGAAGAGGAAGATGGTGGTGTGCAGGAGACTGTATTGCCGTATGATCTGCCAGCCTGGACCGGAGACATCAGCGTGTGGAAACTGTTTGGGTGTTTGTCGGTTGTCCAGGCAACACAACGACACCTGTCCCTTACGCTTGGTTAAAACACATCTACGAGCTCAGGTGCTTCGCAAGTGTTGTCAGATGCCTCCGTTGTCGTAGTTTTCAGTACTGATGAATGCTTTCCTGGTGTACTGGTACCTGTGCTGTGACAGCTTGAGCGGGAAGTGGCAGTTTATTGAATGTGTTTTTCTGGGGTTTTTTTGCAATTCCAGGATCGAATCATTGATGCTGGGCCAAAGGGCAATTACGCTCGATTCATGAACCATTGCTGCCAGCCAAACTGTGAGACTCAGAAATGGTGTGTGAATGGCGATACTCGGGTTGGGCTCTTCGCAATTGTAAATATCAAAGCTGGTAAGGAACCCCACTCGGTCAGTACCTGCAGTTAAAAGCTGGGAGGGTTTCTGTAAGGAAAGGGAAGGGTTTGTAGCTCCCTGGGAAGATACTTAATTTGTGTGTTCACATAGGCAATCACAAGACTTAACACCAGTGCTGACGTAATGAAACACATACATCCATGGTATAAATGGAGGTTCATAGTTCTAATTAACAGGGTCAAGAAGTGGAAGTAAGCGTGCTACAGCGTGGAGTTGAATGCCCTCTTTGGCTGTAGTGTGTGGTGGGAGTGTGGGGCTGCACTGAATTGTCAGTCCACACAGATCTGTGGGGAGATTAATAGCTGGTATCCTTGCATAGCTGTGACAGTCATTTGTGTAATTGTATTTCGAAAGTGCTTTTACTTCAGCTGTAAGATGTTCTGCCCCATAGTTCATTACAACTTGCTTGGTTTTGATCTGCTTTTGTGCCAGGGACTGAGCTGACTTTCAACTACAATCTGGAGTGTTTGGGAAATGGAAAGACCGTTTGTAAGTGTGGTGCCCCAAACTGCAGTGGCTTCCTAGGAGTACGGCCAAAGGTATGATGCCTCTTTAAGCTTTTGTTCTTCCAAATCGGCTCTTTGCATAGATGCGTATCATTAGTTGCAGAGACCTTGGGAAGGGTAATCTAGTTTTAGTGTGGCCATGAAAACTCTGCTTGAAATGAGTTGAATATCCAAGTTTTCATTCTGAGAGTGCAGATCTTAGACCTGAATTGTTAAGAGTTGCTATAAATAATGACAGAAAATTGTATTTTAAAACAAAAGAGTAAGTGAAAGATTTTTTCCAGAATTTTCCGTGTACTAGCATGACAATTTCCATCACGTTAGAGGGGCAAAGGACAGGCATGGGAAGGACTTGCATTGTATAACCAAGAAACCACAGCTCAGCCCACTTCCGAGAGTAAAGACCGGAGTAAATTATGAGCATGCATGGAAGGCCAGGAAATTCACATTCCTTCAGGCTTGGAGTTGCTTTAAGAGCCAGACGGCTTTTACACTGTCTTGCTGCAATAAGAAAGTTCCTGGGCTTTTTGCCTTCTTTTGGTTAAGTGACTGAAGTGCACACATCAGACAGGAATAAGAAATTTGCCATATCTGTAGTAGAAAAAACACTAGCTTTTAGAACTTGCTAGACTTTTGAGAGCTTCATGTTTTAACTGTAAAGTTGCAGTAACAGGAATTGATTTCAGTTAGCTTCTTGTGTTAGCCGATTCTCACTGGGAAAAGGAAACAAAAGGAGCAGTTGGCTGAATTCCCAGCTGTCACCAGCTAAATCTGTCTCAGCTGTTGGTTTGTTTCAAGAGCTTCACCAAATCGGTCGGTAATCCCTCTGCTCTGGCGTGTGGATACTGGCAGCTTACTTACCCACCGTTAAGGGTTAAAAGCTCCAGCAGCACAGTTGTTAATCAATATATAGGGAAGGTTTTGTGAATTCTCCAGAGAGCTTAGTTCTGCAGAAAAACTAAGATTAAAAAAATTCATGTCTTCAGAAGCTGACAGATGAAGTGAGTTACACATCTGATGTATTTAGTTCTTTTTTGGGTTGTGATTTAAAGTTCAGTTGATTTTGTGCTGCTGCTGTTATACATGGCTTGACTGTCATTTTTGCCCTGAAATTGCAGGTTGCATGATGGAGATCAGAGAAAGGTGCCCTTTAGTTGGCATTAATGTTCCATTGTGATGCCTGAGGCGACTCATTCCATCTTGATGAGATGGGCTAAGAAACAATACCCAAGAAAACAGTACCTTGTTGGGTTTTTTTTCCAATTCATCCCACAACAGATGTGTTTTTAAGCTTCCCGAAGATACAGCAAGACAAAACTTCGCTGATTGTACTCAGATTCACTCTTAAAAGTGACCTTTCTAACTGCCAGTGTGGAAGAATTCTTGGGAGTCTATTGTACTGCAGTGAGCAAGTGGGAAGCACTTAGTCCAGCTGTTAGACCTTGCTTAGACATTCAAATTAGCTGTGAAAGGTTTTTCTTGTTCTCTTTGTGATTAGATGGCTGAGATACTAGGCGCTGAGAATAGGTAGAATAGTTCAGGTGGAGTGATTCCACTGGCTGCATTTTCACTGATAAGAAAGGCCTGACTTGTCCCCATTGTCAGTGGGAATGACGGTATGAAGACAGCAATATCCACATGTGAAGGGGAAGGAAACAATCCAGATGTAACTCCCTGGTGGCAGGACAGCTGGATAACCACCGCTGCCAAATTCTGAAATTGTAGGTCTGGAGACAAAGATTTCTAAATGTTTTGGTGTGTTTGGTTTTAGTCTTGATGATGAAAATAGCACCCAATATTTGTGCAGAATTCAAAAGGATGCAAAAATCACCTCGTAGGCATCGTCTCAGCACGCAGAGATGTTCTACATGGAGAGTGCCTGTGTGGATACGAAGATATGTGGAAAATGGCATAAAATTTAGCTCATGTCTGTTTAGGTAGACTAAAGTCTTGACTTGATAAGGCCCCTGACTGGGCACAGGAAGCATCGTCTTTGGAGTTGAGGGGTAGGGACAATGGGAGGCTTTGGCCAGACAGGATCTGTGGAGTGGTCTGAGGACCGAGCCTGGGGTGAAGACAGCACTTGGGCCGTGTAGATGCCAGTCTTGGGACCAGTTGTAGTTATTTCATCACTGCCTGCAACACAGCTGGTGGAAGCCTGGTAATTTAACTGTACTGATGACACGAAGATGTCAGGTGTCATCGGTGTGGAGAGGGAGAAGATGGGGCAATTGCAAAGGACTGAGTACAACTGGAAGGGGCTGGAGTTCAGAGATTGAGTACACCAGAATACACACCTGGGAGGTAACAGCAGAAACACATCTGCCATGGGAAGGTCATGGGTGGGCAGTTGTGGTGGGGAAGGAGCCGTTATGCAGTTCAGCCACCGCAGGACTGAGCTGCTATTGGTGATGCAGCTGTGAAAAAGGCAAACGCAGGCGATGTTTTGGGAGGGATTTCCCATTCTTTTGGAGAAGAGTTGATGTCATTGTACATGGCGTGTGGGACGTCATCTGAAGTAGCGTGTATAATTCTGCAACTTGTGTGTGGGAGAAGTAAACTCAACAGAGGCAGAGAAAAGCCATTAGGAGGATTGAGGTGCAGACTATGAAAGTGTTTGGTTTGTGAGGAGAGTGTGTCCCAGTGGTTACTTCAGAAGAGAAAAACTGCAGAACGAGAGCAGCATTGACACAAAAACAGATAGGTCTAAAACGATTACATGTAAATTCATGTACTGAAAATGGAGAGAGGAGTGAGGAACATCAAAAAGTGCAGGAAGGCCTGGGAAAGACTCCTCATGAGAGTGACGGGTGCAAGGAGACCCAGCTGCTTTGGTTGAGGATCATAAGAGTCCTTGAGAGGTGGCACAAGCTCAGCAATGCCAGGCAGCCCTTGGCTCCTTGTTCTGCTTTTGCCAATTGCATATATCACATGTTTGATCAGGCTTTCATGCAGGGCTTCCAGACTCTTTTTAGAAAAATGAGAACTATTTGCTATAGTAAATCAATTGCCAAATGTTAAGAAGCACTGTAGAGATGCTACATACGTTGCAGACATGGCTGACAGTGGGATTTTTATTAGTGGGGTTTGCAGTTATCTCCACTCTAGCAGGAAGGGAACAGATGGAAGGGGCAGAGACCTGCATTAACTGACATTGTCTCACCCGCAGAGCCAACCCAACCTCACCGAGGAAAAGTCCAAGAAGCTAAAGAGACGGCCGCAGATGAAGCGCAGGTCGCAGGCGGAGGTGATGAAGGAGCGAGAGGACGAGTGTTTCAGCTGTGGGGACGGAGGGCAGCTAGTTTCTTGTAAGAAGCCAGGCTGCCCCAAGGTGTACCATGCAGACTGCCTCAACCTGACCAAGAGACCTGCAGGTCAGTGATCCGTGTGGCTGGGCTCTGCTTGGGTCACGGCGTTGGCTCGAGGTGTCCCAGGTGCTGCTTGTCACCTTGCACTCACTTCACAACATCTTAAAATTTAGATAAATCTTTCTGACTTGAACAGACTTTGTGCCCCACACGACACAACCCTGGTTTGCACCCCACTTTGACTGCAAAAAGATGAATGAATTCCTGAAGGGGGAGCTGGTCCTTGCCAAAGAAATGGTGCTTGTGAGCTGACCTCACCTTTGGGGCCTGGCAGAGGACAGCCCCAACAATCGTTGAGGTTTTGGTTCCTCAGATTGGCCATTTCCCCAAAGTTGAAGACTATTGAGTGAGTTGGATGGTGAGGAAAAGCCCTGATGGAAAATGGGAGAGAAGAATGTGTTAGATGTCTGAGTAGCCATGAGTTCGTAGTTAAGGAAGAAAACGGTATCAAAGCATATCCTAGTTGGTGGTGAAATGAGGGCAGAAATGTGAAATAAGAAGACAAAATATTCAACAAGTACTTTTAGTTAGATGCAGAAAAAGAAATAGGGTCCCTGTATGCCCACAGCATCCTCCTGGAGAAACTAGCTGCCCGTGGTTTGGATGGGTGTACTCTTTGCTGGGTAATGAACTGGCTGGTTGGCCGAGCACAGAAAGTGGTGGTGAATGGAGTTAAATCCAGCTGGCAGCCGGTCTCAGTGGAGTTCCCTGGGGCTGTTTTGGCTCCGATCTTGTTTAACATCTTTATCAATGATCTGGGTGAGGGGATTGAGTGCTCCCTCGGTAAGTTTGTAGATGACACCAAGCTGGGCAGGAGTGTCGATCTGCTGGAGGGTAGGAAGGCTCTGCAGAGGGATCTGGACAGGCTGTATCAATGGGCCGAGGCCAGCTGTATGAGTTTCAAGCAGGCCAAATGCCAGGTCCTGCACTTCGGTCACAAAAACCCCATGCTACACTACAGGCTTGGGGAGGAGTGGCTGAAAAGCTGCCCAGTGGAAAAAGACCTTGGGGTGTTGGCTGTCAGCCGGCTGAACATGAGCCAGCAGTGTGCCCAGGTGGCCAAGAAGGCCAATGGCATCCTGGCTTGTATCAAGAATGGTGTGGCCAGCAGGAGCAGGGAGGTCATCGTCCCCCTGTACTCGGCACTGGTGAGGCCGCACGTCGAGTGCTG
>Ga0065711_1038000_pt1 | contig 19254 bp, 9 predicted proteins | sample Hoacrofraction12_FD_59098 | JGI IMG/M metagenome (GOLD analysis project Ga0065711, IMG submission 59098) | Hoatzin crop microbial communities from Cojedes, Venezuela - Epithelial fraction 12 v2 (version 2) | ecosystem: Host-associated > Birds > Digestive system > Esophagus > Crop | place...
ATCTAGTCCAGCCCCCCTGCCGAAGCAGGGTCACCTACAGCAGGCTGCACAGGACCTTGTCCAGGTGGGTCTTGAATATCTCCAGAGAAGGAGACTCCACAACCTCCCTGGGCAACCTGTTCCAGTGCTCCGTCACCCTTAGAGTGAAGTTCTTCCTCATGTTCAGCTGGAACTTCCTATGCTTCAGTTTGTGTCCATTGCCCCTTGTCCTGTCGCTGGTCCATTCCTCTCTTCTATGAAGGTCCCCTCTGCTAGACTTCTATTTTGTGTCTTATTTTCCCTGACAAACCAGTCGGGAGCATGGTGGGGATGTATTTCCTGGACCTCTTTTGGCAATACCCCCTCTCTCTCTTTGAAAGCACCCAGGGCTCTCGTGATATCAGACCTACATGGACAAGGAAAAGGAAACCTGGGCTCTTCAATTGGATTGGTCAGCTTCACTTCAAAGAGAAAGCCCCTGGGAAAAATAAAAATTGCACACAATAAATATCCAGAAAAATCAAACAAATGTTTGGCTTATTTTTCCACTACTCTTTATGTACTTCCACAAAGTCTGATTTTGCTGAAATTCAAGAGTCCAGTGGTCAGCTGCTGTATGAGTGTCTTGTGGATATTTAGAAAAGGATGAGAAAATGGGCATAGAGGAACCAAATACCATGCAGAAGTCTCTATTTCTGTTAACACTGCTCTACTAGGATATATTGCCTGCCATCTTTATCTGTGTATGAAATGATCTCCGGCTTTCATGTGAGATTAATGAGATTGAGTACTTCTGGATCATATGGAACTGTCTACCATGCCGCACAAGTATTTTTATATTGAAATGATACTGAATCAACAGGAAAAACTCCATTTGAGCTAATTTTCACAAGCACTTTTGGAAAAAAAAGAAACAAAACAAGTAAATACTGCCCAACACTTTAGCAAATTAAATAAAGGCTGCACTATTTTTAAAAAATAGTCTTTGAGAAGTGAAGCAAAAAAATTATTTCTATTAAATATACGTATCCATATGCAGAATGTGTGTTCTTCATTGTTATTGAATACTTATAATCTAGGAATAATATGTCTTCCTTCAAACTTCATCCTACAATTTTAAGCACAATTGTACTTTTGTTCCAGCTCTTGTTCTGTTTGTCATACAATGCATTTTCCTATCATGAGAATATCTATTATCCCACACTATGAGAAGCCACTAGTAGTTTTATTATTCTTTTGAGTAGGGAAACTACTAGAAAATTAAAGAAAGCTTTAAAAGATGAACTTTTCACTTATTATTGACCAATCATGTAAAACATCATTATATTTCAGTTTCTCACTCAGAAATCTGTCTTTTGTTTTCATCAAATTCAATATTCTCTTAAAACAATACTTCAAAATATTACTTAAATGCTTGAACCTTTTGTTCCTTTTTCATAAGGTTTAAGATAAAATTTCACAGAGAGGAAAGGTGTCTTAAGGTAAGAAGGTGACGACTACAAAGCACATACTGATTGAAAGGCAGGTGAATATCTAAAGGCTTTTGTGACAGTCTTATTTGCTACTTCTATCCTCAGGCTTCTCTCCCAGAGTTCGCTAGTTGTAAAAAGTGACAAAATTAAAAGGACTTTAATTTTTTAACAGTGATTTTCCTCTGAGGTTCTTTGTATAGGCTAAAGACCCAGTCATTTCCCATCCTGACACTGTACCGACCTTTACAAATGCAGGAATAAATGCAAACTGCTGAAAGGGAACATTGAAAGTATTTCAGCAACATAACCATTGCACTACTGCAGTAGGAAAACTAATGAACTACCAGTGGATTTGAAAACGAATAGTTTGGTTACAACTACTGATGTTAGTAGGATTAGCCAATATGTTTTAACTCAAAGGATAATTTTAAAGACTTTCTTTTTAAGCTGAAAATTTACAGAGTTTTTAGATTTTTTTCAAAGACGAGTTGAAGTCTTTTTTCTTTTTTAACATTTCACACCTAGTTTTCCTTCTCTTTTTTCATCCTTTCTGCCACCAAATTCAAAAAAAGGAATGACATCAATCCACGTTTTGGTTTTCCTTTTTCTGAATATTTTTTGTCCGATTGTTTCTGATACTCAGTTTTCTGAAATAATCTTCCCCTCCATGCTGCAATAGTCACCCATATAATCCATCATTTCTCACAATACGGGATTGAGCTTCCAATTTCACGAAAGTATGATTTAAAACATTGCTCTTTATTCCCAAAATCTTCAGCAGTCTTTTAGTACTACATCAGTTCCTTAGGCCCCAGTTAGGTCCGACCTAAGATCTGTGCAAACACACAAATACAGTGGTTTCATTTTTGAAGTGGTCACTCAACATCACCCAATAAAAGACTATCAGAAAGGAAAAGTGCTTTTGAATATTTCCTCATTTCCATGTGGTGCAGAAGCACACCAGCTTTTGCTTAATATTAAGACACCTTTCAAAGCTACAAAAGTTAAAACATTTGTTAATGCAGTATATACTGAAACAATTGGACAATACTTCAAAGCCTTTGGTTTTAAATCTTTTGGTATCACTACCATTCAAGAAAAAATGATTTATACAACATTGTCAAACAAAAGTTATTTTGCAGCTAATCTGACAAAGTTTTGGAATAGAAGATAGTAAAAATCTCTTGCATCCTGTTTATTTCCTGAAAAAGTGAAACAAGATCAGGTCAGGCGTTTTAGTTCTGAAAAACCTTAAAAACATAGACATTGTTTATAGGATTTCAATACTGAGTATTTATCTTCTCTGAACTAGGAAAGATACAGAACAAAATTTAACAAGATTTCCAAAAAGAGTGCAAAAAAGGAGCAGATAAAGCCAGCTGTCTATCTATCAAGCTCTAAGACTCATAATCCACTACTGGCAGAGCATGTGAACCAGAAACAGCAAGATGTAGTCATCCATAAATTCATACTATTGAGAAACGCTCCAAAAAAATTAAGACTGCGTTCTGCCCAGAAGCGTCTTACCAATAGGCAAGAAACATGTTACTACCTGTTGCTTGGCTTGTGGCTGGAAATCCTTTCATTAATTCATTCAACTACTATTGACAAGTTCACGTGAGCATTTTCCACTACTTTAGGAAGTATTTAATCATCATTTTTCCACATTCCTTTTCTTTTAAGTCAAATGATTTGAAAAGGAGTTAAATGTATCTGTGTACATAAATTTCTGATCTTTCTTTCCTCCATCACCTCCTACCTTCTCCTCTTGTAATGGCCAAAGACTGCAGAAATGGTCCACACAGCAGGCTGGAAACAACAAAACCCCAGCATATCTGTCCCTGCTGCTCATGACTCTTGCAAGTCTCACAGCTGATTTTTATTTTTTTAATTGATGTGTGTCTTAAAAACATAATAATTTGTCTTATCAGGACATATCATTAGATTTACAAAGCAAAACAATTTGTTTCAACGTATGTAATGAGATGGATGTTCAAACAAGCCACTAACTGGATGAGCTAGACAAATGGACAGGACATTGGGTGAATATATATGAAACTCAAGGACCTGAGTTTTGAGTTCAAGGACACAAAAAGTGTTGCTGTCCATAACTGTGAAAAAAGCTTTGCTTAAACAAGCTCTTCCTCATACGAAAGCAGTCATATCTACATTGAATCTGACGTCAGTGTTTGCCAAACTTGAGTGCCAACCATTCGGCATTTAGAAGCAACATAGGAAAATAAGATATTAGCTCTACTTTTTAGAGCTGGACATTTACTCTTACACAGAAATACACAGGAGCTGGAGTTTTTGGCAGTTTGATAACAAGTTTGACCAGCTCCAGTTGAGGAGACCTGACAAGCAGCTATCAGGGCTGGGATTGAGCCCTTGGATTGGATACCTTGTCACACAGCCCCTCAGGTTTCTGAACCACCCCTCTCAGTAGCTAACATCCATCAACTCCTCAGCAAGAGAAGCAATTTAGTCTCAGACTTTTTTAGCCTCCGGGGAACAGTCTGCAGTCAAAAGAGAAGTGTCAGGCACTATGGATTATTAGGCATGGATAATGCCCAGTGTTGTCCATGTTTGGTGAAATGAGAAATCAAAGACCCAGTTTATGCGCATCTTGAAGATGTGCATGAAGACTTCTTGTAACTCTGAATAACCCATGGCATTTCAAAACTAATATCCTTGTCTCATTCTCAGTATGATTTTTCCTGAATTTACATTTCACAGTTGTCCCACAATGAAAAGAGTTATAAATCACTTTCTTGAAATTTAAAAATAAAAATAAAAATATACAGCTTTGTTACTTACATTTAATCTTTATCTAGTCTTGTAGAGATTGCAAGGAAATATAATGAAAAACAGCAAAAATATTATCATACCAGTTAAACACTCTCTGGTTCAGCCCCATAGCCAAATATACTCAATGTAATTCTATACGGGTACTTGGAAAATATGACTTGCTTCACAGCCATACAATTTCCACCGGACTGCATATATATTTCACAGTTTTCTAAACACAAATTCCTATTGAAATCAATGATTTATTGTTCTACATTTACTACTACACTTAGATTTTGTAAATCAAATACAATATTAATAAACAAAGATATAATTTCTGACTATAGACTCCAGAAGCACCAAAGTAGCTTTTGTTTTTCAGTTCAATTTTCTGTTTTCCAAGTGAGTTGAGCAGATCCTAAGTGTCACTGAAAGTGACTTCTGAAACCCATGCAAGAATGTCAGCAACTCTAGTGCTTGTATATAATTTTCTACATCCTGAAAACAGTAATTTACATGGAAGTAGGACTGAAAAGTCGTGACACAGCAGAATTACATCTGCTTGGATGTGTAAACTGTGCTTTTCCTGTTTCTGAAAGTACTTTGCTTTCTTTAAAGATGAGATTATGCTCTAAATTCCTGAGGTTTATGAAGATTACTTTTAGTAGAATAGCCAAAATTCTTGTAATTTTTAGCAGCAAGAGTTTAACTACTACATTATCAAGGGTGGGGGGAAACCCCACACTTAAGCTTAATTCCATCTTCACTTCATTTCTGGGACAAATACAAACAAGTTTGAGTCTCCTTTCACTTATATATTACAAGTTGTAATCAATAGTGACACTAGTGTTCAAAAGGTGTTATTTTGAGAAGAGAAAAGCCTTGAAAATACTATATATCTTGAGTAAACACACAGAGCCATTATAAGGGGTAAGAAGCCGCTGTACAAGATACTCTATTTTAATATTTTTAGTAAATAATTTAAAAAAACCAACCCAGCACAATTGCTGTGCTTGTTTTTAAGCACAATCTACATTTTGAAAGTACAGAAATGGTCAATCCAAGTAGCAAGAAGAGCTGCAAACTATTCCAGATATTACTCCAGCTAATGAATTGAGAGGTTAATGCAAACCAGCTAAACTATATCTTGTCATAAAATTGTGTCTCAGAACAACGTACTCCAAATGAGAAGATAACAGCCGAGGCCCTGAAGGATTTGTCACCTTCAGTGATTCTGTTTAACGGGTTCATACAAATAGTCTGGAAAACTGAAAGTGGCTGTAGGTTGTCCAAATTTGCAGATTTATTAAAAAAGAGGAATAATAGTTGGACCCATGTCAGGGGTAGGAAATAAACAGAAGGAATCTGAGTACGGTAGGACAACAGGAACTGAGAGATCATGTGCAGTGTCAAGAGATATGATATAATGCCTCTAGGGAGTCCTAGCAAAGGATTAAAAATAACTCAAGTTTGACAAGTCACAGGGAAGATGAATCATGGATAATGACAAAAAAAAACCCAGCATGAAGACAGGATCACAGAATTTGTGTCCCCCAGCAGTAAGAAAGTCAAAAGGTCAGTGAAGAATAGGTAGGTGAATCAGGCACTTATGATCTGTATTCTCATCAAATAATCAGTTTTAAAGTTTTAGAAGAGCAGTAAATTTACAGGTTTCATATACTTGTAAAAGGAAGCGGTGATTTGTTTCAGACAATTTATCTTCAGTCTAACCAGAATTTTCTTCCTTTTTGCTACTAAAACAGAGATGGAGAAAACAACAGTTAAAAATGATAACCAAGAAACTGGTCATTGACTGCTATTATGATGTAACAGTGGTAAGGAAATTGCAGTGCAGTTTCCCTTCTCTCTTTTGGCAGATCATCTATTGAAGAGACTGTTTTACAAAATGCTGTGTTGTGCGCCGTCAGTTTTTTGTTTTGTTTTGTTTTGTTTTTAAATTTTTATGGTAGGGCGAAAAGGAAAAAAGGCAAAGGGGAAAGCAATGCTCACAGACTGAAATCTCTGAAAAGGGAAATGTGCCATTACCATAACAGAAAGAGCATACAAAGCAACAAACAAGCTCTCAGAATTTCACAACTGGGAGATAGAGGCTTCATCTACTTAGATGCCAGGACTCTCATTTTTTCAAAAACATATTAACATGCACAGAAACACATACTTATATCCCCTTTAACTTCAAATTGTTTCAGGCACTCATCAGCCAGGGTGGAAAATGGCTGTTTAAATTACAGAGAGAGCAGAAAGCATTACACCTTTTAGAAAAAAGGAGAGAAGAGAGAAAAGAGAAAGAACAAAAAAAGAAGAAAATAAAAATAAGTAAATGTTCTTTCTTTTTATAAGCAGTGCTTTAAAATGTGGCAAAACAGGGAGGAAAAAATGATCCCAAATCAAACCCTGCCCAGAAGCAGAGAACTGAAGTACAGTGTTGTCATTGCTTTTCACAGCTGAGACTGTGTTGCCTAGTCTATATTCAGGAATTAATTCTTTTCAGACACTCATTTGGTTCCCTGCAATAATACAGGCCTTGTGACATGAACAACATGCATAATTTCCGATCAGTAAGTATTGCCTTGTTGCCCAGCAAAGAAGGCTAGAGCTCTGCTCCTTTTCTCTGTACCATTCAAGGTGCACCACACATCTTTGGTATCTAAATCCCAAATGAAAAATTACGGACTTCCGTCTTGTTTGCTTTTTACCATTTTCTATAGTGCTTATCCTCAAGGCTTAGTACTGTATTCCGCTGTAATAATTCTCAATAACTGTATGTTGTAAAGCCATGCTTATGTCACAGACTGAACTATTCATACTTACTATGCCAGTTATAAACATTTCTGATGATGAAATCATATTAAAAAATGAAACAGATTTTTCAATGTTAAATAATCTTTCAAAGTAAATATATCTTTCTCTGAATGGTAAGATTTCCTTTTTTTTTTTTCCCTTCGAAAGATATACATCGGCTATGTGAATTGCATGGTGTTTCAGTAAAGCAAGTTCTCTGTCTGAAGTTTGTTCGCAGTCACAAACATTAGATTCCACTGAAAGAGAGATAAATCGTACTTATGTCACTTAGTCATTAAAACACATTAATTTTTCACTTTGTTTCAGACTGTTGAGATTTATTGACATTTTGAGTGCTCTCAGAAAGTGAAAGAATGGTTCCAAGCTTAGTTTCAGCAGGGCAGACCAGTTCAAAATCACAAAACTGCACGTGAAAGAGACTGATGAGGAACAGCAGGTTTGACAATAAAAAGAAGTGATTAGAAAAACCTCTAAAGCTGTTTTTTCTTGTTTCTCAAATTTTGAAGTGTTGGTTGTATGAATATACGGTAGGAAGATTCCAGCTGAATATCCTGTAACATTACAACGAAGAATGTATAATCTTCACAAGTGAAGCACTTTATGGAACCGTCTTTATCTGGGTGGTTTTTTTTTTTTTCTTCTCTCTATTACCTTCATTCAGTACCAGCCTCATAGGGAACTTTGAGATCTTCAGTACATGGTATATTGCAATAATTTAAGCAAAACTCATATCACAAAGAACCAGAGTTATCTGTTCTTATACAAAAAATATTCTCATGCCAGTGCTACCTTCTGAATCTCTCCGTCAAGCTGTAGTGCTGTCTGATTGTAATAGCTGAAAAAGTGATTCTGATGCGCTTTCTTCTGACTACTAATTAATGAAGTTTGAGCAGAGAACTGAAAAATCACAGACTACAACTCTTTCAGAAATCTGCATTTCTGAAGAAATATCTTCTCTTCAAAGAAAAACAAACAAACTTTAGCATGTGAGTGCATAGCCAGTGTTCTACTATCAAATTTTATCCAGGCAAAACTGAGATATAAACAGTGATTTGAATTAGGAAAGAAACTTCAATATTCCATCCCTACAGGTAAGGCGACAGCCACATTAACACTTGTATATATCAAGGTTATTTGCCATATTTCCCACCAATTCCATGGAAACTTCCATGGTAAAGAATAGTTCTTTTTATTTTGATGACGAGCAATCATTTGGATCTTTCATAATACTAAAAAATGTACTACAATACTGCTAAGTGTTGCAGTATGGTTAAATCTGCTAAGGGAAAAAGTCAATGAATTCAAAAACAAGGCACTGCAGAGTGAAAGCAGAAGTCTTTCTCTCTCTAAATGACTGCTCTGTGAGTCTACACCCTGTTCTGTGGCATTTCACATTACCATGAAATTTATGGGACAACATGGCTGCGTAATCCCTTGCCCTTTCCCACTGCCTGGGGATACTATTTCTGATGGTCCTCCTAAAAATATCCATGAAATTTTACTGTTAGGCTCCCTCCTCTAGAGCAGCTATCAACACACTTACACAATAGCTCCACATTTCAATAGAGCATCTAGATTCATTGACAGAGCATTTTTCTAACAGAAACAAACATGGAAACTGGAAAATACACAAGTACAAAGAAGTAATTTCAAATTCAGTTACTATTTGTAGCGAGCTGTAACTACAAACGTTCAAACTAGGAGCTACAATTCAACAGCAAGTGAGGAAAAACAGCCAGACAGATGGCATGCCAGGCCTCACACCCACACCCTGCACACACTCTTTGCAAGGGTCCATGCAGAGCTCCAAGTTCTCTCTGTGATGCTAAAAAGATCTATAAGACTTATGTCTACGAATTTTGTCTTGAACAGGGTTCAGGTGGATATTCCTTTTAAAGATCCATCAACATATAACTTCTTTACTTTCTCTGATCTTGAATTAAAGCTTGGATCTGGACCCAGAAGAAAAAGGCTTCTTGTAAAATAGCTGAAAGCTAATGTAATATTTCTTTAATGAATACAAGTCTTATTGGCTAGGGGAAAATAAAACACAATGTGAATCAATTTGTGCCTGTTCTGACTGTGCATTTCACTGCTAACACTGTGTAAGATAAGGCTAAATAGTACTTGGGGATAATTTTGCTTTTAATTTGTGCTTTTTTTGGCATAATCCAGGGGTCAAGTTTTATTTTAGTTCAAACTGGCAGCACAGCAGACTTGAGTAGCTTGATTGTTATATTTACCTATTTGGTTTCTCCTACTCATACAATACGACAGTTTGACAATACTGAAGGACAAGGGGCAAAGCAGAACCAACATGTCTTTTCCATTTGTGATAGGCTGGCCCTGGCTGGCTGCCAGTCTCTCACCCAGTCACTCTTTTACTCCTCCTCCTCATTAGGACAGCACAGTCCCTCTCCACAGGCTGCAGTCCTTCAGGAGTAAAACTTCCCCTGGTGTGGGCTCTCCACAGGCCACAGCTCCCTGAGGGCATATTGTTCTGCTCTGATGTAGACTCTTCCTCCACAGGTTACTGCCTCCTGCTCCAGTGTGGTCCTCTCCATAGGCTCCAGGGGAATCTCTGCTCCAGCTTCTGAAGCATCTCTTCACCTCCTTCTCCAACTTTGGGGTTTTCAGGACTGTTTTTTACACACATTTACACAGAGATGCTACACACGTGGCTGATGGGCTCAGCCATGTCCTGTAGTGGGTCCATCAAAGCCAGTTGTGTCTGGCACAGGGCAGCCCCTGGTCTCTCTTCACAGAGGCCACCCCTGCAGCACCCCAGCTGCCACCACCTGGGCACCTACGCCCAGTATACCAACTTAAATATATCTTTGGTTCTATGACCGTATGATTCAAAATGAAGCAAACCAGGAGGAAAACAGTGGGAAGAAGTTCGTCTTTCAACTTATCCTGCAGCTGCACTTCAGTCTTCACCCTAGATGCAGAGCTGTCTCCTTGAGTCCCACCTAGTCTCGAACTCTCATTAACACTTGGCGATTTGATCAACTGCAGTGGTAACTTCATGAGAAGATCCAGCATTAAAATATGACCGAGGAATAAATAAAGGAAGTTGAAGAGTTTTTTCATCCCTGTTTCTTTCAGGATTTTCTGCACTATTTAATGGCATCTTCTATTGTGCACATTAAATTGTCCCCTAGCCTTGCCCAGGATGGCTACAGCTATCGTAGTGCCTGAAGCTGAACACACACATCTGCACAAAGATGGTTAATGAAACAACCACACTGCCAACAGAAGTTTCTGCATCAATGCAGAGCCCCTTATTGTCCTGAAAATTTGAAGTAAGCTTTTCTGATAGTTTAATTATGTATCATATTAAGGCACTATGTTTAAACAATTTGGCCCAGTTATCTAGAAATTAGGGGATAAGAATTAATTTAAAGTACTGAGAAGGTGGGAAAGTCAACAGTTCTGATTATTAAAATCTATCTCACATCATCAGGCTCCGACTGTACAATCCTGTCACTTCTATAAACACAAAAGAGGATGCAACATGTGAAGTTAAAGACTAATCCCATGAGAATTATTGGAATGACTTTGAAGCGAACAGAATTGACACCAGATGAAAAAAGAGCCTAAACTTTAAAACAGCAAATAAGGTACAGTAAACAGTGGTTCTATTTCATTGTCAATATACAAGCTGTTAAAAAGAATTACCACTTATATTGCAAGGAATTCTGCTCTTTTGTCCTATGGGATGCAAAGGAGATACCTGTCTTTGGAGAATTATTGAAATCTGATGACAACAAGCAGATGAAGTAAGACGCTCTTAGCTTAATAGTGGCTGTGACATGAATCTGTACAAGAAATTGAAAATGGGTGAAATCAGCCTTACATTCTGACAGATGAGGCTCAGCCCATTCGAACACCAGATCCACTTTTGACTCTTTTTTCATTACTTACTGCAAAAATGGTTGCTCAGGCTGATATCTCATTATTTTCTAACTCTTTCAATGCATTGCTTTCTTCAGCTGTTGAACAAGCAACAACATTGTTCTTGCAAAAAATAAGACATGTACTTCATAAAAACTTTTTTTTTAATCTACTGAATAGATATTTTAAATAGCTGCTGTCTTCCTTTCCCATTAAAGCTGGCCAATTTCTGTGCAACTGATTGCTTTATTGTGGACTCCAACTTTTGACTCCCTGGTGACAAAAGCTATAATAGATAAACAGCTGGGGTATTCTCTTCACTCAGATATTACCTTTGCCAAGACTGCTTTTGATTGTGAAAGCTAACACACACACACACACATATACCAGGAAAGGACTGTGAAAATCCTCTAAGAAAAATTGTAAACATTGTTTATTCCTTCTTTTAGGACTTTCTGTTGTGCTTGTGACTGTACCGTGGAAGAAACGCATAGCGCACAAAGGAGCTTAGCTCCACAGCATTGCCAATTACTATTCTCTTGGTTATGCAGGGGAACAACCAAGCACAGAGATATAAAATGAGTTCCCTAAGATCACAAAGACCAGCTACAACGTAGACAGGAATAGAAGGCAGCAACCTCTGTATGCTGATGTCCACAGCACAGCTCATTCATTCTCTCCATGTTCCTGGGAAAAACAAACTGTACATCTAGCTACTCACAGAACAAGCCTCTGATCCAGTGCACATTTACTATTGCATATAGGCCACACAAGCCATGAAAAAGGACTTTTAGAAAACATGCACATGCCAGAGGCTGAAATCATCTAAGGAGATGAAAAGAGAACCACTGATATGAAGAAGAAAGGGAGTTTATGTCGCCGGTGCGACCCACTAGCAGAATTATTTTAGCAACAGCATTTTAAATGAGCTAAGCACAGTGGCAGCAATCAAGACCAAAGAGAAGATGGCAAGACATGACTGCTTGGACTTGGGTTCCTAGGGGCAAGATTTAGCCACCATTTCTGGGTAGTCAAGAATTAGGGTTATGTAAAGATGATGTGCAAGCAACAGGTCTGTCTTACTGAAAGGTGATCTCTGGGGTGGGGGGGAAAGGAGGGCAGGAATAGATGGAGACAAGATGAAGGAATCACCTTAGCACATACACAGAAGAAATGTGCAGGGGTGACAGACAGGGAAGTTTCAGTGAAGTATATAGGAAAGGGTTCATTTGGAGACAATGAGATGAACCTGAAGGGCAAAAGCTGCAAACAGCAGTCATGGCGAGGTCATTTAATGAATTCAATGGTGAGGGAGAAAGTGGACAGCATTAAGATATGGAAGGATCAAGATCAAGTTTAAAATGCCTATGGTCAGATGGGGCTCTGAGCAATCCAATCTAGTTGAAGATGCCCCTGCTCATTGCAGAGATGGTTGGACTAGATGACCTTTAAAGGTCCCTTCCAACTCAAATTATTCTATGATTCTATGATGACAGCATATTTTTACCAGGAAAAGAAGAAATTTGATTAGGAGGAGTTTGTTAGGATGAGCATGAGGATGAGAAATGTAGGCACTGGGCTAAGTTTATTAGGAGTTTCATGGAGAGACATTAAGACCATCTGCCCCAGAGAACTTACACTTTTCACAAATGAACTTCGTGCACATCCTGGGATGTTGCAAAGATTCAGTCTTTGTTAATATATAGATCAAACTCACAGGCGAGTTTTGAGCGTGAAATATCCCATCCGGCTTGTAACACTCACCAACATTTAGACAGAAATAATAATAATGTGGTGAAATGGGATATGGCATACACCATCTGGCAGCTGTGCAAACAAGAAGAAGAACCCTATGAAGAACATTATTACACGTTTGGGGACCTGCTGATTACATTGCATGTCTAAGGTTAGACATTTTGGTGTGTAAAATTTGAGAACACAGTCTAAATTGTGGATAATTTAATAGGTTGCACATGGACTTCACCTCTAGTTTATTAATTCTTTTTTATTCAACAATACATCCCTTTTAAAAGGCTGTCTTGCTTTTATGGTGAACTGCTTCAAGTGCTGTTCCAAACATGCAAAGCTAAAAGGAAAAATTCTCATTTTTCTGTAACAGTAGGAATGTGCATAGTGGTCTGGTCCTATCAAGATATTCAGTATTTCCATACATCTGAGAGCTCATATTTCAAATTAATATATCACCTGCATAGATGGCAAATCCTCTTCCCCTTAGAAAGGACAAGGGGGTTTTATTCATGCCTTTTTTTCTTCCCTCACTTTCCCCCTCTTTATGAAGGAGAACAACAGAGAGTGATTAAGGAGAGTGTGTTAATAAAAAAAGCTCTTTAAACCAACAAGCTTATGGATTTTGAAGGACTGCCAGGAGAGTCATTAACAGAAAATATTCAAAAGGCACTTATACATGTTCTCTGACTTCAGTAGATTTGTTTCTGTCACCCCACAAGAAAACAGAACAACGGAAAGCTCAGGTTCGCTCCCTGGCTGGTTCTCTGTGCTCGGCAGTGCATGTCAATTACCCACTCGGGCCTTTCTTTGCTGCCAGTATTCTCTCTCCCACCCTCTCTCCATCCAAAAAACACTCATCTTTCCTTCACTTATCTCAAGTTGACTATTTCTGCTACTCGAAGCCCTGACTTCTTACTTCTTCTTTAAACCATTTCTATTACCAGGGCAGTGTATTTCATTGCACACAACTTGCACGTGGTCCCCTATTCATTCCTGCATTCTTTTCCAATCTCCTCTCACTGTCTCATCCCAAATTCCTCTCCTTCGTACATCATGCTGGTACTGCAGCAGATGGTACTTCAGAGAAAAGGGATCAGATGCACAATTAAGATGGACAGGTCTGAAATTGCAGATTGAGATTAAGTTTTCTAGGTATGATGAGGTTGTTTGCATCAGATGTCACACTAACTTGGAAACTGACCTCAGACACCTTGAACCCATGCTCCTACTAGTAACTGACCTTCGTATCACTGAGAAAAAACTCTTCCTCTTGGTTCCCCTATAAACCCAGGAACATTATTGCCTAATATTGAATCACCTGTTTTTTCATGCTGTCTCAGGACAGAAAAGCACATTGTTTCAGAATTATAGAACTGTAGAAAATACATTTTCTATGGATTTCTGTCTCAGGTCTTCTATGTCATAACCACAAAAGTTCCTTTAGTCCTTTTCTGTATCTCCTAGCCTAACCTTATAGTTCTCTGCCTCATCCTGTCCTTCCTGTGACTGTGATAATCCCAGCTCACTCAACTCCTGTTTTTCCCTTCAACACTCTTAGCTTTCTTTCCATGACTTCTGCATAAAATTTTGGGCTTGTTGACTAGCTTCGCAAGGAACACTACGTGTTGTGAGCAGTCCAGTCTTCCACTTACTAACCATCCTGGTGGCCACTGTCTTGCTTTTTCCTACCATCAACATTAAGTTAATCTCTCTTCTAATCCCAGTTGCTGAATTCCACAAAATTCTGTCAAATTTGGCATGTGGAATGACTGCTTAAGCCTCATTTCCTTAGGAAACCAGCTAAAACATTTCACTTCCTTTCTCTAAACTGGATTAAATAGCTGCAAGATGGATGGTGTAGCAGCCGGACAAATATGACCTGGTCAGGAATGGTGCCAGGGCTCACAGGTGCTCCTTTCAAAGGCTGGGGAAAACAGCGCACAGTGTTGACTCGCCTTTCAGCCCTCACGGATTCTCCTAATTGCTCAGTGAATTATTCACCCCAGCTTGCTCTTCCCTCCCTCACTCCTCTAACACCTACTCTGCTCATGCATTTGCATGTAACAACTATTTGTCACCCTTCCCCTAAAGTACCTACAATAACAAATCCAAAAAGATAGCTCCCACTTCCATAGCATCAAGGACTGACACTTTTGGGGGTGGGCTACAGCACATGGATGACAGAACAGAGAAACATTTTGAGGTCCTGAATTATGAACGAACACCCTGTAATAATCAGGGTACAATCACAAATAATGGAATATCCTCCAGTGGACGAGTGGACCTGTTTTAAAGCTGGAGAAGAGCTGAAATTTTTGAAGTATAAAAGTATTTGTAACAAAATACAAGAGCAGGATGTAGCAGTAGTAAATTGCAAGCTAACTGACACAGCACTGCTCTCATTAGCCCTTAAATTAACTTAACTGGGAAAAATACTCCTTTTTTGCTGTGCAATGTATTCTTTTAAAATACACAGAGCACGTAGTGCCATAGCTTTTCTCCCACTGCTTTCAGCAAAATAAATTACATTTGAAGTTACCTTCTTAGTAGATCTCAAAGCCTAACATAATATTCAGTCAGAATATTGAAACCAAGGATCTGAGCCTTTAGAATCAGTCTAAAAGATGAAAGAAATACTCAGCGAAATGGTGATTACAACATACTGTTTTTTAAACAGGAGAAACAGAGTTTATACATGCAAGGCTGAAAAACCGGCAGTTTTGATACCCCAGATCCTTTCAGCAAAAGATTTCTGAGAGTTTACAAGTCTTAATTGACCATAGCACCACATGTCAAGAAAGGTAAGTAGTGTCATTCCTATGCCAAGGAGGAGAAAAGGAGTACAACAGGAAGGAGCAATAGGTCAAGCCTGGACAGCATGACAGCCTGGATTAGAAGTCAGGCATTGCTGGCTCCCAGTCCAGGCTTAAAAATCACTGCTCCAACAACACACACAAAAATTGTCGGTCAAATTTGATTGAATTTGAGACACCAATCTATAATCCATTGTGACAGGGTTAATTCTCCTAAACTCTCACTAGCAGATGCTAATCTGCCCTGGAGTACATCCATGATTCCAGCATTACTATGAATGCAAATCCTAAAAAGCATTTTTCTAACTGAAGAATTGTGCATAGCTTTCTTTTTTATTCTTTTTCTTTGCCTCCCAATAAACAGGGACAGGCACACACACAAAACCTTTAGCAAACACTTCACTAAAAACTAAAACATTAACCACATCATATCAAGGAGAGGTAATGAATATACAGATGGATTTCAATAAGCCAGCAAAACTGTAATAACTTAGTAAGACTAATTGAATTAGTCCAGTGTGAGGAAGCAGAGGGCTCCCATGAAATAAGCCACAACTCCAGGAGCACTCCACTCTTCACAACCTCATTTCCCTACAAGAACCTGATTATTCTAGCTCCTTTCACCCTGTACCCCAGCAGAAAATACGTGACAGAGAATCAGGGTCCCACCAGCTGAATTCTAGACATCTGTTACTCCTCGGTCCCTTCTGACCTTCAGTTCTATCAAGTGGCCATTGCAAGTTGCTCTCCTAAAAAATTCCACTGTACTTTCCAGTATCCAGCTACTCCATAACTACTTTGAGCTTAACCCATTTTGAACTAACTCTTCTTCTCCCAGAGCAAAAAAACAAACTAAAACAAAAAAGCCCCACATATCAGAAACCCAACCAACACACAAACAACACATCCCCTACCAGGCTTCTACCAGTTTGTGGAGAAAGAAATCTTTACTTCAAAGTGAGCAAGCAGTCAAAACCATAGTGCTTTAAACATATAGGTCCTATATAAAAGACACATGAAAGAAGAAATGGGTACAGAACTCAACAAGAATGAGAAGTTCTGGAAGAGAAAGGCAGAATATAGATTATGAAATTCAATGAGAAGGAGGGGGCACAGGGTCATCAGCTCTTATCTCCTGATGGTGGACTAATGGGAGAGAAACACCTTTACAAGTAGAAAGCACTATCATTTTTTTCCCCCTAAAATGCAAAACTTTACTGCCTGTTCTGGAGGGATAACCCTCACACTGTGTTCAAGTTGCTTTTCCCCACCCACCAGTAGACAGTGGGGGTTTCACATAAAGCATAACACATGAAAGTAAATCAACAGGCTCCAAAAATCTTAAATCTCCTGGAGTGAGCACATCACAGCATGCTAAATTTTTTCACACTGATTGCAGTGGTTGTGAGAACAAAATGTTCGGGGCTGTAGTATGGCTGTTTAATTCCCTGAACAGAAGTCACAAAGTTGCTTTTCTGAGTTTTTTGTATTTTCTTGACGGCTACTTTCCCTTATTGGCTATAATGAATATAAATCCTCCCTAAGATATAACAACCAGAGCACCTATGCACATGCTGAGCAGTTGTCCAGCAGTGGCTAGGAAGGATTGCCGAATTAAGTTTATTCTCCTTTAACTGAAACATTATTTGGGGTATTTCCTCCTATCCCTGGATATCTGTTAGGAAACTTACTGTACTTTTAACAATCTTTGAGACTTCAGTTTCATTTTCAAGTTGAGTTAAAGCAAGGGAATGAAATTCCAAATACTTTGGAATGGGAGAAGAGACAAACAGGATTGGACTGAGGAAAGCAACTAAACGAACTTCATCTCTTTAGGACACAAGCCTAAAAAAGCACTGCCTGTTAAGCTGGCTCCAGACCATAAAGTTAGAGTTTGGGCTCTGTAGCAGCCAACTTTAGCTTAAGAAACAAACCAAAAATTTAGCAAACCCTTCTAAATTTCAAAACTAAAAAGCCAGTTATTCTTATTTAAAAAAAAAAAAAAAGTAACAGGAAAAAAAGAACAAAAACAGAAAACCAAAAAAACAACACACAGTAGCACAGTTATTCATTCTCTCTAAATAGATGCGAGACTCTCCAAACGTCCTCATGGTTTCACCTGTTCTTTCTTCACGTAAACTACTTTGATCTTTCTGGGTGAATGTCTTATTTTTCAAAAGGTGGCGGGGGGGGAGGGGAAGGAAGGAAGGGAATGTCTGTATGTGTGTGTTTGAGAGACAGAAAGACAGGCAGAGAATGAACAAATGAATCCCTAGAGCTGCGTAAAATAACATCTACCCAAACGTGTTTATAGTATTATTCCTGAAGTCAAAAAAGCAACTGGCTGACTGACATTAAACAGTACAACTTCATGAATGGAGAGAGGTGTGAAGTTGCAGTGGTTTTTTTCCAGAACTTAAATAATTTCTTTTCAATGGAAGTGAGGTCAGTAAAGCATAAGTCCAAGAATATGTCTCTAATTAACTGATAAAGCTAATTGGGTCTGAGTTTATTTCCTGATAACAGCCTGCACTGCTGAGATAAATGGCTAGGAAAAGCAGAGGGAAGGATTTCTCTTCTATAAGCTCCAGTTGAGGGACAAGCTATCATTTGATTTGATCACAACACTATTTTTAATGTTTAAGATGCACTGAAACAATAGAGACTACATTACTTTCATCAGTTAGGAAAATGTAAAAAACAAATGAGCCACATTGTAAAAAACAAATGACATGACCGTCATTTGATTCCCAAGCTCTAAGGTTTTTGGTAGGCCAAAGGCTGAATGGAAATACCCGTTGAAATACACACAAGGAAGTGCTGTCCTTGCTGCGGTTTAACAGAACCACATTTCCATTTTTCTAGTGGAAAAAAAAAAAAATCCTAAAACACTAAACTTTCTGGTACAAACTAGAGTCAAACAAATAGTGTAAGTGTATTTCTTATAATAGGCATGTTTCTTATGAAGAATCTAACTTGATTTCGCTTAGGAACAAACAAAAAAGCCAGTGAAGAAGCGGATCCAATTAGTATTTTGCTTAAGGACATGTTTCCCTTCAAGTGCACAAATGGTCTCTTCGACTTTGGTATTAAAGTATCTCACTGGATTGCACCAAAGTGCTAAATGTGTTGCAGAATCAACTCCTAAATCTCCAGGTGCAACAGCAGGAAGGGAAACACGAATGTGAAACCACAGAACCGCGGCAGAAATGTCTGCCCAAGTCTAATGCACTAGCATGGAGAAGTGTAATTTTCCCAGAGGTCTCAGTAAGGGGTTAACTCAGATGCCAAGAAAATATAATTTAGATGTCAACATTGTTAATTATTTAATTGCTCATAAAAGCACAATTGGTGCAGACTCAGCTATGAACAACATCTCATTCCTGAGACAAAGCTGGGGGGAGGGAGGGCTGCTCTGGAGAACACTGCGGTTTGTACTCCTCCGTATCCTCCCCCAGCAGCCTGCTGGAGGCGGGGGTCCCAGCTCTCCCATGGGGAGACCCCTTTCACAGAACATCCCGGAGAGCCCAGTGATGCACCCACTCCTCCAGCAGAAGGGCTCAAGAGCACGGCAAGCCCCAGCACACACCTGCACGCAGGCAGAGCACCTGCACCGCTGGCTACGTGCTGTGCCCCACATCGCCAGCCTGGCTGCAAAAGGTTTCCTTGGGAGAAAAGTTCAAAGGAGAAACATCAAAATTTTCCTTGGTCTGATATTCCTCCCCCCCCCCCCC